>Ga0181520_10001342_pt1 | contig 50300 bp, 39 predicted proteins | sample PEATcosm2014_Bin_29_FD_132451 | JGI IMG/M metagenome (GOLD analysis project Ga0181520, IMG submission 132451) | Peatland microbial communities from MTU Mesocosm Facility, Houghton, MI, USA - PEATcosm2014_Bin02_30_metaG | ecosystem: Environmental > Terrestrial > Soil > Wetlands > Peat | place... | reverse complement strand
GAGATGCCCTTCCATGCGCCGTCCAGCACCAGCGATTGCAGCCAGCCGGCGGGAAGCAGCGGCCGCACCAGGTTCCCGATATCGGCAAGGATCGTCCCAAAACCGTCCGAGAGCGGCTGGCCGATGGAGAAGACCACTTCAAAAACCCCCACCACAACGACCAGAAACAGGAGCGGTCCCCAGATGCGGTGCAACAGGAGGTTGTCGATCTTGCGCGTGCCCTCCACCGACAGCGGAGCGCGGTAACCGGTTCGCCGGCTCACTTGCGCAGCCCAATTGTGCGCGCTGGCGGCGTTGCCGATCACCGGCAAGGTCAGCGGATGCGCTGCATGCCGCTCAGTGTGCTGGTTAAGAAACAGTGGTACGGCGTCCAGGCCGGTTCCATGCACGGCGCTGATCTGCGCCACCGGAGCGCCCAGTTCGCGGGCCAGCTTCAGGGCGTCGATCTGGCCGCCGCGGGCCTCCATCAGGTCGCTCATGTTCAGCAGTACCAGCGTGGGAAGTCCCAGCGCCAGCACCGGAGCCGCCAGCATCAACTGGCGGGTCAGGTGCAGCGAATCGAGCACCAGCAGAACAGCATCCGGCTTGGGCGTGCCCGGCATCTTGCCGCGCAGCACGTCGATGGAGACGCGCGCATCCTCGGAATAGGGAGAAAGGGAGTAAATGCCGGGCAGGTCGATCAGTGTCAGGTCATCGCGGCCCACGCCGGCCATCAGGCCCAGACGTTGCTCCACGGTCACGCCGGGGAAGTTGGCCACTTTCTGCCGCAGGCCGGTCAGGCGATTGAAAAGAGTGGACTTGCCAGAGTTGGGCGGCCCGATCAGCGCCACGGTTTTCAGGGCTCCTGAGGGCGGGACGGCGGGCGGCTTAAACGGGGGAGGCGTGCAGCAACTGCTCATCGTGAGGCCTCAAGCAGCTCAGGGGCATCCTCGTCTTCAGAGATTTCCGGGTCGTTGGCGTCGACGGCTCTCATGCGGATGGCCTCCGCAGTTTCGTGTCGAAGCGCAATCTCCATGCCATCGACGCCGTAGACAGTCGGGTCGCCGGCCGGAGCGCGGCGCAGGGCCGTGACCAGCGCATCGGGCACAAAGCCCATATGCATCAAGTGGTTTTGCACGGATTCTGGCAGATTGAGGTCCACCAGAACCCCGCTCTCGCCAACCTTCAATTCACTCAGCACGTTCACCCGTCGAACTCCGTTGGGCTGCCGGAAAGGCACGACCCGCGAACTAGGACCAGAATGGTCGGATTTAAGTATACGACCATTACCGCCTGCATCGCAAACACTTGTTCCCGGCTCCTCGATCCCTCGTATTGACATGACTTTCCCTCCCGGAGTGGAACAGCCGGCGCCCTTCGCACCAACCCTCCTCAAAGCCCCCTGGGTGGACCCCACTCGCTCAATTCATCGGAATGATGATTCATTTTTAGCAGCGGGATGCTCCTTCGGGCTGTGATCTGAATCACTCCGGTAGCGTGGGAAAGCCCTTGTAAAACCCTGAAAACGAGTGGTACAAGAGTTCCATGACTGGTGAGGAATTTCGCTCGTCGCTTGCTGGTGAATTTCCGCCGGAGCAACTGCCGGCTCCGCTGTCGGCTCTGTGGTGGGATGCAAAAGGGGATTGGACCCAGGCGCACAATCTGGTGGATGAGCTTGAAACCCCGAACGGCATGGCCGTCCACGCCTACCTTCACCGCAAAGAAGGGGCGGCTTCAAATGCCGACTACTGGTATCAGCGCGCCGGCCGCCGCTTCCACCGGTCCACCTTGGAGGCCGAGTGGGACGCGCTGGTCAAGGGGCTGCTTGCCGGGGCCGGAAAAGCCTGAGTGCCGAAGTTTTCCTACCCTGAGAAGGCAAGGAGAATGAGGAATCTGCGCGGCCCTTGCGCCGGTTTCAGGAGGCGCCATGGAAAAACCCACGAGGCAACTCGCTCAGCTACTTGTCCTCGCGACAGCTCTGATCGCGGCCGTCACGGCTGCTCTGCTCCCTCCCCGGCTTCTGGCGCAGCCTCAAGCTCCATCCAAAGGCATGGACCCAAAGCTGTTGGCCAAGGCGAATGCCGGCGATGCCTACTCTCAGTATCTTGTCGCCTATGCCTATGACAAGGGCGTCGGCGTTCCCAAGGATCCTGTCCAGGCCGACAAGTGGTATCGCAAGGCCGCCGAGGCTGGCTACCCGCGCGCCATGGCAAGACTCGGCGCCATGTATGCGCTTGGCCGCGGCGGTTTGCCCAAGGATGACGTCCAGGCAGTGATCTGGTTCCGCAAGGCCGCGGAGGCTGGCCAGGCTTTAGCCATGAGCAATCTGGGCCATATGTACGCGGCTGGCCGGGGCGGATTGGCACAGGACGAATCTGAGGCGGTGATTTGGTATCGCAAGGCGGCGGAGGCGGGCGACGCGTTTGGCATGACAGATCTTGGCGACATGTACGCCGCCGGTCGTGGTGGCCTGGCACAGGACGATTCCCAGGCGGTGATCTGGTATCGCAAGGCGGCTGAGTTTGACAACGTGCGCGGCATGACCGATCTCGGCGACATGTACGCGGCCGGCCGGGGCGGGCTGGCGAAGGATGACGTCGAGGCTGTGAACTGGTTTCGCCAAGCCGCGGAGGCTGGCGATGCGTCCGGCATGTTCAAGCTTGGCGTCATGTACATCACTGGCCGGGGCGGATTGAAGCAGGACAAGGCTCAGGCGGTGAGCTGGTTTACCAAAGCTGCGCAACTGGGCGACTCTAACGCCCAAAGAGCGCTCGTGCAAATGGCACAGGTAAGTATTGCTTGTATTGGAAGAGAGGGGTTGGCCAGCCAGCTGACGCCCGTCGAGTTGTACAAGGACGCTTCCAGTTGTATCGATCAAGAGAGGTATGACGACGGTCTATTCCTCTACTCGGTGGCGGGCGCGTACGGGCGATTCGATATTTTGAGGGTAAAGGATGCAACAGCTCACGATGTTGCGGTCCTGCTGCCAGGGATCATCTTCAGGCCGCTCGACAAAAGAAAATTGGCTGCCTTCCAGGAACGAGTGAAGCAGTTGAGCGGAAACGACACGCTTCGAGGAAAGTATTGCCTGGACCTCAAGAACATCAGCCCACCGCAATATTTTCCTATCTATATGATTTCACACGGAATGGTCGCTACCGCCAATGCCATGGGCTTCACGTTGCAAGGGACCAATCCGGGGGATAATCCGTTGGTTTCTCCGTTCGACGCTGCGCAAGCCTGGAAACAGGCAGTCGATGAGTTTTTGCATTGTCAGAACGCCGGGAGCCATTAACCGCTCCCCGCAGGCGGCGCGCAGCACAGCGGCCGCTCGCAGCCGGGCGTAAGATTTTATGTGGAACTTGGGGAAGAGAAAACAACCGTGCAATACCGCAATTTTGGAACACTTGACTGGAAAGTTTCGGCGCTGGGATTTGGCGCCATGCGATTTCCCACCTTGGATGGCCGGCAGACCAGCCCCAACATCGACGAACCGGAAGCCATCCGGATGCTTCGTCACGCCATCGACAACGGCGTGAATTATGTCGATACCGCCTACCCCTACCACGAAGGCCAAAGCGAAGTGGTCGTGGGCAAGGCGTTGCAGGGCGGCTATCGCGAGAAGGTCAGGCTGGCGACCAAGCTTCCGACCTGGATGGTCAACGAACCGGCCGACTTTGACAGGCTCCTCAATGAGCAGCTCAAGAAACTCCAGACCGATCACATCGATTTCTACCTTCTCCACTCGCTTAACCTGAGCCGCTGGCGGAACATTGTCCTCAAGCACGATCTGCTGGCCCAGGCTGCCGCCGCGCTGGCCGACGGGCGTATCCGGCATCTCGGTTTTTCCATGCACGACGATTACGCGTGCTTTGAAGAGATCGTGAACGGCAGTGACCTGTGGAGCTTTTGCCAGATTCAATTGAACTACATGGACATTGAAAATCAGGCCGGGACGAAGGGCCTGAAACTGGCGGCGAGTAAAGGCCTGGCCGTGGTGATCATGGAGCCGCTGCTCGGTGGCCGTCTGGCCGATCCGCCGAAGGATGTCCGCGCGGCAATGGAGCAGTTCTCCGTGCGGCGCTCTCCCGCGGAGTGGGCGCTCTCATGGCTTTGGGATCAGCCTGAAGTCTCGGTTGTGTTGAGCGGCATGAGCGCCATGGCGCAGGTCGAACAAAACCTGAAATCTGCCGAAGCATCGCGCGTTCAGTCGTTTGGGGAGCCGGAGCAGGCGTTGATCGCGCAGGCGAGGGAAATGTATCGCGCGCGTACCGTCATTCCGTGCACCAAGTGCAGCTACTGCATGCCGTGCCCCAATGGCGTCAACATCCCCGGCAACTTCGAATTCTTCAACTATGCGCACTTGTTCGACGATGTCGCCGGCGCACGCTTCCGGTACCAGGTCTTTCTCACCGAGGAGCAGCGGTCCGGTTCCTGCATCGATTGTGGCGTTTGCGCAGAGCTGTGCCCGCAGAAAATCCCCATCAGCGAGTGGATGCCCAAGGTCTCCGCGCTGCTGGCCTGACCTGGAAGCCAAGGCGAGTCTTCCGACGGGGTGAATTAGGAAGAATCGGGAGGCGGAGTCCCGCCATAAGCCTTGTTCATAATATGAACTTTCGTTCGCAATGTGGGATTCTACACCCACCCTGTGTCCCTCATCACAGCCGCTCTACCCCCCCCAAGGAAGAGACTCAGAGGAGCGGCTGATTTCCGCCGGCCGCATGATGAGGCAAAGCGAATGAGTGAAAAGAAAATGGTAATTCTGGATGGTAACGAGGCAGCTGCTTCGGTTGCCTATCGTCTCTCCGAAGTGGTCGCCATCTACCCCATTACCCCCTCGTCGCCGATGGCCGAGTGGGCCGATCAGTGGCGCTCGGAAGGGAAGAAGAATATTTGGGGCGCATTGCCCATCGTGGAAGAGCTTCAGAGCGAGGGCGGCGCCGCTGGCGCGCTGCACGGCGCGTTGCAGGCCGGCGCTTTTGGAACCACGTTCACGGCCTCCCAGGGCCTGCTGCTGATGATTCCCAACATGTTCAAGATCGCCGGTGAACTGACCCCGGCCACCATGCACGTGACCGCCCGCACGCTGGCCACTCATGCGCTTTCGATCTTCGGCGATCATTCCGACGTAATGGCCTGCCGCTCCACCGGCTGGTCCATGCTCTGTTCGAATTCGGTGCAGGAAGTTGCCGACATGGCGCTGGTGGCGCAGATTGCCACGCTTGAATCCCGCATTCCTTTCATCCATTTCTTCGACGGCTTCCGCACGTCGCATGAAGTGGGCAAAATCCTGCCCATCAGCGACGAAACCATTCGCGCCCTGCTGGATGACAAGTACATCATCGATTACCGCCAGAGGGCACTCAGTTCCGACCGACCGGTGATTCGCGGCACGGCGCAGAACCCCGATGTCTTCTTCCAGGCCCGTGAGGCTTGCAGCCCCTACTATGCCGCTGTCCCGGGCATTGTGCAGTCGGTGATGGATCGCTTTGCCGCGCAGACTGGCCGCGCCTATCACTTGTTCGATTACTACGGCGCGCCCGATGCCGAGCGCGTGATCGTGCTCATGGGTTCCGGCGCCGAAGCGGCCGAAGAGGCCGTGGACTTGATGGTCAAGCAGGGCGAAAAGATTGGCATGGTCAAGGTCCGCCTCTATCGGCCCTTCGACGCCAGTGCTTTCCTGGCCGCGCTGCCTTCGACCGTGAAGTCGATCGCCGTTCTCGACCGCTGCAAGGAGCCTGGCGGCGCCGGCGAGCCCCTCTACCAGGACATCGTTACCATCCTGGCCGAGAATTCTGCCACACTGCCCTTCGCTGCCAAGCCCACCGTCATTGGCGGCCGCTATGGCCTGTCTTCCAAGGAATTCACGCCGGCCATGGTCAAGGGCATCTACGACGAGCTGTCCAAGCCCGCTCCGAAGAACCACTTCACCATCGGCATCGACGACGACGTCAGCCACAGCAGCCTGACCTACGATCCCACCTTCTCTACCGAGGACCCCAAGACCGTGCGCGCTCTCTTCTACGGCCTGGGCTCCGACGGCACAGTGGGCGCCAACAAGAACTCCATCAAGATCATCGGCAGCGAGACGCCGAACTACGCGCAGGGCTACTTCGTGTACGACTCGAAGAAGTCCGGTTCCATGACCACCTCGCACCTGCGCTTCGGTCCCAACCCCATCCGCTCCAGCTACCTCATTACCCAGGCCAGCTTTGTGGCCTGCCACAACTTCAGCTTCCTTGAGAAGATGGATGGAGTGGAAGCTGCCATGCCCGGCGCGGTCTTCCTGCTCAACTCGCCCTACCCGGCGTCCGAAGTCTGGAACCACATTCCCAAGACCATGCAGCAGGAGATGCTTCGCAAGAAGATCCAGTTCTACGTGATCGACGGCTATACGGTCGCGCAAGAGGCTGGAATGGGCCGGCGCATCAACACCATCATGCAGACCTGCTTCTTCGCCATCAGCGGCGTGCTGCCGCGCGAGGAAGCCATCGAGCAGATCAAGAAGTCGATCAAGAAGACCTATGGCAAGCGCGGTGAAGCGGTTGTGGCCAAGAATTTTGCCGCCGTGGATGCGGCGTTGGCCCACTTGGAGAAGGTCGAACTGCCCACGGCAGCTTCCGCCGACTTCGATATCGTCGGCGCCATTTCCGACAAGGCTCCCAAGTTTGTTCATGACGTCCTTGGCCAGATTGCGGGCGGCAAGGGCGACCTGCTCCCGGTCAGCGCGCTTCCCGCCGGTGGCGCATTCCCCACGGGCACTGCGCAGTACGAAAAGCGCAACATCGCCCAGTTCATCCCCGTCTGGGACAAGGATCTGTGCATCCAGTGCGGCAAGTGCGCCATGGTCTGCCCGCACGCGGTCATTCGCGCCAAGGTCTACAGCCCAGAGCTTGCAGAAAAGGCTCCCGCAACCTTCCAGTGGGCCAAGCCCAAGTGGAAGGCTATGGAAACCGATCGCTACACGCTCCAGGTAGCGCCGGAAGATTGCACCGGCTGCGGAGTCTGCGTGGAAGTCTGCCCGGTGAAGAGCAAGAGCGACGCCAGCCACAAGGCCATCAACATGGCGCCTCAGCTTCCTCTGCGCGAAGCCGAGCGTGACAACTGGGACTTCTTCCTCGGGCTTCCCGAGGTCGATCGTTCCAAGCTCTCGCATACCCAGGTGAAGGATCTGCAGCTCCTGCAGCCGCTCTTCGAGTTCTCCGGCGCCTGCGCGGGGTGCGGTGAAACGGCCTATATCAAGCTGCTCACCCAGCTCTTCGGCGATCGTCTCTATGTCGCCAACGCGACCGGCTGCTCGTCCATCTATGGCGGCAACCTGCCCACCACCCCCTACACCAAGAACGCGGAAGGCCGCGGACCGACGTGGGCCAACTCACTCTTCGAGGACAATGCCGAGTTCGGCTTTGGCATGCGCATCGCCCTCGACCAGCAGAAGGTCTTCGCGGAGCTTCTGGTTACGCGCCTGACGCCGGTCATTGGCGACGAGCTCGCCACCGCTCTGCTGACCGCCTCGCAGAAGACCGAGACTGAAATCAACCAGCAGCGTGAGCGCGTGCTGGTTCTGCGCCAGAAGCTCGTTGGCCACGATTCATCCGATGCGCGCAACCTGCTGGCCATCGCCGATTCGCTGGTCCGTAAGAGCGTCTGGATCCTGGGCGGAGACGGCTGGGCCTACGACATCGGCTTCGGCGGCCTGGATCACGTGCTCGGCTCCGGCAAAAACATCAACGTCCTGGTTCTCGATACCGAGGTCTACTCGAACACCGGCGGCCAGATGTCCAAGTCCACTCCGCGCGGCGCGGTCGCCAAGTTTGCCGCCAGCGGCAAGGGGAACAGCAAGAAGGATCTGGCCATGGAAGCCGTCAGCTACGGTTCGGTCTACGTGGCGAGAGTGGCGCTGGGCGGAAATGACACCCACGTGGCCAAGGCCTTCCAGGAAGCGGAAGCGCACGACGGTCCTTCGATCATCATCGCCTACGCCAGTTGCATCGCGCACGGATACGACCTGGTTCACGGCCTCGAACAGCAGAAGCTCGCCGTTCAGTCCGGTTACTGGCCGCTGATGCGCTACAACCCTGATCTGCGCGACTCGGGCAAGAATCCCTTCCAGCTTGACTCCAAGGCACCGGCGATCCGGCTCAAGGATTACACCTATCGCGAAGCTCGCTACACCATGCTCGTGCGCAGCAACCCCGACCTGGCTGCAAAGCTGCTCGTGGAAGCGCAGGATGACGTCGAGCGGCAGTGGCGCGTATACTCCGCACGGGCAGCAATGCCGGGCCGTGGCGAAACGCCGAACATCGCTCCGCCGGAAAAGGCCGAATAGAAACTGGCGGCCGCGGCCGCCGGAGGACCAACATGATTGATTTCTCAACGCAATATCTCGGCTTGAAACTGAACGGCCCGATCGTTGTCTCGTCCACTCCGCTTTCTGAGTCTCTGGACAACGTTCGGCGCATGGAGGATTCAGGAGCCTCGGCGATCGTACTTACTTCGCTCTTCGAGGAACAACTGGCGCTGGAGTCGCGCGCTTTGGACGAGGACCTCTCGCGAGGAACTGAATCCTTTGCCGAGTCGCTCGACTACCTGCCGGACCTGTCCGACTATCGCATGACCCATGAGGTTTATCTCGACCACCTTCAGAAGACCAAGGCAGCGGTCAATATTCCGATCATGGCCAGCCTGAACGGGGCAACTCCCGGCGGCTGGGTGCGGTATGCAAAAGAGATGGAGCAGGCCGGCGCGGATGCCATCGAACTGAATACCTATGCGCTCGCCACTGACCGCAGCCAGACCTCCGCGGAGCTCGAACTGCAGTTGCTCGAACTGGTTCGCAGCGTTTGCCACGCGGTTACCGTACCGGTAGCCGTCAAGCTCTCGCAGTCGTTCACCTCCATCCCGCACCTGGTGGCACGGCTTGAAGACGCGGGCGCGCGTGGCGTGGTGCTGTTCAACCGCTTCTATCAGCCTGACTTCGACATCGAGACTCTCGAAGTCAGGCCCACCCTTCACTTCTCTACGCCGTCGGAGTTGCTGCCGCGCCTGCACTGGGCGGCGATTCTCTACGGGCATCTCAACATCGACCTGGCCATCTCCGGCGGCGTTCATTCCGCCGAAGACGTGCTCAAGGGCATCATGGCCGGAGCGGGTGTGACCATGATGGCGTCAGCGTTGCACATTCACGGCATCGATCACATCAAGCGGGTACTGGCCGACATGCAGTATTGGCTGGAGAAGCGCGAGTATACTTCGCTTTGGGAGACGCGCGGCTGCCTCAGCCGCCGCTCGGTGCCCGACACCTCTCCGTTCGACCGCGGCAACTACATCAAGACGCTGAGCTCCTACAGCCTGCGCCAGACGGTAGCCGCGTTCTAAGCCAAGCAAGTCAACAACGATGTTTCCTGGAAGCGAACGGCGGTTGCACTTCGGTGCAGCCGCCGTTGGCGTTTGTGGGTTGCAAGGGCGCTCGGGTGCCCCAGGTCTCGCTTTTGAGACCTGGGATCCATGCACTCAGGGAGAATCTGTCCCTTCGGATGATCTTAAAGAGCTTCCCGAAAACAGCAGCCGCTTTGTCACTCTGCTGCCTCATTGGTATCTCTGAACCCATTGCTTCCATCCTTGTGCTCTACCGTGCCAGCGGCATTGTTGCGCACCAATGAAACAACCAGGGGAATTGCCAACCCAATAATCAACCCGTTCGTTGTCGTAAATAGGCGAATCGCCGCAGGAGAGTTCAAAGGGAGTTGACGCGCGGTCGCAAAGACAATCGCCCACATGTTGAAACACAAGAACAATACGCCGAGCATCCCAAGCAAGACCCGAGCCCTCTTTGGAACCGCCAGAGGAGCTAGCACTTTAACAAACAGGTATAGAGAGACGCCGACTAAAACGTACCTGGCAAATGTGAAACCGCTGGCAAGCAATTCAGACGGGAATACGCTGAACTGAGAATGCGCGTAAATGCCAAGCCCTGTGCAAAACAACCCCGCAAGGCCGGCGGCTGTGGTTGTTTGCGATGGCCGATTCCAGGAGTTGTCTTTTGGGAAAAAGCGGCCCGCTAGGAGTAAGAGACTTCCGAGGGCGCAGATCGAAAAGGAGATCGCATAAATTGCACTTATGCCCCGCCCTCTGAGGCCCAAAACACGTTGAGAATACTCGTCTCCGCGCACGGCTGCCTTACGGAACCAACGGTAGGCCTCTGACACGTCCCTTGGCACCGCACGACCGTAGTAATACATATTGCCCAGATTGTATTGAGCTGCCGGAAAGTTCTGGTCGGCGGCCTTATGGTACCAGCGAAGAGCTTCGGCGTAGTCCTGCGCTACACCTTCTCCCTGTTCGTACATGATTCCAAGGCTGTTTTCCGCATATGCGTCGCCGCTGTTCGCAGCCTTGCGATACCAGCTAAGAGCCTCGGCGTTGTCCTGCGGCACTCCCTGACCGTGCAAGTACATGTAGGCCAAGCCTACCTCGCCAGCGGCGTACCCCTGGTCGGCGGATTTACGACGCCAACGGAGCGCCTCGCTGTAATCCTGTGGCACCCCCTGGCCGTGGGAGTACATGTATGCCAGTTCCGACTCCGCTTTCGGGTCTCCCTGTTCGGCGCGAACACGGCGTGCGTTTGCTGCTTCGGCGACCCTTTTCTCATCAGCTCTGTGCCTATTTACAAGCCAAAGCACCATCGATCCGGATACGAGAAGGGCGATGAATGCGAGGATCAACCCGATCTTCCAGGAAGATTTCATGGCATCACTTTCACGCATGGAGTTTGTACCGGAGATGTTATCACTCGAAACTGTGGACGAGCCCGGAAATTACTCTGTGGTGACCTGCCCCAAGACACCATTCCGGCGGCGGGGTCGGAGTGTAGCGCGCCGCGGCATCGTGTTGTATCCAGCAGCAGCAGGTCTACCGTGGTCCGTCCAGCAGCCGCAGCACCGTCTCCTCGAGCAGTCGGCACGCCTCGGGAATCGCGGCCTTGACTGCGTCGCTGAATTCTTCGCTTAATTCCGTCGAAGCGGCGCCCACGGTCAACAGCAGAGCGCACCGGGGCAGGGAATTGTAGAGTTCGCGCCCCAGGTCGAGCAGCTCCGCCGCGCCCAGGTGATGGGTCGCCAAGCCCTGAGCGGGAGCAGCCGGCTCAACCGGAAACACCTCGACCGATCCGGCCGAGGATTGAATGGAACAATCGATAAACAGCACCGACCCGGCGACGGCAATCTCTTCGGCCAGCTCGGGAGTCCATTGCTGCCGCGCGATTACTCGCACTCCAGCTTGACCGGAGAAACGCTGCTCAGCCCATTCGGCAAGAAAAGGCCCGATGCCGTCATCCCCGCGCAGCGTGTTGCCGCAGGCGAGAATCAGGCATCGGGCCGGAGTCAGGCTCATTGTTGGTCCGCTTGTTAGCGGATGACCTGGTCGACCACCTCACCGTCGGCAGAGAGCAGCGTAAGAGCAAGCGGCATCTGGCCAAAGGCGTGCGTGGAGCAACTAAGGCATGGATCGAAGGCGCGAACCACGGCCTCCACACGGTTGAGAACGCCCTCGGTGAACTTGCCGTCCTTTACGTAGTGCCTGGCGGCTTGCAGCACACCCTTGTTCATGGCGTTGTTGTTCTGGCCGGTAGCGATCACCAGGTTGGCCCAAGTGATCTTGCCGTCCTCGTCCACTTTGTAGTGGTGATGCAGGGTGCCGCGCGGAGCCTCGGCCTGTCCCATGCCCTCCAGCCGGTTTACGCCGGCGGTGGCGCGCACGTGCGTATCGAGGATGTGCGGATCGGCAAGAATCTGCTCGATCTTCTCGATGCCGTAGAGAACCTCGATGAGCCGCGCATGGTGGTAGTGGAACGAGCTGGCCACGGGCCCGGAAGCCAGTTGCTTGAACTCGGCCAGTTCCTTGTCGGCCAGCGGAGTGCCCATGCTCTTCGCGATGTTGAGTCGCGCCAACGGGCCTACGCGGTAGCTGCCATCCGGGTAGCCGAGCGGCTTGTAGTAGGCGAACTTGGTGTAGCTGTAAGGCTCGACAGCCTCGCCGATGACTTCGGAGAAGTGAGGTGCAAGGATGCCGTCTTCGATGATGTCGCCTTTGGCGTCGATCAGCCGCAGTGCGCCGACTGTGAACTCGATCGAGTCGTCCTCGTTGACCAGCCCCATGTAGTTCGATGGGAAGTTGGCGAAGACTTCGATCTCCTGCTTGAAGGTGTCCGCAATCCGCTTGTAGGACGCGAGCGCCAGGTTGATATTGGCATAGGCCTCTGGAATCATGGCCAAAATCTCGTCGCGCTTGGCCGGGGCCAAAGGCTCCGTGACGCCGCCGGGAACAACCCAGCCGGGATGGATGCGCTTGTTGCCCAGCAGCTCGATGATGTGCTGGCCAAAGCGGCGCAGGGCAATGCCGGCGTGGCCCAGTTCGGGCTTGGCGCCGACCACGCCGAAGATGTTGCGCATCTTCGGATCCGACTCCATGCCCAGCAGCAGATCGGGCGAGGAGAGATAGAAGAAGCTCAGCGCGTGCGACTGGACCATCTGGGCCAGATTCAACATGCGCCGCAACTGCGCGGCGGTGTAGGGAATCCGCACTGACATGATGGCTTCGCAGGCCCGGGCCGAGGCGATCAGGTGGCTGACCGGGCAGATGCCGCAGATGCGCGCCATCAGGCTGGGCATTTCGTAGAACGGCCGGCCTTCAGAGAACTTCTCGAAGCCGCGCACCTGCGTAACGTGAAAGTGCGCGTCCTCGACTTGGCCCTGGCCGTTCAGTTGGATGGTGATCTTGCCGTGCCCTTCCAGGCGCGTGACCGGATCGATGGTGATGGTTTGGCTCATGGCTAGGCTCCAAAGCGAGTGAGGGCTGGAATATCCAGCGGCCCGCCGGTTACCAGCGCTGTAAGCGCCGTATGAAAGGTGTCGGCCGAAGGCGGACAGCCGGGCAGGAAGACGTCCACCTTCACGTATTCGTGAATTGGGCGCACAACCTTCAGCAGCTTGGGCACGACAAGACAGGGAATCTGTTGCTGCACGTCGGCATTCTCGATATATGCCCGGTCCAGAATCGCTTCCGGGCCGATGGGATTGCGCATCGAGGGCACGTTTCCGGCCACGGCGCAGTCGCCCATTGCGACCAGCAGTTTGGAGTGGGCGCGAATCTTCCTGATCTTCTTCTCGTCGTCCACTGAGGCTACCGCTCCCTCGACAAGCGCAATGTCCACTTCGTCGGGGAACTCCTTGGTGTCCACGATGGGGCTGTACACCACATCGATCAGTTCCGCCAACTGGATGAGACGCTCGTCCATGTCCAGGAACGACATGTGACAACCGGAGCATCCGTCCAGCCACACTGTTGCAACTTTCAGTTTGCTCATTGCGCTTCCCTCATGAGGTTCAGGTAAGGCAGAAAATCGGGGTACTTGGGATGATCGGAACCGACCTTGCTCTTGTCGAACAGGGCTCCGGTCGGGCACACCTGCACGCACTTGCCACAGCGCGTGCAACTGGAACTTCCCCAGTCCTGATGCATGTCGGAGATGATCATGGAGTCGGTGCCGCGGCCCATCACATCCCACACATGCGCGCCTTCAATCTCGGCGCAGGCGCGAACGCAACGGGTGCACAGAATGCAGCGGTTGTGGTCGATGGTGAACCGCTCGTGCGAGGCATCCACCGGCAGCTCGGGATTGCGATAGGGCAGGCGCACATGCGTGAGGCCTTGCTGCTGGCCCATCGCCTGCAGTTCGCAGTGGCCATTGGCCACGCATACTGAGCAGATGTGGTTGCGCTCGGCAAAGAGCAGCTCGAGAATGGTGCGGCGGTGCTTCCTGAGCCGCTCCGTGTCGGTGCTCACTTCCATGCCTTCGTAAATCGTAGCCACGCAGGCGGGAAGCAGCTTGTTGTTGCCCTTGATCTCTACCAGGCAGAGACGGCAGGCGCCGACATCGCTGAGGCCTTCCAGGTGGCAGAGCGTAGGAATGTCAATGTCGTTCTCCCGCGCAACTTCCAGAATGGTCTGGCCTCTGCGGCCGCTCACTTCTTTCTCATCGATGATCAGTGTTTTGACTTCGACGGGGTCATTCATGCCAGCACCTCCACGGGAGCTTTAATGTTGCACACGCCGGCCGGACAACGCTTGTGGACGATGTGTTCGATGTATTCGTCCTTGAAGTACCGGAGCGTGCTCAGCACCGGATTCGGCGCCGTCTGACCGAGACCGCAAAGGCTGGCTTCCTTCACTGTGGCGCACAGGTCCACCAGCAGGTCCAAGTCTTCCATGGTTCCGGAACCGTCGCAGATGCGGGTCAGCAGTGTGTGCATCTGGGCAGTGCCCGCGCGGCAGGGAATGCACTTGCCGCAGGATTCGGTCATGCAGAACTCGATGAAGAAGCGGGCCACATTGACCATGCACGATGTATCGTCCATCACGATCATGCCGCCCGAGCCCATGATCGAGCCCACCTTCAGCAGCGCATCATAGCTGACGCCGATGTCCAGCAACTCCGCCGGCAAACAGCCGCCCGAAGGTCCGCCCGTCTGCACCGCCTTGAATTTGTGTCCGTCCGGTACGCCGCCGCCGATCACTTCGATGATCTCGCGCAGCTTGATGCCCATGGGCACTTCCACCAGGCCGGTGTTGGTGATCTTGCCGGTCAAAGCGAAGACCTTGGTGCCTTTGCTTCTGTCTGAACCCATGCCTGCAAACCACCGGCCGCCCTTGCGGATGATCGGCGCGATGTTGGCAAAGGTTTCCACGTTGTTGATCAGCGTGGGCCTGCCCCAGAGACCGCTCACCGCCGGATAGGGCGGCCGCGGCTTGGGTGTTCCGCGCCGGCCTTCGATCGACGAAATCAGCGCCGTCTCTTCGCCGCAGACAAATGCTCCGGCTCCCAGACGAATCTCCACGTCGAAGTTGAACGGCGTGTTGCCGATGTTGTTGCCCAGCAGTCCGCGACGTCGCGCGTCGCGCAGGGCGACAGTCAGCCGGTTCACCGCCAGCGGATACTCGGCGCGAACGTAGATATATCCCTTGCTTGCGCCGACAGCATAGGCAGCGATCGCCATGCCTTCGACCACGCGTTGCGGATCGCTCTCCAGTACACTACGGTCCATGAATGCGCCGGGGTCGCCTTCGTCTCCGTTGCAGATCACGTACTTCACGTCCCCGGAGGCCTTGGCAACCATGCCCCATTTCAGACCGGTGGGATAACCGCCGCCGCCTCTACCGCGCAGTCCGCTTTCCGTAATCTGCCGGATCACTCCGTTGGGCGTCATATCGTTCAGCGCCGTCAGCAGAGCCCGGTAGCCCTCGCGAGAAATGTAGTCGTCAATCTTTTCCGGGTCGATGTGGCCGGAGTTTTCCAGCACCACGTGAACCTGCTGGTCAAAGTGCTCGCGCAGGTCGCACTGCAATTCGGCGATCGGCTCGTTGCCCAGGCTGGCCGCCACGGCTTCCGCATGGCTGGCGTTCACATGTTGATAAAGAGTTTCTTCGGGATCCACCAGCACCAGGGGGCCGGCGGCGCACAATCCCATGCAGCCGGTGCGGCGGACCAGTGCATTCTTGCCCTGCGCCTCGACCGCCTTGGCCAGGGCTTCTTTCAGTTTGTCCGAGTGCTGGCTCATGCACCCGGTGCCCATACAGACGTTGATCTCGTGGTCGTACTTCGCGTTTTCTGCGCGCACCGATTCGGCGATCTGATCTAGTTCTTCTATTGTCATTCGACAGCCCACCTTTCCAGTTGCGCCAGCATCTGTTCGCCGGTCATCTGGCCCATCAGCTCGCCATCGGTCAAAACCACGGGAGCACGGCCGCAGGCTCCTACGCAGCGGGCCGTCATCAGGCTGATCTGGCCGTCCTTGGTGGTTTGCCCTTGCGGAATCCCCAAACGCTTTTCTGCCGCGGCCACCAGCTTGTCGGTGCCCTTGATGTAGCAGGCGGTACCGGTGCAGATGGTCATGGTGTGCTTGCCGGGCGGCTTCAGGCTGAAGTAGTGGTAAAAGGTCACCACTCCATAAGCCTGGCTCAACGGCACGCGGAGAGACCGGGCCACAAAAGTGATGGCATCGTCGTCCAGGTAACCGAACGCGGATTGTACGGTGTGGAGTGTTTCAATGAGCGCATAACGCGCAAAGCCGTTCTTGCGCATAGTGCCGTTGACGATCTTCCATCGTTTGTCGTCGCTTGGCAGCGGCGGGGGTGTGAATGCTGGCACGATTCCTCCCGTTTACGGAACAAGACGCACTGCGATTGTGCTGCCGCGCGAGGTTCCGTGTCTAGCTCTCTTTTACGGCCCGGAGGCTGCATGCAGCGGTGACCGCGGTCACCTGCGTGATAGGCTATCTCACTCTGTGGCACTGAGATAGAAAGCCTTGCAGATCAACGTATGAGGCGCCTTCGCTATCCGAGCGCAGGCAAGTGGTCCGAGATTCCGAAAAGAAAAATTACACCGATAATGAAGCTGTAAGCGGCGCCGGTCCAGGCGATCGCGTGGTAGAGCCGCGGATGGTGATGCCCGCTGGCGCGGAACGCTCCACCCATGGTCGCGGTCATCAGCGCATTCATCGTCACCAGGCCCGCGGCGAACGCTGCCAGACCCAGCATTCCGCGAGAGGTTCCACCCAGGTTTGCCGTCAGAAAAAACAGCGCCAGCTGGCTCGGTGTTTCCGCTCCCACGCCGTGCAAAGTGCCGATCAGAAAAACCGATTTCCCGTTGTACATCCACTGAAAACGCTCAGGTTGCGGCGCTTCCCGGTTCCAACATCGGCGCACCTTCCACGCCATCCACAGAACGCCGTTGATGGCGATGGCCAACCGGCTCTCGATGCGGCTGTGCGAGTGGCCGTGGGCGTCCTTGCGCAGAATTCCCGCCACGACTCCAATGCCCAGCACGATAAGCGTCAGCCCGATCAACCGCTCCGTCCAGTGATCCAGCCCCTCCGGCAATCCCAGGTGCAGTTCCAGCACGGCGACACCCAGCGCAGCCACCGTGAATGCATGGCCCAGCGCATAGGTCATTCCCAGTCGCAGTCCGCTACGCCAGTTGCGTTGCACCGCGGTGATGTCTGAGATGGCGGCCAGGTGGTCGTAATCGAACCCATGCCGCAGCCCCAACAGCAGGCACGAGCCGAGCGCAGCATCGATTTTCCAGTCGCCAAGGATGGGTGTCACAGAGCCCAGTATAGTCGAGAATCGCTTCCGCCATGATCGGGGCTCGCGTGACCTTCCAGATGAAAATGCACCGGCAATGCGGAGCGGCGTTCGATGGCAACTTCTTTGCCGGGTTCGGGGCGTTTGGGAGCGGAAAAAGCATGTTTGCGAATGCAACTGTTCTTCGGGAAACCCGGGTCCAAGTGGCAGAAATTGGCGCGATTTACGCTCGAAGAGCACGGCAAATCGCTGCGAATTTCAAAGTTATATGGGACGTTGAGTGCCTGGTCTCGTGCCCTTTCCGCATAAAACGCGCAAAACGATGAGATCCTCGGCCGGGCCTATCTGGCCGGAACAACTTGAATCTGGTAGTCCCGATAGTCGATGGTCACGGTTGTCCGGCCAAGAAGAAAGCTGTCTGAAACGGCTCGCGCGCCGGTGGCCATGGCAAAGCCGTTCACGTTGACGTAGTGCCGTTCCACCTGTGCCGGGCCGGTGAAGACAGAAGGGCTTTGAGTTGAGGTTCCCGCGATGCGGACGATCGAGCCGTCCTTTGCGTCGACCCACAGGGTTCCTTCGATCATATTGGTTGCCTTGCGCCGGGGAGAGACTGCCAGCGCGAGGCACTCGCGTCCGTCCATGTGCAGCACGCCTCCTGGTTTCAGCTGCATCTCGTAATTGGCGGTTGTCAGCCAGGAATGCTCCCGGATGCCGGGCAGATTGATGGTCTTTTCATTGTCCAGGAGTGTGGCCAGCACATGCTTTCGAATGAACTCGGAGCCGGATTCCGAAAGGATGGTGTAATTCTTGCCGCTCTCCTTCCGATAGACGGTTTGCACCGTCATCTCGGCAGCGGGATGGGTCTCATCCTTGCCCCGGTAAACGGCATAGTGTTCGGTAACGGTGTACGACGCGACGTGATCGACTCTGTTCTTGACCGCTGCGTCGACTCGCTGAATCACCGCAACGGAATCGAGCTGCTGGGCCGCGAGTGCGGTCGCTCCCACCCCTGCGCAGAGAGTCGCAGCAATCAGTCCTCCGAGGCCAATTCTCCAAAGATTCATTCTGCCGGTTTCTCCCGTCGATCCCGCTCCCTCCAGAGTAAGCCCTCTGGGGCCATGTCTTTCGCGCCGGCCCCCTGGAGCCATGCGCTATGCTGGTCTCCGGTGTGAGGCTTTCTCTTGACGGACAGAACCCAACCCGAAGGAGCGCTACTCAAGCGCGAAGCGCTGCTCGTGTGCGGGGTGGTGCAGGGCGTGGGCTTTCGTCCCTTCGTCTACCGGCTGGCCATGGCAGAGGGCCTGGCGGGGTTTATCGGCAACGATACCGCCGGGGTGACGATTGAAATCGAGGGACCGCGAGCGCGTGTGGATGCGTTTCTCGCCCGCCTGCGTTCGGAAGCTCCGCCCTTATCCCGGATCGACTCGGTCGCGGTGAACGAGCTGCCCCTTGCAGGGGACGCTGAGTTTCGCATCGTTTCCAGCCAGGTCCTGGGCCGTGTGAGCACCGGCATTCCGGCGGACGCGGCAACCTGCCCGGATTGCCTGCGGGAACTGCTCGACCCGCAGGATCGCCGCTACCGCTATCCCTTCCTCAACTGCACGAACTGCGGGCCGCGCTTCACCATCACGCGGCGCATTCCCTATGACCGCCCGCAGACCTCGATGGCGAAATTCCCCATGTGCCCGGCCTGCCAGCGCGAATACGACGACCCTCTGAACCGCCGCTTTCATGCCCAGCCCAATGCGTGTTGGGTCTGCGGGCCGCAGGTCTGGCTTGTAGGCGCCGATGGCGAGCCTCTGAGGACCGAGCCGTCCGAAGAACATTTCCCGTTTGGCCAACACGCCGCTGAACAAGCCTGTTCTGTAACGCCGTACGACTTCGGTAGCGCCAAAATTGCAGCAGAATCAACGCGAACCTCCGAAACTGCAGCAGAATCAACGCGAACCTCCGAAACTGCAGCCGAATCAACGCGAGCCTCCGAGGCTGCCGAAAGAGCGTGTTCTGTAACAGGGCACGACTTGAGTCGTGCCGAAAATGCAGCAAGATTAACGCGGGCTTTAGCCCCTGCGGAAAGCCCCTCGGCCATTCCCCTGGCGCAACTTCCTCTTGCTGAAGACCCGCACCCCGCAATCCAGCCCGATCCAATCGACCGGACGATCGATTTGTTGTTAGTCGGCCAAATTATGGCCATCAAAGGCATTGGTGGCTTTCATCTCGCCGTGGATGCAACCAATCAGGCCGCCGTGATGCGTTTGCGCAAACGCAAGCATCGCTATGGAAAGCCGCTGGCCGTGATGGTGCGCGACCTGGAAGCGGCCCGCGCGGTGTGCGCTCTGAGCTCTGAAGAAGAAGTGCTCCTCACAACGCCGGCGCGGCCCATTGTGCTGGCGCGGCGGCGCGAGGGCTGCGCAATTGCGGAGGGAGTTGCGCCCGGCATTCCCTGGCTGGGCGTATTCCTGCCCTACGCGCCGCTGCAACACCTGCTCTTCGCCGACCCTCGCGTGCGGGCATTGGTCATGACCTCCGCCAACCTCAGTGAGGAGCCGATTGCGATTGATAACGCGGAAGCGCTGAAGCGCTTGGGCGGCATTGCCGACGCGTTCCTGATGCACAACCGCGAAATTCTGCAGCGCTGCGACGACTCGGTGGCCGCAGTCGTGGATGGCGCTCCGCAACTGGTTCGCCGCGCGCGTGGATTTGTGCCGCTGGGGGTCGAGTTGCCGCTCGACGCGCCGCCGCTGCTGGCGGTGGGCGGGCACTTGAAGAATGTGTTTGCGCTGGCGCGGGGAAGATTTGCCTACCAGAGCCAGCACCTCGGCGATCTCGAAAACCTGACCGGCCTGGAGTTCTTCAAGGAATCTCTCGGTCACTTGATGCGCACCTTCGAGATCGAACCGCACGCCGTCGTGCACGACCTGCATCCTGGCTATCTCTCCACCGGCTGGGCGAAGGAGTGGGCCGGCGAGCGCGGCCTCCAGTTGATCGCCGTACAGCATCATCACGCGCACCTGGCCGGCTGCATGGCCGAGCACGGCCTCACGGGCGAAGTCATCGGCCTGGCTCTCGACGGCACCGGCTACGGCGCGGACGGCCGCATCTGGGGCGGGGAAGTGCTGCTTTCCAGGCTGCAAGGCTTCGAGCGGTTTGCGCACCTCGACTACGTACCCATGCCGGGCGGGGAAGCGGCGATCAAAGAGCCGTGGCGCATGGCGTTCGCGCACCTGCGTGCGGCGGGCTTCGATCCAGGCTCAACTGAAACGCTGGCGCTGGTGGGCGCAACGGAGCAGGAGGCGCGAGTGCTCAAGCGGATGATGGAGCGGAACCTGAATTCTCCGCTCACTTCGAGCCTGGGCCGCCTGTTCGATGCTGCCGCGGCCGTGGTGCTTGCGCGGCGCGTTGTGGACTACGAAGCGCAGGCCGCCATTGAACTCGAAGGCATTGCGGTGGATGAACCGGATGACGAACAAGGCTACACCATGGAGTTTGGGGCAGGGGATTGGGCTCGCCGCATTCCGCTGCGCATCGGCTGCGCGCCGTTGTGGCGCGAACTGGTGGAGGATTTGCGCGCCGGAGTGAGCAAGGCGCGAATCGCGACCCGGTTCCATGCAGGGGTTGCGACGGGTTTCGTGCAGGCAGTGGTGCAGGCAAGGGAAGCGACGGGAGTGCGACAAGTGGCGCTGAGCGGCGGCTGCATGCACAACCGGCGGCTGGCGCGGCTGCTGCGGGTAAAGTTGGAATCCGAGGGATTCGAAGTGTTTCAACACCGCCAGGTCAGTCCTGGGGATGGCGGATTGAGCTATGGCCAGGCCGCGGTGGCAGCAGCCATCCTTTCCCACCGGAGTTAAAAATTGAGTTACATGGAAAGCTAACATCTTCATCACGAGGTGTATGCACTATGCAGGTTCAATCCATGGTTGCAAATATCGTTCGGGCCGTGGCCGGAGTGCTCAGTTTCGCGGTTTCAGGCTACGGCGCGTATTCGTGTGGTTGGGCCGACTTTCGCCAGGATGCACTGTTGACGGCCCTTTTTTGCATCCTGCCGCTTCTCAGCCTCCCCGCGTTTTTCCTATCGTTCAAGTGGTTCCGCTGGTCAGCCGCATTGCAGTGGATATTGGCTGCGGGCTATCTCGCAGTCTATTCGCTCCTGGACTGGAGAACCTGCGCCGAACTGGGTTACTGCAGGGGAGCGGCATGGACCGTGTTCGAGACACTGAAGGCGCCGCCGGTGGAAGCATATTTCGCGGTGGCCGTCTTCAATCTTGCTGCCCTGTTTCTGCACGGCATGCGCGGACCCGCGCGAGGCAATGCTCGTGCCATGACTACATGATCTGGAAGTGCTGATTGGAAAAGAAGGGGTGCCCCAAGTCTCGATTTTGAGACTTGGGAAGCACAAATTCATAGGTCCTTGATATGAGTGCAAGTGAAGTAAGTATGTAATGGACGTTTCGTTCGAGCGAATCTCTGACTTACTTTGCGCCTTCCAATCGCTTGACGTAGATGAGCGCCGCCCGGCCCAGCGGATAGTAGTTTTCTCTTCGCCCTTCGCAGCAATAGCCCTGTGCCTCGTAGAGCCGGATCGCGCCTGCGTTTCCGGCTTCCACATGCAGCCAGATCAGGGCCGCTCCCGCCAGCCGCGCGGACTCTTCGATGCGCCCCAGCAGTGCGCCGCCAACGCCCTTTCCGCGCGTCTCTGGAGCCACTTCGATGGTCTGAATGTAGGCTGTGACTTCGCTCTTCCGTTGCGTCCACACCACAATGGCGAATCCCGCCATCCGGCCGTCGTCTTCCGCAATCCACGTCGCGGCTTCTTGGCTTTGGACGAGTTGCCGCATATATCTGCGGCCAAAGCGCGAGGGCGGCGCAAAGCAAGCCTCCTCAATCGCGTAAAGATTGGCGAAGTCTTCCGGGATATAAGGGCGGTAAACCACAGTTCAACCTCACGGCAGCCGCAAAGCAAAGAGCCATCCCGCTAAGGATGGCTCTTCACATTTCTATTACTTGCGCAAAATGCGGGGTGGTCCTCTACATCAGGCCTAGACCTTCGCTTCCAGGTCCTTGATCACGTCGAAGAAACGCTGATCCAACCGCCGGTTGGTGGCGATGGCTTCCTTGATGGTGATGTCTGTGATGTCCAGACCCTTGAGCACCGCGATGCGGCCCCACTTCTTGTCGTGGACCATGTCGATGGCGTGCAGGCCGTAGCGCTGACCCAAGGTGCGGTCGTAGGCCGTGGGAACGCCGCCGCGCTGCGTATGACCCAGGTTCACTGAACGGGTCTCGAAGCCGGTTTTCTTTTCGATCAGGTCGGCCAGCGCCTCGCCGATGCCGGACAGCCGGGCATGACCGAAGGAGTCCAACTGCGTCGATTCGTCGATCACCTGGCCCACTTCGGGCAAGTGGCAACCCTCGGCCACCACCACCACGCCGTAGTGCTTGCCGTGGTCGTAGTTGTACTTCAGCAGCGCGCAGACGTGGTCGATGTCGATGTCCTTTTCGGGCACCAGGATCACGTGGGCGCCGCCGGCTACGCCGGAAGCATAGGCGATCCAGCCGGCATCGCGGCCCATCACTTCGACCACGATCACGCGGTTGTGCGAGTCGGCCGTGGTGTGGATGCGGTCGATGGCTTCGGTCGCGATCATGACGGCGGTGTCGAATCCAAATGTTGTATCGGTCCCGTTGATGTCGTTGTCGATGGTCTTGGGCACGCCCACCGAGTGCACGCCGTTTTCGCTCAGGAACAGGGTTACCGACTGCGTATCGTCGCCGCCCAGCGCAATCAGGGCATCGATTTTGTTGGTCTTCAGAACTTCCTGGACCTTCTCGATGCCGCCGGGAACCTTCTTCACATTAGTGCGCGAAGAGTGCAGAATCGTTCCGCCCTTGAGCTGGATGCCGTCGATGGCCTCCAGCGTCAGCGGTACCCAGTTGTTGTCGAGCACGCCGCGCCAGCCGTTGAGAAAGCCGATGAACTCATCGCCATAGGTATTGATGCCCTTCTTCACGGCCGCATAGATCACCGCATTCAATCCGGGGCAATCGCCGCCACCGGTCAATAAAGCAACTCGCATCGTAAAATCTCCTCGTCGAATTTTTGTGCGGCCCGTGATCCGAGCCGGGAGCCTGTCCCTGGTTTGTGCGTCCCGAAGGAAGAAATTACCGGTCACGACGCCTTCTTCAGTTTACTCCGCCGCAATAACGACAGATCGTGACCGTCCTCACGTCCATCCGCAATCTCCGCTAACCTGTTTCCTTGATGGAAAGAACACGCCACAAAGTGTTTCAATAGAGTATGCCCGGAACTGGAGCGCTGTTGCTGCTGGCCTTTGCCAGCCTGGTGGTCGTCTTATTGCTGGTGCTGTTGCAGTTGACCCGGTTGGGATTCCTGGTCCGCTCCACCATCCCCGACCGGCCGCGGCGGCGCATGTTCATCGCCTCGGTTTCCTTCCTCTTCACCTTTGTCGGGGTCCGCATCCTGGTCCGCCTCATCGTCCACAACGAGGGGCCCTTCCAGTGGGTAGTGGTGCGCGGACAGCACATTCATCACCTGGTCTGGGGAATTCTCATCCTGCTTCTGGTTGGATACGGATGGCTGCTGGATTTGGGCCGGTCCCATTCGCCGCTTTCCATCTTCTTCAGCCGCCTCATGTCGGTCAGCTACGGCGTGGGCGCAGCGCTCACCCTTGACGAGTTCGCCATCTGGCTCAACCTGGAGCCAGATGCCTACTGGTCGCGCACCGGGCGCCTGTCCATCGATGCCGTCATTCTGTTCGGAACCCTGCTGGCCATGGGAGCCTGGGGCGCGCCCTTCTTCCGCGGCCTTCACCGCATGTGGGACAAGCGCGCCCTGTTTGGCAAAGGACTGGGCCGCGGCCTTACCTTCCCGATTCGCCGCGTGCGGTTGCTTCGTCCTCGTAAAGTGCGTCGATTACCTCCGCATATCGTTCCGTAATCACGCGCCGCTTCAGCTTCATTGACGGGGTCAGCTCGCCCGAGTCCTGCGACCACTCCTCGGCAGTCACGCGGAAACGCTTCAAGCTCTCGAAGTTGGCCAGGCTGGCGTTCACCTCCCGCACTATCCCGGCGTAAAGAGCAATCACGCGGCTGTCGGCCACCAGTTCGGCGCGGTCCTGGGTCTCGATGCCATGATGCTGCGCCCATTCCTCCAGCGCGGTAAAGTTCGGCGAGATGAGCACCGAGATGAACTTGTGCCTGTCGCCCACCAAAGCCGCCTGCGCCACCATCAGGCTGGTCTTCAGCTTGTTTTCGATCGGCTGCGGCGCCACCATCTTCCCGCCTGAGGTCTTCAGCAGCTCCTTCTTGCGGTCCGTGATGTAGAGAAATCCATCGTTGTCCAGGTGACCAATGTCTCCGGTGCGGAACCAGCCATCCGGGTCAAAGGCCTCCGCCGTGGCCGCCGGCTTGTGCCAATAGCCCTTGAAGATCGACGGCCCGCGCACCAGCAACTCCCCGTCCCCGGCCAGTTTCAGCTCGACATTGGCCATGGGAATGCCTGCGGCGCCCATGCGGTGGGTGATGGGGGTGTTCAGGGCGATCACCGGCGAAGTCTCCGTCAGCCCATACCCCTCCCAAAGAGCAATTCCCACTGAGGCAAACCATTTCGCCGTGTCGATCCCCAGCGGCGCGCCGCCCACAACAAAGAGCTTCACCCGCCCGCCGAATGCCTCGCGCACCTTGCCATAGACCAGCTTGTTGGCCAGCTTCCACAAGGCCGACGATGGCTCGCGGCCGTCGTAGACCGTTTCTGCGTGGCGCGCGCCCAAGGCCACAGCCCAGGCCAGAAGCCGCCTTTTCGCCGGCGAAAGCGCGGTTTGCCGCTCCACTTCCTGGCGAATCTTCTCAAACACCCGCGGCACGCCCACAAACACCGTGGGCCGGACATCTTTCATGGCCTGGGGCAGCTTGTCGAACTTCGAGCAATACGCCACCTGCACTCCGTGGGAGTACATTACGTAGTCCAGCGCGCGCGCCGTGACGTGGGAGAGAGGCAGGAAGGAGATCAAGGCGTCGGCCGGGCTAAAGTCGAAATCGTTGGCGATAATGTTCTGGTTGGCGGCGATGTTGTCGTGGGTCAGCATCACGCCCTTGGGCTCGCCCGTGGTTCCCGAGGTGTAAATCAGCGTGGCCACGTCCTTGGGCTCAACCGAGCGCACCAGCGCGTCGAACACCGGATCGTGCTCGGCCCCGCGGGCGTCGGCCCCGTTCATCAACTCGCTGAAAGCGATTGCTCCCTCGGGCACCGCGGCCGAATCCATGATCACGATCCGCTCCAGCGAAGTCTGGTCCCGCACCGCGTTCAGCTTGTCGAACTGCTGGCGCGTCGACACCAGGGCGATCTTGCAGCCGGCATCCTGGATCAAGGTGGCGATCTGCTCCCCGGTCAGCGTCGGATAAATAGGTACATCGATGGCCCCGATGGCCAGCGCGGCAAAGTCCGTCACCGCCCACTCCCAGCGATTCTCGCTGACCAGCGCGATGCGGTCGCCCTTTTGCGCGCCCCAGCTCAGAAAAGCCTCCCCCAGGGCGCGAACCCGCTGGTAAATCTGGTCGGAGGAGATGGGCTGCCACTGCCCAAACTCGTCCTGCCAAAGCACGGCGCGGGGGTTGGCGGCCGCTGATACACGGCGAAAAAGATCATTGATGGTGGAAAGCGGTGCGAGAGTTGTCATTTTGATTTGTATAGGGCAAGCGGGGAGTTCTCACCCACGGCCATTTGAGAGTGTAACAGCGCGAAGCCGTTTCGGTCCCACCGGCGGGTTTTCGCCGGACGGCCACAGGTGGGCTCTGTCGGGCAATAGGCGGTCCACATCTTAACCTCCCACAAGGATCGGGTACCCCAAGTCTCGCCTTTGAGACCTGGGATGTAGAGCGATTGGTTCACGTCTTTCGAATCAAGATCGGGTGCCCCAGGTCTCGCTTCTGAGACCTGGGATGTAGAGCGCTTGGTTCACGTCTGTCGAATCAAGATCAAGTGCCCCAGGTCTCGCTTCTGAGACCTGGGATGTAGGATGTTGGCATGACGAAGGGGCTCATTCGTTATCAGCAATGCGGCTGTTTCCACTTCATCACCTTCAGTTGTCATCACCGGCTTGCTCATCTGGGCACCGTGGCGGCGCGCAGCCTTTTCGAGCGTTCTTTAGAGGCGATGCGGGTCCGCTACGGCTTTGTTGTTTGCGGATACGTGGTCATGCCGGAACACGTCCATCTGCTCGTCAGCGAACCCAGGAAGGCGACCCTTGCAAAGGCGATTCAAGCCCTGAAGTTATCTGCATCCGTTCAAAGCAAGGAACGGCCTTTCTGGCAACCGCGTTACTACGACTTCAACGTGCATAACGAAGAGAAACGGGTCGAAAAGCTTCGTTACATGCACCGCAATCCGGTCAAGCGTGGATTGGTGGAGAAACCGGAAGACTGGGCATGGTCCAGCTTTCGGCACTATGCGACGGGAGAAATCGGAACCGTGGAGATCGAGTCTTTCTGGACCGGCGCGCGACGGGATGGCTTGATCGATCCCAGGTCTCAAAAGCGAGACCTGGGGCACCAGTCTTGGCGGCGGGGTGAGATCTGGGCCACTCGCCAGCAATCAACTATAAAATAATCAATAATTTACAGAACAATCCTCCACAGGAACGCAAAACCTCGGAAACTGGCTAGCTTTGCTCCTACGCCTGCGGCCGCGGCGTGAGCCGCACAAACTTGCCCGCCTGGTCCGTCCAGTTTTCCAGCAGCCAGCCCGCGCGGGTGCTCACAGTGTGGGTGGCGTGCAGCTCCACCAGCTCCCGGATCGACTGCCGGGCATCGTCGTCGAGTTCGTTCCAGGGCTGAGCCTCCAAAAAGCCCTTGTGGTGGCGGCTCTTGCCCAGGAACTCGCCGTCCTCGTCGTAGATCCAGGCCAGCCCGCCGGTCATGCCTGCGCCGAAGTTCATGCCGGTCGCGCCCAGCACGGCCACAAGGCCGCCGGTCATGTACTCGCAGCCGTGGTCGCCCACGCCTTCCACCACGGCCAGCGCGCCGGAGTTGCGCACCGCGAACCGTTCCCCGGCCCGCCCCGCCGCGAACAGCCGCCCGCTGGTTGCTCCGTAGAGCGCCACGTTGCCCAGCAGCGTGTGTTTTGCGCTCTCCCAGGCCGCCCGGCCCTGCGCGCGCAAAATCAGTGTTCCGCCGCTCAGCCCTTTGCCCACAAAATCGTTGGCCAGCCCGTCGAGTTCCAGCGTCATTCCCTCCGCCGCGAACGCCCCGAACGACTGCCCGGCAACGCCGCTCATTTTGAAGTGGAGACTAGGGCATGCCAAAGTGGAATTATGCCCGCGCACCAGCGCCAGTTCTCCCGCGAGCCGCGCGCCCAGCGTGCGATCCTCGTTGGTGACGCGGGTTTGAACGCTATATGGCTGGCCCGCCTGGTACGCGGCCAGCGCCGGCTCCACCCATGCGTCGTCGATCGGCCTGCGCGTCTCGGGACGGTCATTGCGGCCGCCTTCCCAGCGCGTCGCGCCGCCGGTTTCCCGGGCAATCGCCGCGGCAGCCAGCAGGGGCTTCAGGTCCAGCCCCGCGTCGAAACGCACCTGTTCCAGCAGGTCGGTGCGCCCCGTGGCGGCGGCCAGCGAAGGCAACCCCAGCTTGGCCAGCAGCTGCTGCACCTCGCCTGCCAGTCCCTCGAAGAAGCGCACCACATGCTCCGGCTTGCCGCGGAACTTGGCCCGCAACTCCGGCTTCTGCGTAGCGATACCCGTGGGACAGGTGTTCAGGTGACATTGCCGGGCCATGTCGCATCCCAGCGCCACCAGCACCGCCGTGCCGAAGGCGAACTCGTCCGCCCCCAGCAGCGCCGCCATCACAATGTCCCGCGCCGTGCGCAATCCTCCATCGGTGCGCAGCCGCATCCGCCCGCGCAACCCGTTGTGGACCAGCACCTGTTGTGCCTCGGCCAGGCCCAGCTCCCAAGGGTTGCCGGCGTACTTGATGCTGGACAGCGGTGACGCGCCCGTCCCGCCCGAGTGCCCGGCGATCACGATGTAGTCGGCGTACGCTTTGGCCACCCCGGCGGCGATGGTGCCCACCCCGCAGCCTGAAACCAGCTTCACTCCCACGGTCGCCCGCGGATTCACACGCTTCAGGTCGTAGATCAGCTGCGCCAGGTCTTCGATCGAATAAATGTCGTGATGCGGCGGCGGCGAAATCAGCGTCATTCCCGGCTGCGCGTGGCGCAGGCGCGCAATCAGCTCGGTGACCTTGTAGCCGGGTAGCTGCCCGCCCTCGCCGGGCTTGGCTCCCTGCGCGATCTTGATCTCCAGTTCTTCGGCGCGGGCCAGGTACTCGGCAGTCACGCCGAAGCGTGCGCTGGCCACCTGCTTGATCTTGTTGTTCCAGAGCGACTGTCCGCCGTCCAGGGGCCTGTAGACGGCCGGGTCCTCGCCGCCTTCGCCGGTGTTCGACCGCGCCCCCATCATGTTCATGGCCTCGGTGATCGTCTGGTGCGCCTCCGGAGACAGCGAGCCGAAAGACATCGCACTGGAGACAAACTTTTTGGCAATACCGGAGGCCGGCTCGACTTGTTCAGGACCAAGTTCCGGGCCGGCGGGGCGGATTTCCAGCAGGTCGCGCAGGTTGGCCGGTTCGGCTTCGACCATCTGGGTGGCAAAGTCCGCGAAAGGCTTGAGCGCCAGCGCCGCTCCCTGCTTGGTTGAACCCACCACCGTCTGCAGCGCGCGCACCATCTGCGGCTGCCAGGAGTGGGATTCGGCTTCGTCGGCCTTGCGGAAGCGCACGAATCCGTAGTCGGGCAGCTCGCGCAAGGCCGGCGCGGGGGCATCGACGGCCGCCGAGGGCGCTCCGGCGGTCACGGTCTCCAGTGTCTCGATTGCTACGGGCTGCTCCCGCCATAGCGAGCGCACGTACTCCTCGATCTCGGCAAAACCCAACCCGCCAATGGGAGCAGGAGTCCCGGTGAAGCACTTCTGGACCACCGCGTCGGAAAGCCCGATGGCGTCAAACAGGTGAGCCCCACGATAGCTGTCCACGACGCTGATGCCCATCTTCGACATCACCTTGGCCAGGCCCAGTTCCAATGCGTGCAGCAGGTTCTGTTCGCCGTTTTCCGGGTCCAACGCGCGCGCCGTTTCCAGCGCCAGCCAGGGGCAAACCGCGCCTGCGCCCATACCCAGCAGCACCGCGACGTGGTGAATGTCGCGGCAGTCGCCCGCCTCGACGGCCAGGCCCACCTCGGCGCGCACCCCCGCGACGGTCAGCGCCATGTGCACCGCGCCTGCGGCCATGGCCATGGGGATGGGAAGAGCTTCGGGGCTTGCCCGGCGATCGCTCAGTACCAGCAACGCCGCTCCGCTGGCCACCAGTTCCACGGCCCGATACGCAAGCACGTCCACCGCAACTTCGAGTGTGGAACTGGGTGCGTACAGGCAGTCCAGCGTCGCTTGCGGCATGGCGTCGGCCTGCGGATGATGGCTCTGCTTCAGCGCATGCATCTGGGCAATCGACAGCAGCGGCGAAGGCAGCGAGAGCCCCGGCAGCGGCTCGCGCACTTCGAAAAGATGCGGCCACGGACCCAGCCGGGTGTGCATCTGCAAAACGACCGCCTCGCGCAGCGGATCGATGGGCGGATTGGTGACCTGGGCGAAACGCTGGCGGAAGAACGCATAGAGCGGACGCGGCGCCCTGGCCAGAGGCGCAATCTGGGTATCGTCGCCCATCGACCAGACCGCGTCCTTGCCGTCGGCGGCCATCGGCCCCAGGATCATCCGCACATCTTCGCGGGTAAACCCGAAGCGATGCTGCAGGCGGTTGAGTTCTACCGCTTCCATGGCCGCAAACCTCTCATGCGAGTCTTCGAGAGGCGAGTCCAACTGGATCAGATCCTGATAATGGCGCTTGGTGTCATAGATCCGCAGAATTTCGTCATTCTCAAAGAACCGGTTGAAGTCGAGGTCGGCTACAATCATTTGCCCGGGGCCTAGGCGGCCGCTGTGCACCACGTGCGCCGGGTCCATGTCCACGAGTCCTGCCTCGGAGCCGGCCACCACCAATCCCTGATCGTCCAGCGCGAAGCGGCAGGGCCGCAATCCATTGCGATCGAGAATCGCTCCTACTTGGCGTCCGTCGGTAAAGGCGACGGCCGCCGGCCCGTCCCACGGCTCCATGCAATCGCCGCTGTACTGCAGAAACGAGGAACGGTTGCCGGGATTGGCCGGCGGCAGCAACATGCGCAGCGCCTCGCCCAGCGTGCGGCCATTGTGCGCCAGCAACTCGGCAATCTCGTCCAGTGAAGTGGAGTCCGATCCGCCTTCGGTCAGCACCGGGTGGACCTCCAGCGGCAGAGTCGCGGCGCGCGCCTCCATTCCCGCCCGGTTGCCCCAGATGGTGTTGATCTCTCCGTTGTGCGCCAAGGCGCGGAACGGCTGCGCCCGGTCCCACGAGGGCAGCACATTGGTCGCATAACGCTGGTGAAACAGCGCCAGGGGCGTCTTGAACTCCGGGTCCGCCAGGTCGGGATAAAACTCCGCCAGCAGGCGTCCGGCGCAGAGCGCCTTGTAAACCATCGTCGCCGCCGAGATGCTCACCACGTAACCCTGCAATTGCGAACGTTCGCAATGCTTGCGCGCCAGATAGAGCCGCCGGTTGAAGTCTCGTGAATCTTTGGCAGTGATGAGAATGTGCCAGATTGCGGGACGTGTGGAATCGGCAATTTCGCCCAGCACCTCGGGCCGAACAGGTACCGGCCGCCATAGCAGCACGTCGAGCGCCTGCGCGCGCAGCGCGGCCTCAATCGTCGCGCGCTGGCCAGTGTCGTCATTATTGGGCAGAAAAACTACCGCAACCCCGAGAGGCTGCTTGGGGGCCAGGCTCAGTCCGGTCCGGGCCAGCATCCAGGCGCGCGGAATCGTCGTGGTGACGCCCACGCCGTCGCTCGATTTGCCGTCGGCGGCCACCGCGCCGCGATGCTCCAGGCGCGCAAGGGCTGTAAGGGCATGGACAAGAATGGCGTGCGACGGTTCGGCGGAAAGTTGCGCCACAAAGCCAACTCCGCAGGACTCGGAGTCGAAGCGCGAGTCAAGGAGACTGTCTTTCAGGTAGCCTGGGGCGCGCGACACCGGGCCGCCGCCGTCCAGCTTTGCTGGAGAGGGATACGTTGAGCGGGATGAAAAGAGAGCGGGGAAGCCCATGAGTAACTATACGCCCTTTGCGTTTGAAATGCCGTTTCTTCCGCCATCGCCCAAGAACGGATCTGCCCGGCTGACTCGGAGATGGCACAGCCCTCGCTTAAGTCCTGTGCCGTCAAAAGGCACGATCCTTCAGGTTCGCGATCCGGGTCAGGTGGAGTCTCTCTTTTGGGGAAGCCGGGGAAGCGGCTTTGCATAGTTATACACATGTGTTGTATATTTATGCAAGCGCGGCCGCCCACGGCGAGCCGCGCTTTCCCTTTGCCCGGCAACGGCAATCGGATTCAATGACAACGGTTTATGAAATATCAACGCCACAATGCGATTCGCGAACTGATCAGCCACTCTCTGGTTGCCAACCAGGACGAGTTGCGGCGCAAGTTGCGCCGTCGCGGTTTTGAGGTGACCCAGGCCACCCTGTCGCGCGACATTCACGAGTTGCGCCTCTCCAAAGGCCCCGGCGGCTATTCGCTGCCCAACGGAAATGGCAATGGCGCCGGTTCTGTCATTGAAGATGATGGCCCACCCTCAGTGGCGGAGATGATTGAGAGTTTTGGCTTGCGCGTGCAGCGGGCGATGAACCTGGTGGTCTTGGGCACGGTGATGGGCGGGGCACAGCCGCTGGCCGCCGCCCTTGATCATGAAGGTTGGACCGATGTAGTGGGCACCGTCGCCGGCGACGACACGGTGCTGGTAATCTGCCCCGACGTTCGCCGGGCAAGCGATGTGGAATCACGGTTGAGGACCATGCTGGAATCATGACCCATTCGGTGCAAACAGCAGTTGTGGGAGTTACAGGGTACGCGGGCGCCGAACTGGCCAGGCTGCTGTTGCGGCATCCCCGTCTCAAGGGCAAAGCCCCGGTGTTTGCCGGGCGTGTGGATGAAAAAGATGCGGCCCGCGGCGGCGTACCTTTGGACGAAATTCATCCCCAGTTGGCCGATAACAATGGCAGGGCGGCTCTCAAGCTCGAGCCTTTTTCCTGGGAATTGCTTGCCAGCCGCGGCGTCGACGTCCTGTTTTTGGCCACCCCGCACGATCAGTCCCGGGAGTGGGTGCCGGAAGCGCTCGCTCGCGGTCTGCGCGCGATCGATCTGAGCGGGGCATGGCGGCTGACTGAAGCAGCCAACCGCGCCGTGTATGCGTTTGAGGACGACGGTACGGAAGAGGCCGCGGCGACTCAGGCCCAGGCCGTCTACGGCATGCCCGAGCTGCATCGCGCGCAAATCGCGGGAGCGCGGCTGGTTGCCAATCCTGGCTGTTATGCAACCTCCATCATCCTTGCGCTTCGGCCGCTGGTGGCCGCGGGACTCGTTGACCTGGCTCACGGCATCGTTGCCGACTCGAAGAGCGGCGTCAGCGGTGCGGGCAAAGCGCCCACCGCCAAATCGCACTACATGTATGCGGCCGACAATCTATCGGCCTACGGCGTCTTTACGCATCGCCATACCGGCGAGTTGCTTGAGCAGATCGGCATCGGCGCCGGCGACATCACCTTTACGCCGCATCTGCTGCCCATTCCGCGCGGCATTCTCTCCACCATCTATGTGCGTTTTCACGAGCCACAGACCAGGGAGAGCGTGGCGCGGGTGTACAGCAACTTCTTCGCGGGCAGCCCAATGGTGCGGCTCTACGACAAGGCGCTGCCGCAGATTCAATACTCGGTCCGCACCTGTTTTGCGGACATCGGCTTCCAACTCTCTGCGGACGGTCGCCGTGTCGTCGTTGTCAGTTGCCTGGATAACTTGTTGAAGGGCGCGTCCGGTCAGGCCGTGCAAAACTTGAATGTCATGCTCGGCTGGCCCGAGTCGGAAGGTCTCGAATGAAAGTCGTCGCGGAGGGCCTTGAATGAAGTACGTTGTCAAGTTGGGTGGGGCTGGCCTTGAATCTCCGTCGCTGCTCGAAGGGTGCACGCGCGCCATCGCCGAACTGGTGCGCGACGGCAACCAGGTGGCCGTGGTTCATGGGGGAGGCGTGCAGTTGACGCGCATGTTGAAGGCGCTCGGCAAGCAGAGCGAGTTCATCAACGGGCTGCGCATCACCGACGCTGAAACCCGCGATGTGGCGCTGATGGTCCTGGCCGGCAAGGTGAACAAGGGCTTGGTGGGCTCTTTGGGCGCGCTTGGCATTCCGGCTGTTGGCCTTTCAGGCGGCGACGGTCTGCTCTTCCGCGCGCGCAAAAAACGCACCGCGCCCGATCTCGGCTTCGTTGGCGAGATCGTATCGAGCGATCCCCGCTGGCTCGATGCCATCTGGCAGCTGAGCGGCGTGCCGGTCCTCTCGTCCATGGCGCTCGGTTTCGACGGCCAGTATTACAACATCGACGCGGACGAAATGGCCGCGGCTTGTGCCATCTCGTGCCGCGCCGACGCGCTCGTTTTCCTCACCGACGTGCCCGGCGTCAAGGGCGCGAACGGCGAAGTGATGCGATGGCTCTCAATCGATCAAATTGCCGAGATGGCCAAAAGCGCAGTCATCTCCGGCGGCATGTTGCCCAAGCTCAGCGCCTGCCGCGACGCTCTTTTGAACGGCGTCAAGCGCGTAAGAATTTTGCCCGCGGAGGCTGCCGGTTCTCTTCCCGACCTGTGCAGCTCCCGCGTAGCCCACGGCACCGAAGTGATGGTGGCCTAGGGGTCCGCAGAACAAATGGACCAGGAGAGATGGAATTGACAAGACTTGACCAAATTCGCGCCGCAGAGGAGCGGCTGCTGTTATCCACTTATGACCGGAACCCTATCCTCTTCGTGTCGGGTGCGGGCGTTCACATCGCTGACGAGAACGGTACCAAGTACCTCGACCTGCTCAGCGGGATCGGCGTCAATGCGCTCGGTTACGGCAACCCGGTCATCTTGGAGGCCATCGCCCGCCAAAGCCGTGCGCTCATCCACACCTCGAACCTCTACTATCACGAGGGCCAGGCAGAGCTTGCGCTGCGGCTCACCGAGCGCACAGGCCTGGATCGCGCGTTCTTCGCCAACACCGGCACCGAAGCGTGGGAAGCCGCGCTCAAACTGGCGCGCGCTCATGCCGGTATTCTGCGCGACGAAGGCAAGCAGATCGGCACCAGGTTTCTTGCCCTCGAGCAGAGCTTCCACGGCCGTACCTTCGGCTCCATGTCCACCACCTACAAGGCCAAGTACCGCGAGCCATTTGGCCCGGTGGTTCCCGGCGTCGAGTTTGTTCGCTTCAACGATGTTGCCGACCTGCGCGCCAAGTTCTCCAACGAAGTTTGCGCCATTCTGGTCGAGGCGATTCAGGGGGAAGGCGGCGTGCGCCCGCTCACTCAGGAGTTCATGGCCGAGGCCCGCGCACTGGCCAGTTCGACGGGAGCCTTGCTGATTGCCGACGAAATTCAATGCGGCATGGGCCGCAGCGGCAAGTGGTGCGCTTACCAGCACTACAGCGTTCAACCTGACATCACCACGCTGGCCAAGCCGCTGGCGGGCGGAATTCCCATCGGTGCTGTTGTCTGCACGGAAGAGGTTGCGCGCTCTTTTCACCCTGGCATGCACGGGACCACGTTCGGCGGAGGCCCGCTGGCTTGTGCCGTTGCCTGCGCCGTGATTGACGCCATCGAGAGTCAGGGCCTGCTGGCCAACACCACCCTGGTTGGCGACTATTTCCAGGAACAGTTGCGCGGATTGGCAAAGCGCCATGCGTGCATCACGGATGTGCGCGGCAAAGGCTTGATCATCGGCGCCGAACTCGATTCCGCCGCCCTGGCCAAGCTCGCCGTCGCCGAAATGCTCAAGCGGCACATTCTCATCAACTGCACCAGCGACACGGTTCTGCGCTTCCTGCCCCCGTATATTCTTGAACGCTCGCATGTGGACACCGCCATTGCCGCTCTGGACGAAATCTTCACTGAACATGCCGCTCTCAGCGGCGCACACTCCGCCACCGGCGCGGCAGCACCATCTGCAGGAGGACATATCCATGGCTAGCAGAGCAACAACCCTTGAACGCCCGGAGACAGTGGTTCCCGTGCAAAAAGACCCCGATGTTCTTGCGGCCGCCGCACGGCTGGCCGGCGAGGATATGTGCTCCATCGCCGATCTCTCGAGCGGCGAAGTGCGCGCCATTCTCAAACTCGGCCACGACGTCAAGCTCAACCCGCGCGAATATCGTCACGCGCTCGACGCCAAGCAGATGGTGCTGATGTTTGAGAAGGCCAGCCTGCGTACGCGGCTCAGTTTTGAGACCGGCATCAACACCACCGGCGGCAACGCCATCTTCGTCGACCAGACCAACTCGCCGCTGGGCGAGCGCGAGTCCATCGCCGACGTGGCGCGTAACGTCGAGCGCTGGGTCGATGTCATCGTGCTGCGCACCTACGCGCACGACACCATCACCGAGATGGCCGCCAACGCGCGCGTGCCGGTCATCAACGCGCTCTCCGACTTCGAGCATCCCTGCCAGGCGCTGGCCGATTTCATGACCCTCGAAGAGCACTTTGGCACTGCCGCGGGCCTGAACTTCACCTATGTCGGCGACGGCAACAATGTCTGCCACTCGCTGATGCTGACCGGCGCGCAACTAGGCGCCAACGTCACCGTGGCCACGCCGCGCGGGTATTCGCCGGACATTGAAATCGTGACCATCGCACGTGAAATTGCCGAGAAGAATGGCTGCGAACTGCGTCTGCTGCAAGACCCGCACGCCGCGGCCGAGGGCGCCGACGCCATCTATACCGATGTCTGCGTCAGTATGGGCATGGAGCACGAGTCGACCAAGCGCGCGCCAATTTTCCGGCCCTTCCAGGTGAACGAGGCGTTGATGGCCAATGCCGCGCCGCACGCGGTGTTCATGCACTGCCTGCCCGCGCGCCGCAACGACGAAGTGACAGACGCCGTGATCGACAGTCCTCAGTCCATCGTCTTCGATCAAGCCGAGAATCGACTTCATGCGCAAAAGGCGTTGCTGCTTCTTCTCTTGGGCGGCTTGGCAAACGTCGAAAAGTTTCAGTAACCAGTTTTCAGTTGTCAGGTTGCCAGGGATCAGATCGACAGTCTCGCTCGGCGCACACGCGAAGGGGAAACTGACACCTGATCACTGATCCCTGACAACTGCTTTGAGGGTCCCAAGCATGTCCGTAATTCTCGAATCCCTGCCCGTCGGCCAGAAGGTCGGCATTGCCTTCTCCGGCGGGCTCGACACCTCTGCCGCCCTGCACTGGATGAAGCAGAAGGGCGCCATTCCCTACGCCTACACGGCCAATCTGGGCCAGCCCGACGAAACCGACTACGATGCGATTCCGCGCAAGGCCCTCGAATACGGCGCCGAAAAGGCCCGGCTCATCGACTGCCGCGGCCCGCTTGTACGCGAAGGTATCGCCGCGCTCCAGGCTGGCGCCTTCCACATCACCACCGCCGGAGTCCCCTACTTCAACACCACCCCCATCGGTCGCGCGGTCACGGGCACCATGCTGGTGGCCGCCATGCAGGAGGACGATGTCAACATCTGGGGTGACGGCTCCACGTACAAAGGTAACGACATCGAGCGCTTCTACCGCTACGGCCTGCTCGTCAATCCCGGTCTCCAGGTCTACAAGCCCTGGCTTGACTCGGCTTTCATCGACGAATTAGGCGGCCGCGCCGAAATGTCGGCCTTCATGCAACGCTCCGGCTTCGCCTACAAAATGTCAGCGGAAAAGGCCTACTCCACCGACTCCAACATCCTTGGCGCAACCCATGAAGCAAAGGACCTCGAGTATCTCTCGTCCTCCATCAAGATCGTCGCTCCCATCATGGGCGTGGCCTTCTGGCGCGACGATGTCGAGATCCAGCGCGAAGAGGTCGCCATTCGCTTCGAAGAGGGATCGCCCGTAGCCCTCAACGGCCGGCAATTCGACTCGCCCGTCGATCTCCTCCTCGAAGCCAACCGCATCGGCGGCCGCCACGGCCTCGGCATGTCCGATCAGATTGAGAATCGCATCATCGAGGCCAAGAGCCGCGGCATCTACGAGGCTCCAGGCCTCGCGCTGCTCTTTATCGCCTACGAGCGCCTCATCACCGGCATCCACAACGAGGACACCATCGAGCAGTACCGCGACCATGGCCGCAAGCTCGGTCGTCTGCTCTATCAGGGCCGTTGGTTCGACTCCCAGGCGATCATGCTCCGCGAATCCGCTCAGCGCTGGGTCGCCAAACCCATCACCGGCGAAGTCACACTCGAGTTGCGCCGCGGTAATGACTACTCCATCCTTAATACCGAGTCGCCTAATCTCACCTTCCATCCCGAGCGCCTCAGTATGGAGAAGACTGAATCCACCTTCTCCGCGCGCGACCGCATCGGACAACTCACCATGCGCAATCTCGACATCACCGACACCCGGGAGAAACTCCTCACCTACGCCAAAACCGGCCTTCTCACGCTCAGCAAAGGCAGCGAAATGCCCCAGCTCTCGAGCGGCCCTGAGAAGAAATAAGACAAGGAATAGCCAGAGGTACGTCTAAATCAATGTCGAATGAAAAACAACCCGTTAAGATGTGGTCCGGCCGCTTCCGGGAACCGCTGGATGCTGAGTTCGAAAAGTGGCAGCGGTCTATTGTCTTCGACTGGCGGCTTCTCGACGAGGAGATAGCAGCCAGCAAGGCGCACGCGTCAGCTCTTTGTGTAGCAGGCATCCTTACAAAGGATGAGACAACGGAGCTCCGGGCGGCGCTCGATGCGATTGCCGCCGAGCACGCTTCGGATGCCGGCAAAGCGCTGGTCCGCGATCATGCGTCGGCCGAAGATATCCATCACTTCGTCGAGCTTTCGCTGGCGGAGCGCATCGGTTCGCTGGGACTCAAACTTCACACCGGCCGAAGCCGCAACGAGCAAATCGCAACCGACTTGCGCCTCTATGTGCGCAAACAGATCGGCCTCACCGTCGAAGCCTTGGCCGCATGGGCAAACGCGCTGGTTCGACAAGCCCGCGCCGCCGGCGAATCGGTGATGCCCAGTTACACCCACATGCAGCGCGCCGAGCCCGTGCTCGTTGCCCACTGGCTATTGGCCTATGTTGAAATGGCGCTTCGCGACGCGGGCCGCCTGCGCGATTGCGCCGCGCGCCTCAACCATTGTCCGCTGGGTTCCGGCGCAGTGGCTGGCGCAACTCTCGTGCTTGACCGCGATCTGGTTGCGCGCGAATTGGGTTTCACCGCGCCCACCGCCAACTCCATCGACGCCACCAGTGATCGCGATTTCGTTTTGGAGTATTTGCAAGCCCTCACCTTCGTTGGCCTGCACCTGAGCCGTTTTGCTGAAGAGATCACACTTTTTGCTACTGCGGAATTCGGCTTCGTTACGCTGCCCGAGGCCTTTTCAACCGGCTCCAGTGCCATGCCGCAGAAGAAGAATCCAGATCTCACCGAGTTGATTCGTGCCAAGGTGGGCCGCATTCATGGCGCGGCCGAGGCTGTCACACTGCAACTCAAAGGCCTGCCTTTGGCCTACAATAAGGACATGCAGGAGACCCAGGAGCCGGCCTTTTCTGTCGGTTTTGTGCCCCAGATGCTCGCACTGGTGGCACGCTTCACCGCCGCGCTTCAATTCAATCGCGAGCGCATGAACCAGGCTGCGCAGTCGGGCTACTTGAATGCCATGGCTGCTGCAACCTATCTCGTTCACAAGGGCGTTCCGTTCCGTACTGCGCACGAGAAGATTGGCAACGCCGTCCGCTTCGCCATCGAAAAGGGCGTCGAACTCGGTGAACTTACCCTCGAGGAACTCCGTCAGTTTGGCGAAGAGTTCGAAGAGGATTTCTTCGCGGCCGTTACGCTCCAGGCCACGCTCGACTGCCACAACGTGACCGGAGGAACAGCGCGTGCGCGCGTGCGCGAGGCTCTTGGCGCCGCGTCTGAGCGGATTGCGCGCTTCAGTCAGGAGGCCGTCAATGCTGGTGCGTAAGGCCCGGCTCCAGGATGCCTCCAACGTCTACGACCTGGTGAACTCACTCTCGACCGACGGCACGCTGCTGAAGCGCGCCTTCGCGGAGATCTGCGAGAATATTCGGGATTTCACCGTCGCCGAATCCGATGGCGGCGTCTTTCTGGGCTGCGGCGCGCTTCACCTCTACGGCCCGCACCTCTCTGAGGTCCGCTCCATCGTGGTCAAGCCTGAAGCCAAGGGGCAGGGCGCGGGCGGACGGATTCTCGGCACACTCATCGAGGAAGCCGAAGAGCACGGCATCCAGTCCGTCTGTCTCTTCACGCGCATCCCCGACTTCTTCTTCAAGTACGGTTTCCGCACCGTCGAAGACAAGTCGGAACTGCCCGACAAGATATTTAAGGACTGCCATATCTGCCCGCGTCTGCACCGCTGCGACGAGGTGGCCATGGTTCGCGGCCGCATCCCTCGCATCTCCATCCTTGGACCACGCATCGAAGCTCAGCAGTTAGTGCGTCTTTCCGGTTAGGTCTTTGACCGCTTGATTTCGTATGATCACGGGTGCCCCAGGTCTCGATTCTGAGACCTGGGAGAGTACAGGCCTCCGCGGTCGGTACCGTCAATTGCGGATGCGCGTAAGATAGAAAAAGCACATGTCTATCAGCAACCCGAATCTCCCCAAATCTATTCTGGCGTTACGGTCGTACACAACACAGGCGTTTCTCCACGATCTGCTGGCAGGGATCACCGTGGGTCTGGTTGCATTGCCCTTGGCCATGGCCTTCGGCATCGCATCCGGAGTAACTCCGCAGGCCGGTCTTTACACCGCTGTGGTGGCTGGCTTCCTGATCTCCGCGCTGGGCGGGTCGCGCACCCAGATCGGCGGCCCCACCGGCGCTTTCGTGGTGATTGTGGCCGGCATCGTGCTCCGCTTCGGTATGAGCGGCCTGGCCATGGTTACGCTGATGGCTGGCGTTCTGCTGGTGGTCATGGGCCTCACCGGTCTCGGCGCGGCTGTCCGCTTCATTCCGCGCATGGTGGTGATCGGCTTCACCAACGGCATCGCTATCCTCATCGCATCCACACAGATCAAGGACTTTTTCGGCCTCAAGACGCCTGCGGTTCCCAGCGAATTCCTGCCGCGGATCAAGCTGCTGGTGGCGCACTTTGCCACCTTGAACTCGTCGGCGCTGGGCTTGGGCCTGGGCACGCTGGCGATTCTGCTTCTGCTGCCGCGCTTCACCAAAAGGATTCCGCCGTCGATTGTCGCCTTGCTGGTTTGCACCGGGGTGAGTCTCGTGTTTCATCTGCCAGTGGAGACAATCGGCAGCAAATTCGGCGGGATTCCTCGCGGTATGCCGCCGTTTGCGATTCCGGATTTTCACGCAGAGCATTTTTTGCCGCTTATCCCCTCGGCCTTCACTGTGGCGCTATTGGCGGCTCTCGAAAGCATGCTCTCGGCTGTGGTGGCCGATAGCATGACCGGCGACCGGCATAACTCGAATGTGGAACTGGTAGCGCAGGGAATTGCCAACATCGCCTCTCCGTTGTTCGGCGGCATTCCCGCCACCGGGGCCATTGCCCGCACCGCGACGAATATCCGCGCCGGCGCTCGCTCGCCGATTTCAGGCATCGTGCATGCGGCCACTCTGCTGTTGATTCTGCTGGTAGCTGCGCCGCTGGCGAGTTATATCCCACTGGCCACGCTGGCTGCCGTGCTCTTTGTGGTTGCCTATAACATGGGCGAGTGGAAAGAGATTGGCGCCATTCTGCAAATGGATGGGACGGCTATCTCAGTGTGGCTTGTGACTTTTGCTCTCACAGTTTTCGCTGACCTCACCGTTGCTGTCGGCGTCGGGCTGGGGCTGGCCGCGCTTCTCTATATCTATCGCGTGGCCGAAACCACGACCGTCTCCCCGGTGACCGATGAGTACATCCGCGACGGCCTGCCGCATGTGCTGCAAGGGCGCATCGTGCCGCCCTACGTCTCGCTGCTGCGCATCCACGGGCCGTTCCTGTTTGGCACCACCGAGAAACTGGTAGAAGCCACGGTGAACATCGAAGCGTTTGAGCCGATCGTGATCCTGCGCTTGCGCAACATGACCGCCATCGACGCCACCGGCATTCATGCGATCGAGACATTTGGCAAACGCCTGCGCGAGTCGGGCCGTACGCTGCTGCTCTGCGGCGCCATGCAGCAGCCTTCTACGCTGCTCAACGGCAGCCGGTTCCTTGATCGCGTCGGCCGCGAAAACATCATGCCCAACATTAAGGTCGCGCTGGATCGAGCCAAGGAAATCCATGGTGCGCCTGCGGCCGAAATGCAGGAAGATTCGTAACAAGACAATCCACCCGATGCCTGGATCGCCGATCCAGGTCCAGTACCTTCTTATTTTTTCGGCCATTTATCAAAGGGCTGTTTCTCGCTGATCCGCGGCCGGTTTTCGGCTTGCAACTCCTTGGAAACCTGCTCGACTTCGCGGAAGACGCGAAGCAGGTTGCCGCCGAGGATTTTGCGGCAGTCTTCCGCGGAGTAGCCGCGAGCCATCAGCGCCTCTGTGATTTTAGGCAGGTCGGCGGGGGAGTCGAGCCCCTCGGGCAGTTGGCCGTCCACGCCGTCGAAGTCCGAGCCCAGGCCGACGTGGTCCACCCCGGCCACCTTGGCGATGTGGTCGATGTGGTCGATGAGCAGCGACAGCGGCGGGCGCGGAATGCGGTCGGCAAACTGGCGCTCGAGCTTGTCGATTTCGGATTGGGGCGCTTCCTTGCCCTCGGTCTTGTATTTGTCCTTCAACTCCTGCACAGCCTTCGCGACTTCCGGCTTCTGCGCCTGCTGAGCGTTGCGGTAGTCCTGCGACAGGAAGCCGGAGAAGAAATTGACCTGGACGACGCCGCCTTTCGAATCGGGCCCGCCGTAGTTGGCTATCGCGCGGAGCATGTCATCCGTCATGTTGCGCGGGGCATCGCAGAGAGCGCGAGCGGCCGAGTGGGACGCGATGACCGGGGCGCGGGAGATGTTGAGCGTGCGATAGAAGGTGCGGTCGGAGACGTGAGAGATGTCCACCATCATGCCCAGGCGGTTCATCTCGTAGACCACATCCTTGCCGAATTCGGTGAGGCCTTCCTTGGTGTGCGGGACGGCCTTGTCGTCGATGTCGCCGGAACTGTCGGCCCAATTGTTGGAGTTCGACCAGGTCAGGGTCATGTAGCGCACGCCGAGAGCGTAGTACTGGCGCAGGAGCGGGATCGAATCCTCAATGGAATGGCCGCCCTCGATGCCCATGAGCGCCGCAAACTTGTGGTCCCTATGGGCTTGCTCAATGCCTTCCGGGCTGGTGACGAACTCGATCTGGTCGGGATGACGCGCCACCTGCTGCTTGACGGAGTCAATCAGCTCCAGAGTCCGGTGGGCGAACTGGCCCTTGTTCGGACCCGGATCGACCCAGATGGAGAAGAACTCGGCCCCGAGGTTGCCCTTGTGGATGGAGTCCAGGTTCATGTTGCCGCCGTTCAGCGGGTCGCCGAGGTCAAAATGTTCATCCACAAAGCGCTGCGGCGTGTCGGCATGGGTGTCGATGACGATGGCGGAACGGTGTACCTGCAACGGCGTGAAGGCGGCAGTGGTCTTGGATGTCATTTTCGGGGAAGGTTTGGCTGGGGTTTGGGCGCAAACAAGCGCCGGAAGGGCGAGCAGCAGGAGGGCGGGCAAGATACGGGTGCGCATAGGCTTGCGATGAGTTTATACCGGCGGCGCGGGATCGGCTTTGCGCATTCGCTGCGAACCGGCTCATCAATGGAGGGAAAATCTCAAGCCAAGGGCCAACCGGCTCCAAAGGCGAACAGACGGAGAATCGGACCCCAGGGGGGGGCTTATCAAGGGTATAAACCGGGCGCATTGCGGACAGATCGCGCTGATTGGCTTTAGTCATGGCGGTTTCTCCCCCGGGCAGCCGTAGAGTGTGGCTGTTCTATTTCCATTGTGCGGCAACGGACGGTAATTCTCCGCAAATCGGGCTGGGGCGCTTGACTTGTTGCAGGGAAGCGCGCGGTGTAGCATTTTTCGAACGGGAAAGGTCTCATCTTCGATGAGCGAAATCGTCTTTGAGGTGCGCGAGGACGAGGCGGACGGCGGCTATACGGCTTCCGCGCTTGGGTTCGGTATCCATACCCAGGGGGAAACCCTGGATGAGCTGCGCACGATGGTGAAGGACGCCGTGGCCTGTTATTTCGACGAAACCATGGAAGCGCCGAAGATGATCCGGCTGCACTTCCTGCAATCGTAATATGTGCTACGCTCTGATTGAGGTTAATCAATATTCATCAATGACCACGATCAACAGGCTTCCCATCACCAAGGCGCGCATCAACCTGGGGCAGATCGCCCGGCGGGCGCATAATGGCAACGAATACTTCATCCTTGAAAAGGATGGTATCCCGGTCATCGGCATCATGGCGGCGGATGAGTTGGAAGACTATCTGGAACTGCGCGACCCCAAGGTCAAAGCCTCGATTGCGGCAAGCGGCAAAGACCGCTCGGCAGGCAAGACCCGGCCCGCCCAAAAGCTGCTGGCTGAATTGAAACGCAGCGCCCAAAGAAAGACGGCATAAGTCAAGACTGCTCATGAACGCGTTCGCGTATTCCGTCACGACCACAGCACACTTCGACCGTCTGCTGAAGAAACTGGCGCCCAGGCATCCTGAGCTTGTGGAGCGGTTTGAAGAGGCGATCTCGATTCTCTCCGTGGATCCCTACAACAAGAGCCAGAAATACCCAATCAAGAAGCTGCAAGGGGTTCCGGCGGGGGAAGGTCAGTACAGGCTGCGCTCGGGTAGGTTCCGCTTTCGCTACGACATTGCGGAACGCGAGGTGGTACTGCTGTATTGTGGGCTGCGGCGGGAAGATACGTATTGACCTCACTCCCAGGTCTCAAAGGTGAGGGCCGGGGGACCCGGTGGACGGTGGTTGGCTTTGTGGTATCCCACCCTTCGCCAGAAAAAAGGCGAAGGATGGGGCACCCTCCGATTGTCGTGAACGAAAGGTTGGGCCACCCGCCCGGACGATCCTGTTGGCTGCTTGCTATCCCCGGCATCCGCCACCCGCCTACTGGCGATAGGGAATTTGCGAGGTAGACACTTCCACCCCTTTGGCGTCATCTGGCGGCCTAACTTGGATTCCATTGCCTAACAGCAGCAATTCGACCGAATGTTTCACGTCCTCACTGCGAGCGCCCGGACCAACAATAATCCTTCGCAGCGGTGATTTATCGATTTCTTTAAGGCTGAGTGGTATCTCTATGTACGGTATTCGCCCGAAATGGCCGTTACGAAACTTGACGAAGCTAGGGTTCTTTGGGTTACGGTACAGTGCGTCTTTGTGAGCCTGAAAGATGATTCTCCACTCAAATTCCTCGCGGAACCCGCTATGTTTGATCTGCGCTGCCTTTGCAAAAAATTCCGCAGTTGCTTTGGAAAGTGCGCTTAGGAAGTAGGAGTTCAGCTTTTTGTATTCCTCACTAGCGTCCGGTTTATTCGTGTGGAACCATGCAGGCGTGGGCTCATCGCTTTGTCGTTGGGCTTCAAAGAGGCTGCTGGCGTCGCGTCCAATTTCCCGGAAGAATGCGGTCCTTTCGTCCTCCTCGTAAATGCATCGGAGGAGGCTTGCTTTTGCGTAGCGATTATTCAGTTCTATCCGTTCGCCCAGAAGCTTCTTGTCGAACCCAAGGCTGAATCCTTGCGAGGAGTGCGAATAGGCCCTCCATTGGCTGAGTCGGTCGCCCGGGTCCGGAGCAGATTTCTGCCAAGCTTCGGCGCTCCCAGTGAGGCAGAACACGAATGTCTCATTCGGCGAATTCGGTGACTCGATTATCTTGAGGATCTTTCCAACGTTTCTCTTCGCGGAGATACGATCGATTATTCGACGAACATCTTCGTCAAGGCCTGCCGGAAGCCCTTCGCAGAACGAATCGATAAGAAACTCGACATACTTTTCTCTGAATGCCTCGCGCAATTCGGTCCAATCATTTAGAAAGCGTACATGCGTTGCCCAAATATTGTCGTGCTCGATGATTCCGGAAAGGCCAGCCTCGTCAGTGTAATGGTAAAGTAGTTCGCAATCCTCTTTGCTGGTCGGATTTTCCGAGTCTTGTTTCGACGGGCTGTTCATGAGGGGTTCACCCCGGCGCGATTCTACCACTCTGATGTGCCTTGCGGTTGCTGAAAGTACCTGGTTGACAGCCAGCGAACCTGGTACTGCCCCGACGCCCAATCCGTTGATGAGCCTGTTTTTCCTCAGTTGGCAGGGATTTCAACCGCTTCTTGAGCGTGATGCGAAGACGGCATGGAGGCTAGAATCAATCCTAGCCATGGCTGAATTTACGCATTTGCATTTGCATACGGAGTACTCGCTGCTGGACGGGGCTTGCGACGTCAAGAAACTTGTCGACCGGGTAGCGAAAATCGGACAAAAGTCGGTTGCAATGACCGACCACGGGAACATCTACGGGGCGGTCCACTTTTTTGCGGCGGCGAAGGCGCAGGGGGTGAAGCCGATCCTGGGGTGCGAGCTCTACGTGTGCAAGAACGAGGACCACAGGGCTCCGGCGCAGGGGGACGACTACAACCACCTGCTGGTGCTGGCGGAGAACGAAGAGGGTTACCGCAACCTGATCCGCATTACGTCGGAGGCTTCGCTGCACGGGTTCTATCGCAAGCCGAGGATCAGCAAGCACTACCTGGCGCAACACGCGTCGGGGCTGATCGGGCTTTCGGGGTGCCTGAGCGGGGAGCTGTGCGAAGCGCTGGACCAGGGCGAGTACTCGCGGGCCGCGGCCAGCGCGCTGCAATACCAGGACATCTTCGGCAAGGGCAACTTCTACCTCGAAATCCAGGACCAGGGGCTGGAGGCGGAGCGGAAGATTCAGAACGACCTGTTCCGGCTGGAAAAGGAGCTGGGAATTCCGCTGGTGGCGACCAACGACTCGCATTATCTGTGCGGGGAGGATTCGCATGCGCATGACGTGATGCTGTGCGTGCAGACGGGCTCGAAGATTCATGACGCGGACCGGTTCCGGTTCGACTCCGACCAGTTTTTTGTGAAAAGCGCGGACGAGATGGAGCGGCTGTTTCCGGATTCGCCGGGAGTGCTGTCGCGGACCATGGAGATTGCCGAGCGCTGCAAGTTGAAGCTGCATCCGGTGGAGAGTCCGTGGCCGCAGTTCGCGGTGCCGGAGGGGCACACGATCGACAGCTACTTTGAGCAGGTGTGCCGCGAGGGCTTCAAGATGCGCATGGAGACGGCGGTGCGGCGGCTGGAGAGCAAGGGGCAGCGGCGCGCGACTGTGGCCGAATATGAGGCGCGGCTGAACTACGAGATCGGCATCATCCACCAGATGAAGTACTCGGGCTACTTCCTGATTGTGTGGGACTTTATCAAGTACGCCAAGGACCATGGGATTCCGGTGGGACCGGGGCGCGGCTCGGGCGCGGGATCGCTGGTGGCGTATTCGATGGAGATCACGAACATCGACCCGATGCAGAACGTGCTGCTGTTCGAGCGGTTTCTGAATCCGGAACGCGTGTCGATGCCCGATATCGACGTGGACTTTTGCCAGAACCGGCGCATTGAGGTGTATGAGTACGTGGTTCAGAAGTATGGCCGCGACCAGGTGAGCCAGATTATCACCTTCAACACCATGGCGGCCAAGGCGGCGATCAAGGATTGCGGCCGGGCGATGGACATGCCGTATGGGGATGTGGACCGCATCGCCAAGCTGATTCCGGCGACGGTGGGCATGACCATCGACAAGGCGCTGGAGGATGTACCGGATTTGCGCAAGGTGTATGACACGGACGCGCAGATTCGCGAACTGATCGACACGGCGAAGAAGCTGGAGGGTCTGGTGCGCGGGTCGGGGGTTCACGCGTCGGCGGTGGTGATTGCGCCGCGCGCGCTGACCGAGCTGGTTCCGGTGGTGAAGACCAAGAACGACGAAATCGTGACCGCGTACGACATGAAGTCAGTGGAGAAGATGGGCCTGCTGAAGTTTGATTTTCTGGGCCTGACGACGCTGACGGTCATTGACGATTGCCTGAAGCTGATCGAGAAGACGCGCGGCGAAAAGGTGGACATCGAGGCGATTCCGCTGGACGACGAGGAGACGTTCAAGCAGGTGTTTCAAAATGCGCTCACGTCGGGCGTGTTCCAGTTCGAGTCGAACGGGATGCGGGACATGCTCAGGCGCTACAAGCCGGAGCGGATCGAGGAGCTGACGGCTCTGACGGCGCTCTACCGGCCGGGGCCGATCCAGGGCGGCATGACGGATGACTTTATCGAGCGCAAGTGGGGACGGCGCAAGGTGGAGTACATGCTGCCGGAGATGGAAAAGGTGCTCAAGGAGACGCTGGGGGTGATCGTCTACCAGGAGCAGGTGATGCAAATTGCGAACGTGCTGGCGAGCTACTCGCTGGGCGAAGCGGATTTGCTGCGCCGCGCGATGGGCAAGAAGAAGCCCGAGGAGATGGCCAAGCAGCGGGACCGCTTTATGAGCGGCGCGGAGGCGCTGGGGCATCCCAAGGGGACGGCGGGCGAAGTCTTCGACCAGATGGAGAAGTTTGCCGGGTATGGCTTCAACAAGTCGCACTCGGCGGCGTATGGGCTGGTGAGCTACCAGACGGGCTATTTGAAGACGCATTACCCGGTGGAGTTCATGGCGGCGCTGCTGACGTCGGAAACTTCGAAGCCGGAGAATGTGGTCAAGTATATCGGCGAGTGCAAGGAGATGGGCATCCGCGTGGAACCGCCGGACGTGCAGGTTTCAGGGGCGCAGTTCACGCCGCATGTAACCGCGGAGGGCGAGGCGATCCGGTTTGGGCTGGCCGCGGTGAAGAACGTGGGCGGGAATGCGATTGAGTCGATCCTGAAGGCGCGCGAAGAGGTGGGCGGGCGATTCAAGAGCATTTGGGAGTTCTGCGAGAAGGTCGACCTGCGGGTGATGAACAAGCGAGTGATCGAGTCGCTGATCAAAGCCGGCGCGCTGGACTCCATGGGCAAGCGCGGGCCGCTGATGGCCGCGGTGGACAAGGCGATGGAGCAGGCGCAGAAGGCGCAGAAAGATCTGGCGCAGGGGCAGGCGGGGCTGTTTGGGCTGTTCGACGAGGGACCCAAAGCGGGGCGCGGAAACGACGACCTGCCGAAGGTGCCCGACTGGGAAGAGGGCGAGCGGCTGGCCAACGAGAAAGAAGTGCTGGGGTTCTTTGTGTCCGGGCATCCGCTGGATAAATACGCGGAGAAGCTAAGGAACCTGGTGGGGGTGATTTCAGTGGCCGAGGCGCTGGAGCGCAAGCCGCCGGAGCGGCGCTGGGGCCAGCAGTTGGACCCGTCGGATGAGATTCAGGTGGCCGGAATGATTCTGGGACTCAGGGTGCAGAAGAGCAAGCGGGATCAGAAGCTCTATGCGCAGGCGGCGTTGGAAGACGCGACGGGGAAGATCGACTTGATCTGCTTCTCGCGGGATTATGAGCGGCTGCAAGGGCAGTTGAAGATGGAGGCGCCGGTGCTGTTGCGCGGCGTGCTGATGGGCGATGAGGATGCGGCGCCGAAGATTTCAGTGAGCGGGATTCAGTCGCTGGAGGACGTGCAGGTGAAACTGCCGGGAGGGGTGCGGATTCGCATCAATCTGGAGCTGGCGACGGAGGAGATGTTTGCCGGCCTCAAGACAGCGGCGGATGCGGCGCCGGGGCCGGGGAAGGTGATGCTGCATCTCGAAAAGAAGGGCGAGTACGCGGTGATCCTGGAGCCGGAAGGGATGAGCGTGGCGGCCGACAAGGGATGGGTGGAGCGGGTGGAAGAGCTGGTGGGCAAGGGAACTGTGCAGGCGGTGGGGTAAACGGCCGCTTTTTATTGATCCGGCCCTTAAAGAGTGTTGCGCCTTCCCACCCATTTCGCGATGAAACCTGCGAAATGGATGGGGCACGGTGCTTCTACCTGGGGGTCGCGGCTTAGAGGCCGGACCAGCGGAGATAGGCGGCGAGGATTGGCTGGCCCCAAAGAGAGCTGACGATGCCGCCTATGCAGAGGAACGTACCCAGGGGAAGTTTCTGGAGCGCCCAACTGCCCGTGGTTCTTCGCGCTGAGGGCATTGCGAGCAGAACGAGAGCAGCGACGGCTCCAAGGACAACGCCCAAGCCGAAGGCGAGCAGTGCGCCGGGCAGGCCGAGCCAGGCGGCTAGAAGCGCCATGAGCTTCGCGTCGCCCAGGCCGATGCCTTCGCGGCGGCGGACGAGCCAGTAGAGCCAGCGGATGAGCAGGATGAGGCCGGCGGCGGCGAGGATGGCGAGTAGTCTTGTGCCGGCCGCTTCGGCGTCTTCCCAGCGCGTGGAAGGAATGTGCAACGCCCATCCGACCTGTTCTCCCTGGAGAAACCACCATCCGAATCCCAGCGCGATGCCTGGCAGAGTTATGGCATCCGGCAGCCAAAGGTGTTCGGCATCCAGGACGGCGAGCCCGACTAAGACCCACTCAAAAAACATCATTCCGGCAGCAAATTCGAGTGGAAAGAAGGCGACGTAGGATCGCCAAGCGATGATTGCCCACAACGCCGCTACAGCGGCCTCCACCAGCTGATAGCGCCAGCCGATCCAGGTGCGGCAGGTGCGGCAGCGGCCGTGGAGAGCGAGCCAACTGAAGAGCGGGATGTTTTCCCACCACGTGAGGGTGCGGCTGCACTGGCGGCAGTGGGAGCGGGGCTGGACGATGCTTTCGCCCTCAGGCCAGCGGCTCAGGCACACGTTCAGGAAGCTGCCAAAGGCCAGGCCCAGCAGACCGGCGAAGATCGTTCCCAGGATGCGCATCATTCGATAGATGAGTATACGGCGGCGGGTGGAACCGATGTCCGCGAGGGTGCATGGTTTCCCACCCTTTTCGCAAAGAACGCGAAAAGGATGGGGCACGGGATGTTTGGGTCGTACTCGGAATTGCCGGGTGAGGTGCATGCCTGGAGTGACCCCCTAAACTGAGACACCGAGGCATGACCCACTTTGCAGGGAACGGGGGAACTGCAAATGAGAGCGAAGCGATCTTACACGGAAGAATTTCGGCGAGTAGCGGTGGCGCGGATG
>Ga0181520_10001341_pt1 | contig 50329 bp, 46 predicted proteins | sample PEATcosm2014_Bin_29_FD_132451 | JGI IMG/M metagenome (GOLD analysis project Ga0181520, IMG submission 132451) | Peatland microbial communities from MTU Mesocosm Facility, Houghton, MI, USA - PEATcosm2014_Bin02_30_metaG | ecosystem: Environmental > Terrestrial > Soil > Wetlands > Peat | place... | reverse complement strand
TCTTCGCTCAACAAGAAGCGCAAAACAAACAGCGCAACGAGAACCGCCTCCGCCACCAAGCCAGAAGACTCGGCTTCGAACTAACCATGATTCCGGCGGAGGTGTGAAGATGTTCCTTGGGAGGGAGGGGGGTAAACGGCATCGCATTGAGCAATTGCGCCCTGGGGTGCGGGGATTGCTTGCTTTGGTCTAGGAAATCAACGAGTATAGTAGCTCCGGTGGAGGTTCGGCTCATTCCCCTTCCTCGATTGAACCCCACCCCAGGAGACGCGAAATTCATGGTCAATTATTTGGAGTTGCCGATTGGCGACCGCTCCCCCGAGGTCTTCCGCGCAGTTATTGAAATCCCTTTGGACGGAACTCAGAAGTTTGAATACGACAAGCAGTTGCACGTCTTCAAGCTGGACCGCAACCTGCACTCGCCGGTACACTACCCTGGCGACTACGGCTTTATTCCATCTACACTGAGCGACGACGGCGATCCTCTGGATGTGCTGGTTCTGGTGCCGGGGCCAAGCTTTCCGGGGTGCGTGCAGGAGGTGCGTCCCATCGGCCTGCTGGAGATGATGGACCAGGGCGTTCTGGATGAGAAGGTGCTGGCCGTAGGCAAGAACAATCCCCGCTTTACCAACGTCTGGAATTACACCGATGTTTACCCCCATTTGCTGAAAGAAATTACTCACTTTTTTTCCATTTACAAGGATCTGGAAGGCAAGCGGGTGGAAATCAAGGGCTGGCACGACGCCGCCTATGCCCGCGACCAGGTGGTTCGTTCGGCGCGCCAGTTTGAAGAGAACAAGGCCAAACTTGCTGGCAAGAAGGGGAAGGGTTGAACTGATTATTGATTTGCTATTTGAATTCCTGTCTTCTGTTCGGGCTCCCAAAATGAATTTACTGATGGCATCAGGACGGACAATCAAGGAAGCTCAGCCTCTACCCCTCCGTTGCGCCATTTATCCTCTTAGCAGGGGCATCTTCGCGCAGCGGAGATGAAGGGTGCTGGACAGATCGCCAAAAGGACAAATCCTGAGCGCGGGCCGAGTGGCCTGCACCGTCGAGTGCTGCGATCTGCGCGGATTGCCGCGCTGTGGGCTGTTTGCTGCGTTGCGGCGGTCGCCTTCTGCCAGCAGACAGGGTCAGTTACACCTGTGCCGGAAGCGCCCTTGGCAAGTTTGCCTGGCAGTATTCGAGGTGTAGTAGTTGACCGGGAAGGAACCGTCTGCGAAGGCGCGCACATCGCGCTGACGGAAGCGGGTTCTCCTACGGCTCCAGAGAGAACGGCGATCTCCGACGCTAGCGGGCGATTCGAGTTCGATGGCGTTCCAGTTGGCGCTTTCACTATCACTATTACCGCCAGCGGTTTCTCAACCCAGGTTGTAAACGGTCTGCTGCACTCCGGCGAAAACTACGAGGCGCCGGCGATCACCATGCTGGTCAATGCCGCGCAGAGCGACGTGCATGTCTCGGCCTCGCAGGAAGAGATTGCGCAGGCGCAGTTTCATCAAGAGGTGCAGCAAAGGGTTCTCGGCATCATTCCAAATTTCTATGTGAGCTATGTTCCCAACGCGCCGCCGCTGACCGTGAAGCAGAAATTCCATCTGGCAACAGTCTCCTTGATTGACCCGATCACGATTCTGTCGACGGGATTGTTCGCGGGGATCGAACAAGCCAACAACGATTTCAAGAGTTACGGGCAAGGCGCCGAGGGCTACGGCAAGCGCTTTGCGGCCAACTATGCGGACAATGCGATCGGCACAATGATCGGCGCCGCCATGCTGCCCTCGCTGCTGAAGCAGGATCCGCGCTACTTCTACAAGGGGACCGGGAGCAAGCGGTCGCGCATCTTCTACGCCATTGAAATGTCTGTCGTCTGCAAGGGCGACAATGGCCATTGGGAACCAAATTACTCTGGGCTGACAGCCAGCCTGGCCTCGGGAAGCATCTCAAACCTCTACTACCCGGCGGCCGATCGCAACGGACTCTCGTTGACCTTCGAGAATTCCGGAATCGGCATTGCCGAAAGCGCAGTACAGAATCTTTTTCAGGAGTTTCTGGTTCGAAAACTTACGCCAAAACTCCTGAATTACAACTCGCCGAAGCAAGAAAAATAGCTTTGAGCCGGCTTCTCGCCGAGAGGTTTTCCGGCTTACAATCGCCCTATGGACAATGAGCGCATAAGGTCGATCTGCATGGCTCTTCCGCATGTCAGGGAGACCCTCAACTGGGGTCATGTTCTGGTCTACTGGGTTGGCGATCGCGAGATTGGCGGCAAGATGTTCGCGCTTACGAATGCCGACGGAATGGAGACTCCGGTGCTCAGCTTCCACTGCGGAGCCGAGCGTTTTCATGAACTGCTGGAGCGGGAGGGAATCTTACCTGCGCCGCATCTGGCCAGGGCCTCGTGGGTCGCGCTGGAGCGGTGGGATGCGTTGCGTCCGCGCGAGATCGAAGAGGAGTTAGGCTGCGCCCATGCGCTGATCTTTGAAAAGCTCCCGAAGAAGACTCGCGCGGTGCTCTTGCTGCCTGAAAAGGAGCGTGCCAAAGTGATTCGAGAACGCAAGAAGACGCTGGCCGCTAGCTCCAAGTGAACTGCGGAAAAGCAGTAGTAAATGAGGATTTATTGGCCGGTCAGGCAAATGAGGGCAGGGATCTCTCCCAGCCCTCATTTGTATCAGCTGGATTCTGCCGGAATCCGGTCTGTGGAATTAAAGCGGCTGCACGTCGGCAGCTTGCCATCCCTTGGGGCCCTTTACCACGTTGAACTGCACGGCTTGACCTTCCTGCAAACTCTTGAAACCATTAGAATTGATTGCTGAGTAATGCACAAAGACATCCTCGCCGCTCTGACGCGAGATAAAGCCGAAGCCCTTCGCGTCATTGAACCACTTCACAGTGCCTTGTTCCATTTTGATCGTATTTCCTGAATTGAATTGCGCTAGATGTATCGGAGCGACCACTGGCAGAATCCTGCTTGGTTGGGCGAGTACCTGCTCACGCCCGCTTCGGCTCGAACGCTGGAAATAGTGTAGCATCCCGCGCAAGCGGCGACGCGGGAATTGTTGCTCCCGGTACCGAATCCGGCAATTCAATCTTTGGAAGCCGTTGAGGCATATGGCCTTATAATGGAGGCTCCGACAGTAAATCCGCGGGAGGCTGTCATGCCCAGGGATCAGGTTCCCAATCTATTGTTGCGCGCCACGGAACTGCTTGAAGAGCAATTCGAGGCATTGCCGGCCTTTGAGCCGGCCTCTGGTTCTACAGCCAATTCAGCCGAAATGGCGCGGGTTCTTGAAGACGTGGCGCGCCGTCTGAGCGATAACTATCCATATTTCCATCCGCTTTATGCTGGGCAGATGCTCAGGCCGCCGCATCCATTGGCACGGGCCGCTTATGCGCTGGCGATGACGATCAACCCGAACAACCATGCGCGCGACGGTGGCCGGGCCAGCTCGGAGATGGAGATTGAGGCTGTCCGCCAGCTTGCCGCTATCTTCGGCTGGACGGAGTTTTTGGGCCATCTGGCTTCAAGCGGCACAATTGCCAACCTGGAAGCGCTGTGGGTGGCCGGGCAACTGGCACCGGGCAAGCGAATTGTTGGCTCCGAGCAGGCGCACTATACGCACCAGCGAATCTCAGGTGTATTGAAGCTGAAATACACGCCGGTGGCCGTGGATCGCCGAGGCCGAATGGATCTGAAGGCGCTGGAGGTTGAGCTGCGCAAGGGCGATGTGGGCACGGTCGTCGTCACTCTGGGCACTACGGCCATTGGCGCGGTGGACCCATTGGACAAGATTCTGGCGCTGCGGGAACGTTACGGCTTTCGAGTGCATGTGGACGCTGCGTATGGCGGCTACTTCCGGCTGATCGCTCTGGACGATCCGGCGCGACAGGCTTACGAGGCGATCCATCAGGCCGACTCGATTGTTGTCGATCCGCACAAACATGGTTTGCAGCCCTACGGTTGCGGCTGTATCCTCTTCCGAGACCCGGCGGTAGGGCGGCTTTACAAACATGATTCTCCCTATACCTACTTCACTTCAAACCAGTTGCACCTGGGCGAGATTAGTTTGGAGTGCTCACGGGCAGGGGCCTCTGCGGTGGCTTTGTGGGCTACGCAGCGGCTGCTGCCACCGGTAGCGGGAGGCGAGTTTGCCAGAGGGCTCGCCAGCGGGCGGGCGGCGGCGATGGAACTGGACCAGCGGCTGCGGGAAGATGATCGCTTCCAGCCGCTTGCCGACGGCGCGCCGGAGCTTGATATTGTGGTCTGGAAGGTGCGAGCCGAGAGCGCGGAGCGGAGTTCGGAGTTGGCGCGTGAAGTCTTTGACGCTTGCGCCTCAAGGGATCTGCACCTGGCGCTTGTAGAATTGCCGTTGGACTGGTTTGAGCCTGCCTCTGGCTCTGAGCCGGCGAGTCGCGCGGCCAGCGGCATTGCGACGGTCACTTGCTTGCGTTCGGTCTTGATGAAGCCCGAGCACGAGGCTTGGCTGGATGAGATTTGGGTGAGACTGACCGCGAGTTGCGCGGAGGTCTTGGAAAGAAATGAATGACGCAAGAAACAACAATGCGCAATGAAGAGAAGTTTGTCCTCCAGGCCGGCGACTGCGCCGTTGCGATTCTGCCGCAATTCGGCGGCAAGGTCTCTTCAATCCTGGTCAGGGGCAAGGAATTGCTGCAGGCGCCGCTACTTCCCATTGGTCCGCGCACACAGACGATGAGCTTTGATGCAGGAGATGCCAGCGGGTGGGACGAGTGCTTGCCTTCCGTGGCTGGCTGCACTGTCTCGCTTGGCGATGGAAGCACCGCCGAAATTCCCGACCACGGGGATCTCTGGCGTGTAGAGTGGCAGGTGCTTACCAGCGGCGACGGCACCATCAGCATGTGCGGCGAAGGTTTCTCATTGCCTCTTAAGCTTCATCGCACACTAACTCTGACGCAGACGGAAAAGGGTTACCGCCTGCAAGCCGACTATATGGTTACCAACACCGGCAGGACGGAGACGCCGTGGGCCTGGTCGGCACATCCCGGTTATCTGGCCGAAGAGGGTGACCAGCTTGAACTGCCGGAATCGATTCAATCGCTGCGGCTGGAGTGGTCCAGGAACAACCGCCTGGGCAAGGGCGGCGATACGGTTTGCTGGCCGCTGGCTCAACTTATCGCCGGCGGAGAGTGCGATTTGCGCATCTCAACAGAGGCTTACTCAGGCGTTGGCGACAAACTTTTTGCAGGCCCTCTTGCGGCAAAGGAAAATTGGTGCTCGCTGACGCGCCCCAAAGCGGGAGTTCGCCTGCGCATCGGCTTCGACGCGGCCGCAACTCCTTTTCTCGGCCTGTGGATCTGCCAGGACGGCTATCCGGAGGGCGACGGCGCCAAGCAGCACTGTGTGGCCATGGAGCCGACAACGGCTCCGGTAGATTCGCTGGCCATTACCGGCCCGTGGTCGCGCGTTCTGGCGGCTGGCGAGTCCTACTTCTGGCCGATGACGGTCGATATCGAACTCCTCTAGGATGTGACCTGACATGCATGATCCCGCAGTACTTCGCTCTTTGCACCTCGCCCGCTTTGCATCCACGCCCGCGATTTTTGTCGCTCCAGGCCGTGTCAACCTGATCGGCGAGCACACCGATTACGCCGAGGGTTTTGTGATGCCCGCGGCAATCGACTTTGCAACGCTGGCTGCCATCTCGCCGCGCGCCGACGGCAAGATCGTTCTCTGGGCTGAGAACTACAAGGTAGAGAAAACCTTTGAGGCGGCGGCGCTGCCTGCCAAGGCCAGTCACGATTGGAGCGACTACCCGATGGGCGTGGTCTCGATATTGAGCGGCGAGGGGCACAGGATTCCCGGCTTCAGCATGAGCCTTTGGGGCGATGTGCCGCTAGGTTCGGGACTGTCGAGTTCGGCGGCGCTGGAAGTGGTTACGGCGCTGGCTGTGCTTTCGCTCATCGGCGCAAGTTATCCGGGCCCTGTTTTGGCGCGGCTCTGCCAGCGTGCGGAGAACGAATTTGTGGGCGCAAACTGCGGCATCATGGACCAATTTATCAGCGCCAATGGCAAAGAAAATCACGCGTTGCTGCTGGATTGCCGCGACCTCAGCTTCAAGCTTGCCCCGATTCCGGCCTATGTGGCGCTGGTCATCGCGAACACCATGGTGAAGCACTCGATTGCCGGCGGCGACTACAAGACGCGACGTGCCGAGAGCGAGGCAGCCTGCACAATTATCAACGGCCATCGCGGCGGCGTGCCGTTTTTGCGCGATGCGACGCTGGAGGATCTGGCGAAGTGGGGCCATGAGATGGAACCGAGATCTTACCTGCGCGCCAAGCACGTGATCAGCGAGAACCTGCGGACAGTGGCTGCTGAAAAAGCGCTGGAAAAAGGCGACATGAAGGAACTGGGCCGTCTGATGGCCGAGGCGCATACCAGCTACAGCAAGGACTTCGAAGGCAGTTGCGCGGAGGCCGACCTGATGGTCGATCTGGCAAATGAGTTGCCGGGCCTGATCGGCGCTCGTCTGACCGGCGGCGGCTTCGGCGGCTGCACCATTAATTTGGTAGAGCAGGACAAGGCCAAGGCCTTCGCCGAAGAGCTAGGCAAGCGCTACGAAGCCAAGACCGGCATCACGCCGGAGATTCATATCTGCCACGCCTCGGGCGGCGCGCGGCGGATCGAGTAATTCTTTTTGAATACTCACATTGGGTGTTCGGAATCTTCACCGAATGGCAGGATTGACTTTAGAGTATTTTCACATTTTTTGGGAGGCTGATTTTGTGGTTTCCCACTCGTTTTACAATCCAGAACGCAGATCCTTCGACGCGCTCAGGGCAAAATGGATTAGGCACGGAGCTTCCTCACACCTTCGGTGAAAATGCTCGAAATCAGGAACAAAAGGGCTGCGCTGCCTGCCAGAATCCGGATGCGCGGGATTCCATGCTGAACCGGTACTGATTCCACGATTCTGGGTTGCCACTGCGCTTGTGCTTCAATCTCCGCGCTGGCCGGGATCGCTCGCGCTTAAAAACAACCATCCGCCACACACAAGCCTACTTTTATGCCTGTGGGTGGACCTCTGGGCAGTGAGCTCTTCCGCCGGAACCTTGACTGAAGCAAAAACGGAATCACTATTCATTCCTTTGCGGTCTTCGAAAACGGCGGATGACCGAGAAGTTTTCCCGTGGGGCGCGCTGCTTTGTTACTCTTGCCCTATCATGAAGCGCACGTTCTTCCTGCTCTTGCCAGTTTTTCTGCTGCTTGCCGGCCTGTCCGCTGCCGCACAGAAGTTTCAACCCAAGACCATCCAGTTCAAGGGAGCGCCTGAATACTCAAACCAGGAACTGCTCAATGTGGCGGACCTCAAGCTTGGCGACAAACTCAACTTCGACGATATGAACGCGCACACGCAGAAGCTGATGGATACGGGCCTCTTCCATTCCATTGTCTTCAAGTTTGACGGCGTTGATCTGGTTTATTCGCTGGTTCCATCGGACCAACTCTATGCGGTGCGGCTGGAGAATCTGCCGCTGGCGATCAGCGACGGACTTGAGCAAGCGCTGCACGCTCGCTTTCCGCTCTATCGCGGCAAGGTTCCGTCTGAAGGCGGGTTGATGGAGCAGGTGCGCCAGGCGCTGGAAGAGATGCTCGCGGCAAACGTCATCAAAGCCAGCGTGACGGCCACGCCGTACACCGACCAGAAGCTGCGCAAGGTGACCGCGATGAGCTACGCCATCACATCACCGCCGGTGCTGGTGGGCGAGATTCGCCTCAATAAGGATTCAGCCCCGCTCGACGCCAAGGCTACCGAAATTCTGGCCCGGCTTACCGGCTCCATCTATAACTCGGCGGGAAGCGCCAGTCAAATTGGCACTAATCTGGGAGTCTACTATCAGGACAAGGGCTATCTGGAAGCCGAAGTTTACGCGACCCCCGCCAACCCGCCCGTGGTCACGCCGGATGCCATTCGCATCCCCTTTCAGCTCTCCGTTACCACCGGACCGCTCTACAAGATAGCCGAGGTTCGATTGACGCCGGGACTGCTGGTCTCGCAGGCCGACTTCGACCACCAGTCGCACATTCATCCCGGCGATATTGCCACCTCGCAGTATGTGCGCGAGAACTGGCAGTACATCGAGCGGCAGTACCACAACAAGGGCTACATGAAGGCCGCCGTTCACGCGACCACCAGCCTGGATCACGCCCAGGGCACGGCCAGTTTCACCGTCTCGGTCGAACCGGGCCCGGTCTATACGATGGGCAATCTAAGCGTGGCCAATGTCAGCGAAGAATTGCGCCAGAGGATGATTGCCGCGTGGAAGCTGCCGGCCGGCGCGGTCTTTGATGAGAGCGCGGTCCGCAGCTACTACGCCATCCGCGAAGAGAACCCCACGCTGGGCCGTATCTTCTCTTCGGTCTACTGCAAATACGTGCTGACTTTGAACGACGAGACGCACACGGTCGATGTGGCTTTGCGGCTGGAGAAGCTGCCGTAATGGGCCAGTCGCCCGTAATGGAAAAGATACGTGCGCGGAAAGTGCGCTCCATCACTGGTGAAACGCGCTCAGTTGCGCGTATAGTGCAATATAGCTCTACTTGTTGTTTAGCTTTCTGGTAACTTTCGGCGGCCCTTCGGGGCTCAAGGAGAAAGCGTCTCTACAAGTGAACTATAGTGGAAGATACCGGATTAAGCCGGTGGGCATCCAGGAAGAATGGCTTCATCCGCAACGCAGATTGGAAGTTGTATGCGGAGCGGCCGATAAGTAGGGTAATAGCGGTGCGGCTCTTCACAGACCGCGCAGCTGGGTTGGCTCGCTCGATGAGGCACCCACAGGAATGGCGTTCAGTGCGCGCCCGCAAGGAAAGAAACGCACGGCACGGCACTCCCAAGGGAGAGAGGAGACTGGCTGCATGAGTTTTTTTCGTTTTTCAGCACTTGCCATGGTTTTGATTGGCTTTGGCGCAGGCGCACAGAGCGCTGCCGCATTGGACGCGCCAACCACGCTGCACCGCGCCAGGCCGGCCGCTCATTTTAGTGAGACCCATCGTGGCGGCCATCGCGCTACCGCCACTTATGCCGCGCCTCGGACCGCACAGAAGGCAGCTCCCGCTGAAGGCCAGGTTCGCCTGACGCCTCGCGGCAGCGCCCGAGCCAGCGCCCGCCGCGCGGCGGCCATCGGCACTCACAGGCATCATTATTATGAGCGCTTTACCGCCAGTTCCTTTGCTAACAGCGACATATTTTCCAGCGACGTAACGGCCGGCGAAGACCCGGTTGTCCGTCAGGCGGCCATTGACGCCATGGGCGATATGAATGGCACGGCCGTCGTCATCGATCCCTCGAATGGCCGTATTCTGGCCATGGTCAATCAGAAGCTAGCTCTCTCGCCCGGCGCCGAACCCTGTTCCACCATCAAGATCACTGTTGCCATGGCCGCGCTCAGCGAGGGTCTGGTCACGCGCGACACTCCGGTGCAGTTGGCTGGCTTCCGCATGAATATGACGCAGGCGCTGGCCAAGAGCAACAACCTTTACTTTGAGGAGCTAGGCCGCCAGTTGGGCTTTGAGCGGGTGCGCCACTATGCCAACCAGTTTGGGCTGGGCGAGTTGGCCGGTTACAACATCGATGGTGAGCAACTCGGCGTCTATCCAGATCAGGAACTGCCGGCCTCTGAAGGCGGCGTAGCCCGCATGTGCAGCTTTGGGCAGGGCGTCTCACTGACCCCGCTGCAGTTGGGCGCGTACGTGGCGGCGCTGGCTAACGGCGGAACGCTTTACTACCTGCAGCACCCCACCACCGCCGCCGAGGCAGCCGCACTGCAACCTAAAATCAAGCGCACACTGGACATCGCCCGCTACGTTCCCGACATTGAGGACGGCATGGCCGGCGCGGTGGAGTACGGAACCGCCCGCCGCCTGCGCGCGAACTTCCATGAGCTGCCGGTCTTTGGCAAGACGGGAACGTGCTCGGACAAGGGCACCCGCTTTGGCTGGTTCGCGGCCTTCTCCGACTCGCCGCAGGGCAGCCTGGTTACCGTCTTCTTTCTTGAAGGCGGACGGCCTACCTTTGGCCCTCGCGCGGCTGAGTTGACCGGCGAGTTCTACAAGAATCTCTGGGATCGCAACTGGTTTGCCGCCAAAGGGCAGGCGGATGCGGCGTCGGTTCCGGCTCCGGTTGCCGCTGACCAGCAGGCTCAGCCGTAGTGCGACGTCTTCCTGTCTGAACACTTTGCAAAAAGACCGCCTTCGGGCGGTCTTTTTTCTGCGGCCTCTGATCCCGCCGCCTCATAGCATGAAGCCAATCCGCCTGCGCAAACATCGGATAAGCAGAGGTCGCTTTCCGCATGGCATTGCCTGAACACATCCTGCTTCTTTACGGCTATCTGTTGCTCTTTGCCTGGGTCTTGGTGGAGCAGTTGGGGATTCCGCTGCCCGCAACGCCGGTTTTGCTGGCCGCCGGAGCCCTCTCAGCCCAGCACGAGTTGAATTTCTCCTTTGCGCTGCTGGCCGGCCTGGCCGCCTCGCTGATGGCTGACACAGTTTGGTTTCTGATTGGCCGCCGCTATGGGCATCATGTGCTGCGCATCCTCTGCAAGCTCTCGCTGGAGCCAACCACCTGCGTCCGCCGCACACAGAATTCCTTTGGCCGCCGCCGCGCGGTCACGGTCATGATCGCGAAATTTGTGCCCGGCCTGGCCACGCTGGCCCCGCCCGTCGCCGACAGAATGGAATGCCCTTTGCCAGCTTTCTGCTCTTTGACACGATTGGCGCGGCGGCCTGGCTCAGTGCGCTGTTGGCCGCTGGTCGTTTTTTTGGCGACCTGCTGCGGCGCGACCCCGGCCTGCTCGACCTAGCCGGCCGCTTCTCCGGCGCGCTGCTGGTGCTGGGCATTCTCGGCTTCCTGTTGGGCCGCATCGTGCGCCGCCGCCGGATTCTGCGCAAGCTGATGGAGTCCCGCCTTGAGCCTGAAGAACTGAAGAGGCAACTGGACGCCGGCGAGCCGGTCTACATCGTGGATCTGCGCCATCCGCTTGAGTTGGTTCCCGACCCATTTACGCTACCCGGCGCGCTGCTTTTCTCGCCCGATACGCTCTCCGAGCGGCACCACGAGATTCCCCGCGACCGCGACATTGTGCTTTTTTGCAGTTGCCCCAGCGAGGCCACAGCCGCCAAAACCGCGATGACGCTGCACAAACTGGGCATTGAGCGCGTCCGCCCGCTGCGTGGAGGCTACGACGAATGGAAGCGGCTGGGATTTCCGCTGGATGCGGTTGCTCAGGCCGCCCCCGCACCCGCGGACTAACTGGCGTTCTAAGCCGAGCCAGATGAAAATCGATGAAGGGCTTGGATGGGCAAGGCGAAGCGTTGAGCTGCGGCCTCGTTGACCGGCTGCACTTCGCGGTGCCCAGCGATCAGGTGGTTGCCGCGCGCATGAAGGCGATTGAAAAAGGTGGGGGCAAGCCGTTCTTCGATTGCCAGGTTTCTAAGGCGGTGCGGACTCTCAAGCATGGCTTCGGACGGCTGGTTCGCTCACTTGAAGATCGCGGCGCATCAGTGCTGCTCAATCCGCTCATTCAGACGAAGCGATTGGGGCGAACGTTTCTGGACGGCCTGCCGCCCCTATCGCGTAACCGCAGCGATTCTATGTGTGGAGAAGTCTTTTATCCGACAGCCTTGGAAGCCGGATCATTTTCCGATGCAGAAGGTGGAAAAAATTAGATTCAGAATGTCGTCGGAGGTGGTTTGTCCGGTGAGCGAGTCCAGCGCCCAGAGGGCCCGGTAGAGGTCCAGCAGGATCATCTCGTGGGGAATGGAAGCGGCGTTGGCCTGAGCGGCGTCGGCTAAAGCTGCAAGAGCGGCGGCTATGGCCTGCTGGTGGCGCAGGCTGGTCAGCATTCCTGGCTCGGAGGCTGCACCGCCGGTGGCTAGCTGAAGAATGCGCTCGCGCAGCGCTGGAATTCCCTCGCCCGTAAGCGCCGAGGTGGCCAGAGCGGGAATGGGAAATGCAGCGATCTGGGATGAATTGCTCGAAAACCTTCCCTCAGGGGCTAAAGCCCGCTTTGATTCTTCTTCATTTATGTACGGGCTGAAGCCCGTACCCTTTACCGAAGCGACTTTCTCAGCGCGCGAATCAGATTTTTTGCCAAGCAGGTCGCACTTATTTCTCACAACCACGGCTGGGCGGCCTTCGATGGCGGCCAGCAGACGGCGCTCCTCGTCGTTGAGGGGCTCGGTTGCGTCCAGCACCACCACGACCAGAGCGGCATCGGCCAGCGCCTCGCGGCTGCGGGCTATGCCTAACTGCTCGACTTCTTCGGCAGCCTCGCGCAGGCCGGCCGTATCCACCAACTCGAGCGGAATTCCGTCGAGCGAGATGCGCTCAGTAACGGTGTCGCGCGTGGTGCCGGGAGTCGCGGTCACAATGGCGCGGTCGCGCTCGATCAATCGGTTAAAAAGCGAGCTCTTGCCAGCGTTGGGACGGCCAACAATCGCCAGCGTCAGGCCGTCATGTACGGTGCGGCCGCGGGCGAAAGAAGTTTCGAGCGCGGTAAGCGGCGGAATAAGTTCGCCAATGCGGCGGACAATCTCCGCCTGCGGCGCCACTTCCACATCGTCCTCGGCGAAGTCGATGCCGGCTTCCAGCAGGGCAATCAATTCAACCAGCGCCAGTTTGACCGGCGCAGCCCGGCGGCTGAGCGCGCCGCCCATCTGGCTGGCGGCTTGTCGAGCCTGAGTGAGCGTCTGGGCCTCGATCAGATCGCGCACCGCCTCGGCCTGGGTCAGATCGAGCTTGCCGGAGAGAAAGGCGCGCTGGGTAAATTCGCCGGGCTCGGCCAGGCGCGCTCCCAGCTTGAGAGCGCGGGCGAGCAGCAGTTCCAGCACGACTGGAGAGCCGTGCGCCGCGATCTCGACAAGATCCTCTGCGGTATATGAGTTGGGCGTGGCAAAGAGAGTGACCAGCGCTTCGTCGATTCTGCCGGTATCAACGCCCGCGTCTTCATCCAGCACATCGGCCAGACGCGCGCGGCCATGCTCGAGAGGCTGGCGGAGACTGACCAGTTGCGCAGAGATTGAAGCGGCGTCAGGTCCGCTGAGGCGCACGATCCCGATGCCCCCGCGGCCAGGCGGCGTGGAGATGGCGGCGATGGTATCGGTATTTGCTTCCGGTACAGCCATAGGCTGGATTTAGTGTAGAGGCAGAGGCCGCCGCGGCAATTGCGGAGTTGAGCACACTGGAGCGTGTCCGTCTCTGAAGTTCATTGAATAATGGCGAAAAGCAAACGCAGGTCCTTCGACTCCCTTCGCTTTGCTACGGTCGCTCAGGATGACAGTTCATTTTAATAACCTACATTAAACTCAAGACACTTGAAGGAGTTGGGAATGGGAGCAACAAAGATTGAGTTTCGACTGCGCATGGCGATTATGGCAGTGATTCTGACACTGGGCTTCTGGGCACCGTGGATGGGCCTCTGGCAGATGGGCCCGCGCATTCCGCTGTTGATGGCTCTGGCGCTTGAACTGAGCCGGCATGGCTTGGTCACCTTCTCTGTTGGCTTGCCGCTGGTGGTTGTGCTGGCCGCGCTGACAGCAGCCAAAGGCGTGGTCTTTCGTGTCTGGGGCGCGGCGTATATGGGCCCCGCGATCGTGATCCATGGCAGGATGCGCGGGGATGCGCTGGTGGCAAGCGGGCCGTATCGCCACGTGCGCTATCCGCTCTACATTGGTTTATGGGCGATGACTGCCGCGCTGGCCTTTCTAATGCCGCCCACCGGCGCGCTGTTTGTGTTCATTGCTGTGCCGCTCTTTTTGCTGCGGCTGACTTTGGGCGAAGAAGCATTTCTCGGCGGCGAAATCGGCCAGCCATACCGGGATTATCTGCGCGCGGTTCCGCGTCTGGTTCCGCGCTTTCGGAGTACGCTGCCGCCCTCTACCGGCAAGCCCCAATGGCTCCGCGCCATCTTTGCGGAGTTTACTTCCATCGGCGTTTTTCTTGGCCTGGCTTCATTTTTCTGGAGCTACAATCTGCTGCATACGGAGAGGATTATTCTGGTCTGTTTTGGGATTTCGTTGTTGGTGCGGGCGCTGCTGCCAAAGGCAGAGCAACCTCCCAGCAATCCTCCGTTATGAAAAAGCTTGGAGTTTTGCAGGACAATCGCATTTGCAAACGGCTTGGCCAACATACAGCCCAATTTCAATTGGCATTCGCAATTTTGTTCGCATTCGCCAACTTGCCAACCCAGCTCATGGAATGAGGCAACGGAAAGAAGCATGAGCAGGATCGAAATCGGCAAAAGGCAACTGTAAAAAATGACGAATAAACGGGCGTTTTTGGCCAAAAGGGGCGTGTTTTTTGGCCAAAAAGGGGCTAAAAGAGCGATTATTTGTTACTAATTAGTAACCTATATTGAAATGTATGTTGTTGATAGTAAGCTTCTTATTGTCGGTTTGCGGGCAAAAAAAGGAACTTTACAGGGTAGGGGGGGTGGGGGTGCGGCGGTTTTTTGGAGAAGATACGGAGAAAACAGGGTGAGAAAACGGGGACTCGGGACTCGATGCTCGGGACTGAATCTGCGCAGATTCGAGATTGGGTTGTGGTCATTTGGGCCTCGGGTTTGCTGCTGGTTTTATTGTGCTCCTTTGGCCGCAAATGATCTGCAAAACACCTGGCGCCCACTGGATGATGGCAACTGGAATCCTCTTTCGATGCCCTTTGTCGCTGGCCCAAACGGTCGCATTGGGCGAATCAATCTGGCAGCGCTTCCGGCATTACCAACGGAATCCCAATTGATGCCCGGCCCCGCCTCCGCACGATAAAATGGCAGCAGCCGGATGACCCTATTTTCCCGAGTTGCCGAGAGCGTTGCCGAAGAGGCAGCCCGCGCCGCGCGGAGGCCAGAGTTGCGGGAAGCAGAGTCGCGGAAACTGGAGCCGAAGACGCAAGCTGGCCAGGCCCCTCCCATCATTCAGCTTCGCAATCTGGAAAAGACTTACAAGACTGCGCGCGGCTCACTGACGCTTTTTCGCGGACTCGATCTCGACATTCAGGCCGGTGAGATGGTGGCCATTGTTGGCCAATCCGGCGCGGGAAAGAGCACGCTGCTGCATATTCTGGGCGCGCTGGATTCTCCAACCGCGGGGAGCGTGCTGTGCGCCTTGACCAACGTTGCAGAACTCTCGCAGCGCGAGGCGGCGGCCTTTCGCAATCGCGAGATCGGCTACGTCTGGCAATTCCATTACCTGCTGCCGGAGTTCACCGCGCTGGAGAATGTCGCGATGCCGCTGCTGGCTCGCGGCCTGCGTAAATCCGAAGCACTGGCGGCGGCGGCAAAGTGGCTGAGCGAAGTGGGACTTGAAGATCGCGGCGACCATCGCCCTGGCGAACTCTCTGGAGGCGAACAGCAGCGCGTGGCGCTGGCTCGCGCGCTGGTCAATAACCCTCGGCTGCTGCTGGCCGACGAGCCGACCGGCGATCTGGATGAGACGACTGCCGGCCGCGTCTTCGACTTGATTGAGCGGCTGCACCAAAGTCACGGGCTGACCTCAATTCTTGTGACGCACAACCTTGACCTGGCAGCGCGCTGTACGCGAATCTTGCGCCTGGAATCCGGGAAGCTGGTGAGCAACCAGTTGGCTGCCGACGCTTCTTCGGGTATCGCACTCTGAAACCACAATTCCTGATTTGAGGCTTTTTGAAAAAGAGCCGGCAGGGAATTCAGAATAGGAGAACCTCGGTGGGGTATACTCCTCAAACGGAGCTACACACTAGGATCGCGTGTCGGAAAATGCGCCGTTCCAGGTAGTTCTTGAGTCTAATGCGGTAAGCGGCCAAAGTTGGGAGGTTTAGCTCCCGTTTTGGCTGAAACGGGCAGGATGGAAGGCTCTTGGCGGCAAGATTGCCTGGAGTTGCCGGGGCAGCGGAAGCCCGCGCATCCATTCAATAAGGGCTGTTCGGAGCCGAACACATTCCCAGGACTCCGGCGGCGAGGTTGAGAAGAAGGGCGCGCGCGGGTGGGCCGAGGCCGGCAATTGAAGCGGACGGTCACTCCAGCCGATAGCCGGCACAAGGGGGACCATCATGTTCGAACGCTATACGGAAAAGGCACGGCGCGTTATCTTCTTCGCCCGGTATGAGGCCAGCCAGTTTGGCTCGCCCTATATTGAGACCGAGCACCTGTTGCTGGGCCTCTTGCGCGAAGACAAGGCGTTGACTAATCGTTTCCTGCGCTCGCACGCCTCGGTGGAGTCGATCCGCAAGCAGATTGAGGCGCATACCACGATTCGCGAAAAGGTCTCGACCTCGGTGGATCTGCCGCTTTCCAATGAATGCAAGCGTGTGCTTGCTTATGCGGCGGAGGAAGCCGAACGGCTGGGCCACAAGCATATCGGCACAGAACATTTGCTGCTGGGAATCCTGCGCGAGGAAAAGTGCTTTGCCTCGGAGATTCTTCAGGAGCGCGGCCTCAAGCTGGGGCAAATTCGCGAAGAGCTGGGCCGCACCGCGCAGGAAAAAGCCCCGCCGCAGCAGCGCCCGCGCGAGTCAAGCCTGCTGGCCGAGTTCAGCCGCGACCTGACCCAGGCGGCGATGGATGGACAGCTTGATCCGCTGGTGGGTCGGGACGGCGAACTGGAGCGCGTGATTCAGATTCTCTGCCGCCGCACCAAGAACAATCCCGTGCTGATCGGCGAGCCTGGCGTGGGCAAGACGGCCATTGTCGAAGGCCTTGCGCAGCGCATCTCCGACGGCGACGTTCCCAGTTTTCTTGCGGAAAAACGCGTTCTGGGGCTCGATCTTTCTCTGATCGTTGCCGGCACCAAGTATCGCGGGCAGTTTGAGGAGCGGCTCAAGACCATTATGAAGGAGTTGATGGAAAATCAGAACTCCATCATCTTCATCGACGAACTGCACACGCTGGTTGGCGCGGGCTCGGCCGAGGGTTCGCTCGACGCTGCGAACATTCTCAAGCCGGCGCTCAGCCGCGGAGAGATTCAGTGCATTGGCGCCACCACCCCGGCCGAATTCCGCAAGTCGATCGAAAAGGATCGCTCGCTGGAACGGCGCTTCCAGGCCGTCAAAGTTCCGCCGCCCAATGAAGCCGACGCCATCAAGATTATTCACGGCATCAAGGACCGCTACGAGAAGTTCCATGCCGTCAGTTACACCGACGCGGCCATCGAGTTCGCGGTCTCGCACTCCAATCGCTACATCCCCGATCGCTTCCTGCCCGACAAGGCCATTGATTTGATCGATGAGGCCGGAGCGCGCGTCAAGCTGCGCCAGACCTCGCTGCCCGAGGAGATTACCGAGGTGCAGAAGCGCATCAAGTTCATCGTGCACCGCATGGACTCGGCGATTGCGAACCACGAGTTTGAGAAGGCCCGCTTCTACTCCGACGAGGAGCGCAAGGAGCGCGAGACCCTGCGCGGCCTGCGCGACAAATACCACCTGGACGACTCGGCGGCGGGAATTGTGGGCCGCGAAGACATTGAAGACGTGGTCAGCCGCTGGACCGGCGTCCCCGTCAACAGCATCAAGGAAGAAGAGACGCAGAAGCTGCTGCGCGTCGAGGAAGAGCTGCACAAGCGCATCATCAGCCAGGAGAAGGCGATCAGTGCCCTGGCGCGCGCCATTCGCCGCTCGCGAGCCGGGCTCAAATCGCCCAACCGGCCGATTGGAAGCTTCCTCTTCCTTGGGCCAACCGGTGTTGGCAAAACAGAGATGGCACGTACTCTGGCGCAATTCCTCTTTGGCTCCGATAAAGCGCTGATCCGCTTTGATATGTCGGAGTTCATGGAGAAGCATTCCGTCTCCAAGCTGATTGGCTCGCCTCCGGGCTACGTGGGTTACGAGGAGGGCGGCCAGCTCACAGAGCGCGTCAAGCGGTCTCCTTATTCCGTTGTGCTGCTGGACGAGATCGAGAAGGCGCACCCGGATGTCTTCAACATTCTGTTGCAGGTTTTTGAAGACGGCCAGTTGACAGATGGCCTGGGCAACACCGTCGATTTCAAGAATGTCATCCTCATCATGACCTCGAATATCGGCGCGCGGCACCTGCAGAAGAAGCAGGGCCTGGGCTTTGCCAGCGACCGCGAAGAGCTTGTCTCAGACAAGGTCGAGGAGCTGGTCAGGAGCGAAGTCAAGAAGACGTTTAACCCGGAGTTCCTCAACCGCCTGGATGAAGTGATTCTCTTCCAGTCGCTGCTGGACGCGGACCTGATCCAGATTGTCGAGCTGCTGGTGCAGCAGTTGAACGCCAACCTGGCGCAGAAGTCCATCACCATCTCGGTCACCGAGGATGCCAAGAAGTGGATTCTCGATAAGACCTTGATCGACCGCAGTTACGGTGCGCGGCCCTTGCGCAGAGCCTTGCAGCGCTACGTCGAGGATCCGTTGAGCGAGGCCCTGATCGCGGGAAGAATCACGGCGCGGCCGGCCTTCCTTGAGGTCTACCTCGATGCCAACCAGCTCTTCTACCGGCCCATCACGGACGACGAAACCGTAACCGAAGAGAAGCCCGCCGGTATTTTGCTTTATAGCGCTTGAGGGAAAGGTATTTGGAATCAACGATACCCCCGGCCAACCAGCCGGGGGGAAACCAATTTGACATTGGAGTGTCTAAAAGAATGCTTGCGATTCTGTATAATGGGGTATTCTGGAAGACGTAAGGCAACGAAACGATGCGTCAGGTTACTATTGACGGGAGACAAGTTTCGCTGCTTTAATTGTTCGATCGAACTTGCCGATGAACTTCACATCAAGGATTCCCGTATTGGGATTGAAGGCTGTTTACTCAGTTTCAATAGAAAACGTGGCTTCCCCGGCAACTGGAGCAACCTCTCTGGAACCGGAGCAAAATGAAGAGGCTTGAGCGCAGTGATCGTTCCGCTCCCGCCATTGATCAACGGCAAGAATGGACCAGCCTGTGCTGGGTATTCTGAAGGTGAATCTTTATGACAATATTTGCTGCTGCTACTGCGCCACGGAATGAGCGCACGAAGTTGGGCCATGCTCCTATACCACTGGTTACCAGAACCAAGGCACAACAGGAACTCAAAGATGCTGTCGAGCGGGTGTATCGGAAATACGGTAACGACCTTCCGCGTTTCTACGAAGACGTAAAGAAAGAGATTCAAATCAAGCAGGGAGCCTAGCAAGAGGGGGCAGAGTCATTGCTTGTTCCACATCTGAATTATCGTCTCAAACCGGATAGAGCGATCTACATCAATGGAGCGATAGATGAGAAGCTTGTTGCCCGGCTAACACCGGAGATACTCCAACTCCAAAGCGTTAGCCGTGAACCGATATGTGTATATATAGACAGCCGAGGCGGCTCCGTTCAGAGTATGGAGACTATTCTTCGGCTATTGAAGCTTTCAGATCAGGATTCCTCACAGCCATGTCGGATTATCACTGCGGTAACATCCTTGGCTGGGAGCGCGGCAGCAGTTTTACTTGCATCGGGCGACTATGCTGTGGCTTTTCCTTCCACCATAATTCATTACCATGGGCTTCGCACTCTTGAGACGAACCCGTTGACATTCGAACTGACATCAAATCTCGCGAATACACTCAGGATTGCGAACGACGAGTATGCGATGAAGCTCGCTGAAAAGATTGATGATAGATTTAGGTTCAGATATATGCTGGCTAGAGCGGAATTCATAGACATTCGCAACAATGGCAGTGATTCTGATATGACCGATTTAGAGTGTTTTATCAAGCTTATTAGATCGAAGCTATCCGACAACGCAAAGGATGTGCTTGATAAGGCCAAAGTCCGTTACGATCGCTATGAAAGGCTTTTTGAAACCGTCTTTAAGAAAAAGCGGCGCTCGATGGGGAAAAAAACACTGGCGCAAATTGAAGCGGATTATATCAACGCTATTGCCGCTTTCGAAATCAAGAATAACCAGGATAATACCGATTGGAGCTTTTCAAAAGGTGGTATTGGTCCACTTGTGAATGACTTTTTTCTTTGGAATGAGTATTTCGACAATTTTTGGAGTGACAGGCTGCGCGAGTGGTGTCTGATGTTTGCAAAATTGACTATTCCACCGGAGAAAGTCAAAGAAATTGAGGCTTTTCGCGATGAGAAGGAGCGCGCAGACAAATTCGTTGAGGCGGTCGGTCCAATTCTGGAACCGATATCGGCGTTCTTTGTCGCTCTGTGTCATACACTTCAAGAAGGGGAGAACGAACTGACTGCAAGAGACGCATATTGGCTGGGCATCGTAGACGAGATCGTGGGTGAGGATCTCCCCAACGAGCGGTGGTTTACGGAATTCAAGGATGACACAAAAACTGATAGTCAGGTGTTATCTTCGGCCGAATAGAGAACTTTGTGACGTTGATAAAGATACATGTGCCCTGGAATTTCAACCTGTTTTTCCCGCTTCCCCGGTTTCCTCACAAGTCCCTTATGTGATTTCTGCTACACCTAGAGAACAGGGTCAAGGTGCGTTTGGCGAACCAGGCCGCAGATTGATCGGCGGCGCCCTGAATTCGCGGTAAGGAAAGCTGCAAGCCCTCATGAGCGCAAGCCATCCAGTGGTTCTGGATACGCTATACGGAGACTATCCCCTGGACCGCGCCTTTGATGAAATGCGCGAGCCCGATGGGGAGGTGCGCCCGCACTATCGCGCGCTGGCGGAGACGCTGGCCCGCCTGCCTGAAGAGGAGTTGCAGCGGCGCAAGCAGTCGGCGGACCTTTCGTTCCTTACGCAGGGCATCACCTTTACCGTCTATGGGCGCGATGAGGGCACTGAGCGCATCTTTCCCTACGACCTGCTGCCGCGGCTGATCACCGCCGCCGAGTGGGATCGCATCGAGCGCGGATTGACGCAGCGCATTACGGCATTGAATCTTTTTCTGCGCGACGTTTACTCCGACGCCAAAATTCTCAACGACAAAATCATTCCCAGCGAACTGGTTTATAGCTGCAAGCACTACCGGCGGCAGATGCGCGGCCTGCAGGTTCCGCGCAACGTTTACATCGCCGTTGTCGGCTCCGATTTGCTGCGCCTGGACAGCGGCGAGTTTGTGGTTCTGGAAGACAATCTCCGCGTTCCCTCCGGCGTGAGTTATATGCTCACCAACCGCAGAGTGATGAAGCGGACATTTCCCGAGTTATTTTCGAGCTATGGCGTGCGGCCCATCGAACACTATGCGCAACTGCTGCTGGCTACCCTGCGTTCGCTTGCCCCGGAGGGCAGGCCGGAGCCGAATATCGTGCTGCTCACGCCGGGCGTCTTCAACTCCGCTTACTTTGAGCACACGTATCTGGCGCGCCAGATGGGCATCGATCTGGTGGAAGGGCGCGATCTGGTCACGCACGACAACGTCGTCTACATGCGCACTACCGACGGGCTCAAGCGCGTTGACGTAATCTATCGCCGCGTGGACGACGACTTCAGCGATCCGCTTGTTTTTCGTCCCGACTCTTCGCTGGGCTGCGCAGGCCTCTTCAACGCCTACCGCGCCGGCAACGTGACGGTGACCAACGCCTTTGGCACCGGACTGGCCGACGACAAGGCCGTCTACGCCTACGTGCCGAAGATGATTCGCTATTACCTGGACGAAGACCCTATTCTGCCCAACGTGGAAACTTATCTGCTGGGCGAAGAGGATCAGCGCAGTTATGTGCTGGCCAATCTGGAGAAGCTGGTAGTCAAGGCGGTAGGCGAGAGCGGCGGCTACGGAATGCTGATCGGCCCGCACTCGACAGCCGCGCAGCGCGAGCAGTTCGCGCGCCAGATCGAAGCCAACCCGCGCAATTACATTGCCCAGCCCACGCTGGCCTTCTCGCGCGCTCCTTGTCTTATTGGCAACTCTCTGGAACCGCGCCATGTGGATCTGCGCCCCTACATTCTCTTTGGCGACAAAGTGAACATCGTGCCCGGCGGGCTGACCCGCGTGGCGCTGGAAAAAGGCTCACTGGTGGTGAACTCCTCACAAGGCGGCGGCAGCAAAGATACCTGGGTTCTTGAGTAATTGCAAAGTAAGTATGGGGAGAAGACGGCCATGTTATCGCGGGTTGCCGACAGTCTTTATTGGATGAGCCGCTACATCGAGCGAGCAGAGAACACCGTGCGTCAGCTCGACGTGACCATGGGCCTCATGCTCGACACCGGCGGCGCCAGCGCCGAGACGCGCTGGGAGCGGCTGGTGGCTTCTCTGGGCAAACCGGCCGGCCTGGAATGGAATGGCGATCTGGAGGCGATGGCCCGCAGACTGGTCTTCGACAATCTCAACCACGCGGCGATAACCTTCTGCGTCAATGGCGCCCGCGAGAACGCCCGCCAGGTACGCGAAGAAATTTCAACTGAGCAGTGGCAGCGGCTCAACCGGCTCTTCCATCAGATTCACTCTCCGCAGGCGCAAACTCAATTTGCCGCCAGCATCAACGATGCGCTGGCATCGGTTGCCGATGGCCTGCATCTCTTCAAGGGCGTCACCGATTCGACAATGATTCACGGCCAGGGCTGGCAGTTTATCCGCCTGGGCCGATATCTGGAGCGGGCCTACTCGACGGCTACGCTGCTTGAGGTCTTTCAGCCTGATCTGCTGCATCCGCAGGAGCGCGAGCACGCCGGCTACCAGTACCTGGAACTGGTTGGCCTGCTGCGCTGCTGCACCTCCTTTGAAGCTTATTGCCAGGTCTATACGGCCGACGTTTCTCCCGACCGCATTCTGGAGTTTCTGCTGCTGAATCGCGACTTTCCCCACGCGATTCGCTACTGTGTGGACGGCATCCGCAATGCCATTGAATCGATCCAGCTTACCAGCGACCGCCGTCCGCCCAGCCAGTTGACCGCCGGCATCGGCCGCCTGCACGCCATGCTTGGCTTTACGACGATCGAGGAGATACTCCACGGCGATACCGCGGCTTTTCTGCACGATATTCGCGAACAATGCCTGCGCATTCACGAACTCATCTACCGCTTTTATGTGCATTACTCGATTCAATCGGCGCTGGCCAGTTAAAAAACAGCTTTTATCTGCTAGCTTTCAGCTTGTTCGTGGTTGATTTGCAGTGGCGACAAGAGGAAAGAGCTAGAAGCCATGGAGGGCGCAACTCCTGAAGGGATGTTGGAAACCATGAACTTTTATTCAATCCGTCATCTCACGCGCTTCCGCTACTCGCAGCCCATCAGCGAGAGCATTATGGAGACGCGCATGAATCCGCGCTCGGACTCCAATCAGCACTGCCTTACTTTTACGCTCTCAGTCAGCCCGCGCTGCCGCGTCTTCAGCTATCGCGACCACCAGGGCAACAACGTGCATCACTTCGACATTCCTGGCGAGCATAATCAGCTGGTCATCGTCGCCGAGTCCGTCGTCGAACAGCAGGAGTTGCCCGATGTGCCCAGCTTTCTCTCGCCCGATGCCTGGAACGATCTGGACAATCTTGTAGAAACCGGCGATTACTCGGAGATGCTGCTGCCTTCCACCTTTGCCGTCGAAACGCCCGCGTTGACGCTGCTGGCCAAGCAAATGGGTGTAACACGCCGCGACGATCCGCTGATGCTGGTGCAGGAATTGAATCAGAGACTCTTCGATTACTTTGACTACGAGCCGCGCTCGACACGCGTTGACTCACCGATTGACGAGGCCATTGTCAGCGGCAAGGGCGTCTGCCAGGATTTTGCTCACACCATGATTGCGCTGCTGCGCCACGTCAGAATTCCCGCGCGGTACGTGTCGGGATATTTGTACCGCAGCCGCGAGGATCACGACCGCTCAACCCCCGACGCCACGCACGCCTGGGTGGATGCGTTTCTTCCGCATCTGGGCTGGGTCGGCTTCGATCCAACTAATAACTTAGTCGCCCATCATCGCCACATACGCACCGCAGTGGGCCGCGATTACGCCGATGTGCCGCCCACGCACGGTATCTTCCGCGGCAATACCGACAGCGAGTTATATGTGGCCGTTCACGTTGAAGCCGGCGACCAGCCGCCCGCTCTTGACCGCAAGCTTCCCATTCCCGACGACTGGAGCGTATTGGTTGAGCGCGCACAACAGCCGCCCGCCGCGCCGATTCCATTTATCGATTTGCAGCAGATGCAGCAGCAACAGCAGCAGTAGGAATTTGCAAACAAGCCAAAACGCTCGGCTTTGAACTCGTCCCCATTGCCGTATGAGTGCTTTGTTCATGAGGCGATTCATGTATCAAACGCTGCACCACCTGTTCACGGCAAGGCCGAAACCATTTTAAGCCAGCGCCGCGCCGCAGCCCGAGCAGAAACGCGCACCTGCTGCATTCGTCAACCCGCAGCGCCCACATGCCACCAGTGTGCCTGATTGCGCCGGCGTCGGCATGTTCACGGTCACATTCACCGGCTGGCCCCATCCCGGCGTCGCAATTCCCAGCATCGCCGCGATCCCGGCCGCCTGGATGGCGTTGAATTCCCTCACCCTGCCCGGCATGAAGAAGCACTCGATAAAGCCCAGAACCCACGGAATAGGCGTCCAACTGAAGCACAAGTAGAGAATCCCCAGCCCGGTTCGCCGCAGATAGAAGTGATGAATCCCAAACCCGCCCAGAAAAAGCGCCAGCAGAATTCCCACCACCTCATCGCGGCGCACCGCCGCATACTGCTGGTAAAAAATCGCTTGCGCGTTTGGATATGTTTGGCTGCTCATCGCCGGTTCTCCTTGTTTGCTTTGAATTCTATATACGTACCCCGCCCATTCCTGGTTCCCCCGACCCAGAAATCCTCCCACCCTCAAAATACCGCCATTTCAACAAGTCACAACAAGAAGGCGCCCATCCATACGCGTTCTTTGCGAATGGGTGGGATACCTCGAACCTAATGAGGCGCAATCGCCGGCTGCCGCACCGCAGGTGACGCCAGGCGGCGAGATACACTTGAAAGTGACTATGTTTGAAAATCTTACTGACAAACTCCAGCGCGCCTTCAAATCTCTTCGCGGCCAGGGCACACTTACCGAAGAGAACATTGCCGAAGCTTTGCGCGAGATTCGCGTCGCCCTGCTTGAGGCCGACGTCAACCTCAACGTTGTCCGCGACCTGATCGAGCAGATTCGCATTAAAGCCGTCGGCACGGAAGTCTTGACCGCGCTCTCGCCATCCGAGCAGGTTATCAAGATCGTCCGCGACGAGCTGATTACGATGCTGGGCAAGGACACAGCCCGCTTTAAATTCGCCTCGCAGCCGCCTTCGGTAATTTTAATGGCCGGCCTGCAAGGCTCCGGCAAGACGACCACCGCCGGCAAGCTGGCGGCTTGGCTCAAAAAAGGCGGCCATCGGCCTATGCTGGTTTCGGTGGACGTTTACCGCCCTGCCGCCCGCGAGCAGCTCAAAGTCGTCGCCAAGTCTATCGAGGCCAAGCTTTATGAAGGCGATCAGAAGGGCGAGAAAGCAGGCTCGGCGCTGGTCGAGCGGCTGGCTGGCGAGGCTCGCCGCGAGGCCCGCAACATGGGCTGCGACACGCTGATCGTCGATACCGCCGGCCGCCTGCACATCGACGAAGAGCTGATGGGTGAAATGGAGCGGCTGAAGAAGCTCCTTAACCCAAGCGAAATCCTCTTCATCGCCGACGCCATGACCGGCCAGGACGCCGTCAACTCCGCCGCCGACTTTCACAAGCGGCTCGGGTTGACCGGCGTCATCCTCACCAAAATGGACGGCGATGCCAGGGGCGGCGCGGCACTCTCGATTCGCCACGTCACCGGCCAGCCGATCAAGTTTATTGGCGTCGGCGAAAAACCGGACGCCTTCGAGCCTTTTCACCCAGACAGAATCGTCGGCCGCATCCTGGGCATGGGCGACATGATGTCGCTGATCGAGAAGGCCGAATCGACGCTCGACCGCAAAAAATCGGAAGACTTTGCCAAGAAAGCCCTCCTCGGCGACGGCTTCACCCTCGAAGACTTCCGCGACCAGCTCGGCCAGATTCGCAAGCTCGGTTCGATGGAGAGCATCCTGAAGATGCTGCCTTCGGTCGGCCCCTTCGCTGGCCTGCAAGCGGCCTCCAAGAACGTGGATGAAAAGCAGTTCACGCGACTAGAAGCCATCATTAACTCGATGACCCCGAAGGAGCGCCGCAATCACGAGATCATCAGCGGCAGCCGCCGCAAGCGCATCGCCAAGGGCAGCGGCACGGAAGTGCAAGACGTCAACAATCTTCTCCGCCAATACGCCCAGATGGCTAAAATGTTCAAGCAGATGGGAAAAGGCGGCATGATGAAGAACATGATGCGCGGAGGCATGGGCGGAATGGGCATGGGCGCTAAGCAGCGGTTTGGACGGTAGATTTTTTGTTTTGAGAAAACTCTGATTGATGCGATGTTTTGAAAGGGCACGACTTTAGTCGTGCCGCAAGAGTGCAATAACAGTACGGGCTTTAGCCCCTGAGGGAAGGTTTTCAGGACAAAGGAGGACGCGATGCGCAAGCTAACAGTCAAGAACTTCTCAGTCATTAAAGACGCCGAAACCACGCCGCTAGAGTTTGGCAAGATCACCGTCCTCATCGGTCCGCAATCAAGCGGCAAGAGCCTCCTTTGCAAGTTGGCGTACTTTATCTCGGCACAACTTCCGATTCTGACGGTTGATGCGGTCGCTTCAGGACAGTCCTGGAATATGTTTGAGTCATTCGTCATTCAAAAATTTGGGGAATGGTTCCCGCTTGAAGGTTGGGGACTTGACCCAATTTCGATCAAATTTCAAGCATATGATTATGAGGTCGAGTTTTGCGGAAGTCGGCGGGATGGTTCCGATCAACAGCTTAGGGTCGAATTTTCGCATAAGTTTGTAGATGTATATTCGAATTTGAAAAAGGAAAGAGAACAATTCGACGCCCTTGAGTCACTGCATTCAGAAAGGTTTAAGGAGAGGGCATGGGGCGAGATCATGCGTCTTATTAACCCTTCGATATTGGAGAGAACAACGTTCATCCCCGCTGGGCGGTCTTTATTCGTCAATACGGCGACAGGATATGCGGCGCTCAGCAACACCGATATAGACCCATTAATCAAGCTATTCGCTCAAGAAATCAGTTGGAAAACTACTCAATGGAAATCTGGACTCGTGACTTCCGGTCGCGATGTAACGCAAAAGATTAGCCGAAAATTTGGGCACATCATGAGAGGACAGGTTGTGGTTCAAGCGAACACTCCAGTCTTTCAATCAGACGACAACAGAGTACTCCCTCTCAGTTTTCTTTCCTCCGGAACACAAGAACTCCTTCCACTTTTCAATGTTTTAGAACGCAAGATGTATTGGCAAGAGCATGAAGTTGTTTACACCGATTTGGTGCCAGGCTTTACGAAGAGCCCTATTAGTCCCAGTGGAACGAGTCCTTTGATCTTTGTTGAGGAGCCAGAAGCACATATTTTCCCAAATACGCAGTATGAAGTTGTGCGACTTTTTGCCTGGCTAACTAACGATCCAATCCTCAACTTTCAATGGGTCATCGCGACCCACAGCCCCTACATTTTGTCATCCTTCAATAACCTGATCGAAGCGGGGCAGGCTGCCCGCAGCAATCCGGCGCTACACGATGAGATCGCAAAGATCGTTCCCGAGCAGTACTGGATCAAGGAAGGCGATTTCAAAGCCTATGCTATCGAGGATGGCAAACTTAGATCCATCCTCAACGAGAGCGGATTCATTGAAGGCAACTATCTCGACCAGGTCTCGGAAGTTATTGGGAACGAGTTCGACAAACTATTGAGGCTTGAATATGAGCACACAAAGGCCTCCTAGCCAGCCGGGCTGTGCCTGGGTTGAAGAGTGCATCGAGATCTGCACCGGGCGCTCCGTCTATGTCGAAGACGAGGGAGTGAGGGCAACTTTCCTCAATCCAAAGCGCAGCAAGATTCGCAAGATTCATTACGATGGATGTTATGCCGCGAAGATGGGCAGGCAAGCGGATTTCATTCTCGGATTGCCTAAGGTCGTCGATGTGATTGTTGAACTAAAAGGCTCGGACGCGAATCTCAAGGATGCAGCCTTGCAAATCGAAAGCACGCTAGAAAGCTGGAAGGAAGAAGAGAAGAGCGAAGAGGTGATTGCCGCGCTAATCATCTATGGGCGCATCGAGGGAAAGAAAAAGCTGCCTGGCAGAGTCCCTCGCACTGCCGCGGTGATCTTGGGGTTGACGGCAGAATTTTTCAAACGTCACAAAAAACTTCTGCTTATCAAAGAAAACGGTGAGATGCAGTTTTCTTTTAACGATTTTCTGAGAAAGACCAGTGCCAACTAACCTCCAGGATCGACCCGACCAGATCACTGCAACAGGCAATGGATCGCGCCATACTTTAACTTGCTACTCTTGCACTAACACCATCTCCGGCTCGATGCGGGCGCGGAAACTGGGCGTGATAGTGGATGAGTCAACAATATCTACTTTGAAGGGCAGGCGAGATTCGTCCAACTCCTTATCCAGCAAGGCTGCCTCACGGAAGGAAAGACTGTCGCCTTCGATCAGCAAATCCAGATCGGAAAAGCGCTTGACGCGCCGCCCCGTTGCCCGCGAACCAAAGGCCCAAACCCTGCGCCCCGGCAGGTGAGCCGACAGGATGGAACTCAACTCCGCCCACTGGTGAGGCTCGATCAGGATGGGCGGTTTCGGTGAGATTGTCGTTTCAGTCGCCACCGGCCGTCACCGTCCTTTCGAGTTCTCGATAGAGATAATCGGCCTCCTCGGCAAACGCTGGAATATGTTCAACCACTTGCCGAGCCGCTTCTTCATTGTAAACGTGGCTGGTGAGATTGCTGGCTTTTCGAAACTCATACCAGACATCCCAGCCCGACCGCAGCAAACCGCTTTCACTTGCGGTTCGAATCAAGGAGGGGAAGGTGATCTCCCTTTCAGGCTCTACCGCCGCAGTCTGAGCCAAATGACGTTTCATCATACTCGCGCACAGGCCGTACGTGAACTCGAAGCGCTGGATGACGGCGCCCGATAAAGCGAGTTCTCCGGCTCGCGCGTCAGCGCCTCCAGACCCTCTTTAAGCCGCTGCACCGCCTTCCCGAGCGCACTGTAGTCGATGGTCGCCATGAAGATATTCTACGCCCCATGCTAGTCTGCGAAAATAGAGTGGAATGACTACCCTCCAGGACCAACTCGACGAGATCACCGCCAACACGCGCAACCTCGTCCAGGCTGAGCGGCTTGCCATCAGCGAGCGCGCGGTCGAGGAGCTCTTCGCTACTGGCATCGAAGACCGCATTCTGCCCGTCGGCGCGCTGGCCCCGGAGTTCGAGCTGAAGAACTTCAGCGGCCACCCGATCCGCAGCGCGGACATGCTCAGCTTTGGCCCGCTGGTCATCAAGTTCTTTCGCGGCCGCTGGTGCCCGTACTGCGTCACTGAGCTGGAAGCCTGGCGCGGCCTCTATGGCCAACTCCGTGAGCGCGGCGCGCTGCTGGTCGCCATTGGCCCGCAGACCGAGCGGCAGAGCGACTTCATGGCCGGCCAGCACAGCCTGCCCTTCCCGGTGCTCAGCGATCCCGGCTGCGCGCTGGCCGAGAAATTCGGCCTGGCCTACACCGTTCCCGAGTACCTGCGCGCCTACTACCTCTCGATCCTGGTCAATGTTCCCTTTATCAACGGCGAGTCTAGCTGGCGGCTGACGCTGCCTGCGACTTATGTGATTGGCCGCGATGGGCGCGTCCTTTTTGCCGAAGGCCATGCCGACTTCCGCGTCCGCCCCGAGCCGGAAGAAGCTCTGGCCGCGCTGATGGCGGCTTCAAGACAATAGAAGCAGCCGCTCCCTTCACAATTTTTTCAGCCGCTCCAGGCCTTGCCGCGCCAGATCGGCCACTGCTTTGGCCAGTGTCGCCGAGGCATTCAGTGACTCTGGCCGCTCCAGCCGCAGATTCCGTTTGGCGGCAAACTCGCGGAAGTGAATGTCCACGTCGTAGAGAATCTCCACGTGATCGCAGAGAAATCCGATGGGTTGCAGCAGCAGCGTCCGCACACTTGAGGCAGCGATGGCTTCCAATGTCTCCTCGACGGTGGGCCCAATCCAAGGTCCGCCGCTAGCTCCCTGGCTTTGAAATGCGAAGAACCACTGCGGAATCTCCGGCAGGTGAGCGGCAACCAGCGCCGCAGTCCGCTTGGCCTCTTCGGCATAGGGGTCGGCGCTTTGGCCCTCTGCGCTTTGCACCGTCCGGCAAGGTACGCTGTGCGCGGTAAAGAGCACCGGAACCGGCGCGCCTGCCTCGGCGCTTAGGCGCTCCCACGCTGGGCGAAGCCGCTCGGCAAAGGCTTCAATGAGCAGCGGATGCTGCGCCCATCCCCCGGTAAAGTCGATGCGTAAACCCGCAGCCTCAGAGACGATTGCGCTTTCAAGCGCCCGGCGATAAAGCCCCACGCTGGTGCGCGAGTTCTGCGGAGCTAGACATAGGACCGCTGCCTCTTCCACGCCATCGGCGTGTATCTGACGGACGACATCGGCGATATAGGGATGCCAGTTGCGCATGGCCACATAAACGGGGATGGGCTGACCGTGAGCGGCTAACTCGGCTTCAACCAGCCGTCCTTGCTGCTGCGTGATCTCCGTCAGTGGGCTGTGGCCGATCAGCGTGTAGCGGCACTGAATCTCCTCGACCACTTCACGCGGTAGTGGCCGCCCGCCGGTCACGTTGCGCAGATATTCGGGAATCTGTTCGACGGTCTCCGGTGTGCCATGAGCGAGAAGGAGGACGGCTTGTTTAGCCATTGGCCTTCTCCAGACGGAACTCCTTCACCATCCGCACCACGGCCTGCACATTTTCCACCGGCGTATTGGGAACAATGCCGTGACCAAGGTTGAAGATGTGGCCCACCCGCCCGTTGGCGGCGCGCAGAATCTCATGCACCCGCTGCTCCAGAATCTCAAGCGGCGCAAAGAGCGTGATGGGGTCCAGATTCCCCTGCACCGCGTGGCCGTGGCCCACCGCGCGCCAGCCTTCATCCAGCGGCTGCCGCCAGTCCAGGCCAATCACATCCGCGCCAGTCGCGGCCATCTGCGTTAGCAGCCCCGCCGTTTCCACGCCAAAATAAATCACCGGCACGCCCATCTCCTGCACGGCGCGCACCAGCCGCTGGCTGGCCTCAAATGCATACTCGCGATAATCGGCCAGGCCCAGCGACCCAACCCAGCTATCGAAGATCTGAATCACATCGGCGCCGGCTTCGACCTGCATCCGGCAATACTCTATTAGCACGGCGACAATCTTGTCCAAAAGGCTGCGCCAAGCGCTGGTATCGCCGTACATCATTTTTTTGGTATGGATGTAATTCTTGCTGCCGCCACCCTCGATCATGTAACTCGCCAGCGTGTAAGGCGCGCCGCAGAAGCCAATCATTCCTAGCCGATTGCGAAAGTGCGCAGCTACCTTTTCGATAGCTTTGGCTACGTACTCCAGTTCGCCGGCCCGGTCAACTTGCAGCGCTCGAACATCGTCCGCTGTGCGCACAGGATGATGCACCACTGGCCCCTCGCCGGCCTGAAACTCGAAGTCCAGGCCCATCGGCTCCAGCGGCAGCAGCAGGTCGGCAAAGATGATGGCCGCATCCACGCCCAGCTTCTCGGCAGCGGTGATGGTTACCTCGGCGGCAATCTCCGGCTGCTTGCAGATCTCCACCAGCGTGTGGTGCTTGCGAACCTCGCGATACTCTTGCATGTAGCGTCCGGCCTGGCGCAGAAACCAGACAGGAGTGCGATCAACCGGCTGGCGCAAACAGGCGCGCAGAAAGCGGCTGCCGCCCGGGACGGCTTCAGAGATGCCTTCGGCGATGGGGAGAGAGTTCGTAGGCTGCATAGGAATTGGCCCTGCTTCAGAGGTTAGTTGTTGGCTACTGGAAACGGCAATAATGGAATTGTGCCCGTGGAAAGAAGTGCGGACGGCCTACCAAGCTATGGCAAAGAATCAACCTTTCCGAAAAACATCCCTCGGGGGCTAAACAGGTGCGGAAAAAGGGCTGTTTAACGACAGAAATGGATGATAACTCCCTCGGCGGCTAAAGCCGGCGTTGATAAAGCAGTGGTTATGTACGGGCTAAAGCCCGTACCCTTCATCCAATTGAGTTTTTCCGCAGCCTGTAAAGCCCTTTTGATTCTATGGTTTTTATCGGCACGACTAAAGTCGTGCCCTTTCAAAACCCGACTTTCAACCCAGAATGCTACGTTTCTCAGCGCGGCTTCTGTTGCTCAATCAGCTTGACGGGATAGTACGAGTTCCGCGTGTACTGCTTCACCATGCGATTGGTGTTGAAATACGAGCCGTTGAATGCCAGCGTAGTGCGCATCAAACGCGCCCAGCCTTCGGGCGCATCCCGGTAAAGAGGAACCACGGCGCTTTCCAGCTTGTGATAGAGCGAGTCGGCCTCGGCCGCATCGTCTGCGCCGTCCTCGATCGCCCAGCCAGTCACGTTCTCAATGCAGCCCTCGATCCACCATCCGTCCAGAATCGACAGGCTCGGCACGCCATTCAGCGCGGCCTTCATGCCGCTGGTGCCTGAGGCTTCATAAGGCCGCTTGGGCGTATTCACCCAAAGATCCACGCCCGCCGTCAGCATCGCACCCAGATTCCAATCGTAGTTTTCCAGATAAACAATGCGCAGCTTGTCGTTCGACAACCGCGCGGCATCCTCCACAACTTGATGAATCAGCGCCTTTCCCGGCTCGTCCTGGGGATGCGCCTTGCCGGCGTAAAGAATCTGCAAGCCGCCAGCCGCCTCGGCAATCTCCACCAATCGCTTGGGGTCGGTGAAGAGCAATGTCGCGCGCTTGTAGGTGGCCACGCGCCGCGCAAAGCCCAGCGTCAACACCTTGGGATCGAAAGCCAGCTTGGTGCGCTTTGCCACCTCGGCCAGCAGCGCCTCTTTGTTCCGCGCATGAGCAGCAAGAATTTCCTGTTCGGGCAGATCGATGGCGTTGCGCAGATAAAGCGTGTCACGCCGCCAGGCTGAGAAATGCGCATCCATCATCTGTTGGAAAGGCTCTGAGACCCACGTCGGCGCATGAACGCCGTTGGTAATCGAGTCGATGGCAAACTCTGGGAACATCGCTCGCGAGACCTTGGCATGTTGCATTGCCACGCCATTGGCATAGCGCGAGAAGCGGAGCGCCAGAAGCGTCATATTCAGCATTCCATCCTGAAAGCAGCCGAGCTTTTCCAGACGCGCCGTCCGGTCGCCGCCCAGAATGCGAATGGCTTGCTCGGTATAGAAGCGGTCATGCCCGGCAGGCACCGGCGTATGCGTGGTAAAGACGCATTTCTTCCGCACCTGCTCCATGTCGGTCTCCGTAGCCGCGCCCAGCGGTCCGCCGCCTAACTGGCGCTCCAGCAGCCCCAGCGTCAGCAGCGCCGCGTGACCTTCATTCATGTGGTAGACATTCACCCGGTGGCCCAGCGCATGAACCATGCGCACGCCGCCCATGCCCAGCACAATCTCCTGCTGCAAGCGGTAGTTGGTGTCGCCGCCATACAAGTGGTCGGTCAGGCCGCGGTCCCAACCTGAGTTTTCTTCGAGATCCGTGTCCAGCAGGTAGATCGGCACCACATGCCCGTATCGACCCACCAGGTCATATCGCCAACAGCGCACCGTGACCACGCGCTCTTCCACCGAGACCGTAACCCGCGCCTTCTCTTCGGTGCAGAAGTCTGCCGGATTCCACGGCTGAATGTCTTCGCTCTGCACACCATTCGGGTCTAAATGCTGTTGAAAATATCCCTTGCGATGCGCCAGCGAGAAGGCCACCAGCGGAACGCCCAGGTCGGCCGTCGAGCGCAGCGTGTCTCCGGCAAGCACGCCCAGGCCGCCTGAGTAGGTCGGCATGGCCGGGTTGATCGCGATCTCCATGGAGAAGTACGCGACCAGTCCCGAGGCCGGAAAGGTCTCATAAGAGAACGGCTTGGACGACGTCGGTTGCATGATCTTCGTGCCTCCACGACGCCCCTGCCTCAGAAGCGACGTACTGGGAAAGTTGAATCTCTGCCATCAGCCGGGCTTGCGCATTCTTCCCGGCCATCATCGGGGCAACATCTGGTCAATTTTAGCAAGAAACTCTTCGCGGCCGTTGCGGCGGTGATCTCCGTGAGTTTCTTCACTCCCAAAGCAGCGTTGGAGGAACTGGCGCGATTCTCCAGTTCTTTCATTCTCGACCCTGGCGCGGAAGAGCAGAGTTGACTTCCATAGCCTTCCGTTCGCCATGGCCTTGTGGGAACGGAAGGGGCAGAACGCTTTTCAAGGCCGAGTCACTGCGTCAAAACTATCGAAAAAGTGGGTGTTTTTGGTCAAAAGGGCTGGTTTTTGGCCTCAAAACCGCGTTTTATGAGGCTTTTTGTTTACCTTTAAGTTAACATGCCGTCCTATCGGCATGTCCTTTAATATGCTGATAATAAAATAGATATAGTCATCTTCAGCTTTATAAATGCACCATAAATAGGGCAGTTATATGGTAGGGGGGGTGGGGGTCAAGGAGCTGGGAGCGGGTTGGAGACGGTGGAAATCGATCTGGCTGGGGCTCGACATACCATCATTCTGCGCCGCGCGATGGCAATTTTCTGCAAGGCGGTTGCGGGTAATTTTGGGCGATTGGCGGTGATGCGGCGGTCGGCAAAGGCTTTGATTTGCGGAAAGCGAGGGCTGCTTCGGAGGAGCGTGGCCGGATAGATAATTATTTCTGGGGAATACATGCCGAATTCGCGAATCAAAACGACTCCAGCGCGTTCAAAACAGATGTCGCTCATAAGGTCAAAGGATACGAAACCCGAGATGCTGGTGCGGCGAACACTCCACCGACTTGGATTTCGATTCCGACTTCATGTGCGCAGCCTACCGGGGTGTCCCGACATCGTTATGCCGAAGTACGGAAAAATCATCGAGGTCAAAGGATGTTTTTGGCACGGCCACACTTGTCGTGGTGGAAGACTTCCAAAGTCTAACAGAGCCTATTGGATCCCTAAATTGCTTCAGAACTGCCAGCGGGATCGCTCGAATGAGCGCAAGTTGCGGTTGCTAGGCTGGTCTGTTCATTCCGTTTGGGAATGCCGCCTTCGCAAGTGCGGCCAACTCGGCCTTGAGGCTATGCTGTTAAAGATTATTGGTGAAAAGCGGCGAAGTTAAATCAATGAAAGTAGCTATTCAGCACGCTGATTCCTAGCTGAGCTGCAAGCACAGGGGGTACCGCGTTGCCAACTTGAGTAAATTGGCGCGCCGTCGGTCCTAAAAACATATAGTCTTCCGGGAAGGTTTGGAGCCGGGCGCTCTCTCGGACGCTGAGCGTTCGCGGGATTTCGGGATGCAAATGGGATCGACCGCCCCCTTTTGTACCTCCAGCGATCACAGTCTTTGACGGGAGTGCCGGATCAAGCCTGTCAACTCGTCCGAGTTGATCGCGCTCACCATAATTGAGTTTCATGTACCGCAGAATCGATTCGGCTTTGTGATCCCTGGTCTCATTGTTCAGGGCATCCGGCAAGCCATGTCCGAGTACGCTCCCGGCACCGACCCACGTATTGGCGGGCACCGGACGCGTGAACGGAAGGCCAAGACGATTTCCAACAACAAAAAGCCGCTGCCTTTGCTGAGCTATTCCAAAGTGCGAAGCATCAAGAACAAAAGGCTGCTCAACCGTGTAGCCCGCATTCTCGAGCATCTTGATAGCCTCTGAAAGCTGCTCTCCGCCGTCAAGGTCTCGGAGACCCGGAACGTTTTCAATGACGAATGCTCGAGGCTTGAAGGTTACAATGAGCCGAACGAAGTCAAAAAGCAGATTCCCGTTTTTCTCGTGGGCGAAGCCGGTCCTCTTAAAATTCTCTCCCCACTTAGCGAACCGCTGATTCGATGCTATGGAGAATGGCTGGCATGGAGGCCCGCCAACAAAAAGGCCGTCGTGTTTTCCCGGAATCATTTTCCGAAGAGTGGAAGCAATATCCTCGAACTTTGAGACATCACCGGAGTGAGTTGGAGGGCCGAACACGCGCCAATTTGGCCGATTCCTGCGTAGCGTCTTGCAGAAAAGCTCATTGATCTCGAAGGCCGCTACCTGACTGAAACCCGCCGCTTCCATTCCAAGGTCCATTCCGCCGCAACCAGTGAAAAAGCTCACAATCGGAATTCCATTTTCAGGGAGTCGCAGCATTTCTAACGAGAGCATCCCCTGTTTGGACAATCGTCCATCTCTGCTCTGCTCATAAACCAGGTCATCGTAGCTCAAACCAGCATTCGCTAGCAACAATGACAAAGGCTCGCCCGAGTCGATCGCTCGTTTCAGCAATCTGGCCTGCACCTTGGCCTTCAGCGTCACGGTTTTCGTGTCAGGGAACAAAAGGTTAGACATGGACCGCCCCACTAAACTCCGCCTTCAGATTTCCGTAGACCAACTTTGCCTGGTTCCTGTCTGGAAAATCAAGCATCCCCGCTTCACGAAGCCATCGATCATAGAACCGGTGAATTGCCCTGTGGCAGCTTGGGCACACTGGCACAATATCTTCAAAGGTCGTATCCAGTTTCTCACTTACGCGGATGTGCACACCTGATGAGAGCGGAAGCAAATGGTGCAGGTCGAGAACCCGCCCCGCCCATGGGTAGGTTGCTTCAGTGTTGAGCGAACAAACGTCGCATAGCGGGGTCGGGCGGCTGTCAAAGAACGCCTTTCGCAATCCACTGTTGCGTTCAATCACAAGATGGGTCTTCTTAACCCTATTACCCTCTATAAAGCCGCTTTCAACAACATCGTTTGCCGCCGAATCCAAGTATTCTTCGAAACCGCGATCCGGCCCGGCGCTAAAGTGGTCTGCCAGCCTTCTTATCTCCGATTCGCGATCAGCCGCCATCGGCCCCTGAATCGGACGCAGGCTCCCAAGAAAGGACATCGCGTGGGGTGCATCTAAAGATAAAATGATCCGAAACCCAGGAGCGCCAGAACCGGGTCTCACGATTTGCTCAAAATGCAAGTAAGAAATCTGAGAGATTACCTGTATGCTCTCCCTGGCTTGTCGAGGATCTTCTTGCGCGACTGCACGCCTCCCAGCTTCTTCAAATTCTTCTTGCCTGCCGACTACCTCAATGAAGGCCTCATCCGGCTCATCTCCAACAAATCCCGTTCGCTCGTATGCACCAAGAATTTCCTCTAGTGATGTAATGGGCTCATGCAGGACTGCTCTCTTTGCCAATAGGTATCTCAGCGTGAATAGCAGCGGGAAGCGATAGCGTACTCCTGGACTCCAGTCCAAAGAAGCAGGCGAGGGCTCTGTAAACACCCTTGCAAAGAACTGAAAGTACTCGTCGCATGTTACTGTCCCTGGACGCGATAACAGTTCAGCCACTTTTGTCGGAACTGCGATCTTTCGCCTGCTGGGTCCGTGCTCGCTGACTAGCAAGCAGCGCTTCAAAACTCTTGCATAATTGCGCCACGGCTTGTTTGGCCCGGCTGTGAATGGGAGACCGGTCGCCGCCTCGATATCCTCGCGGCTTGCGGCCACAAAATCATGCGTCATAGCAAAGGCGGAAATCTGGCGCAGTGCATCGAACTGAAAATAACCGAGGCGCCCCTGATCCCAATGCCACATTTTATAATGCCGCCTTCTGCCGATTTTATCAGGGGCTGAAACGTTGCGGAGCGGAGTTTCGGGCACCGGAGTGTTGCACCTGTTGATTCGCTCTGGAAAACCGAGACGAAACTCAATGATCTGGTTCCCTTCAGGCGGATGGCATGTATTTTGGTGCTAATCGGAAGCTCACTTCCACTCTGGGGCGTAGTGCCAGCGGGTGGGGCGGAGGGCTATGTACTGCACTACGCGGGGCAGGAGGCCGTGGTTGGGGCTGCTGCCGTGGGGGAGGGATTGATGCCAGAGGACGAGGTCGCCGGCTTTGCCTGCAATGGGCTGCAAGCCGGGATGGAGGAGGATGGCTTGGCGCGGATCCTCGGAAGGCGGCAACCCGTTAAGCCATTGGGTCAGGGTGCGGTGAAATCCGGGGATGCAACTGAAGGCTCCCTGATCGGCGGGCGTGTCAGTGAGGTAGAGGATGCCTTGCACGCCGAAGCAGTGTGGCGGGGCAAGCGAGGCGTCCCAGTGGACGTGGGGGCCGGGAAATTTCCAGTCGTCGCGCTCGGGCGGGTTGAGGCCGCCCTGATCGATGGTGGGCCAGAGATCCTCGCGGCCCCATAACTGGGCGAAGGCTTTGACCAGGCGCGGCGCCTGGCGATTGGCGATAAAGGCGGGATGGCGCAGCAGGGGAACCCAGATGCTCTTGCCAAATTTATTGCCGTACCAGGTCTCCGGGCGGGCTGGGTCGGCGTCTAGAAACTCGAAAATAGCCGCGGCGGCAGCGTCGCGATCGGCGGGCGATACCGCGTCATGGACTACCACATAGCCGTGCTCATCCCAGAAGGCGAGCTCGTCGGCGGTCAGGCCCGGCACATTGTCCAGGCAGCCAGCAGCAGAGGCTACAGGCTTGCCTGCAAGGGCGTCACGCAGCCGCGTCAGCCGTGCCTTTTCGATGGCCCCGTCGTTGGTTGCGAGTATCCACTCTTCAAAGGAGTCGAAACCGGTATGGCTTGCCGAGTGGAGAAAGCGGCCTGTTTCAAGGATGTTGAGCCCCAGGCCGGAGAGCAGCGTGTTCTCCAGATCCCACTCGCCATGATCGTGCAGGGACTTTGCGGCCGGCTGCTTGAGCTTGAGCCAGCAGCGCTGCCAATAGCGATGAAGATAGGGAATCTTGAGCCGGCCGAGGGTCTGCGGGGGCTCGGGTGGGGCGGCATTGGGAGCGGCGTGGGAGATGCTTTCGGTTTCCATTGCGGTCAAAACCCTTCCGAGAAGAATATTAACCGGTTTTGGCAAAGTGGGAGAATTCGGCAAGCGTTTCAGGGGAGGATTGTGTTGTCAATGAGCCGCGTTGCGCCCACCCAGGCGGCAACGGCAAAGAGCGCGCCGGGCACCGCGATTTCGACCGGCTCCAGGGTTGCCCAGTTGACGAGCTCGATGTAGTCGATGCGAATTTCCGGCTCGGCGGCAATGGCAGCGCGGGCGGCTTGGATCAGCGCGCTGGCGCGGCATTCGCCGCTGGCCGCGAGGGATTCGACATTGTGGACGGCGCGGCTGAGTGTGAGGGCCTGGGCGCGTTCAGTGGGGCTGAGATAGAGATTGCGAGAGCTGAGCGCCAAGCCGTCGGGCTCACGAACGATGGGGCAAACGACGATCTCTGTAGCGAAACGCAGGTTGTCCAGCATGCGGCGAAGGACGGCTACCTGTGCGGCGTCTTTCTGGCCGAAAAAGGCGCGGTCGGGTTCGGCGGCGATTAGCAGCTTGGCAACAACCGTAGCCACGCCGCGAAAATGCCCCGGGCGGGAGTTGCCATCGAGGCGGTCACTCAAAGATGGGACTTCGATGAAGGTCGAATCGGGGCCGTGCGGGTAAAGCTCATCGACCGGCGGGGCGAAGACGACGTCGGCGCCTTCGGCCTTGGCCAGCGCGCAATCGGCCTCGAAGGTGCGTGGGTAGCGGGCGTAATCCTCATTGGGACCGAACTGCGTGGGGTTGACGAAGATGCTAACGGCGACGAAGCCAACGGAGTTACAGGCGGCCCGGATGAGCGAGGCGTGGCCGGCGTGCAGCGCGCCCATGGTGGGCACCAGGCCAATAGTGTTGCCGCCATCGTTGCGTTCTTCACGAGACCACTGGCGGAGTTCGGCGACGGTATGGAGGATTTCCATCAGGCCTTTCGCAACGCAATTACGTTTTCAGCCGCGGCTGGATTGGCTTCAAGAGCGTTACGCTCCGCCGCGGGCAGGTGGTAGCTTTCCTCGTCGGAGGGAAAGCTACGGCGCTCAACATCCTGCCGATAACCTTCGACGGCCGAACGGATCAACGCACCGGCATCGCCGTAGCGGCGCACAAACTTGGCTGGCGGAGAGAAGGTCAGGCCCACCATATCGTGGAAGACAAGAATCTGCCCATCGCAGTCAGGCCCCGCGCCAATGCCGATGGTGGGAATGGGCAGCTCGGCAGTGATGGCCGCGGCAACCTCGCGCGGAACGCCTTCGAGAACAATCGCGCCAGCTCCTGCCTCGGCCAGCGCCTGAGCGTCAGCCTGGAGTCGCTGCGCGGTGTCCGCAGTGCGTCCCTGTACACGATAACCACCCATGCGATGAATGCTTTGCGGCGTCAATCCCAGATGACCCACGACGGGAATCTCAGCCGCAGTGAGCGCGCGCACCAACTCGGCACGCGGGCCTTCGATCTTGACCGCCTCCGCGCCCGCCTCCTTTACAAAACGAATGGCGTTGGCAACTCCCTCAGCCACGGAGCCGTGATAACTTCCAAAGGGCATATCGGCCACCAGTAACGCGCGGCGGACTGCCCGGTGAACGGCCCGCGTGTGGTGCAGCATCTCGTCCACGGTTACGGCAAGGGTGTTTTCGTGGCCCAGAACTACCATCGCCAGCGAGTCGCCGACTAGAATCAGGTCGATGCCGGCCTCATCTACCAGGCGCGCACTGGCGTAGTCGTAGGCGGTGAGCGCGGAGATGGCTTTGCCCTGCCGCTTCATCTCGGCCAGCGTGGGCATGGTGACTTTTGCTGTGGGGGTGCGAGGCGCGGCGGAACTCGGTCCGCCAGGGAAGTTGGTAACGCTCATTTGACCTCCAGTGCCGCTCCGTCAACTCAGGATGCAGCCCGAACAACCTGAGTATACGCCCGGAGGCTGTCCGCGGCGCAAGATGGCGTGCCAGATCTGTTGTAGGTGCTCATGCTTCCGCTTGCTGTTTCTGGCCTGGACGCGTCACACTGCTAAGCAGATGCTTTCAACGCTGGCTAAAGGGATCTCTTTCGGGCTAGGTGCGGCAGGCGGTCTCGGCCTGGCGGCGGGAGGCTGCGCTTATGCGGCCTATTGGCCAGCCTCGCAGCTCTTTGGCTCGACGCTTGTCGCTCCGGCACGCCCCGGCGAACTTGCGCTCACCTTTGACGACGGACCAAACCCAGCCTGGACGCCGCGGCTTTTGGATATTCTGGCCAGCCACGATGTGCGCGCAACCTTTTTCTTGGTAGGAAGTTACGGCCAGGACCAGCCCGAATTGGTAAAGCAGATCGCCACCGCCGGGCACCTCATCGGCAACCACTCCTGGAGCCATTTGAATCTCGCGTTTGCTCCGGCCAGCCGTATTGCCGAGGAACTGACGCGCACCAGCCAAACACTGGAGCAAATTGCCGGCGTGCCGGTCCGTCATTTTCGTCCGCCCTTTGGAGCGCGCCGGCCAGAGACACTGCGCGTCGCCAGAAATCTGGGCCTCGTTCCGGTCCTCTGGAACGCGATGACCTCCGACTGGAAGAACCCGTCGGCAGATTCGATTGCCGAGCGGCTTGTGCGCAAGATTGACGCTCTGACTCGCCACGGCCGTGCCGCTAATATCGTTCTCCACGACGGTAGCCACCTGGATCCCGTTGCCAATCGCGCGCCTTCGGTCGCCGCCGCCGCTCAGTTGATTGAGCGTTACAAGGCAACCCATCGCTTTGTCCCTTTGAATACTTGGAGTTAAGGTTGCTTCGGCAAGGATTACGGTTGGGCCATTATCTACAAGTGAGATCCGACTGAGCCACCAAGACGCTTAATTCCTACTTTACTCCCCGGCCAACTGCTCCAGCAGCTCATCGAAGTCTTCTAGCTTGGCGTACTCGATGATGACTTTGCCGCGGCCGTTGTGGTCTTCTATGTGGACCTTGAGGCCCAGGGCGCGCTGCAGACGCTCCTGAACCTCGCGGATGTTGGGGTCGATGGAGAGCTCGGGCTTGGGGTCTTTTTTGGCGGCGCGCTCAGGGTGCAGGAGGCCTTGCACATAGCTCTCTGTTTGGCGAACAGAAAGCGAAAGACCGATGACCCGCTTGGCCGCCTTCTCGATCTCCTCGGCGTGCTCGAAGGCGAGCAGTGTGCGCGCGTGGCCAAAGCTCAGCTCGCCGGCCTCGACGAGGGCCTGCACAGACGCTGGTAATCTTAACAAACGCAAGAAGTTAGCTACTGTGGCGCGGTCTTTTCCGGTGCGCACGGCCATCTGCTCCTGGGTCATGTGGAACTCGCGAGAGAGCCGCTCAAAGGCGCGCGCCTGTTCCATGGGATTCAGGTCGGCGCGTTGCAGGTTTTCGACGATGGTGATTTCCATCGCCTGCTCATCGGAGACTTGGCGGAGAATGGCGGGGACGGTCTTCTTGCCTGCCAGCTCGGAGGCTCTCCAGCGGCGCTCGCCGGCAATCAACTGGAAGCGTCCGTTGGCGAGCGGACGCACCAGAACCGGCTGCACCACGCCATTGGCAGTGATGGAGGCGGCCAGCTCAGCCAATTGCGCGTCGTCCACATGGGAGCGGGTTTGGAAGGGGTTGCGGTCGATCTGGTCGAGCCGGATCTCGAGCGGCTTGCCACCTTCTGCCTCAGCGGCTGGAGCGGCGGAAGAGGCTGCGGGAGCAGTGGGAACGCGCGGCAAGAGCGAGTCCAAGCCTTTGCCCAGGGCGCGGCGTTTGAAGTCGGGGGGAGCGGTCGTCATGGTTCAGAATCCTCTATTCTGGTGCAATTGCCGGGGCTTTCGTTTCTGTATTGCGGCCGGCGACGCGACCCTTCGTCTGCGGAAGCTCAATGCCGTTGCGTGCGATGTACTCACCAGCAAGTTCGAAATAGGCCTCTGTTCCGCGGGAGCGGGCATCGTAAAGAGCCACGGGCTTGCCGTGACTGGGCGCCTCCGCAAGACGGACATTGCGCGGAATCACGGTCAGGAAAAGCCGCTCGCGGAAGTACTCGCGCAAGGTCTCGGTCACCTGCTGCGAGAGATTGGTGCGGTCATCGTACATGGTCAGCAGGACGCCTTCGATGGTCAGAGATGGATTGAAGGCCGCGCGGACCCGTTCCAGCGTCGAGATCAGCTCAGAGATTCCTTCGAGCGCAAAATACTCGGCCTGCATGGGAACCAGCAGGGTGTTGGCCGCCGCCAGGACGTTGAGAGTCAGGAGGTCAAGCGCCGGCGGACAATCCAGAATCACTAAATCGTAGCTAGCCTGCACCGGTTCCAGCGCGCTACGCAGGCGGAGAGCCCGGTCGTCGGCCAAAGCCAACTCGATGTTGGCACCGGTCAGGTTCTTCGATCCGGGCAAGAGAGACAGCAGGTCGATTTCGGTGGGCAGGATCACCTGCTCGGCCGGGGAGTCTCCCATCAGCACGTCGTAGACTGACCGGCGGTTGTCGTCGCGTTGAAATCCGAGGCCGGAGGAGCAGTTCGCCTGGGGGTCGCAGTCCACAAGCAGAACCTTCAAGCCTTCCAGGGCCAGGCAGGCGGCCAGGTTGATGGCAGTTGTGGTTTTACCCACACCGCCTTTTTGGTTGACGATACCGAGAATCTTGCCCATGGCTTCTAAGAGTAAAGGGAAGGGCCGATTTGAGGGTAGCTACTTGCACTGTGGAGAACTGCGCATAGCTGTGGAAAGCCATTGCTGGGCGGAGAGGCGAAAGTTGGGCAAACGGCTGGATTGGTGAGGCTTCTGGGTAAGAAGCGAGGGGCGTATTGAAGGGGGCGAGGGTGAGCAATACAGTGGAAAACTTCCTCATTATTTGTTAGAAAGCTGGGGAGAAAGCGGTTGTTTTGCGGAGCGCTCTAATTTGGGACTGCGCCCATTTCGGGCTGATGGATGAAAATGTTTCACGTGGAACGTCTACCGCTTTGGGCTGACTTCCCAAATTGTTTCACGTGGAACAGAGTAGGGGAGCGAGTCCTATGAGATGGGCGACCTTGCTCCGTGGTGCATGGAACCGTCCGATAAGCCTCTTCGTAACACTGAAGAGGCCAAAAATGCAGAAAGAGCTCTCCTGGTTCTGGGTACAGTCGCATGTTTCTGAGTCGGTTACCCTTTGGGATCGATGCGCAATGCCATCAACTTCCAGCGGACCGATCTATAGCCGGGAAGAACAGTACAAGCGAGAGCAAGCGTACGACGAAGCACTCCACTCCGTCGAGCGCGAACTCAGAAGGGTGCCTCGTAGCGCAGTAGAACGCCTTGAAACAAAGAGCCGAGTCGTCGCAACTTTCGCTAATTTTGCAAGTATCGGACTTGGCCTCGACAAAAGCGCTATCAATCTACTCACAGACGATTTCTTGACATCTGGTGCAAAGTTTTCTCGCCTGGCGAGAGAATTCGACCCCAGTCTGAGCATGGCGGATATCATTCAGGCTTGCCGAAGCGCCTGGACCGCCTGCGGGCTGCAATTACTTCTCGGCGACTCGATGGAGATCACTCCGGCAATTCTTGGCTATAGTCTTCTCTACCCTTACAGCGACAACTATCTGGACCGCGCCGACGTAATCACCGAGGCTAAATTTCAATTTAGCAAGAGATTCCGCGAACGATTGCTCGGCGGAAGCCCCTCTGCCTCGGATCATCGGGAAACCGCGCTTTGGGCGTTGGTTGGTTTGATTGAGGAGCAGTTCCCTCGCTCGCTCTATCCCCAAGTCTTTGATTGCCTCCTGGCAATCCATCAAGCGCAAGAGGAGAGCATTGCGCAATTGGGAAATATAACTGAACTCTCAGACGCTCAGTTGCTGCGAATTACTTGCGCGAAAGGTGGCACGTCCGTGCTGGCCGATGCTTGTCTCGCGCACGGCTGGCTCAGTGATACTGAAAGCCGCTTCTCGTTTGAATGGGGCGTCTTGCTCCAGTTAGGCGACGATCTTCAGGATGTACGCGAGGATCTGGCGCGCGGCTCGCACTCTCTCTTCACCCGGGCCGTCCATGCAAAGATTCCGCTGGACGCATTGGTCATTCAGCTATTGAACTTCAGTGAGCGCGTCACAGCGGAGATGGATTGCCTGCCCGGCGCTTCCAAGATGCTCAAAGAATTGCTTTCGACAAGCTGGCGTTCGCTCATTATCGGTGCGGTTGCGGAGTCGCACGAACACTTTTCTCCTGAATTCCTGGGCTTTATCGAGCGCTTGTCGCCGTTTCGATTTGACTTCCTGCGAGCGCGGCACAAGAAACTATCGAGCCGGCAAAGTCTTTATTCGAATCTCTTTGAAGCTTTGCTTGAATTGGGCGAATCGGACGGATCGTTGCCGCTCAATGCTAGATGCTCAATCCGCCTGGGAGCCAATCTCGAGCCCGCGGCAGCTCTTGCCGTTGCGGGGTAATGCATCGTTTCGCTCAAATGTACCCGAAAACTGCCAAATTGACTCCTGTACTGGATTCTCCCGCGCCTCTCGTAATAGACTGATTCCATAACCGCAAAGAACCAACATGGAAGACCAGAACGCATTTATCGGCAGAAAAGACCTGCCCTCCGGTGCAGAGATAACTGCCGCACTGGGGCCATCAGCGGACCTATGGAACCAACTCTTGGAGTGGATGGCTGAACAAGGGGTCTCCATACAGGATTGGCAGTCGATCTCACCCAAATACGGTTGGGCTGTCCGCCTCAAGATCAAGAAAAGAACTATTGTTTATCTTGGTCCTTGCACTGGATGCTTTCGCGCCTCATTTGTTCTGGGCGACCGAGCCATCGCAGTCGCCCGTCAAAGCGATCTCTCAATAGCTACACTCAAACTTCTCGACGAGGCACCGCGCTACGCGGAAGGGACCGGGGTCCGTCTGATGGTGAAGACGGCAAAGGATTTGGTATCGGTTCGCAAACTGGCGCTCATCAAGATAGCGAATTGAGCTTACGCTGCCCGATGACAAGCACACGGTTGTCCTTGCCGCTCGGTTGCATCGCCTCTGGCCATGAATACTCCAACCCGATAGCGTCTTTGAGCCTAACCAACTCTTCTCTCGTAGTCATAAGCGCGAGCCAGCCGCCTTCTCTCACCAGCTTTCCCGCCATGCGAACAGCAAATTCCATTTTGTCGACGGCTCGCAAGGTAACACAATCAAAGACGGAAGGGAGCTCCTCAGCCCGGCGGGAATGCACTTTTGCGTTGCGAATTTCAAGCACTCGCAGCGCTTCGCTCAGGAATGCCGCCTTCTTTCCCTGAGATTCCGCCAGGGTCACGGCGATCTCCGGCCGGCAAATTGCAATTGGAATTCCTGGAAAGCCCGCGCCCGAGCCGAAGTCGAGCAAAGTTGCAATCTGAGAAGGCAGGCTCCGCGCGCAAACAATCGATTCTACAAAATGCCGACGCAGAATCCCTTCCTCATCGCGAATCGCAGTCAGATTGACGCGCGAATTCCAGCGAAGAAGAAGCGAATAATACTCCTTAAAGCGCTGCTCCTCTTTCGAATTCAATGGAGCCTGACCGGCTTCCGCCAAAAGCGCATTGAGCTTAAAACCTGCTGAAACTTCCTCTTCGCTCACGCCAGCGCCGCCGATTCCTGCCCCTCCGATGAAGAGTTCTCGTTCTGCGCCACCGACTCTTCAATGCGCCGCGGCTGCCAAACCACCGCTGCCTGCACAAAGGCGGCGAAGATTGCGCGGGAAAAGGCGCTATGTATGTAGGTGCGCTCCGGATGCCACTGCACGCCGACGACAAACTGGTCTCCTGAATCAAGTTCCACTGCCTCAACTACCCCATCGCCCGAAGAGACAGCGCTTACCTGAAGGCCGTCGCCCGCAACCCAAACGGCTTGATGATGGCTTGAATTGACCTGCACTTCTTCACCTGTCCCGCGCGGAACCAGGCCGGCCAGCCGCGATCCTGCCGTAATTCTTACCGGATGCGCCTCTACAATCTCCCGGCCCGGCCTGTGATCTACGGCTGTCTTCAGATCCTGCACCAGCGATCCATTCAGCCAGACGTTCAGGCTCTGTGTGCCGTGACAGATGGCCAGCACGGGCTTGCGAAGGTTAAAGGCCTCTTGCAGCAGCAGTTCATCCACAGCGGTTCGTGCCGGGTCCGCCTCGCCACATTCAGGCAATCGATCTTCGCCATATCTTTGTGGATCGACATCGAATTTGCTACCGGGCAAAAGGATTCCCTGCACCCCGGCAAGCAGCCGAGCCACGCGATCTTGCCGCTCGTGAAGTGGAACCAGAATGGGTGTTGCTCCCGCAGAGCGGAGTGCGGCTAGATAGGGCGGCAGCGAGCGCTCGTTGTAAGCAGAATCGCGGCTGGTGGGTTCGGGAATCGCAATATGAACGCACATGGCAGCATCATTCTTATCACATAAGCGTTAAATTGCGATAGGGCTTAAATCTGGATTTCAAACCGCAGTACCTACACCCTCAACCTCTCGCGTTCTCTTTTGACTCCGCACCCTGCTCCCCGAGCAGCTTTTCGACGGATTTCCGCAGCTGCGCCGTTAGTTCGTCGGCCTGCCGCATAGTCATTCCCGCTGTCTCGATAGCCTCGCCAACCGTCAATGTCAGCTCTCCAGGATAAAAGTGGCAGGTGTGAATCGGCAGCAGTTCGTAGACTCCGCACAACGCCATTGGAATCAGCGGAACCTGCGCCCGAATTGCCAGGTAGGCCGCGCCGGAGAGAAACGGCTTGATCTCTCCATCGGGAGTTCGCCCACCCTCAGGAAAAACAAACAACGCCATGCCGGTGCGCAGAGCTTTGACGCCGACTGCCAGGCTGGAGATTGTTGCTCGCGGGTTGCAGGTGTCGATAGGAATTTGTCCTGATCTATTTAAGTACCATCCTATGAATGGTATACGCCATAATACAGTTCTCGCCAATATGCGAAATTGGAAGGGCAGCGCGGCATAGATCACCGGCGTGTCCATGTACGAGGTGTGATTCGAGACGTAGACTGCTACCGGGTGCTTTTGCAGATTCTCCGCTCCAATCACCCTTAGCCTCGATCCTGAGGCCCAAATGCAGCCCCGCGCCCACACTCTCGCAATCCTGTGCTGTACGTTGCCCTTCCTGTCCACCAGCGAAATTAGCAGCGATAAGCTGCCGCAGATCGTTGTAATCACCCCAAAAAGGGGTACTTTGATTAGATTTGTGCTCCACCGGTAGGTCCAGGGCATTGGATTGGGACGCTGTCTCATTATTCGTCCGCCTCCGCCAACAGCAGTCCCCGCGCCTCACCCACCAGGTAAACCGAGCCTGAAACCACTACTTGTCCGTTGACTGCCTGCTCTTTGGCCCATCGCAACGCGTCTCGAACCGAGTCAGCGCTGACCGACGGCGTTCCCGTTGCCCTGGCCGCAGCTTCCAACTCCGGCATTCCGGCAGCCCGTGCCGAATGAATCGGCGCGAAGATCACCCGGTCGAAGAGCGGAAAGAGAATCTGCGCCATCTCGTTAACCGGCTTGTCGCGCAGGCAACTGAAGATGAGCAGCCGCGGAGGTGAATCTCTCAGAATTCCTGAAAGCCCCGAGCGCAAAGCCCAGGCCCCGGCCGGATTGTGAGCCACATCCAGAATCCACTCGACGCCGCCCGCCGCAATGCGCTCCAACCGTCCCGGCCATCGCGTCTGCCTGATCCCATCGGCAATCGCTGCCGGCGTGATGGGAAGCCCGTGCGCCGAAGCCAACTCCACCGCTGTGGCAATGGCCAGCGCGATGTTGCGCTGCTGATGGACGCCTGCCAGCGGCGAATCGACTTCAACCGTAGCGCCCAGAGCCTCGACCGGATAGCGGCCATTGGCGCCTGTCCAGACAGCCGGCATGTAAGCCGCGGCGTTCACCCCGCGCACACCTAGCTCTGCCGCCACCTCGCCCAGCACCTGGTTGGCCTCCGGGTGCTGTGGCAATGTAATCAGAGTCCCGCCGCGGCGCAGAATCCCAGCCTTCTCGCGTGTGATAGCGGTGATCGTCTCGCCCAGCCACTCGGTGTGGTCGAGCGATATGTCGGTAATCACGGAGATCAGAGGCTCGACAATGTTGGTGGCATCAAGCCGCCCACCCATTCCGACCTCTAGCACGGCGAGCTCGACCTTTTCCTCGTCAAAATAGAGCAGCGCAATTGCCGTCAGAATCTCAAAAAAGCTGGGAAGCTGCGGCAGTTTGTGCTCCAGCAGCAGCTTATGAGCAGAATCGCGAACGCGAGAATAAAGACGCGCAAAGTCCTCGTCGGCAATCTCCGCGTCGCCAATGCGGATGCGTTCATTGACCCGCGACAGATGCGGCGAAGTGTAAAGACCTGCACGAATCCCCGCGGCCGTCAGAATCGAGGTCAGCGTAGATGCTGTCGAGCCCTTGCCGTTGGTCCCGGCAATCAGAACCGATCGAATGCGACTCTGCGGCTCACCAAGCGCGTCCAGCAAGACGCCAATCTCATCGAGCGAGAATTTACGCCGCGGCTGACCGGGCCGGGTGTAGAGCTCGGCCGTCATGGCGTTCAGTTCTTCGATTGCCGCTTGATAGGACATGGAAACTATAAGTATAGAAGGCGGATTGGGGCTTTGGGGAGTGGCGTGAGTTGGGCCTGGATCCCAGCCTTGATTTATTCGAGGGAATTGTCGCGGCCACCACCCCTGACGCGGGGAGACTGAATCAAGCAGGAGTTGCCCAGCGAGTGCTCCGATCAAGCTTTGATCGTTACCATCCTGTTCTGGCCGTCAAATCGAATGTCCCACCGCTTCAAGATATTTCTTCCGATTATGCATGCATGTGCTGTTTCCTTGTAGAAATCCCTCGCAAGGATTTGCACCGCCGCTATGCGTGGAAGACCGGAACCGGGGAAGCTAATCGAGCCACAATACTCTTCACACTGACAATCCCCGTTCATAGTCCTGATTGGGAATTTCGGATTCGTGAGAGAAAGATTGCAAGTCTTGGCAAGCACCCTATTGATAATCGTGAATGGTGACCCCGTATCTATTAATGCTGTTGGGATCGAAGGCTTAGGGTACTCTAGCCCGATGCTCAAACCGTATTCAATTTCGTCTACATACCTCGTCACGGAAAACTTTATGCATGGCCCGGGGTCTCCTGGGTCAAATGGATTCCACGGAAATTCAAACATAACCATGCCTACGCCACGAAATATACAGGTTCGCTTTTCCAAACCTGCTTGATCAAAAAATTTCGGTCCGCTCCAAACTGGCGTATCCCAGCCCTGAATGCGTCCTCATACTCATCGAAGAACTTTACAATGTTGTCCTCTCGAATCACAACGAACTTTCCGGGGTGAGACTGCGCCCACTCCCGACGGTGAGTCTCGAAAACTCTCAACTCGGTTTCCAGCGGGGATGCCACCGTCATATGTACCCCTCTCCAAATCATACAACGCGACTTTATCTGTATGCACGGTTAATCGCGTTACAATATGATAACGTTATGATGTGCTTGCTTGATAATATTGTCAAGCAGATTCGTAGCCTATGTGTCCAAAAGAAAGACATATTCCGATTAAGCCCGTAAAGTTCTGTAGAAGCGTCTGAGTGGCTTGAGCGAGCCACCGGCCGGATTCCTTAGGATGTTGTTTACCAAGACGACACTCGAAGGAGGCAGCAAATGGCTCGCAAGGG
>Ga0181520_10001340_pt1 | contig 50330 bp, 41 predicted proteins | sample PEATcosm2014_Bin_29_FD_132451 | JGI IMG/M metagenome (GOLD analysis project Ga0181520, IMG submission 132451) | Peatland microbial communities from MTU Mesocosm Facility, Houghton, MI, USA - PEATcosm2014_Bin02_30_metaG | ecosystem: Environmental > Terrestrial > Soil > Wetlands > Peat | place... | reverse complement strand
CGTTGGTCGGTGTGGCGATCATCAGGCTGTCCAGCAATCCCATCTGTGCGTTGGTCGTCGTTTGCATGTCTCTCTGACGCATCATCAAATCATCCGTTCAAAAACGTTTTGCAGAGGTCTCATTCCAGGAAAACTAAATCTGATTCAAACCTGCCTGTTGGGAGCTGTGCTGCTGCAATTAGTTATAGCCGGGATCTCGGCTCATGCTGCCACCATCAACTGGACTAACACCGCCAACGGCAACTGGAACACGGCGGCAAACTGGAATCCTAACACCGTGCCCGGTGCTGCCGATACCGCCATCATCAGCCTTGCTGGCGTGACTGTCTTCCTCAACAGTGACACGACCGTGGGTTCAATTATTCTCGGCACCAATGGACCGGGGACGGCAACGCTGAATTGGAGCGGAGGAGTCCTGTCTGGAAGCATGACTATTGCCACCAATGGCATCTTGAACATTGGGTTCGGGGGTGTCCTGGCCGAGTTCAACGGCTTCGTTTTGACCAATTATGGAACGGTCAACTGGACCAACACCGACATCCATGGCGTGGATGGCTACAACCAGCAAATTTATAACTACGGCGGTTGGAATGCGCAAAGTGACAACGCCTTTCTGGGGGCCTTCAACAACGGTCCGGCACTCTTTGAGAACTTCGGCACCTTCCGCAAGTCCGGCACCAGCGGCGTCACTACATTGGATGCCGGTGTCCAGTTTATTAATTCTGGCCAGGTGCAAGTTCAAAGCGGCGCCTTGGCTTTGAGTGGCGGCATCAACAACGGTGGCACCTTCGGCACCGCTAGCGGCAGCATCATGGATTTTTCCGGTTGCCTCTTCACGAACACCACCACCTTCACCGATGTCAGCAGTTACCTGACCGGCGACACGACTTTTGCGGGAATCTTTAGCGGCACACTGAACTGGCTGGGCAATGACCTTCTTTTAGCCGGCAGCTTAACGGTTGCCACCAACGGCGTGTTGAACATCGTTTCCGGTGGCGTCTTCGCCTTTTTCCAAGGCTGTGTTTTGACGAACTACGCACGGTCAATTGGACCAATGTTGAAATCCACGGCGTGAATGGCTATAACGAACAAATCTACAACTACGGGTCTGGAATGCGCAAAGTGACAACGCGTTTTTGGGAACTTACAATGGTGGATCAGCTCTGTTTGACAACTTTGGAACGTTTTGCAAATCCGGCAGCAGCGGAATCACTACCTTGAGTGTCAGCATGTTCAATAACACTGGAACATTGGACGCGCAGTCCGGCAACATCACTTTGGAAGGCGCTTGCACACTGGCCAACGGCACGCAAATGAGCTTTGGCCTGGGCGGTTCGGCGGGCAACGGTTCGATCTCGCTTCCCGGCGCGGCGTTATTCATCGGCAGCATAAATGTTAATCTCGACAGCTTCTACTGGCCGGCAGTGGGCAGTTCCTTCAATCTGCTCAACTATTCTACCGAATCTGGCATGCTGTTCACCAACGCGACTTTGCCCATCCCAGGATACCTTATCTGGCAGACGAATTACAACTCGACAGCTTTCGCGCTCACCCTGATCGCGCGCACAGCTACCAACACCGTGGCGACCAACCTCATCCTGCAGTGGCCAGGCGATCACATCGGCTGGAGCATTCAAGCCCAGACCAATCCGGTGACGGTTGGCCTCTTCACCAATTGGGCAACCCTCGCGGGTTCTTCACTGACCAACCAGTTGGTCATACCCATTAACAAAACCAACGGCACGGCTTTCTTTAGAATGTTTTACCCATAACTCAATTCCGAAAACAAAACAAGCGAATGAAAGATTCAACAGGTGGTGTGAACAAGGCCAGTTCAATAAATTTTGGGCTGAAACAAATTCACTTGATTCTTCACCTGAGGAGCAATTGAGGGGCGGCAAAGAGACAATGAGCAGGCGTTGAACGGGCGGTCGAAAAACTGCTGCTAACTTGACAGGAACCGTCTGAATTATTTTTTCGGTTGCATAAATGCAATGAAGATCCGTTACCGTTTGACCTGCCGCGGCCTCTGTGGCGGAAGGTTCTACTGCGTGGACAAGACCACCGGCAGACTCCAGATTCCAAACCACCAACTCCGACGAGACTCGGCATATCGTCGAGGCCAAGAACCAAGCCGAGCGCAGGCCCGTGCTTATTGTGCGAGCACTTTCAAACTAAAACTAACACTTTAGAATCCACCTAAGATTACAACAAGCTTTCCTGAACTATTAGGAGTTAGCCGAATAACACCGTTGCCTAATTGCTGGCAAAAACCCATATCTGGAAATATTCTTAGCGAATAGTTTACCCCAGTGAAATGATATACAACGGCATTCTGCGTGACGGTTTGCACGGCGGATTTTTGCTGCACACCGCCGATCAAATTCAAAGCCCAATACAAAGGCCGCCCTGGTCCGTCCATGCCGGTGAAGGCGACATTGGTTTCACCGCAAACAATGGAAAAACTTCCACCGCCCCGAAGCGGCTGCAGGATGCTTAGATCAGTTGGGTTCAGTTTCTTGACCACCGGTGGTCCGTCCGGGAACATCGGCAAGGGTTCACCGTTGGGGGAAAGCAAAACCGGCCGAATGCCGGCCTTTTCCGTTCCAGACCAGAGCGCCCCATCCATTATGGGCAGGGTTCCATAGGACAAAGAAGTCGTCGTGAGCGCTGTATCGTGGGTTGGCGAAACCATGTTTTCATCGAAGCGGTGGAGATCACGGATGAAAAAAGCGCCATTTTCCCAAAGAAAATTGACCCGGTAAAAACGGCTGTCATACCAGACTGTCTTGCGGTTTTCATGTTTCCAATCGTCGAGGGCAATCACTGAGGTGGGTGGCGTGAGGGAGTAGTAACGACGAAACCATAGGCCCGTTTGCGCCAGCGTCTTGACTTGAATCTCCCCGGCCCCAGCCTGTTTGGCCAGGAGCGCTACCTGTAGTGTCAGACCTGTCTTCATCGCCTCCCAACCAAACGAGTTTTCTTGTCCGGCCTGGGCGTAGCCAAAGGCCAGTGCGGGCTGATGGATCAAATTATTCATAAACCACGTGACCCAGTCCGCCGAGCCTCCAGCGTCTGGATAGACTGGTTCGAGCGTGAACATGCCGGGTGAATTGCCGTATTGATAAATAGGATCGCTACCCAGCATCCGAAAAATCGGCACATCAATCTGTGAGGCTTTAGTCTGGGCCGGCATGTAGGCGTTCAAGCGGCTGGGATAATAGGCTTGATTCCAATAACCGCCCCACAGCGTGTAGCCATCCGTGCCCACCCGGTCTTTGCAGTTGCAAGAGGCCACAATGTGATAACGTTTGGCCATGTAAGCCAAGGTGACTTCATCAATATACCAGGAACCGACGGTGCGGGGATAGTAGCCGAAGATCGCCTGGAAATCGGCCATATAGATGTCCACCAGCTTGCGCCGTTCTGCCGGCGTGTAGCCTGGAGAAAACCCGACATTGGCCGTGGAATCCCACTCGTGCCGGCCCCGCCATTTCAGGCCGGCTTTTTCGGCCAGCGGTTGCGGAATCTCCCACCAAGCCGCGATCTCGTCATGGGGTTCCAATTGCTCCTTGAAGAGTTTTTCATAGCGAGAGTTGATCAGGGCATCATACTGCAAAGCCCAAGTCGCAGGCAGATTGGCTTGTTTGATCAACAGTATCTGCTGGCTTCGTAAAGGATGTCTTCGGAATTGGGGAGGCGATAATCAGAGTTGCGCACGAAATTGTAAATATTAACAATGCGTGGTTCACTGGCATTCGCTCGTTGCAGGATGGCTGCCAAGAAGAAACCACTTAGTATGAGAAAGGAGAGGCTGCCTCTCAGAAACGCGTGAATGATTGTCAGGGGCTTCATCGGAAGAGACCAGTCAAATGATTGGCTGGAGATGTCCAAGAGGAACCATAACTAATTTTGTGGCTTGAAGGTGCATGCCACTTCCAGAAATATCGGCAATAAATTGCGCTTCGCTGCTGGCCACTTGCAGCAAAACCGCACAAGACAGATAGTCAATTTCCATTATTCGCGGCGGATTCATTCGCAACAGTTTGTCGGCATTCGGATGTTGAGGCAAATCTATTTGGAGACGGGCACAGATGAACTGTTGGTTCACCTACTTGAACAGGCTGGCGGCGTCCGCATAACACCGCGCGACACGTTCCATGGAAGGCCTTTGATCGGGCTTTTTTTCCAGGCACGACATGATGATGACAGAGGTGTTGCGGAGGACATCGAACCCCAATTGGATTGGCGAAGACGGTGTCTCTTCCCGAATCTGTTGCTCGATCAGGGCCGCCTCACCGTCAAACGGGTGTCTGCCGGTGCAGGCACAATAGGCCATGACGCCAAACGCAAAAACATCGCCCTTAAAACCATTCGTGTAGTCGCCCGCCCACTTCTCCGGCGACATATACTTGGCCGTGCCCACGGGATTTTGCTTCTTGTCCGTGATAAAGGGCGGCAAACAGCCGGCAAAATAGGAGTGTGAAAAATCTATCAGGATGGCTTCCGTCGGAAGGGCGGCGGGCACCAGCACGTTCATGCTTTTCAGGTCATTATGGATGATCGGGCGGTCGCAAAAAATTCCGGCGTGCATGTCCGCCATCGTCTCCGCCACGCTTTGCAGAATTTTATGCGTCCGGCCAGGTTCCTTGAGGGTCGCGCCCGCCTGCACCAGATCATTCAGCGTCGTGGCCTCCACATATTCCAGGAAGAGGCGATGCGACGCGGCGTCATAAGCCAGTTTTTGCCGGATGCGGGGATGCGTGATCTCCTCCAGCATGTAGGCTTCATTCGCGATAAAGATCTCATCCCAGAAATTGCGGGGTTCTTTCAGCAGCGCCGGACAGGGAATTCTGGCAAACTCCACTTTGGAGAGCTTGGACACGCCCGCGTCCACCGGTAAAGGTTCTTGTTTGCAGATGTCCGGTATTTTCATCTTGTCCTGAATCAGTTCCGGCGTCCGGCGATGTCCGCCAGCGCCTGCACCCCGCGAGGATGCGCTGGCCGAATGGCAACCACAAGCGGAAGCTTGTCCCAGCCGTGAAAGGCCGGGCGACGGTCAGGAAGCGGGTTCCGCCAGCAATTTGGTGACGACCTTTTCCACGTTTTGCGGCTGCAAGCCGATGCTGCGGACGATGCCTTTGCGATCCACCACCGCATAGGTCGGGTAATAATGTACCTGCCAGGCTTTCTGAGATTTCAACTCCGCATCGCGCGCGGTCGGATATTGGATGTCTGAAGTCTTGACCAAGTCGGGCATTTTTTCCTGACCGCGACTGGAGGTGCAGACGCCAACAACGACCAATCCCTTGTCCTGGTATTTTTTCAGCAGCTCGTTGTTGTGCGGAATGGCCGCCTTGCACGGGCCGCACCAGGTCGCATAAAAGTCCACGACGACAACTTTGCCCCTCATGTCGGCTGGCTTTACCTCGCCATTGATCCAACCGGTGGTGTCGAGCGCCGGCATCAGCTTGCCTTCCAGGGCGGCATGGTCGGCCCGATGCTCCGGCTTGGTGTCCCACGTCCAACTGTCGGGGAACTCGCCGGCGAAAATGGTCAGCACACCAAAAAGGACCGAACAAAAAATGACGTGAAATGATTTGCTGGTAGTCATAGGAACAAGTCTAGCAAAAAGACCGGCGGCTGACAACCGTCAATCGGTCTTGGCCGGCGGCCATGATGAAAACAAACCTACTTCGCAATCATCCCGCTCTGACGGGCATAATTGAAAATGCCGCCGGCGTCCACCACCGGACGCACGTCGCCGAGCGGCCTGAAATGATACACCTTGCCGGTGGCCTTGACGGTGACGGCCGTGGCATCCAGATCCACGGTCACGACGTCGCCAGTTTTCAGCACGTCGCAGAGGCGCTCCGTGACTTCGCAGGGATAAAGTTCACCGGTGGCGACGGAATTGCGGAAGAAGATGCGCGCGAAACTTTCGGCGAGGACAATTTTGCAGCCGGCGGAGCCGAGCGCGATGGGCGCGTGTTCGCGCGAGCTGCCGCAGCCGAAATTTTTCCCGCCGACGACGATGGGATATTCGCTGTCAAGCTGGCCTTCCTTGACGTAGCGGACTGGATAAAGTGATTTGGGCAGGCCGTCGAGGGCGTAGCTGCCGAGCTTCTCGTATTCCTCGGCGATGGTGGGCACGAGGTTCAAAAATTGCGCGGAGACGATCTGGTCGGTGTCAATGTTGTCGCGCACGACATAAACAGGGCCGGTGAAAACAGATTGCATAACGAACGTAATGTGCCCGGCGCGGAGGAAGTTTTCAATCAAATATCAATCGCCGGTTTTTCCGGCGGCGGGGCAGGGCGCTGCTCGCGTTTGCGCAACACAATCACGGCCACGGTGCAGGCCGTCCAGGTCGGCAAATCCTCCAAAACAAGCATCAGCTCGATGACGAAGGTCGGCAGGAACAAAACGTGAAAACCGAGAATCCAACTGAGCAGCACCATCGCCACACAATCAATCGCCTGGTCAATGAAGGCCCAGCCGAGCGGGCCGAGGAGCAGTTGCAAGCCGTCCGCCGCCACGGCGATGGCCAGCGCGAGGAACAGGCGGACGCGGCTGACGGGCGGCGCGCGGAAGAGGGAATGGAATTTTCCCGGCAAATTCATCGGGAAACATTAAACCCAATCGGCTTGCCGTGACAAAGCCTGTTTCTTAAATTGGCGTGTGCTCGACATTAAATTGATCCGCGAAAAGACGGGTTTCGTCCGCCAGCGCCTCGCCACACGCGGGGCCGGGGACGAGACAAAAATTGACGAACTGCTCAAGCTGGACGAACAGCGCCGGAAATTTCTGGCCGAGGTGGAGACGCTGAAATCCCGGCGCAACCGCGTGAGCAAGGAGATCGGCGCGTTGATGGGCCAGAAAAAACTCGCCGAAGCCCAGGCGAAGAAAGCCGAGACGAAGGATTTGGGCGAGAAGATTTCCACGCTCGACAAACAGGCGGCGGAAACGGAAGCGGCGCGCGACGCGCTGATGCTGCAGTTGCCGAATCTGCCGCATGAATCGGTGGTGATCGGCAAAAACGCGGCGGACAATCCGGTGGTGCGGCTGCACGGCGAAAAGCCGGCGTTCGCGTTCAAGCCGAAGTCGCATGTGGAATTGTGCGAGTCGCTCAAGCTGGTGGATTTCGCCCGCGCCGCAAAACTTTCCGGCAGCGGATTTTTGCTCTACACGAACTGGGGCGCGCGGCTCGAACGGGCGCTGATTTCTTTCCTGCTGGATTTGCACATCACACAGCACGAATACACGGAGGTGTCGCCGCCGTTCATGGTCGGCGAACATTGCCTCGTCGGCGTGGGGCAGTTCCCAAAATTCAAGGACCAGTATTACGGCGTGGCGGAAGGTGACGACGTGAAGAATCTCGGCAAGCTTTATCTGGTGCCCACGGCGGAAACGCCGGTGGCCAACATTCATCGCGAAGAAATTCTGGCGGAAAAGCAATTGCCGATAAAATATTGCGCCTACACGCCGTGTTTCCGCGGCGAGGCGGGCGCGGCGGGCGTCGGCACGCGCGGCATGATTCGCGTCCACCAGTTCGACAAAGTAGAGTTGATCAAAATCGTGGAACCGGAAAACGGCTACGACGAGCTGGAAAAAATGGTCACCAATGCGGAAAAAGTTTTGCAACTGCTCGGCCTGCATTATCGCGTGGTGTTGCTTTGCACCGGCGACATGGGATTCGGCAGCGCGAAGACCTACGACATTGAGGTTTGGGCGCCAGGGCAGGGGAGCTATCTTGAAGTTTCGAGCTGCTCGAACTGCGAAGATTTCCAGTCGCGCCGGATGAACCTGCGCTTCAAAACCGAGACCGGTGAAAATAAGTTTCCGCACATCCTCAACGGCAGCGGCACGGCGCTGGCGCGCCTGTTCGTGGCGCTGATCGAAACGCACCAGCAGGCCGACGGCAGCGTGAAAATTCCCGAAGCGTTGCAGCCGTATCTCAAAACCGACAGAATTTCCATTTAACTTGAACCACCAAGGCACCAAGAAAAAAAGAGTTTTTTTCCATTCTCGTTTCTTGGTGCCTTTGTGTCTTGGTGGCTAATTTTTGCCATGAAAATTCTTCTCGCCAGCAGCGAAGTGTATCCGTTTTCCAAAACGGGCGGGCTGGCGGACATGGTTGGAGCGCTGGGCCGGGCGCTGGTCAACGTCGGCCACGAGACGGTCATCGTCACGCCGTTGTATCGCGGCATCCGCGAAAAATTTCCGGCGCTGCGCCGCGTGGACTGGGATTTTGATCTGCCGCTCGGATTGCTCCACGCTTCGGCGGCATTGTGGGAACTGGACCGCGCCGGCGAGGCGAAAATTTATTTCATAGATCATCCGGGCTATTTCAACCGTGCGGGAATTTACCTGGAGGACCACGTCAGCTACGCCGACAACGCCGAGCGCTACATTTTTTTTTCCAAGTGCGTTGTGCATCTCGCGCGATATCTGCCGTGGCGGGCGGATGTGGTTCATGTCCACGACTGGCAGGTGGCGCTCGTGCCGGCTTTGATTTTGCAGGAGAAAAAATCAGGGTGGGGGAATCCGCCGCCGACCTGCCTGACCATCCACAACCTTGCGTTTCAGGGCGTTTTTCCGGCGGAGGCGTTTGCACTGACCAATCTGCCGGATGATTTTTTTGCGCCGGACGGTGTGGGCACGGAGTATTTTGGACTGCTGAATTGTTTGAAAGGCGGAATTGTTTTCGCCGACAGCATCACAACCGTCAGCCCGCGTTACGCGCGCGAAATCACGACCGAAGAACTTGGCTGCGGCCTCGACGGCGTGCTGCGCGAGAATGCCACCAAGCTGACCGGCATCCTCAACGGCGTGGATTACACCGAGTGGAACACGACGAAAAATCCGCACCTGTTTGCGCCATATTCCGTCACGCGGATGGCGGGGAAAAAAATCAACAAGCTGGAGCTGCAACGCCAGGTCGCCCTGCCCGTTGACGAAAAAATTCCGTTGTTCGGCACGATTTCGCGACTGGCCGAACAAAAAGGCGTGAACATTCAGCTCGGCGCGCTCGAGGAAATGCTGAACTCCAACATCCAGTTCGTGCAGCTCGGCAGCGGCTCGTCGGAATATGAACGCGGCTACCGCGACCTCGCCACGCGGTTTCCGGGCAAGGTGGCCGTGCAGTTCGGCTACGACGAAAATCTGTCGCACCGGATCGAGGCCGGCTGCGATTTTTTCCTGATGCCGTCGCGGTTTGAGCCGTGCGGGCTGAACCAGATGTATAGCCTGCGCTACGGCACCATCCCGGTGGTGCGCGCCACCGGCGGGCTGGACGACAGCGTGATTGATTACAGCCGGAGCGCGACGACCGCGAACGGCGTGAAATTTTTTGAATACACCTCGCGTGCGCTCGCCAAAGCCATCCGCAAGGCACTGGCGATTTACGCCCGGCCCGAATTGCTCCGTCAATTCCGCCGCAACGCGATGAAAGCGGATTTTTCCTGGGACAAAACCGTGGGTGAATACGTCAAGGTTTACAGTCAAACGCTGAAATGAATTGAATATAACAGACATTGTGCATCCTTAATTAACCACGATGTTTTGACAGCTCCGCCTCGTATCTCTAGCCTTGGTGGATGTCTCGATTGCCGTTTGAACTTTTCCTGGCGCTGCGTTATCTGCGGCCCAAACGGACGTTTGTCTCGGTCATCACTTTGATTTCCATCCTGGGCGTCGCACTCGGCGTGGCGGTGCTCATCATCGTCATCAGCGTGATGAGCGGGTTCGACCGTGATTTGCGCGACAAAATTCTCGGCTTCGGCGCACATCTGTCCGTGACGGAATCGGGCAGCGCGATGAGGAATTATCCGCAGGCGGCGGCGGTGATCGCGGCGAACAAGAATGTGCGCGGCGTTTCCCCCTACGTCCTCGGCCCGGTGCTGCTGGAAACGCAGGGTGACACGAACAGTTCGCCGTTCGTGGATGCGCCGATGTTGCGCGGCGTTGACCCGGCCACCGAAGGCAAGGTGAGCAGGCTGCCGGACGAGATTTTACCCGGCGGCAAGTTCGACTTGAGCGGACGCGGCCTGATTGTCGGCGTGGATTTGGCAAACAACCTGCACTTGCAGGCGGGCGACCATGTTTCCATTTATTCCCCGCGTGAAATTAAGAAGATGAAGGCCGCGCACGGACGCAAGGAGGACGTGGCGATTCTGCCGGACGATTATGAAGTGCGCGGCATTTTCGATGCCGGCTATTACGAATACAACGCCCGCGTCATTGTGACGTCGCTCGACAACGCGCAGGATTTGTATGACTTGAACGATTCCGTTCACGGCCTGTTCGTGATGCTCAACGATCCGTATCAAGCCGAGCCGGTGAAGAAGCAGTTGGAGCAGGCGCTAAATTACAAAATGAGCGAGGGCACCTTTTACGCGCAGTCGTGGATGGATCAGAATTCTGGCATCCTCGACGCACTAAAGGTCGAAAAAAACGTGATGTTCTACCTGCTGTTTTTCATCGTGCTGGTGGCGGCGCTGTGCATTTTGAGCGCGCAAATTACGTTTGTCATCCAGAAGACGCGAGAGATCGGGATGCTCAAGGCACTCGGCGCGACCAAGCTGCAAATCTCCGGCATTTTTCTTTTTCAAAGTGCCATCATCGGCGTCATCGGCGTCACCGCCGGTTTCGGCTTGGGCATGCTCGCGGTGCATTATCGCAATGAGTTTCTGCATTTCATGCGCAGTGCCACCGGTTGGGAATTGTTTCCCTCGTCGGTCTATGGTTTTGGCGAACTGCCCGCGCTCATCACTCCCAGCGATGTAGCGATTATTTGCATCAGCTCGTTTGTGATCTGCATTTTTGGCGGGCTGCTGCCGGCGGTCCGTGCCGGCAATTTGAAACCCGTGGAGGCGCTGCGCTATGAGTGAACCGTTGCTGTCCGCGCGCGGACTGAAAAAAACCTACGTCATCGGTAAGCGCACGCTGGAAGTGCTGCGCGGCGTGGACGTGGAGATTGCGCGCGGCGATTTCGTGGCGCTGCGCGGCGCGTCCGGCACCGGCAAAAGCACCCTGCTCCATCTCATCGGCGGGCTTGACACGCCAAACGCCGGCGAAATTTTCTTCGACGGCCAGAACGTCTCAAAATTTTCCGAAGGCGAGCTGACGCATTTCCGCAATCGCCGCGTCGGCTTTGTTTTTCAGGCGTATCACCTGTTGCCCGAACTGACCGCGCTGGAAAATGTCTGTCTGCCGGCGCGTGTAGCGCGGATTGCCACCGGCACGGCGGTGAAACGCGCGGAAGAACTGCTGGCCCGCGTTGGCCTGCAAGACCGGCACGACCACAAGCCGTCCGAGCTTTCCGGCGGCGAACAGCAGCGCGTCCCCATCGCCCGCGCGCTCATCAACGAACCGGAACTGCTGCTGGCCGACGAGCCGACCGGCAATCTGGATTCGCAGACCGGCGGCGAAATCATCGAACTGCTCAAAAGCCTGCGCCCGGAAAAGCCAATGACGCTCGTCATCGCCACGCACGACGCAAAAGTCGCCGCCTCTGCGCCGCGCGTGATCGAACTGGTGGACGGGCAAGTCAAGACGTTCTCCTCGTCGTCCTCGTTCTTGTAATTGGAACAGGTGTCGAGAACGAAGAAACGAGGAGCATCTATGAGCCGCGACTACTGGGAACAGCGTTACCAAGCCCATGACATGTCTTGGGAAAAAGGCGCGCCGTCGCCCGGCCTCGTGGATTTTCTCGCGGCGCATCTGAAATTAAAACGCGGAAACGTTTGCGTTCCGGGTTGCGGCACCGGCCACGATGTCCGTGAATTTGCCAGGGCCGGCTTCATCGCCTTCGGTTTCGACCTCGCGCCAAGTGCAATTTCGCTGGCTGAAGAAAAGACCAAAACTGCCGGCCTCACGGCAAAATTCCAGCTCGCAAATTTTCTCAACGACGAGCCGCCGCAGAAATTTGACTGGTTGTTTGAACACACTTTGTTCTGCGCCATCCAACCCGGTGAACGTGGCGCTTATGTCAGCGCCGTGTTGCGCTGGCTGAAGCCGGGCGGAAATTATCTGGCGGTGAATTATTTCGATTGCGGCCCGGACGGCCCGCCGTTTCCGACGACGCGCACAGAGCAGCTTGAAAGATTTTCGCCGCACTTTGATTTGCGGGCCGACTGGACGCCGCGTTCGTATCCGAACCGCGAGGGCCGGGAACGGATGTTCTGGTGGTCTTTGCGGACGGCCGCCATTGATTAAATCGGCAACCAGATTATCATTTGAAACATGCTTGAAGATCGCGATTACATGCGGCAGCCGGAGTTTGACGAACCACGCTGGCGGCCCCGCTTGCGCCTGCGCTGGTCGTGGACACTGGCGCTGATTGTGGCCTACACGGTCGTGCTGCTGGCCGAGCTGGTCATGGCGCGGCGGTTTCCGCAAAACAATTTTTTCAACGACTATCTGGCCCTGAGCAAGGCAGGCATGGAGAAAGGGTTTGTCTGGCAACTGGTGACGTATCAGTTCATGCACGCCGGCTGGCTGCACCTGCTGTTGAACTCCTGGGCGATTTACGTCTTTGGCCGGGAGCTGGAGCAACTGCTCGGAGCCCGGCGTTTTCTTGCATTGATGTTTTCCAGCGGGATCCTCGGCGGAGTGTTTCAAGTGCTTACGGCCATGATTTGGCCGGCGTTGTTTGACGGTCCGGTGGTGGGCGCGTCAGCCTGCGCGTTCGGTTTGGTGGCGGCTTTCGCACTGATGTTTCCGGAGCGCGAATTGACGATGCTGATTTATTTCATCATTCCGGTGCGAATGCGCGCGAAAACGCTGTTCATCGGGTTGGCGGTGCTGGCAGTCATGGGAATCATATTTCCCTGGGACAACGTCGCCAACGCCGCGCATCTCGGCGGCATGGCGATGGGCTGGCTGTTCGTCAAAAAAATCATGAAGCACCCGGCGCTCCTTGGAGTGGCGGATGAAAGTCAGTTCACCCCCTCCGGACCGATGCTGGAAAAAACGGCGTTGCTGGAGGAGAAATCCGATGAACTGATCGAAAGCGAAGTGGACTCGATTCTCGACAAAATATCCGCGCACGGCATCCACAGCCTGACTGCACGCGAACGCGCGATGCTCGAAACTGCCCGCAAAAAAATGGCGCGGCGCTGACCTCGTAAATCACCTCATGCCGTCCGCCAGTCCTCGCCGCAAGGCGTTTCAATTCCTGCTGCTTTGCACCTCCTTTTGGGCGTTGAGTTTTCCGGCGATGAAGACGCTGGCGCTCACCCAGCAAAACATTCTGCCGGACGCCGGAAGCTGGTTTCTCAGCTCCTTGTGCGTGACCTGTCGCTTCCTGCTGGCCGGCGGGCTGCTGCTGCTCATTTTCTTTGCCGAGGTCAAAACCAGTTCGCGCCGTGAAATCGAGCAGGGACTTTGGCTGGCGCTGTGCGCGGCGGCGGGCATCTGCCTGCAAATGGACGGGCTGGCCTATGTTTCCGCGTCCACCTCGGCGTTTCTGACGCCGTTATATTGCGTGCTGATTCCGTTGTGGGTGGCCGTGAGCCGGCGCCGTCCGCCGTCGGCGAAAATGTTTTTATGCGGCGCGCTGGTGCTCGGCGGCATGGCGGTGCTGGTGAAGCTAAACCTGTTTGCCATCCGGCTCGGACGCGGCGAACTCGAGACGCTGGCGGCCTCGGTGATGTTCGCTGCGCAGATTCTTTGCCTCGAACATCCGCGCTACGCGGCGAACCGGATGCGGTGTTTCACCACCGTGATGCTGCTGGCCACGGGGGCGTTTGCCGTGCCGGTCGTCGTGGCGACGGCTCCCAGCGCGGCGGACTGTGTCCGCGTTTATGCTTCGGTTCCGGCGTGCGGACTCCTGGCGGTCATCGTGCTGTTTTGCACCATTGGCGCGTTCCTGCTGATGAACCGCTGGCAACGCCACGTCACAGCCACCGAGGCCGGCCTGGTTTATTGCGCCGAGCCGGTGTTTGTCAGCGCGCTGGCGTTGTTTCTGCCCCGGTGGCTGTCGCATTGGACCGGCGTGGATTATCCCAACGAGCAGCTCACCGTCCGGCTGCTGGTCGGCGGCGGCCTGATCACGGCGGCGAACGTGCTGCTGCAATCGCACTGGCTGGAGGAAAAAAACGAGAGTCGCAAATCGTGAATCGGTGCGCCAGCCCGCCGCTGTTTTGCCGGTGCAACATTTCAACGAGGTAGCGATTTAACATTTCAACGATTCCTCGATTCCCCTATTCTTCCACCATGATCACGCGCTACTCGCGCCCCGAAATGCGGGCAATTTGGACGGATGAAAACAAGTTAAGAATCTGGCTGCAAATCGAGCTGCTCGCCAGCGAAGCCCTGGTGAAGGAGAAAATTGTCCCGGCCAGGGATTTCGCGAAGATCAAAGCCGGCTGCGACAAGTGGCTCGCCGACCTGCCCGGCCTCGTCGCCCGCCAGCGCGAACTGGAAAAAGTTCTCAACCACGACGTCATCGGCTTCACCACCGCCGTGGCCGAAGCCATCCACGACGACGCCAGCCGCTGGTTTCATTTCGGCCTGACCAGCAGCGACGTGGGCGACACCTGCTACGCCCTGCAAATGCAGCAGTCGGCGGATTTGCTGATCGCCGACGTGAAAAGATTGCTCCCCGTCATCGCCAAACGCGCGAACGAACACAAATTCACGCCCTGCATCGGCCGCAGCCATGGCATTCATGCGGAGCCGACGACGTTCGGCCTCAAGCTCGCCTTGATGCACGACGAATTTGGCCGTGCGCTGCGCCGTTTGGAAACCGCGCGCGAAGTGGCCTCCGTCGGCAAAATTTCCGGCGCGGTCGGCACCAGCGCGCACCTTTCGCCGCGCGTCGAGGCTTACGTCTGCAAAAAACTGGGCGTCCGCCCCGCCCCCATCGCCACACAGGTCGTGCAGCGCGACCTCCACGCGGAATTTCAGACCACGCTCGCCCTTGTCGGCGCGAGCATCGAGCGCTGGGCCGTGGAATTCCGCCATCTGCAACGCACCGAGGTGCTTGAAGCAGAGGAGCCGTTCACCGCCGGCCAGAAAGGCAGCAGTGCCATGCCGCACAAGCGCAACCCCATCACCTGGGAACGCCTCACCGGCCTCGCCCGCGTCCTGCGCGGCAACGCCCTCGCCGCGCTGGAAAATGTCGCGCTCTGGCATGAACGCGACATTTCGCATTCGTCCGTCGAGCGGATCATCTTTCCCGATTCCTGCACGCTGCTGGATTATATGTTCGGCCTGCTCACGCGGCTGATGGACGGGCTGGTGGTCTATCCGGCGAACATGAAGAAGAATCTCGGCCTCTCGCTCGGCATGTGGAATTCGCAGACCGTCCTGCTGGCGCTCATCAAGAAAGGGCTGACGCGCGAAGCCGCCTACCAGCTCTGCCAGGACGCCGCGATGAAAACCTGGGAGGTCAAACACGCCGGCCGCGATGACGCCGATTTTGTCGAACAGCTCAAATCCGACCCGGCCGTGGCGAAGCATTTCCAGCCCGGCGAACTGGAAAAGCTCTGCTCGCTCGACTTCCATTTCCAAGAAGTGAACCACCGGTTTAAGAAACTTGGTTTGTAGCCGCCAGTTTGTCCGCATCAACCTGCCATCGGCCTGTGTGAAGCGCGGATTGCCCTCAATCCGCAGCGCATGTGGCCCACTTGAAAAATGCCAGGTGATGAGCCTGGCAGCACAACCGCTCCCCTGCCCGCTTTCTCTCCTGCCGGCCCTTGCGGAGGAGAGAACAAATGGCCGACGGTGTCGAAAACCACGACGTTGCCAGGCCGGTGGATTGCAAATGCACGTTCGGCAACCTGCCCTCCGGCAGGCCGGTGAACTTTTACATCACCGCCGTGAACTCCGCGCCGATCAACACCATGTTCATCATCGTGGCCGGGTGATCTGCACCGTTCGAGCTCATGCGGCCAGCAGCTTTTTCAAACTCTGCAGTTCCTTCAGCCGCGCCTTGCCGGCCTTGGGATATTCCATTTTCAACTCTTTCAAGGCATCGGTGAGAACCTGTGAAATGATGAGCCGCGCGTTCAACTTGTCGTCGGCTGGCACCGCAAACCATGGCGCGTGTTCGGTGCTGGTGGCGGCCAGGCATTCCTCGTAGGCGGCCTGGTATTCCTTCCAGAAGCCGCGTTCCACAAGGTCAAACTTGCTGAACTTCCAGTTGCGTGCCGGATCGTCCACGCGCCGGAGAAAGCGTTTGCGCTGCTCTTCTTTGGACAGGTGCAGGAAAAATTTAAGGACGCGCGTGCCGTTGCGGTAAAGGTGCTTTTCCAGATCGTTGATGGAACGACAGCGTTTGTCCCAGAAGTTTTTGCCGCCCAGCAATTCATCGGGGATGTCCTGGCCCTGCAATATCTCCGGATGCACACGCACGATGAGAACCTCCTCGTAATACGAGCGGTTGAAGATGCCGATGTGCCCGCGTTCCGGCAGACAGCGCGTCGTGCGCCAGAGAAAATCATGCGCCAGCTCCTCGGCGCTCGGATGCTTGAAGCTGAAGACCTGGCAGCCCTGCGGATTGACGCCGGACATGACGTGCTTGATCGCGCCGTCCTTGCCCGCCGCATCCATCGCCTGAAAGATCAGCAGCAGCGAATAACGGTTGTGCGCGTAGAGCAAATCCTGATGCGCGCTTAATTCTTTTATGTGCCCGGCGAGCAGCTCTTTGTAATGTTCGTCCGACTTGTAAAACGGCCTGACCCTGGTCGGCAGCTTTTTGAGATCAACCCGGGCGTCTTCGCGGATGCGAAATTCCTTGGTGGAGATTTTCATGAGCTTAATCTAGGCAGACCCCGCCGCAGAATGAAAGTAGAATCATGCCGGGCGGATGGTCATGATCAAGTTCCTGCTTTCCACGGCGTCACCGTTTTGCGCGCAGATTCCGTCCACCGCGCCGTCAAGTCAAGCGAAGTGTAAATTGCCGGCGCATTTTCATCGCTTCGAATGTGAGCAGCCTATCACCTTTCCCACCAGGGTCGCGTTGCTCAAAACGGGCTGCGAACGGCCGGGCTGACGCCAGCGCCAGGCCGGCCGCGCCGTGGCCGAAACCGGGTTTTGGATCATTGACAAATTTAGGGTTGGATTTGCCAAAATTCGATCTTCCAAAGGCCGGCGGCTGCGATAAGATAGATTATAGATTATAATTTCGCTGTCCGTTCAGGGTTGGCATAGAGGTTTTGCTTGCGGCGCGGTCCGGACAGCGACTGGTGTTGGCCGCGTCGCTAACTGAACGCCTGGGTGAAGGCGTATAAATCTCGTCACCACCAGAGCCGGACGCAAGTCCGGCTCTTCTTGATTTGTGCTCACCGCCGGGAAAGTCAGGTTGTTCCCGGCTGAAAAGACTTGTCCGGCCCCGTCACGGCGGGCAAAAACTGCCAATGTAGCATCCGAGTCTGTGCAAATTTTGCCCACCTTTTCCCCCAATATGTTGATCATATTTCCTCGATTTCCGCGCTTTTTTGACGATGCTAGGATAGCATGAATTCTCAATCTTTGCCGCGCCAGCCAATATGTCCGGCCGGCCACGCGCATCGGGAAAAACCGTCGCCCGGCACGGTTTATGGTTTGCAATCGGTTTTAAGCTTTCCAGAATAAGACCGATGGTGGAATATAAGAAACTGCGGATGTGGCATTGCAATTGCTTTTCTTGTCCGCTTCTCGAAATTCGTTTATGCAAATAAAAGCCAGATGGCAGGCGTTTAGCGTCGTTTTGATTTATCTCATCGCGACCGGCGGCTGGTTTATGTCTTCCGACGCCCTGCTGAAGCGGCTCGTCAGCAATCCGGATGAACGCACGGATTTTTCCGTCGTCAAGGGCTGGGTTTTCATGCTTGTGACCGGCGGATTGCTGTATCTGGTGCTGCGGCGGCTGTTGAACCAACGGGAGCGGGAAGCGGAAAAACGCATCCAAGCCGAGATTGCCCGCCAGGAGATCGTGGACGAGCTGCAGCGGAGCGACGAACAGTTGCGCCTGATTCTGGAGGCTTCCGCCGACGGTTTGTGGGATTGGAACCTCAAGACGGGAATCGCCGATTTGAGTCCGCGCTGTTGGGAAATCTGCGGCTACGCCGCGGGTGAGGCGACGGCCAATCTGGATTTCTTAAAAAAACTGGTTCACCCGGAAGACTGGCCTGGCGTCCTGGCGGCGCTGAACGAGCATCTGGCCGGCAAATCCTCCCAGAATGTGAGCGAGTATCGGATGATCACCCAAGATGGCACCGAGAAATGGATCTGGAACCGCGGAAAGGTGGTGGCGCGGGCGGCGGATGGCAGCCCGTTGCGCATGGTGGGCACCCTTTCCGACATCACGCTGCGCAAGCGGGCGCAGGCGGAGCTGCGCGAAAATGAAGCAAAATTCCGCGCCATATTTAACATCAACGCCCTGGCCATCGCCATTATTGAACCAGATTCAACAATCTCGATGGTCAATGACGCTTGTTGCCAGTCAAGCGGCTACACCAGACAAGACATGGTTGGGAAGAGCTGGAAACAACACGTCCCATCCGAAGACTTGGAGCGAATAACCGAATACAACCGGCGCAGGCTGATCAATCCGCAGGATGCCCCGGAACAATACGAATTCAGGTTCTTCAATAAAAAAGGTGAAGTCAGACACGGCCAGATGGCCGTGGCCCTGATTCAAAACTCCGGTCAGATCATTGCGTCAATCCTCGACATCACCGAGCGCAAGCTGGCCGAGGAAGCGCTGCGAGCAAGCGAGGAACGCTACCGCCAGCTTTTTGACCTGGAATCCGACGCCATCATTTTGGTGGACTGTGAAACACACCGCTTTGTGGATGTCAACCAGTCCGCGCAGCGGTTTTACGGCTACGACCGGGAAGAATTTCTCCAGATGACGGTGGAAGGAGTTTCGGACGAGCCGGAAAAAACCCATGTGCTGGCGGAAACGGGCAATGCCTTTGTTCCGTTGCGCTGGCATCGCAAAAAAAATGGCGAGTGGTTCGCCGTGGAAATCACCGCCAACCTCATCCAATACAAAGGCCGCCGGACTGAGCTGGCCGCCGTGCGTGACATCACTGACCGCCAGCAGGTCATGGAGAAGCTGGAGGAAACCGCCGGGCAGCTTTTGGAGGCGCAGCACATCGCCCGGCTCGGTTCATATAATATCAACGTTAAGACCGGCATTTGGACCAGCTCCGTGGTTTTGGATGAACTGTTCGGCATCGCGGATTCCAGTTTGACGAAGGATATGACGGGCTGGCTGCAGATTGTTCATCCGGAGGAGCGCGCAGAAATGCGGCGTTACCTGAACGACGAAGTTTTGCAAGGCCACGCCCCGTTTGACCGCGCTTACCGGATCGTGCGGATGAACGACCAGCAGGAACGCTGGGTCCACGGCCTCGGCAAACTCATTTTAGATGACCACGGCCAGGTCATGCGGATGATGGGGGTCATTCAAGACGTCACCGAACATAAGCTCGCCGAGCAGGCGCTCCAGGAATCCCAGGCGCTGTATCAATCGCTGGTGATGCAGCTGCCCGCCGGCATTTTCCGCAAGGATCATCAAGGCCGGTATGTTTTCGTCAATGCCGAATACTGCCGGCTTAAAAAGATACCGGCGGAGGATTTTCTGGGCAAAACCCCGCTGGAAGTCATGGCCGCCCAGCCGGCGGGAAAAGACGTCCCGGAACTGATCAGAAAATATGCCGCTGCTGGTGAGGACCATCACGAGCAGATCATGCGAACTGGAAAAACCATTGAACTGGATGAAGAGTATTTGCTGGCGGATGGCGAGAGACAGTTCGTGCATGTCATGAAATTGCCGGTGTGGAACACGGATGGGAAGATTGTGGGCACCCAGGGCCTCATGTTCGACATCACGGAACGCAAGCATACCGAGGAACAGGTGCATTTGCAGTCCACCGCCCTGACTGCGGCCGCGAACGCCATCATCATCACCGACCACCAGGGCAAAATCGCCTGGGTCAATCCGGCGTTCACCCGGCTCACGGGATACAGCGCCGAGGAAGCCATTGGTGCCAATCCACGCGTGTTGAAATCCGGCCAGCATCCGCCGGCATTTTACGCCAACCTGTGGGCCACCATCACCACCGGCAACGTCTGGCACGGGGAAGTGGTCAACAAGCGCAAGGACGGACAGTTTTACACCGAGGAGATGACCATTACGCCGGTGCGCGGCGCTGACGGCCAGATCGCGCATTTCGTGGCGGTCAAGCAGGATGTCAGCGAACGGCGGCGACTTGAAACCCGGCTGCAGCAGGCGCAAAAAATGGAGGCCATCGGCACGCTCGCCGGCGGCATCGCGCACGATTTCAACAACATCCTTGCCGCCATGTTCGGCTTTGGCAGCCTGCTGCAGCAGGACACGGAGGGAAACAGCGCGGCGCAGGCCAGCATCGCGGAAATCCTCAAGGCCGCCGGCCGGGCCAAAGACCTCGTGCAGCAGATCTTGACCTTCAGCCGCCAGCGTGAGCAAAAACGCCTGGTCATCCGGCTGGACACCGTCATCAAGGAGGCGCTGAAATTCCTGCGCGCCTCGCTGCCGGCGGACATCAAAATCGAAATGCATCTGGATTCTGACTCGCCCGCCGTGCTGGTCGATCCGACGCAAATTTATCAGGTGGCCATCAATCTCGCCACCAATGCGCTGCACGCGATGGATGGCCGGTCCGGCCAGCTTACCGTGAGCCTCGAAGCATTCAAGCCCGACAAAAACTTCATTCTGGCGCATCCTGAACTCAAGCCCGTTCAATACGCGCGCCTGACCTTCACCGACACCGGCCACGGCATGGATGCCAGAGTCCTGGCACACATCTACGAGCCGTTTTTCACCACCAAACCGGTCGGCAAAGGCACCGGCCTCGGACTGGCGGTGGTGCATGGCATTGTCCAGTCGCACGATGGCGTCATCACGGTCGAAAGCACCGTCGGCAAAGGCACGACGTTCAGTCTTTATTTTCCCGGGAAAACACCGGCCGCCATTTCGGCCGGCGCCGTGAACGGCAATTTCGCGAACGGACAGAGCCAGAAAATTTTGCTGCTGGATGATGAGCCCGCGTTGACGGAGGTGTTTCAAAGCCTGCTGCTGCGGCTGAATTATCAGGTGACCGCCAGCAACAGCCCCGGCGAGGCCGTCGGCCTGTGCCGCAAAAATCCCGCGCAGTTTGATCTGGTCATCACCGACCTGACGATGCCGGAAATGAACGGCCTGGAAGTGGCGCGCCAGATCCACGCCATCCGCCCGGATTTGCCGGTCATTCTCACCAGCGGTTTCTCCGCCGCCCTTGACCGCAAAACCCTGCGCGCCGCCGGCATCTCCGAACTGCTCGAAAAACCCGTCTCGCTGACCGTCCTGGCCGACGTCATGCGCCGCACGCTCGCCAGATCATAAACCGGTGGGGTGGAAACCTGCGCCTGGTTCAAAACCATTTCCCTTTGCCGCCACCGGCAATTCCATTAACCTGCCCGCATGTTCAAACCTGCCGATTTATTCGACCTGACGCAAACCGGGCACGCCGCGATCTTCGACGGCGGCAACTTCGCCTGGGAGGCGCTCACGAAAATCGAACTCTACCTCGCCAAAGTCACCCGACAAAATCCGCCCAAGCGCTTTCCCGGCGCGAGCATCGGCGAGCGCGTCATCATCGGCGAAGGCACGTTTGTGGAACCCGGCGCGCTCATCAAAGGCCCGGCCATCATCGGCAAAAACTGCCAGATCCGCCACAACGCCTACCTCCGCGAAAACGTCATCGTCGGCGACGATTGCGTGGTGGGCAATTCATCCGAGTTGAAGAACGCCCTGCTCTTCAACGGCGCGCAGGTGCCGCATTACAATTATGTCGGCGACTCCATTCTCGGCCACAAAGCGCATCTCGGCGCGGGCGTGAAGATTTCCAACGTCAAGCTCCTGCCCGGCAACGTGACCGTGGAGGTGGACGGCGTGCCGCTGGACACCGGCCTGCGCAAATTCGGCGCGCTGCTGGGCGATGGCGCGGAAGTGGGCTGCAACGCCGTGCTGAACCCCGGCAGCATCCTCGGCCGTGGCGCGGTGGTTTACCCGAACGTCTTCTGGCGTGGCATCCTGCCCGCGAACATGATCGCCAAGAACCAGGCGGAGATCGAAGTCGTCGTCAAACGGCCGAGGAAATAAAATTTTCGCTTCAGATCGGGACGATCTGTGCCATGGTGGCCGTGCGCCAGCACCGGCCAAAGGCAGTTTGGGGTGGACGAACGGGATAAAGGGCGTTTGAATACCAACCATGATTATTGCGGTTGGCGCTGAACATGGCACAACCTAAATCACGATCAATGACTCTCACTCTTTTTAGCCGTGCACGTTTCGCTGTTGCGATCGTTTTGCTCGTCGCAACCGCCCATGCTGCTTCGCTTGCGGACGCGATTGATGCGGCTCGTTCCGAGGTCCGCCAGAATCTCGCGTCCAAAGCCCCCGGTTTTGCCATCGCCATCGGGAGGGATGGAAAAATTCTCTGGTCCGAAGGCTTCGGCTTCGCTGATCTTGCCAATCAAAAACCAGTCACTCCTCAAACCCGGTTCCGCATTGGCAGCGTCTCCAAGCCCCTCACCGCCGCCGGTCTGATGCTTCTGGTTGAGCAGGATAAAATCAACCTCGACGGCGACATTCACAAATACGTCCCGGATTTTCCAGACAAAGGCGCCCCCATCACAATTCGCGAACTGGCCGGCCATCTCGCCGGCATCCGCCATTATCGCGGCGATGAATTTTCTTCCGACCGCCATTACGATTCGGTCCAGGCCGGCCTGAAAATTTTTCAGGACGACCCTCTCCTCTTCCAGCCCGGGGAAAAATATTCATATTCCAGTTATGGATTCAACCTCCTTAGTGTGGCGATGGAGTCGGCCGCCCACGAAAAGTTTCGTGACTGGATGCAGCAGGCCGTTTTCACGCCGCTGCAAATGAACCACACCAGCCCGGACGAGGCGCGTCACGAACCGCCTCAATGCACCTGCTTCTATCAACTTGGCGCAGGCCAAACTAACTTCGTCCCCGCTCCGTCGGTGGACAACAGTTACAAGCTGGCCTCCGGGGGTTTTCTCTCCACCCCGGAAGATCTGGTCCATTTTGGCTTCGCCATGCTTCATCCCGGCTTCCTCAAACGCGCTTCGCTGGACACGATGTTTGCTTCTCAGAAAACTGCCGCCGGCCAAAGCACGGGGTATGGAATTGGCTGGTTCATTCGCCGCGATCTGCATGGCCACCGCCTTTGGTCGCATTCCGGAGGTGCGATTGGTGGTTCGTCCGATTTGTTGATCTATCCGGACAGCGGCCTCGTCATCGCCATGGCCTCCAATTATGAAGATACTCAGGATCAGGCCGGTAACAGCATTCAGTCGGTCGCTGATGATTTCACCATCCTTTTGAAGTAGCACAGGCATGCAATCTGGGCGGTATATCCGCTTATGTTTGCATGACCAACCTGCTCATCACCGCCAGTCGCACGGTGAAACTGGCCGGCGCGCAGCCATGGTGGATTTCCAAGACATCGGGTGGCAGGATTTTTTAGCCGCGAACTACGCGAACTACGCGAAAGCTGAAATATAAAAGCCATTCCGAGACCTCTGTAAAACCGCGGGAGCGGCGCTCTATGAACGCCGATGAGATGTGAAAATGTCGGAACCCCGTGCGGGCGAAAGCGGGGGCGCGTGGCCCGCCCTGTGAAATATGGCGGAGACAATGGGAAGCCTTGGCGCGTGGCATCATTTCACAGGGCGAGGCGCACGATGCTGGGCGATGACGGAAATCTGATGCAGGTGGACGGGGATATTTTCCATACAGGTTTTATTCTAAACGTGTTTTGACTGGATGTTTCGTAATTTGTTCAAACGCAGTAGCCTTGTAAAAAATGTTGAACTACAGCCGATGAGCGATGCGGCCTGCGACGGCGTCAACGACGGTTGGCTCCAGGCGGCGTGCTGGGCACCATCTATTTCACATTTTCACCACCAAAACAAACGCAAGAGCCTGCCCAGCCCGGCACATGCATCAGCCGGAACGGCAAATTGCCCACCGTGACCGTCCGAACAGGGATTGGAAAACCCTGCCAAGTTGAAAATTTGACAGGGCTTTGCAGACTTCCAGTTATATCACTGAAGGCTGAATCAGTGAGACAGTAAAAGGGCAGACGGTCATTTTTTCTTGCCTGCAACCTGCTTGGCCGCCACAGCGGCGCTTTTCTGCTGTTTGGCGCTGCTAACTTTTAGCTGTTTCTGCGAGGACTTTTTCTGGTTGGCTTTTGGTGATTTGTCGCCCATAACTTTTAATTTGTTCTGTGGTTTGACTCACCTGCGGCATGGAATTTTCTCCGAAGGCGCTGGCATAATCATTAGCACCGGGCGGACAACTGTCAACAGGGTTTAACGCTTCGGCAACGGTTTTATCAGGGCTGACCGAGGAAAACGCCTTGATTTGAGCCGGCTTGACCACCGGCGTCAGCGCCAGTCTGTTCGGACGGCAATTTCCTTGCGCTCCGGGTGGAGGCAGAAAAAGATGTCGTCGAAGCCGATGCTGTGCCTACAGCCCTGCGGAGATTTCACCAGACAGACATATAGCTCGCCGTCCGTGTCCTTCCTCACACGGCAAATGGCCACATGTGGCAGCACACGCGCCCGCTGGTTGTCGCCTTGCTTCGGCATGCTGCTTTCATCAAACGTCCGCCGGTCGTCTTTTGCAAGCTCAGATTTTTCTGACGGGTCCATTTCGGTCTGTGCGTTTCCGACGCGGCGGCGGGGGTTAGTGGGTGCCGGGAGACAAGCGATTGAACAGCCAGAGACAACCCACGAAAGCCAGCACTCCCAGGACACCGAAAAAAATCATAATAAAGCGAATCCGTCTTTGGTGAGAAGTTGGCCGACGCTTGTGCATATGGGGTAAGCTTAGTCACGAAAGACGGTTCTTCAACTTAATAAATATCCCGCCACCAGTCAAGGCGGCGGGACGTCGTGATTCCTTGCTGGTTAACCCTTCAGTTTCTGTTCCAGCATTTCGCCGACAAGCGCCGGGTTCGCCTTGCCTTTGCTCAATTTCATCACTTGGCCCTTGAGGAAATTCAGCGCGGCCGTCTTGCCGGATTTGAAATCGTTCGCCGGTCCTGGATGGGCGGCGATGACGTCGTCGCAGTATTTTTCAATCGTGCCGGTGTCGCTGACCTGCGCCAGGCCTTTTTCCTGCACGATGACGGCGGGAGGTTTTCCGCTCTCGAACATTTCTGCAAAAACCTGCTGCGCGGCGGAACTGCTGATGGTCTTCTTTTCGACGAGGCTGACCAGTTCGACCAGGGCTTCCGGCTTGAACTTCAAATCCGCCAGCGAAGTCAACGTCACGTTCTTCGGTTCAAGGCCCAACGCCCCATGCTCCATTTTTTCGCGTTCGTTGGCCACGGCGACTTTGGCGCGCAGATTGTTGATGACCCAGTTAGCCACGGCCTTCGGATTTTTTGATTGTCTGGCAATCGGCTCGAAATAATTTCCGAGCGGCACGTCGTTCACAAAGGTTTCCGCATCCGGAGCGGGCAGTTGATAATCGCGCATGAAGCGCTGCTTGCGCGCCAGCGGCAATTCCACGACTCGCGTTTGCACATCCGTCAGCCACGCGTCGGTCGGCGCGAATGGCATCAGGTCCGGTTCAGGAAAATAGCGGTAGTCGTGCGCGTCCTCCTTCGTGCGCATCTCCTCGGTCACGCCGGTTGCGTCGTCCCAGCGGCGCGTGGACTGGCTGAGCTTGCCGCCGCTTTTGACGACTTCGATCTGGCGCGGGATTTCGTGTTCCAGCGCGTGGCGCACGCCGGAAAAGCTGTTCATGTTTTTGATCTCGATCTTTGCGCCCAGCTCCTTCGTGCCGACGGGACGCACGGACACGTTCACGTCGCAGCGCACCATGCCTTTTTCCATGTCGCAGTCGCTGACGCCGCCGTAGATCAAAATGTCTTTGAGCGCGTTGAGATATTCGTAGGCCATGTCCGCGCTGGTGAGGTCCGGCTCGGAAACAATTTCCAGCAGCGGCACGCCGGCGCGGTTGAAATCCACGCCGCTGGTGCGCTCGAAATGGGTGTTTTTGCCGACGTCCTCCTCGAGATGCGCGCGGGTGATGCGGACGCGGGAAATGCCGCCGTTGAACTCAAAGTCCACGAAGCCGTGCGCGGTGGAGGGCTGGTCGTATTGCGTGAGCTGGTAGTTTTTCGAGGCGTCGGGATAGAAATAATTCTTCCGGTCAAACTTCGCATGGCGCGGGATCGTGCAGTTGAGCAGATAGCCGGTGAGCACGGTGAGGCGCAACGCCTCCTCGTTGGCGACGGGCAGCACGCCGGGCAGGCCGAGGCAGACGGGGCAGACGTTGGTGTTCGGCTCCGCGCCGAACACGTTCGCGCAACCGCACCACATCTTGGATTTTGTTTTGAGCTGGACGTGCGTTTCCAGACCGATGACGGCTTCGTATTCCATTGCGGGAAAAGTTTAACCAAATCGCGGCGAAGCGAAACACGGATTTTCAGGCCATGGCCGGAACGGCGACCGGTGCGGTTTTTTTCCGGCTGAACCGTTGCTGGAAATTTTCCATGTAAAGATAAATCACCGGCGTGATGTAGAGCGTCAGGCATTGCGAAACAACCAGTCCGCCGACGACGGCGAGGCCGAGGGATTTGCGGGATTCGCCGCCCGCGCCGATGCCAAGCGCGATGGGCAGCGTGGCCATGAGCGCGCACATGGTGGTCATCATGATGGGCCGGAAGCGCAGCAAACAGCCTTCGTGGATGGCCTCGGCGGCGGGCTTGCCGGCGTGCTGCGCCTCGATGGCAAAGTCAATCATCATGATGGCGTTCTTCTTCACGATGCCGACGAGCATGATGATGCCGACGAAGCCGTAGATGTTCAAATCGAGATGAAAAATCATCAGGGTCAGCAGCGCGCCAAAGCCCGCCGACGGCAGGCCAGAGAGAATCGTCAGCGGATGGATGAAGCTTTCGTAAAGGATGCCGAGAATGATGTAGATGACGAGAATGGCCGCGATCAGCAGAATGCCAAGGCCTTTGACGGAGGATTGGAAGACCTGGGCCGAACCTTGAAAGCTGCCGGAGATGCTCGCGGGCAGATGCAAGCCGGTTTCGATTTTTTGCACCTGCTCCACGGCGGTGCCGAGTGAAACGCCCGGCGCGAGGTTGAAGGAGATCGTGACCGACGGCAGTTGGCCAACATGCGAGATGCTCGTCGGGCCGAGGCCGCGCGTCAGCTTGGCGACGGCGCTCAAGGGGATCAGCTTGGGCGTGCCGTTGGTGCCGGTGTGCGAACTGGCGATGTAAAGCTGCGAAAGCGCGGCAGGATCAAGCTGGAACTGCGGCTCCACTTCAAAGACCACCCAGTATTCGGCGATGTCGCTGTAAATCGTGGACGCCTGTTCTTCGCCGTAGGCATAGTAGAGCGCGTTTTCAATTTGCTGCGCGGTGACGCCGAGCGCGGAGGCCTTGTCGCGGTCAATTTCCACGTTGACCTGCGGATCCGCAATCTGCAAATCCGTGGTCACGTCCTGAAAGCCGGGTTCCTGCGCCATCTTGTTCATCAAAATCGGCGCCCAGTGAAAAAGCTCTTTCGTGTCGGTGTCTTGCAGGCTGAATTGATACAGCGACTTGGTCAGGTTGCCGCCCACGCGGATGAGCGGCGGGTTTTGCAGATAGACGCTGATGCCGGGAATCGTCGCCAGTTTCGGGCGCAGCTCCTGGATGATCTGGTTCGCGCTCAATTTGCGTTCGGAGGCCGGCTTCAGGCGCATGAACATGCGCCCCTGGTTCAACACGGCGGACGAACCGTTCGCGCCGATGGAGGACATGAAGCCGTCAATGTTCGGGTCGGCGGCGACGATTTTTGCCGCCGCCCGCTGGTGCGCGCTCATCGCATCAAAGGAAATGTCCTGCGACGCCTCGGTGATGGCAAAAATCTGGCCGGTGTCTTCATCGGGGAAAAATCCCTTGGGAATCACATAGAACAAAAACAGCGTGGCCACCAAAATTACGAGCGACAGCATGAGCATCGCAAAGCGGTGGCGCATGACGGCCTGCAATGAGCGGTCGTATTGGTTGCGGAACCCGTCGAAAAAGCGCTCAAAAAAATTGAACAGCCGCCCGTGTTTCTGCCCGTGCGCCGCATGCACAAACCGGCTGCACAGCATCGGCGTCAGCGTCAGCGAAACGAAACCGGACACCAGCACCGCGATCACAATCGTCATCGCAAATTCATGCAGCAGCCGTCCAAGCAGGCCGCTCATGAACAAAATCGGAATGAACACCGCCGAAAGCGACAGCGTCATGGAGATGATCGTGAAGCCGATTTCCCTCGAGCCGTTGAAAGCCGCCACCATCGGTGCCTCGCCCAGTTCCATGTGGCGCACGATGTTTTCCAGCATCACAATCGCGTCATCCACGACGAAGCCGACGCACAAGGTCAGCGCCATGAGCGAAAGATTGTCCAGGCTGTAACCCAGCAGCGACATGGCCGCGAACGTGCCGATGATGGACATGGGCAGGGCCAGGCTGGGAATGACCGTCGCCGACAGATTCCGCAGGAAAATAAAAATGATCATGATCACGAGGCAGATGGCCAGAAACAGCGTGTGCTTGACGTCCGCCACCGAGGCCCGAATGGACTGTGAGCGGTCAAACAGCACCTCCAGTTTCACCGCCGCCGGAATCTGCCTGCGAAACTGCGGCAGCATTTTCTGGATGTTGTCCGCGACTTCGACCGTGTTGGCGCCCGGCTGGCGTTGCACGGCCAGCACGATGGCGCGCGTGTTGTTATACCAGCTCGCCACCTTGTCGTTCTGCACGCTGTCGAGCACCTGTCCCAATTCCCGCAGGCGCACGGGGTTGCCGTTGCGATACGCGACAATCATCGGCCGGTAATCCGCCGCGCGCTCGAGCTGGCCGTTGGCCTGCACGGTGAACGCCTGATGCTGGCCGTAAAGCGTGCCCAGCGGCTGGTTCACGTTGCCTTGTTGCACCGCCAGTTCGACCTGGTCAATGCCCAGGCCGTAGGCGGCCAGCTTGTTTGGGTCAACCTCGATCCGCACGGCATATTGCTGCGATCCATAAACCGAGACCTGCGCCACGCCATTCACCATCGAGATGCGCTGCGCGAGCATGTTCTCGGCGTAATTGTCCACCGTGGAAAGCGGCAGCGTCGGCGACGACATCGCCACATAAATGATCGGCGAATCCGCCGGATTCACTTTCCGATAAGTCGGCGGCGTGGGCAGGTTGGGCGGCAGTTGTTTCGCCGCCAGCGTGATGGCCGCCTGCACGTCCTGCGCGGCGGCGTCAATGTTCCGGTCGAGCGAAAATTGGATGGTAATCTGCGAAACCCCCTGCGCGCTGATGGACGACATGGAATCCACGCCCGCAATCGTGGAGAATTGTTTTTCCAACGGCGTGGCCACTGACGAGGCCATCGTTTCGGGACTTGCGCCGGGAAAATTGACCGAGACTTGAATCGTGGGATAATCCACGCTCGGCAAATCGCTCACCGGCAAAAGGGTGTAGCCGATGAAACCAAACAGCAGAATGGCCGACATGACCAGCGTGGTCATGACCGGGCGGCGGATGAACAGCTCGGGAACGCTCATGGCGTAGCTGAAGTCACCGCCGGGGCGTCAGGCTGGATGGAATTCTTGACGTCCACTTTCACGCCCGGCACGAGGCGCGACTGCCCGTCCGTCACGACCGTTTCTCCGGCCGACAATCCCCGGGCCACCACCGTTCCGCCTTGATAAGTGATGCCGGTCGTGACCGTTCGTTCCTCCACCGTTTGATCCGGCTTCACGACATAAAGGAACTGGCCGTTTTGGCCCGTCTGCACCGCCTGCGACGGCACGACAATCGCGTTTGTCAGCTCCGAAAGGGTCAGTTCCACCTGCACAAACTGTCCCGGCCACAAAATTCCGCGCGCGTTTGGAAATGTTGCCTTGAGTTGAATCATGCCGGTCGTCATGTCCACCGCGTTGTCCACGAAAGTCAATTCACCCTGCGGCGGCTCCACCTCCATGTTTTGAAAAGTCACCGACACTTTCAGCGCTTTTGTGAGCATCTCCCTTTTGATTTCCGGCAGGTATTGCTCCGGCACGGAGAAAGCGACATAAATCGGATGAATCTGGTTGATCATCAGCAGCGTGTCGTCCGGCGCCTTGACCACATTGCCCGCATAAGCGATCAGGCTGCCGGTCCGGCCGTCAATCGGCGCACGGATCTGGCAATAATCCAGGTTCAACAGCGCGTTGGTGATGGCCGCGCGGTCCGCCGCCACCGTGCCGGCCAGGGCGTCGAAATTCGCGCGGTTGGTGTCCAGCTCATCCTGGGAAATCAGTTTTTGATCATACAATTTTTGTTCGCGGGCAAAATTGATTTTTGCGTATTCCAACTGCGCCGAATCGCGTTCCAAGGCCGCCCGCGCCACGTCCAACGCCGCCTGTGACGGGCGCGGGTCAATCGTGAACAGCAGGTCGCCCTTTTTAACTTCCTGGCCCTCCTGAAAATGCACCTCGCTGATCATGCCCTGGATTTGCGAATGGAGCGTCACCGTCGAGAAGGTCATCACATGGCCGACCGGCGGCGGGTCAATCCGCACCGGCACGTTGGATTCCACGGCCAGCACCGTCAGCACCGGCGCGGCCGCGCTTTTTTTCGCCGGACTGGCCGGCGAACAACCGGCCAGGAAAAACGCCAGCCCAAAAAATGTTGAAATGAAGAAAAACCGTTTCATGCTATTTTCGTTCCGCCCCAGGATTAACCCGCGGTTGCGCCGGACGGAACGCCACGGCAAACCGCTCCAGAAAATTTTTGTATTCACGCTGGAAGGCGGGGCTGCGAATGGATTTGCCCGTTATCATCCTGGTGGAATGGGGAAAAGCCGCCGGGAACATCGCCAGCGACAATTTCGCCAGCACCAGAAAACGCCCGTCGAATTCGGCGCTCAACTGGCCTTGCGCCTGCTCGCGCCGTGCCCGCGCCAGCGCGCGCGCCATGCCTGCCCGCCGGAATTTTTCCTCCACCACCCGGTCGCCAACGTTTTGCAGCGCCTCCCAGCCCAGCAGCCTGACCCAGTCCAGATCCCGGCACATCATCTCAAAACGGAACGGAAGATTTTCCTCCGGATCGCCCGGCGCACCCTCCATCAGCGCCCGCCGTTCCCCGATCTTCCAGCGCAAGACCGCGCGGAACAGGCCTTCCTTGTCGCCAAAATAATGGTAAAGCATCCGCTTGTTGCTGTCCGCGCGGCGCGCGATGGCGTCCACGCGCGCCCCCGCCAGACCCTTGGCCGCGAATTCCGTGATGGCGGCCGCGAGAATGCGTCCGCGCGTGCGATCCGGGTCGCGGGTGACGCAAACTTTTTTTTTGCCATTTCGTCGCATGTCTGGGAATTAAGTAACCGATTGGTTACTTTGACACAACAAAAAAGCTTCAGCCCGGCGGAACCGGCCGGTCCGCCGGGCGGCTTCCCGGGCGGTTCAACTCCTCGATTTCACGCATCATCTTTTCCGCCGCCTCCTTGGAGAGGCTGTGCGAGACGGAAATGCCGAACTGGCGCTCCAGAAATTCATCCAGCCGGAGCCATTGGCCCTGAAACTTCACCTGTCCCGTCCAGGCGCAGACAGTCACGAACTGCTGAAGTTTTTCCAGGCGCAGCAGGATGACGACAACAAAAGCCAGCGCGACCGCCACCGCCCCGATCAATACCAGTGACATGATCTGGCTGGAAATCACATCCGCCTCGGCGTCCTGCTGGTGCCTGCTCAGGACTTGCTCCTGTTCCTCGCGCGCCTGAAACAGCACGCGCCGCATCTCTTCAATCTTGTGTTTGCCGCGCGCGGTCAGCGTCACCACCGATGTGTTCGTCTGAAACTGGCCGGACGAAAATGCCGTGGCCGGATCAAATTCCAGCTCATCGGCGACCATTCGTTCCAGCGCCGCGATGTTCGCCTGTTGGGCCGGATCATTGAGCGTCAGCCCTTTCAACTCCCCGATGTCATCATGAATCGAGGTCATCGCGGCCTGGTAAGGATCAAGATATTCCGGGCGTCCCGTCAGGAGAAAGCCGCGCTGGTTCGCCTCCGCGTCCACAATGTGCGACTGCGTCTGCTCGAACTTGTCCAGCACCTTGTAATTTTGCAGCACCCAGTTGAAGGAGTTGTTGAACTGGCCACCGGTTTCATGCACCAGCCAGGTCATTGCGATCAGGGCCGCCATCGGCAATGACAATCCAATCCAGAACAATGTGCGTTTCGCTTTTTGTGTCGGGGCCATCATCTAAAATTCCTAATCTAACCAAACGGCTGTCAAAGCGCAGCTTTTTCTTTGTGCCACGGCGTGCTTTGTTCGTAAGCGTGCGCGACGCGCAACATTGTCGCTTCGCCGAAAGGCTTGCCGAGGAGTTGCAACCCGACCGGCAACTTCGGGCTTTGTGTGAATCCGCACGGCACACTCACGCCACAAATGCCTGCGAGGTTGCAGGAAATCGTGAAAATGTCGGACAAATACATCTGCAGCGGATCGTCCGATTTTTCGCCGAGCTTGAACGCTGCTGTCGGGGAAGTGGGCGTGACAATCGCGTCCACCTTTTCAAAGGCCTTCAGAAAATCATTACGGATGAGCGTGCGGACTTTTTGCGCGCGCAGATAATACGCGTCGTAATAGCCGCTGCTCAAAACGTAAGTTCCCAAAATGATTCTCCGTTTCACCTCCGCGCCAAAACCTGCGCCGCGCGTTTTGGAATAAAGTTCAATCGGGTCGTTGCCGTCCACCCGTGCGCCGTAGCGGATGCCGTCAAAGCGCGCCAGATTCGCGGACGCTTCCGCCGTGGCGATGATGTAATAAGTCGCCACCGCATAATCCGTGTGCGGCAGGGAAATCTCCACAATTTCCGCGCCCAGTTTTTCCAACTGCTTCACCGCAGCATCCACGGCGGCTTTCACTTCCGGGTCGAGTCCGCCGATCATGTATTCCTCCGGCAGGCCGAGCCTCAAACCTTTGATGTCGCCGGTCAGCGCGCGCGCGTAATCCGGCACCGGCTGCGGCACGCTTGTGGAATCACGCAAATCGTGTCCGCTCATCACGCCCAGCAGCGTCGCCGCATCGCGCACGTTTTTGGTGAATGGCCCGATTTGATCCAGCGAACTGGCAAACGCGACGAGGCCGTAGCGCGAAATGCGCCCGTAAGTCGGCTTCATGCCAACGCAGCCGCACAACGCCGCCGGTTGGCGGATCGAACCGCCGGTGTCCGTGCCAAGCGAGGCGATGCACTCGTCCGCCGCGACCGCCGCCGCCGAACCGCCGGAGGAGCCGCCGGGAATGCGGGTCGTATCCCACGGATTGCGCGTGACGCCGAACGCGGAGTTTTCGGTGGAACTGCCCATCGCAAATTCATCCATGTTGCAGCGGCCAAAAACCACCGCGCCGGCCGCCTTCAGTTTTTCAATGGCGGTCGCGTCGTAAGGCGAGACAAAATCTCCAAGGATTTTGGAGCCGCAGTTCAATGGCTGGTTTTTGACGGCGAGCACGTCTTTCACGGCAACCGGCACGCCCAGCAATGGCTTTTGCGCGTGGGTTGTGCCTGAGACAATTTCCTTGTCAGCCGCGTCCGCCTGCGCGAGCGCATCCGCCGCGTCGTAGCTGATGAAGGCGTGGATTTTCCCGTCCATGCGCAAAATTTGGTCGAGGCACGCCTGGGCGGCCTCGCGCGCAGAAAACTCGCGTTTGGCGAGCGTGGCCGTGAGTTCGGAAATCGTGAGTTGGTTCAACATGAAAACAAATTACTCCACGATTTTGGGAACGATAAAAAGCCCGTTGGCCTGGCGCGGCGCGTTGCGAAGCGCAACTTCATGCGGCAGGGAAGGCCGGACTTCGTCGGCGCGCATGATGTTGACCAGCGGCACGGCGTGTGCGGTCGGCTCGACGTTCATCACGTCGAGTTCGCGCAGTTTCTCGATGTAGCCGAGAATGTTTCCGAGCTGCGCGCCAAGTTTCTTCTCCTCGCCGGGCGTCAGGGCGATGCGCGCGAGATGCGCGACATATTTCACATCAATTTCTGTGGATGCCATGCGCGGAAGTTAAGGCCCGCCGCTCGCAGTTGAAAGCCTAAAAATGCGGATCACACCGTCATTCCTCGTCAAACTTGCGCCGGACGAGGGCCTCCAGCTCGGCGATGGCGGCCGGGGCGTCCGCGCCTTTGACATGCAGGGTGACTTTGCTGCCGGGACCGGCGGCGAGCATCATCAGGCCCATGATGCTTTTCCCGTTGATCTTTTCGCCGTCTATTTCCACGAAGATGTCGCTGCCGAAGCGGGTGGCAATTTTGACAAACATCGCTGCCGGCCGGGCGTGGATGCCCGACTTGTTGGCGATGGTGAGTTCTCTGGTGAGAGACTCGGCGGCGTCAGTTTTTTTGGCGCTCATTGGTTGATGTGGCGGCAATTTAATCGGCGCGGGAAATTTCCGCCAACATAATTTATGGTGACAACGGCGGCGCCGATGTTTTGTCGGCCATGTGCGCGAGCAGGCGTTTGTTTAATTCTTCGGCGGCAATGTAGCCGGATTTGCGGAGCTTGATCTGGAAGGCGGCGACCTCGATCAGCCGGGCGATGTCGCGGCCGGGCCGCACCGGGATGATGACATGCGGAATGTCCACGCCGAGGACTTTGACAAATTCCTGTTCAATGCCAAGCCGGTCCACATCCTTCACTTCCTCCCACGGCTTGAGGGTGATGACGAGGTCGAGGCTTTTTTCCTTGCGGATGGCCTTGACGCCGAACATTGCGCCGACATTGATGATGCCGATGCCGCGCACTTCCATGTGGTCGCGTGTCAATTCGGCGCTGGTGCAAAGGACTTCGCGTCCGTCTATCAGCGTGGCTTTCACAACGTCGTCGGCCACCAGGCTGTAGCCACGTTCGATCAACGCCAGCACCGACTCGCTTTTGCCGATGCCGCTTTCGCCGCGGATGATGACCCCCACGCCGAGGATGTCCACCATGCTGCCCAGTTCCGTGGAGCGCGGTGCGAACATCATCTCCAGCGCCAGCGTGGCGAGGTTGATGAATTTCATGGTCACCAGCGGCGTCGAAAAAATCGGCACGCCCGTCTGCGCCGCCGCCGCCAGAAATTCCTTGTCCGCCTTCAACCCGCGGCTGAAGACAATGCATGGAATTTTGTAGGCGAACAAGTAGGCATACCGCGCTTCGCGTTCTTCAGTGCGCAATTCGCGCAGGTAAAACACCTCCGCATGGCCCATCACCTGCACTCGTTTATAGGCGAAGTAACGCGTGAACCCGCTCAACGCGAGGCCGGGACGGTTCACGGTCGGCTCGCGGATGGTGCGCTTGAGATCGCACGCTTCGGTGAGCAGCTTCATCTGCAGCGGTTCGGCATGCTCGTTGAAGAACTGTTCGACCGTGACATTTTGGCGTTCCATAAAAAAGATGCGTTGTGATAAGCTTGTGATCACCGGCTGCGGTCCGCGCGTCTGAGACGCAGTCTTAAGCTTGATCTTTTGTTACATGTTAAATTCCGGGCCGAGATAAATCTCGCGCGCCTGCGGATCGTTCGCCAGAAATTCCGCGCCGCCCGCCACCAGCACCTGGCCTTTGTGGATGATGTAGCCGCGGTCAATCAGCTTCAACGTCTCGCGCACGTTGTGGTCCGTGATCAAAATGCCCAGCCCGCGCTCCCTCAGCCGGCGCACGATTTTCTGGACCTCGAACACCGCAATCGGGTCAATGCCGCTGAACGGCTCGTCGAGCAGCAGCAGTTTCGGACTCGTCACCAGGGCGCGCGTGATTTCCAGACGCCGTTTTTCGCCGCCGCTCAACTGATACGCCTTGCTCTTGCGGATGGGAGTCAAATCGAGCTCTTCGAGCAGATATTTCAGCCGCACCTCGCGTTCGGCGCGCGACAATTTGCACGTCTCCAGAATCGCCAGAATATTTTCCTCCACCGTCAGCTTGCGGAAAACAGACGGCTCCTGGGTCAGATAACCAATGCCCAGCCGGGCGCGTTTGTGCATCGGCAGCCTGGTGATTTCCTGATCTTGAAAAACGACATGGCCTTCGTCCGGTTTCACGACCCCGACAACCATGTTGAACGTCGTGGTCTTGCCCGCGCCGTTGGGGCCGAGCAGCCCGACGATTTCGCCCGCGCCAACATTGATGGAGACGCCGCTGACCACCCGCCGTCCGTGATATTCCTTCACCAGATTGTCCGTGGCTAGCAAGGCGTTTTCCGCGGCGGCAACAGCCGTTGCTGGTTCCGATCTAACTTTTTCAAATTCGGGATTGGATTGGGTTTCGTTCACAAGCGGTTTCCGGTTCAAAAAAGTTTCATTGGTGAATTTGTGCCATTGCCGGACGTTGGAGGCTGCTTGAAAAATGTCCTGTAATTCAGGCCGCTAAACTGTTTCGTGACCAGATTCAAAACTAATGGGTCACCGGTAGCGGTAAATTGCGGATTTTCAACTTTAGGTGTGGGATTGCCGCCGGTAAACGTGACCACCTCGTTCGTCACTGCATTCACGACGCTGTAGATATAAACCGCTTTATCCGCAGTAATGTGATTCGTCTGGCCTTTTTCGTCCAGCATGTCAATCACCACATCGGTCTCGGCCACGATGTTGGTCGGATGTCCAAAATCCGGCGGCAGATCCACGGTGAGCTGCTCGCAATGCAATTTCGCTTTCACATTATCGGTCACGAAAACATGGCCGAGATAAATCATCTGGTTTTTGATCCCGTCAAAATGGAAGGTATCCGAACTAATTTCGGTTTTCGGTTCCGGCGGGGTTTGCGCGGGCGCGTTTGTCTGCGCCCGCAGGATGCCGCAACTTCCGGCCAGCAATAAAATAAAAAAGATTTTCATGGAGCAAAAAACTTGAAGGTTCCAGTGTTAATCACCGTCCGCACATGGTTGGAAATCACCAGCGACGACTCGTTTTGCAGCCACAAGAAACCATCGCCCTCAACGTGGAATTTGCCGTCGCCCGACTGGAGTTCCAGATGGCCCGTCGAAGTCGCCACGCCGTCCAGCGGCGCATAAATGCACTGCGGCGCCAGCACCACCGCCGCCAGCCTGCCGTCGGTGCCGAACTTCTCGACTTTCATTTTCTTCAAGTCAAACAGCGTGCCCGGCAGCGGGGTCGCCTCCGTGCCCGACAATCTAATTTTCACCTGCTGCTCATTCGGCGGTTCAAAATAGGCCACCGAGGAAAAATTGGTCGCATACCCCAGCCCCGTCGGCAGCGACTGCGCGCCTGCGGTCGCCGCCGCCAGAAAAAAAACCGGCGCCACCACCGCGAAAAAGAAGTTTTCCACGCCCGGTTTCATGCCGCGTAATATTTCATAAATGGCCGCCATTTGCCCTGCGCTTTCAAAATCAGTTCCACCGCCTCACGCACCGCGCCGCGCCCGCCAGCGGCTTTGGTTGTGAAATGCGCCGCCGCTTTCGCCTCGGCCACGCCATCGCCCACCACCACCGAAAAGCCGGCGCGCGTCAACGGCCCCAGGTCAATGATGTCATCTCCGACAAAACAAACATCCGCCCAGTTCAAGCTTTCCTGCCGCAGCAGACGCTCAATCGCGCCGGTCTTGCCGATGTTGTCGCCTTGTTGGACGAGAAAATCAACCTTCAATTCTTCGGCGCGCAGCTTCGTGGCCAGCGATGGCCGCGCCGAAACCCAGCCGACTTTCAAGCCCGCGCGCCGCGCCAGCACGATGCCCAGGCCGTCGCGGATGTTGAACCGCTTGAATTCGCGCTCGCCGCCGATAAAAATCGAGCCGTCCGTCAGCACGCCGTCCACGTCGCACAAAAACAATTTGACGCGTTTGATACGCGAAACGATGGACGAAACACGCCGGGTGCCGTTGTTTTTTCTGTTATTAGTCATTTTCCAACCGCATTGAAAACTTTCAACAAACCCTTCAGCGTCGCGGCCATTTCGCCGAGCGGGATCATGTTTGGCCCGTCGCTCAAAGCCTCGTCCGGTTTCGGATGCGTCTCGATGAACAAACCGTTCGCGCCGGCCGCGAGTGCCGCGCGTGCCAATACCGGCGCGAATTAGCGCTGGCCGGCGGACTTGTCGCCGCCACCGCCGGGAAGCTGAACGGAATGGGTCGCGTCGAACACGATGGGAAAGCCGAACGACTTCATGATTGGAATCGAGCGCATGTCGGCGACAAGATTGTTGTAGCCAAACGTCGTGCCGCGTTCGGTGAGCAGAATTTTTTTGGCGCCCGCGAGCCGCGCTTTTTCGGCAACGCGCCCCATTTCATCCGGCGAAAGGAACTGGCCTTTTTTCAGGTTCACGATTTTGCCGGTTGTCACGGCGGCTTCAATCAAATCCGTCTGGCGGCAGAGAAACGCCGGGATTTGCAGAATGTCCACGACCTCGCCGGCGAGGCAAGCCTGCGTTTCCGTGTGAACATCGGTCAGCACCGGCACGCCGAATTCCTCGCGGATGCCGGCGAGCGTCTTCAATCCGGCCTCGATGCCCGGACCGCGAAAGGCGCTGCCCGACGTGCGGTTCGCCTTGTCGAAGCTGGCCTTGAAGACGTAGAAAATCCCAAGCTGCTTGCAAGTCTTGACGAGTGACGCGGCGACCTGACGGCAAAGCTTCTCGTTTTCAATCACGCACGGCCCGGCAATGAGAAACAATCGGCGCGGCGAATTAAGATTTTTCCAGATGGCGGCGGTGTTGAGCACGCGATAGTTTTAGCAGCAGCGGGAGGAAATGTAAATCATGCCGTCACCTCGTGAGCGAGGTGGATTCCCCCACCGCAATGCACAAAACCGCGCAGATCTGCATTCAAGTCCGTCAACAGCGTGCTATTGGATTGTCCATACTTGAAACGCATCGCATCCATCCCGAGAGGCAGGAGTGAACCATCTTGCCGCCGCGCCAATCCTCGCGCCACGACTCACCGCATGATTTCCTGCGCCGCCTCCCAGCCAAGGCCCAACCGTTCACAAGTCTGACTCAACGCTCGCGCAGCCCAGCAGCACCGTCACGGTAAATCGCTCAAAGAACGCATGCGCCGTCCCTGCGGCACCGCCGCCATCTTGACCCCATGTCCGGGCACTCCGTGCTCGAATCAGCGGCTGGAACGGCATCGGGTCCGCGCGCCGCCGTGTCCGACGCAAAAAGGGTGACGCCAGCTCAGCCAACACTCTGACAACTTGAAACCAGCCTGCTAATTTCTATTCCCAACAAAACGCCTCGCTCTTTAGCCGCAAAATTCACTGGATAGCCGATTAACCGGATTCTTCGGATTGGCATTGAGATTCTCAATGATGGATCCCGTGCATCTGTAAATGCCCCACCCACGGCCACCGCAGTTGAATACGAGGCGGTCAACCATGTTGCAACGCCGCTGTCGTTCACGACCTCCACCGCCAGCAGGTTGGTTTGTTGGTAAACGGTGGAACCCTTGGTCAATTGGATGGCAACACCATAGTTGCCGGCATTTTGTAGAATGGCGAGACTGGAAGGGCCAGAATGCTTTGTAGAAACCTTTTTCAAGCAGATGCGTTTTGAAAAAGATGAAACGTGAAAAATTGCAGACACAGATGATTGAACGGGTTGCTGGACTGGCCATGAAGCTTGGCGGGCGGCGTCTTTCCGACTACGGCGCGGCGCGCAGCCGGCACGATTTCACCCAGCACCAATTGATGGCGTGCCTGATTTTGCGGGCGTATTTGAAGACGACCTACGGGGCGGGTTGGAATTGTTGGCCGTCAGCCCGAATTTGCGGGCCGCCCTGGGTTTGACGGACAAGCTGCCGCATTACATGACGCTCCAGAAGTTCAGCGCCCGCGCTGATTCGGACGATTGGCCGGGCGGCGGGCGCGCCAGAGTTTGCCCAAGGGGCGGCAGCGATGGATGCCACAGGTTTGGAAACGACGACCGCCAGCGCGCATTTTAAGAGCCGGAGCGGGCGGCAACGGTGCCAGTAGGTGAAGGTTTCGGTCATTGTGCTGTGCGGGAGTTTGCCGCCGTTGCGTCTGGGTTTGGGCTGGGGAGTGTCAGGCGCAGGAGTTGATGACCAAGGCCAGCGAAACCACGTTGCCGGCCAAGTGGTATGCCGACGCGGGTTGCGATGCGGAATGGGTGCAGGACCAATGCCGTTTGGAGGGGATGTCAAAAGCGTGATCAAACCGCGCGGGGTTTGGCGCAGCCGGATGAGTGCAGAGGAAGGGTTATGGTTCGCGATGGGCGGTCGAATCTTTTTCAGCAGCTTGAGACGCACGATGGGTTCGACGCTGACCTTGCGCACTCCCGGACAACTGCTGGCGGAAGCCGCCCTCAAAGTATTGGCTTACACCCTCCGCCGTTAGGCAAAGCAAATGGACAGATATGTTTTTAACAGAGCAATTTCGTGATTATTGGTCTTTGGCGTAGGGACAGCAAAGAGGATCGCCAACGACTACATCCTCCCACGCGACAAAATGGGAAGCGGCATAGAAACTTTCCGCCAGCGTGTAGCCCGCAGTATAACGTTCAAACACAATCGTTGGCGAGGCGATCGCCTGCAAGAGTGGCTCATCGGTATATCCTTTTGCACCCGTCAGTCCGTGGGCAATCAAATCAACTATCAGTGATTGTCCGCCTTCAGTTGGCAAAAAAGTCCGGGCACTGGTGGATACCGCTGTATCGGATAACGCACCTGGCGCAAAATAAAGCGACAGGTAGGCGTTTGTTGAATAAAAATCATTGCTTTCCCAAGAACGTTCGTCATTGCTGCCCCAAGAAAAATACCCCAGTAGATTGGACCGTCCGCCGATGAATTTTGTGGTCAGATCCAATTCGACCGGGATGCCACGATCATTCAAGATGTCATTGGCATGCCGCATATCCGCATTGAACTCGCTCCAGGCTGATTCCGTTAAGATATTCGTGCTCAGGATTGGCGCAGGTTGTGTGGCTTTATCCCCCAAACCAAAAACTGGCTCCACATCCAGCAACACTTTTCCTTGAGTCAGAATTTGCGCGATTTTTTGTTCCGCCGCCAGCGAGCGGGTTACGAGCGACTTGGCATCGGCCTCCGTGTAACCATCTAATCGGGTCACGAGGTATCCACCAAATTTCTCGTGTGAAAAAGGTTCATCCGCATTCCAGTAGCGGTTAGAATAGGCGCAACCGATGGCACCCGAACCGGCGATATATATTTTGAGCGCGGCCGGAAAATTGGTGTAATCCAAGGCCGCCAAGTAGCTGTCAACCGAAGGGTGCCCGCGGATATTTTCCGGTTCACGACTATTTTGGTCACAGCTCCCCATGTCGGCACCGCTAATCCGGATCGGTATGCCCTTGGTCAACACAATAAAGTCAATATTCGTGTGGATTGTCAGATATCTGTTGATCGGGTTTTTAATTCTTTGGAGGAAGTTAGTCAGCATAATGGTTTCATTCTTCGTGCTCAACGCTGAATCCTGACATTGAATCTGAAGTAAATTCGTGATGCGCCGTTTAACCGCATAGTCATCCGCAACCGCCTGTGAAACGGGACTAAGTGTATTGACCACCAACAAAACCTGATCAGAACTTCTTTTACTTGCGTTTCCAGCGTGCGCCCAAGATAAAAACAACAAGAAAATTAAAGCCAAGCCGAAACTCCGGGTTGATTTCATCGATGGGAAACAAGCTCTTCTATTAAAATTCGGCATAAGTTTATAAATGACTCCAATGATTATGGTCTGTCAAGCCATTTAACATACCCATGACGACCTCGGATCTTCATTGACACAGGCTTTCTCGCGGCACTTTCATTGGCACAAAGCCCATTCGCTTATATATGCCAGCGCTGCTTCGTGCGGCCGAAGTTTGAGAACATAAACAGTTTTGTTTGATACTGAGCGGAAAACGCAATGCAAACCGGCAACCATCTGACGTCTGACGCCGGCCAAGCATCGTGCCGGAGGGTTCTGATGCCTCCCCGCTTTTGGGGATACCAGCAACCAACGCATTCGTTTATAGTTTACAAGATGCACCGTGAAATTTCATGTGGTTCCGCTGAATCGGTTCCGTTTTTCCTGCCGGTTGCCAAATATTAAGGGTTCTCTGTTTTTTTGAACAGTGGATACCCATCATTCAGGACGAAAACCTCAAGGCTTAAGATGAATATCCTTCTTCGAAACATACGGGCAGGCCCGCCGTCAGGTGAAAGTCGAACGGTCTTGGAAAATATGAAGCTGTTAAGCATTGTCATTACAACTCTGGCTTTTTGCTGTTGTGCGGGGGTTGAGTCTGCCAAAACACAAGGCCTGCCGAATGGAACTGGGCATCCTGATTCTATCAGGCTTGATGATTCATGGCGGCTCTGGCTTGACGAAAAGGCGGAGTGGAAGCATGACCGGCTTTACCTGCCCAATGAGGTTGATCTGACGAAACTACCGGTCAATCCGCCAACCGCCGGCTGGAGTGTGCTGAATGAACAGGCGGGAATTTTGGTGAAATTGCCCGGCACGGTTGAGGAATACTACTGGGGCAGGCACCCGTTACCGACCGCCAATCCTGCAAAGACCGAAGACGTGGTAAGTCTGAATAGTCCCTACCTCGGGGTTTCGTGGTGGTATAGAAACTTCACGCCGCCCGCGTTAAAACCTGATGAAAAGCTGATGTTCTCCTTTCCCGGTGCCCGGCTGCGTGCGGAGGTTTATGTCAACGGAAAATTGGTGGGCTATAACCTCATCTCGGAAATCCCGTTCACGGCTGACGCTACGGATGCGTTGAAAGCCGGACAACCCAACCAACTGGCCGTGCGCATTACCAATCCGGGCGGCACTTTCAGTTGGGGCGATTTTGAATTGAATCAATGGGGTGATTACCAGCTTCCCGTTTCCCATGGCTTCGGCGGCATTGACGGCGGAGTGACGATGTCTGTCCGGGCGGCGGTCGAGGTCGCAGATTTATATGTCGCAAACAATCCCGATCCGCGCACTGTAACTTTGCATGCCTCGGTGGTTTCAACCGGCCATAAATACAAAGGTCTTCTGGCCTTCACGATTTCTCGTGGCGGCAAGATGGTTTGGAGCGGCGAAATGGAGGTCAAGGTTCCCGCCGACAGAGAAACCACGATTACCAAAAAAGTCACCGTGGAAAAGGCGGAGCTTTGGAACCTCAATCATCCGGCTCTCTATCAAGCGAGCGCCGGCATCAAATCCATTCCGCACTCGGATCGCGTGACGGATTTCGGCTTCCGCTGGTTCAACGCGGAAGGCATAGGCGAAAATCCCCGGCTGGTTTTGAATGGTCGCCGCATTTTTGTTTGTTCCGCAATTTCCTGGGGCTATTGGGCGCCCAACGGACTTTTTCCGGATGGCGAAGCTGTGCAGAGAGAAGTGGAGGCGGTGCGGGCGTTGGGAATGAATTGCATCCAGACTCACCGTCATTTCCCCAAGGCTGCCGTCCTCGATGGTTTTGATCACGCAGGACTGCTTCGTTATTGCGAACCGGGCGGAGGCTCGGCCATTTGGGACGAATCTTCCGGCGGCGGCACGGCCAAATATCAAGGGCCTATTGTGCCTTCCGGCGTGGGCGGTGAGCCGGTCACCTTTGCCAATCGTTACGAGCTCGCGAAGTTGCTGGCAATGATCAAGGCATATCGTTCGCATCCCTCCGTCATTCTTTGGTCGCTCAACAATGAAACTGGCGGTGACAGCCGCAATCCAAAGATATTTTATGCGGTCCAGAAAGCGCATGAGCTGGATCCATCGCGCATCGTCGTGCTCAAATCCGGCTTTGGCCCGGAGGGCGAAATCATGGGACGGCCTTATGTGACCGAACTGGCCTATGGCGATTATAACGGAACCTCCGCACACCACGATTCCGGCTGGCATGATAATCACAACGAGGATGACGCCGGCGTCTACCAGGACAGCCTATATCTCAATCCGACGAACTATAAATGTTACAGCAAAGACACCAACGGCATTGCCATGTGGGGTGAATTGGGAACTGCGAATTCCCCCGACAATGATGCCGCCACGGTCAAGTGGTATCAGGACAACAATGTTCCAGGTTATAATCGCGCCGCCGCCGAAAAGCGTCTGGCCGCTTACGAGTCATTTCTGGACAAGTATCGATTTCGCCCGGCCTTTCCGACGGCCGAGGCGCTCTTTCAACAAGTCGGCGCGCGACATTATTTTGCCGCCGCGCACATCGTTGAAAACGCGCGTATTTCGGACGCCAACGATTGCATCGCGCTCACCGGCTGGGAATCCACGACGGTTGACAACAATTCCGGTCTGGTTGATGCCTTGCGCCATCTGAAAGGCGACCCGGCGTTGATGCGTCAGGCAAATGCTCCAGAATTGATTGTCGTCCGCCCGCGTCACTATGTGCTGGCCAAAGGCGACACGGCGGTCGCCGACGCTTACATAGTCAATGAAAAAAATCTACACGGTGCTTATGTTCTCCATTTCAGCGCTGCCATGGACGCGGCCAAAAATCAGCCGTTCTATGAAACTTCATTTCCGGTCAAGATCACCGGTGGAGAAGTTTTCGGCGAATTGCTCAAAGACGGCATTTCTTTCATCACGCCGATGGCCGGCCCAGTTACGCTGACCGCTTTGCTCACAACCGCGGGCGATGCCCGGCCAGTCTTGCAGCGGACCGAACCGTTGCTTGTAGTTGATCCGAATCCGAATCCGCTTACCGGCATGATTGCCTGCGTGGACACGGACGGGAAACTAATCCCGACGCTTCAGCGTCAATTTGGCGTCACGGCCATGACACTCGAATCGGCTCCTGACAAGGTTGATACAATTCTCGTCAGCTCCGGCAGCGAGCCATGTTCCAAAAAAGCGCCGGTTACATTTGATTGGGAAAAACTGCTGCCCGCCGTGCTCAACCGTGTCCGCGCAGGCAGCCGGCTGGTTCTTATGGGGGTGGATGCGCAAGACTTGGGATCTGCGGCTAAGGTGCTGGCACAACAGAATACACTGACCTATTCAGGGACGGCCGGGGTTGATGATACCCCGTGGATTGGGCATTGGTATTTTGGGCGGAAACATTGGCTGCTGGATGGTTTGCCTTCGGGTTGCGTTTTTGACTGGCAGTATCAGGCTGCGGCCGGCGGTGATGGCCTGATCATGGATGCGCCCGGCATGGAGGCGGTCGTTGGCTATGGCAAAAATCCTGGTCCCGGTCTCGGTTTTGGTGCAGCGGTGGTCCCATTAGGCAAGGGGCAAATTGTCTTTCTCTGCATTCCCGGCCTTAACGCCGCATTTATTGACGGCGATCCTAAAGGTTTTCAACCGGTGGCGGCAAAAAGAATCATTTATAACGCGCTCCAAAGAATCGAATTTCAAAACTAATGTTTGCAGCCCAAATGGAAATGAAAACGTCTCATCCTACAATCATGAAACCCAATATTGCCAGACTCGGACAGCGGCTGAAAGTCGCGGGTCTCACCTTTGGTCTAGGCTTTAGTCTGGCTAGCCAAGCGGAATGCCCTTGCGAAACTCAGGATCAAGGCAGCCTCCAGCTTGCATACGAAAACAGCATTGCCAGGCAGGCCGCCGTTGGCCGACTAGCCGATGCAAGTCTTAGTTCATCCAGCGCAGCGGGCGATCATTCAGCGACTTCAGGCACGCCCAAGTATCTTGATCCCAGCGTTCCGATTGAAGATCGGATAGACGATTTGCTGCCACGCCTGACTTTAGAAGAAAAAGTCATACAATTAAGCGACGACTGGGGTTCCAAAGGAATTCCTCGTTTGAAAATCCCGGCCTTGCTCAAGACGGAAGGTCTGCACGGACAATCCTATTCCACCGGCGCCACTATTTTCCCGATGCCGATTGAAATGGCTTCGACCTTTGACACTAGGCTCATCAACCAAGTCGGAACAACCACGGCCATCGAGGCGAAAGCGGCGAACCTGCATGTCAGTTGGTCGCCGGTTCTCGATGTCGCACGCGACGCACGTTGGGGGCGTGTGGAAGAAACTTATGGCGAAGACCCGTATCTCGTCAGCCGCATGGGCGTGGCCTGGATTGAAGGCTTTCAAGGCGAAGGCATGATTGCCGTCGCCAAACATTTCGCCGGCCATGGCGAGCCGCTCGGTGGCCGCGACAGCAACGACATCGGGCTTTCGGATCGCACCATGCGCAACATTCATCTGGTTTCTTTTCGCGCGGCGGTGGAAGAAGCGCATCTCGGCGGCGTCATGGCGGCTTACAGCACCTGGGACGGAACGCCCGACAATGCTTCGAGTGAGCTGCTGCAAAACATTTTGCGCCAGGAATGGGGATTTGACGGTCTTGTCGTTTCCGATTGCGGCGGCCCGGAAAATTTTTTGAACAAACAATCCGTGGTGGCCAGTCTGGAAGAGGCCTGCCAGCGTGCCATTCTGGCCGGCGTGGACAATGAATGCGGTGAAGCCTTCAAGAAAGCGCTGGCGTCAGCGGTGCATGACGGCCTGCTCAAGGAAACGGATCTCGATCCGAACGTGCGCGCCGTCTTGCGCGCGAAATTCAAACTCGGTTTGTTCGAAAATCCCGGCTCGCCAAACATGGTCTGGGATAAACTGCCTGCTTACGACACACCCGAACATCGTGCAATTGCGCGCGAGGTGGCGGTCGAAGGTTCGGTGTTGTTGAAGAACGACGCCAGATTGCTTCCCTTGAGCAAGGATGTTAAGACCATTGCCGTGATCGGTCCGAGCGCAGATGAAGCGCAGACGGGTGATTATTCCGCCAAGCCGGCTTCCGGCCAGTTGGTCACTGTTTTGCAAGGAGTGAAGTCGCACGTCAGCCCGGAAACCAAGGTGCTGTATGCGCGCGGCTGCGATTATCTTTCAAAAGACACCTCCCAAATTGCTGCAGCGGTCGAAATCGCCAGGCAGGCGGACGCCGTGATTTTGGTCGTTGGTGACAGCAGCCGGGACAAAGCAACTTCCGGCGAAAACAATGACGGCGCGACCCTGGAAATTCCCGGCGTCCAACGTGAGCTGATCAAGGCTGTGCAGGCCGCCGGCAAGCCGGTTGTGCTGGTGCTGGTCAACGGCAAGCCGTTTACACTGGCATGGGAAGCGGAAAATATTCCGGCAATCTTGGAAACGTGGTATCCGGGTGAGGAGGGCGGTGATGCCACGGCCGATCTTATTTTTGGCGACCGCAATCCGTCGGGACGTCTGCCGATCACCTTTCCGCGCAGCGTTGGCCAGCTCCCGTTGCGCTACGACTACCTGCCGGCGGGTCGTAATTACAGTTACTACGACATGCCGTCCACGCCACTCTACCGGTTTGGCTATGGCCTGAGTTATACGAGCTTCAAATTTTCCAACCTCACAATCATGAGTCATGGTGACGGCGAAGTAACTGTATCCGCCGATGTCGAAAACACCGGCGGTCGTGACGGCGATGAAGTGGCGCAACTTTATCTCACCGATATTTGCACTTCGGTGATCACGCCGGTAATGGAATTGAAAGGCATTCACCGGGTTTCCTTGAAAAAAGGAGAAAAGCAGACCGTCACGTTTGGATTGACGCCGTATCAGCTCTCGCTGCTCAACGCGGACATGGCGCGAGTGGTTGAACCCGGAACTTTTCGCGTTCACGTCGGCGGAGCCAGCCCGGAACCGCCTTCCGGCGGCGATCATCACAAGGATAGGGTTGCTTTCACAGATCCCGCACAAGGAGTTTCGGGCGAATTCAAAGTGTCGCAAAAGTATCAGGCGGATTTTACCTGTGAATTAAACCTGCCGGACAGTGTTCACAAAGATGAAGTATTTCCGGCGATCCTTACGGTCAAAAATCAAGGCAGCTTGCTGGATGTGGCCGAAGTCAGAATATACGGTGATGTTTTGCTGGCCACTCGCCGGTTTGAAATCGCGCCGGGTGAAACGCGCACTTATACTTTCAAAGTCGCGCTCTCCGAAATCGGCCTGCAAACGCTGACGACCATTGCCGGCCAAAAAGCGATTTTCCATGTCGTTCAAGTTTCCAAAACGCCGGCGAAATCGCGGCTCAAACTGAGCGCACCGAAAAAAACCGCGGAAAGTTAACACGACTTGGCCAGTGTCCCAACCTTGCCGACGTCAGCACGGCCAGCCGATCAAAGCATCTTGCCCGTGCTCAAGCCCCGGCGAGTGCGCTGAACAATGCCTGCATTTCCTCGTCGGCTTGCGCGGGGTTGGCGAGGGTCTGGGCAATTTCCTCGCGCAGCAGTTCCCGGTAACGCCGGCGCAGCCGGTGGACCGCCACGCGCACGGCGCCTTCAGTTATTTTTAACGCAGCGGCGGCCTGAGCGTATGGGATTTCGCTCTTGCCCATCATCAAGAAAGCTCTCAATTGTTCATACTGTCTGGCCTTGTCATCAGCACCGCTTTCGTCACGAAGGCGCGTGATGACGCGTTCGAGCATGATCACCGCCCAGGCGCGGTCATATAGTTTGTCCGGGCTGAGGTTGTCGGCGGGATTAATTTGATAACGGGTTTCAGCATCCTGCCAGTCGAGCGAGAGCGGCATCACGCCGCCGCCGCGTTTCTGACGGTTGGCGCGATCCCATTCATTGGCGAGAAACCGTTTCAAAGCGACGAGCAGAAACGAGCGGAATTTGCCTTTGTCACTGGTGATGCCTTCAAGATAATTTTTTTCCAGCAGGCGGGCAAAAAAACCTTGGGTGAGATCCTCGGCATCTTCGCGCGAATGCCCCTGACGGCGCACATATGCGTAAAGCGGATACCAGTAGGTGCGGCACAATTCCTCCAAAGCCACGTCGGCCTGCCGCGTGTTGCCGCGCCCGGCCGCGAGCACCGCCGTCCAATGCGTCGTGGCGAAAATGCCGCTCGGAGGGCGGATTTGCCTGTTGAGACATTCTGAAGTCAAGGCGACCTCAATTTGGACAGAGGTGGACGGGAAAATCCCGGCGGAATGGATAGGGTTTATTGCCCATTTCCTAATTTGTTGTTCTCAATTGCATTCGGTTCTGGCCTTTGGACAGGATTGCGCACAGGCATTAGTTCGGCGTTTTCACCGGCGTGGGCGGCATTTTTATGGTAAATGCTCTGAATTTCACGCGCGGTCAGGGCGCGGGAATAAAGCGCGATTTCATTCAAATCGCCCACGAAAGGAAAGTCACTTCCCCCATCATTGTTATTCCCAATGCCAAGACCGGGCGACTGGTCGGCGAGCAATTCTCCGATTGGCCGGACATCCGTGTGGATTTGTGCGGCCAGTGCGCCGTTGGTGTAGAGACTCAAGGTGCCAGTCTTCCCGTCAAATGTTCCCGCCACATGCGTCCATCGGCCGTAAGGCAACGTCGTCTCGACCAATGCCGATTGGTTGTCGGAATTACAGATCGCAAAGTCTAACTGGTGGTTGCCTTCCATGGAAAGCTTGTAAGGATCCAGTCCGGGACGGTGATCTCCCCGGCAAAGGATGGCGTAACCATCCCCCCGCGGTCGAACCCAGCCTGCAATGCTCAGGGCATTGGTGAGGATGAACGCGGGCCGGTCGGGGATCTGCAATCCGACGTAAGTGTGGGGCGGAAAACTGTTCGGCGAAAAGCTGAATGCCTGGCCCACCACGCCATTGACAAAACTAACCCGGCAATTCTCAAAACCGCCGCTTTTCTGTGACCACGCTGCCACCAGACCGGACTGAGGTGAATTTCCGGTTGCGAATTTTCCGAATGCAAACCAGGCTGCGATGAAGCATGCAAACAAGGCCAGGATGACGAGGGCAGTTTTCATATAGTTTTTCAAATTCAGATTCAAGGAATGGTTGGTTTTAAAAGTGGATGGCTGTTGCAGAGGCGTCGTCAGAATGTTCTCAACTTGCGTCTTCATCTCGCTGGCCTGCTGGTAGCGCAATTCCGATTTCTTCTCCAACGCGCGCAAAACGACTTCGTCCAGCCGCACGTCAATCTGCACTTTCGCGGACGGCGGCACGATTTTCTTGCCGGGCAGTTCGCCGGTGAGCATTTGATAAAACACCACGCCCAGCGCGTAAATGTCCGCGCGATGATCCACTTCGCCCGGCGCTTGAATCTGCTCCGGCGACATGTATTGCGGCGTGCCCATGACCTTGCCGGCGTCGGTAAGATCATGTAGCGCAAGCGTCCTCGCCTGCGGGTTCGCGGAATGTCCCCGTTCCTCGTCTTCGGGGCTGGCGGCGGGGACGCCGCCGAAACTCGCAGGCGCGGACGCTTGCGCCACAATTTTCGCCAAGCCAAAATCCGCAACCTTCACGCGGCCGCGGCGGTCCAGCAAAATGTTTTCCGGCTTGATGTCGCGATGGACGATGCCCTGGTCGTGCGCAAATTGCAGCGCGTCGCAAATCTGCGGCACGATGGCCAGCGCCTCG
>Ga0181520_10001337_pt1 | contig 50372 bp, 37 predicted proteins | sample PEATcosm2014_Bin_29_FD_132451 | JGI IMG/M metagenome (GOLD analysis project Ga0181520, IMG submission 132451) | Peatland microbial communities from MTU Mesocosm Facility, Houghton, MI, USA - PEATcosm2014_Bin02_30_metaG | ecosystem: Environmental > Terrestrial > Soil > Wetlands > Peat | place... | reverse complement strand
CGTGCTTCGGGTAGAAAACGAAGTGCATCGTCGGCCATTCCGTGGCAAAAGCGATCGATGCACGAATCCTACCCTCCTACCGGGGATGGCGCAATAGGGGTTGGGAAGCTATACTGTTACCTCGACGGCATCGCGGAGATCAATTTCGTCGGCCACAGCATGGGGAACATCGTGATCCGCCACTACCTGGGCGACATGTCGCGGCAGCAGCCCGGGAAGCAGTCGGCCGGCGACGCAGCGGCCGATCGGCGGGCTGTAGCCCGCTTCCACCGCTTCGTCATGCTGGCGCCGCCCAATCACGGGGCCCGGCTGGCAGAGACGTTTGCCGATAACGTCGTTTTCCAGGGAATTGCGGGCGAGGTGGGGCAACAACTCGGGCGCGATTGGCCGGAGCTGGAAAAACGGCTGGCCACGCCCGGCTTCGAGTTCGCCATCATCGCCGGCGGAAAAGGCAAAGCGCAGGGCTACAACCCCTTGCTGCCGGGCGACAATGACGGCGTCATCTCCGTGGAGACGGCGAAACTTGCCGGGGCCCGCGACTTGGCCGTGCTTCCCGTCCTGCATTCGTTTATCATGAACGACGCCAAGGCCCAAGCGTATGTGCTCCATTTTCTCGAGCACGGTTGTTTTGTTTCCGAATCAGGGCGACGCCCCGTCGAAATGCTGCCATGAGTTTCCCTTCCACCAAGGAGAGCGTGCCGGGCCGGGTTGCCGGCATTGACTACGGGCACGTTCGCATCGGCATCGCCATCAGCGATCCAGAGCGGAAAATCGTTAGTCCGCTGGAAAATTACACCCGTCGCGGGCCAGCGGCCGACGCCGCGCGGTTCCGCCGGCTGGTGGCCGAGGAGGGCGTGGTCCTTTTCGTGGTTGGCCTGCCGCTGCACTTGGATGGGCAGGAGAGTGCGAAATCGGCCGAAGCCCGGCAGTTTGGCCAGTGGCTGGGCGACGTGACCGGTATCCCGGTCGAGTTCTACAACGAGCGTTTCACCAGCCATGAGGCCGAGCAACTTCTGCTGGCGGCCGACATGACCCGAAAGCGGCGTAAGAAGCGTCTGGATATGCTGGCAGCCCAGATCATCCTTGGCGGGTATCTGGAGGGGCTCGGGGGCTAGGGTTCAGGGTTTCCCACTTCCCGCTTCCGCCTTCCCCTCGCTCCTGTTCCGATTCTGCCGTTTGTGCCGGATATGCCGGATATTCTTTCAATACCGGTATTGCCGCGCGCCGATGGTTCCTAGTAGGCGACCCAGCTTGCCGGCACGCAGGTGCCTGCCGCGTGTGTGACACTACTCAAGGGGGGAATCTCATGATCCGCCGGACCATCTTCGTGCTGCTCTGCGCAATTTTCGTGTTGACCGTCTTCAGCGTGGCAGACGTCCAGGCCCAGCAGGCCTTCGATCGTCAATGGGGCCGCACGTATACCACCCAAGACTGGAACCGGATGTACCACTATCCATACGTCTACTACCCCCAGAATTTCTGGGGCACCGACTATTACCGCAGCAGCGAAGACCTCTACAATCGCTATCCGCCGGAGATGCGGATTCCGGTGTATCACAAACAGTGGCAGAGTTTCTATCCCACGCACCGCAAAGACCCGGACGTGAGCCAATATCAGTTCTTCCCCATGTTTGGCGAGCACGCCGAGCGTCACACGGGCGAGCGTTATTACCAGGGCCATCACTTCAACGCCGACGTGTTCTAGCTCCCCGGCAATTGACCGCACCCTACCGTCTCCATAAAATAAGGCCGCCTAGTTGCTAGTATGGCGGTTCGCAAGCAGGTGGATGACGTAATTCGCGGTCGGCGTGCCTGCGCTTCTATCCCTAAAAGGGTAAGAAGCGCCGGCCAACGCCTCCGGCCGGCCGGTTTCCCGGGCTCCAGCGGTCCGCGGGAGGGCAATGCTACGGCCCGCGGCCACTCGGAAGGGAGCGGAACAGTTGCAGTATGCCTTTCTGCCGATTTTCTTGTTCGTGGCCTGCGTGATCGCTTTGGGCGTCGGCCTGTTGCTCATGGCGGGGCTGTTCAATCCGGGCCGCTCCGGCCGCGTCACGCGCATGCCCTACGAAAGCGGCATGGACCCCATTCACGACACGCGGCGTCGCTTTGACGTGCGGTTCCACCTACTGGCCATTACGTTCCTGGTCTTCGACGTGGAACTGCTGTTCCTATTTCCTTGGGCCGTAGCATCGCAAACAGGGACTAGGGATGGGGGAGCAGCCATTCGAGAGCAGGGGGTCGCGGCAACTTCTAAGGCTTCGCCTTCTCCGCTTCCCAGCCCCGAGTCCCAAGTCCCGAATCCGGCATCACCGATCCCGTCCGCCGGCATCGATGCCGCCGTGGCCGGCGATCTGGTGGAGAGCCGGCATCTGGTGTTTGGCGGTGCCATGACGTTCCTGGCCCTGCTGATTTTGGGATTCGTTTACGACTGGCGCAAAGGCGTTTTTCAGTGGCGGTAGCCGGCCCTGGGCCGGCGGCCGGAGAGCTTGCCATGGCAATTGTGGAACTGCCCGACAACGTGGTCGTCACCAAGCTGGACGAGTTGGTCAGTTGGTGCCGCAAGAACAGCCTGTGGCCCATGCCGTTTGCCACGGCCTGTTGCGGGATCGAGCTGATGGCCGTGGGGGCCAGCCGGCACGACATTGCCCGCTTTGGGGCCGAGGTCTTTCGCTTCAGCCCGCGGCAGTGCGATCTGATGATCGTGGCCGGCCGCGTGGTGATGAAAATGCTGCCGGTGCTGCAACGGATCTGGCAACAGATGCCGGAGCCGAAATGGTGCATTTCGATGGGCGCGTGCGCTTCGACCGGCGGCGTCTTCGACACGTACAGCGTCGTGCAGGGAATCGATCGCTTCATGCCCGTGGACATCTACACCCCCGGTTGTCCACCGCGGCCCGAGCAACTGATTCAATCGATCATTGATTTGCAGGAGAAGATTCAGCGGGAAGGGACGATCTTCGGCCGCGAGTTCGAGGCCCCTTCCCGGCAGCGGCCGAAGCGCGCACTACAGGAGGAGTAGTGTTTGAGGACCGTGAGGCGTTATGGAACCGAGTGACGGTTTTGGTCCCGTAGGGACCGTTGACAATAGCCCAGCAGTTCACTGCTGGGACGGCAAACACAACCATTTGACGTGACAAGTCCCGTAGGGACGGCCGAAAGGAAGCATGCACGATTCCGTCGTCCCTCCGGGACGAAGATGATTTGTGGCCGTTCCGCAACCCAGCGATGAATCGCTGGGCTATTGTCGAACGACCCTCCGGGTCGAAACCCGCAAGCCGGATCCGACGATAAGCAAAGCGGCGGAGCAACGCATGGCAACCGCAAACGATGAGAGGATGAAGACCTCCGACACCATCCAAGAACTACTGACGGCCTTCCCCGGACTGGTCGCCGGCGAGTTTCGCGGCGAGCGGCGGCTCGTGGTGCCCGTCGAGTCGTTGTTCGAGGTGCTCCGCACGCTCAAAGAGAAGCACGGATTCGATCTGCTGGTGGACGTGACGTGCGTGGACTACTTGCAGTATCGCGACGCCACGGATCGGTTTGGCCTGGTGTATCTGTTGGCCAATACGGAGACAAACGAGCGACTCACCGTGCGGTGTTTTGTGAACGAGCCGGAGCCGGCCGCGCCGTCGGTCGTGAAGCTTTGGGAAGGGGCGAATTGGCTGGAGCGCGAAGTGTGGGACATGTTCGGCATCCGCTTTACTGGCCATCCCGACCTGCGGCGCATTCTGCTGCCCGAGGAGTTCACCGCCCATCCGCTGCGCAAGGATTACCCCTTGCAAGGCCGGGGCGAGCGGCACAATTTCCCCGTGCTTACGCGTGCGGAAGGATAGCAAAAAGGACCATGCCCCTGACTCCAGCCAACTTTCCCGGCGACCTGGTCCGTGACGAGGCGCAACCGTATCTGTGGACGATGAACTTCGGTCCGCAGCATCCGGCCACGCACACCACGCTCCGTCTGGTGTTGAAGCTGGAGGGCGAAACGGTCGTCGCCGCCATGCCCGACATCGGATACCTGCACTCGGGCTTCGAAAAGCTGGGCGAGCATCTCGACTACAACCAGTACGTCACGATCACCGACCGGATGAACTACGTTTCGCCGATGGCCAACAACGTGGCCTGGCACCTGGCCGTCGAGAAGCTGATGGGCATCGAAACGCCTCCCCGCTGCCAGTACCTCCGCGTCATCGTCGCCGAGCTGTCGCGGATTACCGACCACTTGCTCTGTCTGGGGGCGATGGGGCTCGATACGGGGGCGTTCACGCATTTCATCTACGCCTTCAATCCCCGCGAGGATCTCTACGACATCTTCGAGGCCCTCTGCGGCGCCCGCTTCACCAACAGCTACACCCGCGTGGGCGGGCTGATGTACGACGCCTCGCCCAAGGCGATCCAGATGATCCGCGACTTCTTGAAGCGGATTCCCAAGACGTTCTCCGACATGGAACGGCTGATGAATCGCAACCGCATCTTCATCGACCGCACGCGGGGCATCGGCCTCCTGAGCAAGGCGGAAGCCATCAATCGCAGTTGCAGCGGGCCGGTCGCCCGGGCCAGCGGCGTCACGCGCGATCTCCGCAAGGACGAGCCGTACTTGGCCTATCGCGACTTCGACTTTAGCGTCTGCTGCGCCGAGGCCGGCGACTGCTTCGCCCGCTACCTGGTCCGCATGGACGAGATGAAGGAAAGCGTGAAGATCATCCAGCAGGCGGTGGAGAATCTGCCCGCCGGCCCGGTGAACGTGGGCGACGACGCCCGGGCGATCTTGCCCCGCAAGGGCGTGGTCTTCTCGACCATCGAGGGGCTGATCACGCATTTCGAGCTGGTGATGACCAACCGGGGCTTTCAGGCGCCCAACGAGGAAGTATACTGTGCCACCGAGGCTCCCAACGGGGAACTGGGCTTTTACCTGGTGGGCGACGGCACGCCGCGGGCATATCGCGCCCGCTGTCGTCCGCCGTCGTTCATTCATTTTGCCGTCTTCCCGTACCTCATCCGCGGCCACAACCTGAGCGACGTGGTGGCCGTGTTGGGTAGCCTGAATATCATCGCCGCGGAGCTGGATCGGTAGCGAGAGGCGGAAGGATCATGAAGAAATGCGAAGGCAACACGTCCATGCGCCCCCCGGAGGAACGCAGACGGAACACATCGATGCGCACCGTCCCGGAGGGACGATTGAAGCAACGCCATCAAGGGTTCAGCCTTCCCTCCGGGACTGAGACGCGGTCTCTATTCTCTCCGGACCCAGCAATGAATCGCTGGGCTATTCTCAGTCGTCCTTCCGGGACGGTGCAACCACGATAGCACGCCTATGCCGCCCATCGAATCCATCTTGAACGACGACCTCCGCCGCGAGATAGCCGGCCATCTGCCGCGCTATCCCACCAAGCAGGCGGCCACGCTCCCGGCGCTGCATATGGTCAACGAGCAGTTGGGCTACGTGCCGCCGCAGGCGGTGGTCGAAATTGCCGAACTGCTCGAACTGTCGCCTGCCCAGGTGCAGGACACGCTCAGTTTCTACGGCTTTTTCCGGCAAGACAAGCCGCCGGGACGCTATCGCGTGTGGGTTTGCCGTTCGATTAGCTGCGCGGCGCGCGGCGGCGAGGAACTTTTGGCGCATCTGGTGGAACGGTTGGGCATCGAGCCCGGCCAGACCACGGCCGACGGCCGCGTGACGCTGGAGTTTGCCGAATGTCTCGGGCTGTGCGACGTCGCCCCCGCCATGCTGGTCAACGATACGGTGCACGGGGACATGACGAAAGAGAAGGTCGACGACCTGCTGCAAAAAATGGCATGAAGGCGATGATTCCTGGCCCCTGAACCCTGACCCCTGAACCCTACCTTGATGCACTACGGACCCGTCCTACTGGCGAACGTCCACAAGCGAGACAGCCACACCCGGGCCGTCTACGAGGCGGGCGGCGGCTATCGCACGCTGCGGCGGATGCTCAAGGAGATGAGCCCCAAGGACGTCGTCGAGCAGGTCAAGGCGAGCGGGCTGCGCGGCCGCGGCGGGGCCGGCTTCCCCACCGGCCTGAAATGGTCCTTCCTGCCGGAAAAGCTCCCCGGCCCCGTCTACTTCTGCGTCAACGTCGACGAAAGCGAGCCGGGCACCTTCGTCAATCGCGTGCAGATGGAACTCGATCCGCATCAGGTGCTCGAAGGCATCATCATCAGTTGCTATGCCACCCGGGCGAGCACGGCCTATATCTATCTTCGTTACGAGTACTATCTGTCCCGCGAGCGGATGCAGGCCGCCATCGACGAATGCTACGCGGCGGGCTACCTGGGCAAAAACATCCTCGGCAGCGATTTCTCGCTCGATGTTTTCATCTGTCGCGGCGCGGGGGCCTACATCTGCGGCGAGGAGACGGGCCTGATCGAGAGCCTGGAAGGCCGCCGGGCATGGCCGCGGATCAAGCCGCCGTTTCCCGCCGTCGAAGGATTGTTCCGCAAGCCTACGGTGGTGAACAACGTCGAGACGCTGGCTTGCGTCAAGCACATCATCGATCGCGGCGTGGCCTGGTTCCGCTCGATGGGGACGCCGCCGGAGCCCAACAATCCCCGCGACCCCGGCAGCTTTGGCCCCAAGCTCTACGGACTGAGCGGACACGTCAACCGTCCCGGCTACTACGAGGCCCCCCTGGGCATCACGGTCCGCAAGCTCATTGACGATTTTGGCGGCGGCGTGTGGAAGGGCCGCCGGGCCAAAGCGGCCGTGCCGGGCGGGCTGAGCACCGGCCTGATGACCGAGGCCGAGTTCGACACGCCCTTGGATTTCTCGGCGCCCACGCGGGTGGGCTGCTTGGGCCTTGGCACGGCCTGCGTCGTCGTGCTTGACGAGACCTACCCGATCCTCGATTTCCTCTACAATAGTTGCCGCTTTTTTGCCCACGAAAGTTGCGGCCAGTGCACGCCCTGCCGCGAGGGGACGCACTGGGCCGTGCAGATGCTGGAGCGGATCAAGCGGGGCCGGGGGCGGCTCGTGGATCTCGACCTGTTGCTGGAGATCGGCGACACGATCGGCATCATTCCCGGCACCACCATTTGCGGCCTGGCCGACGGCGCCGCATGGCCCATCAAGAATGCCATCCGCAAGTTTCGCGGCGAACTCGAAGAACACATCAAACGCACCAACCCGCAAGGATACATGAAAACCGAACCCGCGGAGGCGGTTTCCAGCTTTGTCACGGCCGCGATGCTGGCGCCGGCCCCCGAGTCCCTAGCCCCTAGCCCCTAGTCCCCGTTTCATGGCCACCATTCTGATCGATAACCGCGAGATCGAAATCCCCTCGGGCCGCCGCATGAACGGCATCGAGGCCGCCAAGCTCGCCGGCATTGACATCCCCTACTACTGCTGGCACCCGGGCCTGTCGGTCGTGGGCAGTTGCCGCATGTGCCTGGTCGAGGTCGGCTCCCGCGATCCGAAGACGGGCCAGATCGCCATGCAGTCCAAGCTGGCGCCGGCTTGCAACACCTGGGTCGCCGACAATATGGTGCTCGTGACGAACAGCGAAAAGGTGGCCCGCGCCCGGGCCCGGGTCGAAGAGGGGCTCCTGTTGCGACATCCGATCGACTGCCCCATCTGCGACAAGGCTGGCGAATGCGTGTTGCAGGATTATCACTTCCGCTACGGCCAGAAGGATCGCCGGGCCGACGTGGCGCCGTTCACCAGCCGCCGCCGCGACTTGGGCGACGTCACCCTGTTCGTCGATCGCTGCGTCCTGTGCAGCCGCTGCGTGCGGTTTACGGCCGAAATCAGCGGCACCAAGGAGCTGATGTTCACCGGCCGCGGGTCGAGCGAGGAGATCGACGTCGTGGCCGGCTTCCCGCTCCACAACAAGCTCTCCGGCAACGTGGTCGATCTTTGCCCGGTCGGCGCCCTGGGCGACAAGGAGTTTTTGTACCGGCAGCGGGTGTGGTACCTGCGCCAACACCGCGGCGTCTGCACCGGCTGCGCGACCGGCTGCTCGATCTGGATTGAGGAGAATCAGGACCGCATCTACCGGATCAAGCCGCGGGAAAACCTGCTGCTGAATAAATGGTGGATTTGCAACGACGGCCGCTACGACTATCCGCACGTACACAATCCGCGGCGTTTCACGCAGCCCCACCGCCGCGAAGGCGACCGGCTGGTCGAGGCCGACTGGGGCGGTCTGCCGGCCGAGCTCGGCGTGCAACTCCACAACGTCGGACGGCTGGCAGGCGTCATCTCGCCGTTTCTGAGCGTCGAAGAGGCCTATCTATTGTGTGCCTTTCTCCGCGGTATCGATGCCGAGGCGCGGCTGGTCCTGGGGCCCGTGCCAACGGTGGGTGAGGACGAGCGATTTCCCAAGGGCTTCACCATCTCCGCGGAAAAGTGTCCCAACCATCGCGGCGTGGAGGCAATTATCGCCCATTTCGCCCACGGCCAGGTGGCCACCTTCGGCCAATGGCTGCCGGAACTGGACCAGGGGGCCGTGCAGGGCGTTTGGCTCTCGGGCGGCTACAAGAAAGACTGGATCGACCAATCCACGGCACAACGATTCGAGCGGCTGAAGCTCCTGATCGTGCAGGATTTGTTCCCTTCGCCACTGGCCGAGCGGGCGACGTACGTTCTGCCGGCTGCGGCCTACGCCGAGCGGGACGGCTCGTACGTCAACCGGGGCGACCGGCTGCAATCGGCCCGCTGGGCCATCCGCCCGCCGATGGGCGTGCGGACGGAAGGGAGCCTGTTGTGGGAATTGTCCGGCCGCCGGGGCCTCTATAATTTTCAGGCGGTGTTGGAGGAGATCGCTCGCGAAGTCCTCTATTTTTCCGCCATCGCCGGCCCGGTGCCGGAGACGGGAATCGATTTGCGTTCGAATCTGTTAGCTAACGAAAAGAAATCAACAACCGCACTAAGCTGAAAGCTGTGTAAGAAGGAGAAATGGGAAAGGGGAAAAAGGGGAAGACACACGTTGGGTTGGCAGTTGCACTGCCAACCCCGCCCCATAACCAAACGGCGTTTTCAGGGGCGGCAGTACAACTGCCGCCCAAACAATAACCATGACGTTATCCACGTTCCTCGAACCGCTCATAAAAAGCGCCATCGTGATCGGCGGGCTGATGACGGCCGCGGCGTACCTCGTGCTCTTGGAACGCTGGATCGCCGCCTGGGTGCAGGATCGCCTGGGGCCCAACCGCGTGGGAGTGCCGTTGACCAAGGTGTCGCTGTTCGGGCTGGGCCAGCCGTTTGCCGACGGACTGAAGTTCGTGTTCAAGGCGGAGTTCACCCCCAGCCACGTGGACAGGGCCCTGTTCATCGTGGCCCCGTTGGTGATTTTTGCCGCCGCCGTGGCCGTTTTCGCCGTGGTTCCCTTCGGCAGCGTCATCCCGCCCGACGTCTTTCCCGCGTCGTGGGGCATCCAGGGGCCAATTCGGCTTGTCGTGGCCCCCGGAATCGACGTCGGCCTGATCTACGTCTTCGCCGTCAGCAGCATCGCCGTCTATGGCGTGGTCCTCGGCGGCTGGGCCAGCAACAATAAATACGGATTCCTGGGCGGCCTGCGCAGCGGCGCCCAACTGATCTCCTACGAGCTGCCGCTGGGCCTGGGCATCGCCGCCGTGGCGCTGGTGGCCAGTTCGCTGCGGCTCGATACGATCATCGCCGAGCAGGCCCAAACCGGCGTTTGGAACGTGTTTACCCAGCCGTTGGGCTTCGTGGTCTTCTGCGTGGCGGCCTTCGCCGAGGCGGAACGCCTCCCCTTCGACTTGCCCGAGGCCGAGCAGGAGCTGATCGGCGGCTACCACACGGAGTATTCGGGCCTCAAGCTGATGATGTACCTGGTGGCCGAGTTCCTGCACATGGTTTTCGCCGCCATGCTGATCGTCATCCTGTTTCTCGGCGGCTGGCATTTTTGGGGCCTGACCGGCTCCGGCGAGCAGATCGCCTGGCCCGTGGCCGTGCTGCGGGTCGTGGTGCTGCTGGCCAAGGTGATGGGCGTCATTCTGTTCTTCATGCTCGCCCGCTGGAGTTGGCCGCGCTTCCGCTACGACCAGCTCATGGACTTGGGTTGGAAGGTGATGATTCCCTGGGGGCTGGTGAACCTGGTGGTAGTGGCCACCTGCACGGAATACGGCGGCGATCTGGCCCGGCTGTTCCGCCTGCCGGCCGCGCAGGCCATGGCGGCGATCGGCTGGGGCATCTTACTGCTTACCTGGCTGGTGACCACGGTGTTCGATCCGACGCGGAGCGGCAACCGTCCCCGGCGTGAGTTGCGGACCGGCGACCAAACGTCGCCGTGAACGCCCGGCGACGGCCCCTGGCTGAGCGAGGACATGCGGACCATGAACCCGAACGATAAGAGCATCCGCTGGGTGAAAACTCCCGTGCTGGGACCGGCCGGCAGGTCGTATCTCTTGCTGTTTGCCCAAGGACTGACGACCACGCTTGGGCACCTTTTCCGCCGCAAGAAAACCGTCCAATCGCCCGAGCAGCGGCATGAAATTCCCGAGCCGCTGATCTACCGGGGCGTGCACCGGCTCAATCGGGACGACCAGGGGCGGGTGAAATGCGTGGCCTGTTTCCTCTGCGCGACCGCCTGCCCGGCCCATTGCATCGACATCTTCGCCGCGGAAAGCCTTTGGCCCGACCGGCAGAAATACCCGGAGAGCTTTACCATCGACGAGCTTCGCTGTATTTTTTGCGGCATGTGCGAAGAGGCCTGCCCGGTAGATGCCATCGAGTTGACCACGCTCTACGATCTGTCGGGCAAGAGCCGCGAGGAAATGATCTTCGACAAGGAAAAACTGTTGAGCGTTTACGACCAAACGAAAGATGCTGAACCGATGAGGACGAAGCGAAACGAAAGAAGTTCCAAATCTGAAATCTGACATTTGAAATCCTGACCCCTGAACCCTTCCTCCATGTCCGATCCCCATCACATCCTGACCCTGACCACCTTGCTCGGCGCTTTGGGCATGTGGTTGATGCTGCCGCGGGGAACCGCCCGGGGACGCGGCGTGGGGATCGTGATGGCGACCATCGCCTTGGGGCTGGGCGCCTCGCAGGTGCCCCGTCTGGGCGACTGGATGACCGACGCCATCTTCCTGATCCTGGCGGCGGTGACCATCGTCTCGGCCGCCGCGGCCGTCACCTTCCGCAGCCCGCTCTATTGCGCCATCTGGTTCGGCCAGTCGCTGGTGGGCACGGCCGGTCTGCTGCTATTTATCGGCGCCCAGTTTCTCGCCGTGGCCACCGTGGCCGTCTACGCCGGCGCGATCCTGGTCACGTTCCTGTTCGTGCTTATGCTCGCTCAGCCGGAGGGCAAGGCGCCTTACGACCGCGTGAGTTGGGAGGCGCTCATCTCGGCCGTGACCGGCATGGTCATTGTCGGCCTGTTGTCGATGACCATCGGCCGCGTGTTTTCGCCGTCCGCTCCGCCGCCGCATCCGGTCGTGCCGGTGGCCGAGAAGGTTCTGGCCGCCGGCATTCTCACCCCCCAGCACGTGGCCCGCTTGGGCGGCGAGCTGTTCGGCCGACACCTGATTGCGGTGGATTTGGCCGGCGTGTTGTTGTTGGTGGCCCTGGTGGGCGCGGCCGCAATTGTGGTGCGAAAGAAATCGGACTAACTGCCATGCCCAACGAAATCGCCATACTCGACAATTTTCTGGTCGTCGGGGCATTGCTGTTCGGCATCGGCATGGTCGGCTTCTTGAGCCGGCGGAACATGATCGTCATGTTTCTCTCGGCCGAGATCATGTTGCAGGGAGTGTCGGTGAGCCTGGTGGCCTGGGGCCGGTTTCACAACGATTTTGGCGGCCAGGTGCTGGTGATTTTCATCATTGCCGTGGCGGCCTGCGAAGCGGCCCTGGCGTTGGCGATCATCTTGGCCCTGTTCGCCCGCCGTGGCACGCTCGACATCGTCGACTGGCAAGTGCTCCGCGAAGCCAACCAGCCGCCGTTCCAGGAAGAGCCGCTCTCGGCTCCGCCGGCCGAGTGGAGCGAGCCGCTGCCACATTTGCCTCCGGCGGGGGTGGAACCGGTGATTCCCAGGGAAGAGATTGCGCATCGGCCGAGGGTATGACCCCATGTTTGACATCAAAACGCTGCTGATTCTGATTCCGGCCTTGCCCTTGGCGGCGACGCTCGTGACGGCCGTGCTCGGCCCGCGGCTGCTCCGCGCCCGGAGCCATTTGCCGGCGGTTACGGCCATGCTGCTGAGCTTCGTCGCCAGCATCTTCCTGCTGTTTCAAGTGCAGGAGCAAATCGAGCAACCTCAAAGCGGTGCAGCGGGAGCGCTGGCCGGCCGAAGGCCTGCCGTTTTCTCAGCCCAGGGCAACGCCTTCGTTGTTACACACAGCTCTCGTGCAGTTGCCGTCCCGAAGGGACGATCGACAGTAGCCCAGCACTTCAGTGCTGGGAAGATGAGAACCATGGGGTTGTTTGTCGTCCCGGAGGGACGATCGAAACGTGGTCCCGCAGGCCATCCTTCAATTGTCCCTACGGGACAACGCGGTTCTTGCCAACTTCCGGACCCAGCGATAAATCGCTGGGCTACTGTCAACGGCCCCTCCGGGGCGCAGATACTGGGACTTGTGTACAGCGGCTCGCCCGCCCCCCTACTGAAACCCATCGGCCACGAGCAGGTGATTACCCTGTGGTGCTGGACCAATCTGGCCGGCGGCATCGACGTCGCGCTGCGGGCCGATCCGCTGACGGCCGCCATGCTGGCCATCGTTACCTGCATCTCCACGCTCGTGGCGATCTACTCGATCGGCTACATGCACACCGATCCGGGCTACTGGCGCTTCTTCACCTACATCAGCCTGTTCGTCTTCTCGATGACGATGCTGGTGGCGGCGAGCAATTTCGTGGTCCTCTACGTGTTTTGGGAGGCGGTGGGCCTGTGCAGCTATCTGCTCATCGGCTTCTGGTTCGAAAAGCCGCAGGCAGCGGCGGCGGGTAAGAAGGCCTTCCTCGTCACCCGGCTGGGCGATTGCGGCCTGCTGCTCGGCCTGTTCCTCATCTGGACTACCTACGGCACGTTCAATTTCCATGATACCTGGGCCGATGGGCGACTCGTGATGGGCGTCCTCGGCCAGACGCGGCTGGCCACCCCGGGGGCAATCGTCGGCGGGGGCGTGGGCACGGCGATTGCCCTGCTCTTGCTGCTGGGGGCCTGCGGCAAGAGCGCCCAGTTTCCGCTGCACGTGTGGTTGCCCGATGCCATGGAAGGCCCCACGCCCGTCAGCGCCCTGATCCACGCGGCCACGATGGTGACGGCCGGTGTGTACCTGATCGCCCGCTGTACGCCGCTCTTGGCCGCCGTGCCCGACGCCCAATGCGTCGTGGCCGTGATCGGCGGGGTGACGGCCCTCTTGGGCGGGATCATCGCCATTACCCAAAACGATCTGAAACGCATCCTGGCCTATTCCACCATCAGCCACCTCGGCTACATGTTTCTCGCCCTGGGCAGCGGCACGCTCCTGGGCGTGACGGCCGGCATGTTCCATCTGCTCACCCACGCGTTTTTCAAGGCCCTCTTGTTCCTCGGTGCCGGCAGTGTGATGCACGCGATGGGCGGCGTGATCGACATTCGCCGCCTGGGCGGGCTGCGGCATCGCCTGCCGGTTACGCATTGGACCTTTTTGATCGGCTGCCTGGCCATCGCCGGCGTTTTTCCCTTCGCCGGCTTCTGGAGCAAAGACGCCATCCTGTTGGCCGTCCAGCAGCGGGTGGGCCAAGGCAATATCGGAGAGATCTTCGAAACCCTCTTCGCCTCGGCCACGCTGGGCATCCTGCTGATCGACTTTTACATGTTCCGGCCGTTCTTCCTCACGTTTTATGGTCCCGAGCGGATTCTGCCCGAGGCCGGCCATCACACCCACGAGTCGCCCGGCGCGATGACCGTGCCGCTGATGATCCTGGCCTTCGGCGCGACGGTCGTGGGGGCGTATTTCGAGTGGACGCACGGTTTTTCCCGGTTCCTGGCGGCCACGCCGTCGCTCGCCTATCTGCCGGCCGTGCCGGAGCCCGCCGCGGCCGAGGCGGCCCGGCACTTTCGCATGGGCGTCACCAGCACGATCATCACCGGCGTGGGCATCGCGGCGGCCGCCGTGATCTACCTCGGCACCCGCACCGGCGCCGCCCGGCTGGCCCGCTTGATGAATGTCTTCGGCCTCTACAGCCTCTCTTACAGCAAGTTCTTTTTCGATCCCTTATATATGCTGCTCGTGGTGTGGCCGGTGCTGGGCATCGCCCGGCTGGCCGCCTTGTTCGACCAGTACGTCATTGACGCCTTAGTCGATTTCTGTGGCAAGATTCCCAAGCTGGTGGGCGAGGCCTTGCGGCCGGCGCAAAACGGCTTGGTCCAGTTCTACGCCCTGATGATGATGATCGGGTTGTTCCTGCTGCTGGGCTCGCTCTTGATGTAAAACGCCGTGTAACACGTTCCGCTCTCTTATGGCGACCATACTGCTCATTGCCTTGTTCCTCCCCTTGGCCGGCGGCCTGCTGCTCGGCGGCACTCGGTCGCTCGCGCGCTGGTGGGCGCTGGGCGTCGTGCTGGTGGTGTTCGCCCTGACCGTTGTGCTCGTGGCCGCCTATCCGGGTGGAGTCGAGCCCTTCGCCGGTACCGACTTGCGCTGGTTCGACGAGGCCCACGCCCCGGTTGACATCCGTTTCAGCGTCGCCTTGGACGGGCTGGGTCTCTGGCTGTTCGCCCTGACTTCGCTCCTGATGGTGGTGGCCGTGCTGGTCGGTTGGGAAGCGATCGAGCAGCAAGCATCTCTCTACTACCGGCTCTTGCTGATCTTGGAAACGGGCATGTTGGGCGTTTTTGTCGCCCGCGACATCATTCTCTTCTACGTTTTTTTCGAATTCACGCTGATCCCGCTCTTTTTCTTGATCGGCATCTGGGGCAGCCAAGAGCGGCAGCACGCGGCGGTAAAATTCTTCCTCTTCACGCTGGCCGGCAGCCTGCTGACGTTCCTCGGGCTCTTGGCCATCGTGCTGTGGAACTACTATCACCCCGCCGGCCGCGCGGCCACCGGCGAACTGACGTTTTCCATCCCGCGGCTCACCGAGGCCCTGCGCACGCGGCCCATGGAACCGGCGGTGCAAGTGTGGATCTTTTTGGCCCTCTTGGCCGGCTTTGCCATCAAGGTGCCGCTGTTCCCGTTCCACACCTGGCTGCCGCTGGCCCACGTTGAGGCGCCGACGGCGGGCAGCGTGATCCTGGCCGGCGTGCTGTTGAAGGTGGGCACCTATGGCTTCACGCGCTTCAATGTGGCGATGCTCCCCACGGCCACGGCCACGCTCATGCCTTGGCTCTTGTGGCTGTCGCTGGCCGGCATCGTCTACGGGGCCCTGGTCGCGCTGGCCCAACACGACATCAAACGGCTCATCGCCTATTCCAGCGTCAGCCATCTGGGCTTTTGCATGCTGGGGCTGTTCGCCCTGAACCGGCTGGGCATCCAAGGCAGCGTGCTGCAAATGGTCAATCACGGCCTGTCGACCGGCGGACTGTTCGCCGTCGTAGGCATGCTTTACGAGCGCTACCACACGCGGCAGATCGCCGATCTGGCCGGCCTGGCCGGGCGGCTCCCCGTGTTGGCGTTCTTCATGCTCGTGCTGACCCTGTCCAGCATCGCCGTGCCGGGCCTGAACGGGTTCGTGGGCGAGTTCTTCATCCTGCTGGGCATGTTCGAGCGGGGCTGGGTCGCCGCCTCCCCGTTCCAGCTTCGCCTGATCGCCGTGCTGGCCGTGAGCGGCGTCATTCTCGGGGCCTGGTACATGCTGTGGCTGTATCAGCGGGTGTTCTTTGGCCCGCTCCGCGAGCCGGCCCAGCATGCGGCCGATTCCCCGCCGCGCGATCTTTCCGGCCGCGAGGTATGCTGCCTCGCGCCGTTGGTGATCATCATAATCTGGATCGGCTTGCAGCCGCGATTCTTCCTCGACCGCATGGCCCCCACGCTGGACGCCCTGGTGGCGCCGGCCATGCGGGCGGTCGGCGATCGAGTGGCATCGCCGGAAATCTTGCCCGCCGAGGAAATGAAGGGGACCGGCTTTTTCACGATCCGGCCAGAAAACACACCTCCGGGACTATCCCCGGGACCGCAGTCCCGGGGCGTTGTCCCTGAACCCCGAACCCTGAACCCTGAACCCTCCCGATGACCACCCTGACCGTCCAATTGCTGACGCCCGAGATTGTGCTGATCGCCGCCGCGGTGGCGATCTATCTGGGCGGGACGTTCTCGGCGGCGCGGCAGGCATGGAGTTGGCTGGCCGCCGCGGCTGTCGTGGTGGCGGCTGTCGCCCTCTGGGCCCAGCATGGCGCGGCCACGGCCGGCGGCCCTTTGGTCTTGGACGGGCTGGCGTGGCGCGGCCGATGGCTGACGCTGGCCTTCGGCCTGCTGTTCGTGCTGCTCGGCTTTCGGCCGCTCCCCTTAAGTGCCGCCGAATACGCCGGCTCGCTGTTGTTGACCGTCGCCGGCTTGATGCTCGTCTTTGACGCCGGCAACCTGGTGCTCTTGTTCGTGGCCCTGGAACTGATCTCCATTCCCACCTACGTGTTGCTCTACCTGGGCCGCCGCGACGCCCAGGGGCAGGAGTCGGCCGCCAAATACTTCTTCCTGAGCGTGCTTTCCTCGGCAATCGTGCTGTACGGCTTCAGTTTCCTGTACGGCGTCGGCGGTTCGACCCAATTGACCGCCGTGCGGGCCGCGCTGGCCGATCCGGCCGCGCCCTCGGGATTTCGGGCCTTCTCAAAGGTGGCCCTGGCGCTTCTTTTTGGCGGCCTCTGCTTCCGCATCACCGCCGTGCCGTTCCATTTTTACGCCCCCGACGTCTATCAAGGCACGAGTTATCCCAACGCTGCGTTGCTTTCGGTAATACCCAAGGCGGCAGGATTTGTGGTGCTCACGCGGCTGCTCCTGGCCGCCATGCCCGGCCTGGAACTCTACGCCTGGCGCGCCGCGGCGGTGATTGCCGTCTTGACCATGACCACGGGCAACGTGCTGGCCCTCTGGCAGGACGATCTCCGCCGGCTGCTCGCCTATTCGGCGATCGCGCACGCGGGCTACATGCTGATCGGATTGGCCGTCGCGTTGGCCACGCGCAACGAGCCCGGCTCGTGGAACGGCCTGGCGGCGCTCTGGTTTTATCTGGTGGTTTACGCGGCGGCCACGCTGGGGGCGTTCGCCGTTTTGGAACACTTGGGCCGGCCCGAACGCCGACTCGAGGGCGTGGAAGAATTAGCTGGGCTCGGGCAAACCCGACCCTTGGCCGCCGCGCTGTTGGCCGTTTTTTTGCTCAGTCTGATGGGCGTGCCGCCGCTCGCCGGTTTTTGGGGCAAGTTCTGCATCTTCGGCAGTGCCCTGAACGTCGATGGCGCGGCCGGCGCCGCGGAGGGCATGCAGCCCTGGTTTACTGCCCTGGCCATCATTGGCGTGCTGAACGCGGCCGTGGCCGCGGCCTACTATCTTCGCGTGGTCGCCGTGATGTACTTCCGCACGCCCTTGGCCACGCCCCCGGCCCGGGGCGGCGGCGGACCATGGTGGGCAGCCGTGGCGTGCGGCTTGGCCGTGGTCCTGATTGGGTTCTTTCCCGGCCCGCTGATGCGTGAAGCCAGTGACGCCGGCGCTCAGATTCCGGTGGCTGGCCAAGCGGATCGCACGTTGTCGGAGGGGCAAAAGAGGCCGCCACCCCAGCCTGCCCCGAGTTCTGGAGTGGTGGCACACCCAGCGACGGTGTCTCGCCGTGGCCCGTAACTGCTCAAAACCGCGCCGCAAGGCGTTGCTGTTGAAGAGTTCCCGGCGCTGCTATTATCGAGGATGGGGGTGACAACCAGTTGTCATAGCGCCATAAGGTATCCAAAACCCGCGAAAATGCCGCCTGCGAAAAATCCCATGTCTGCTCCACGGACTCGCGCAACGGAATTGGCTCGGCTTTTTCAGGCGGCCAGGCAGCCGATTTACCTGCTCGACGAAGAACTGACGATCGTCTTCGTCAACCGGGCCTGCGAAGAGTGGCTCGCGGCACCCCAATCGCTGGTGGGCCGGCGATGCGCGTATCATTCCAGCCTCGCGGCGACGGGGCTCGACGCCCTGGCCGCCGGGCTCTGTCCGCCGCCCGAGGTGCTGGCCGGCAATATCGCCGTGGCCACGGTCTCCCGCGGGGACGAAAACGGCCGGCCGAGCGTGCGCAGGGCCCGCTTCATGCCGCTGGGATTAGAGGCCGAGTGCCTGCTAGGCGTGTTGGCCATCGTCGATGCGGTGGACCAACCGCCGGCTGCCGTCGATGGCGATCCGGCCGCCGGCGGGCTTCGCGAAGCGGAGCCCAGTGTGCTGCACGAGCAGATCCGCCGTTTTCGGCAGGAGGCGGCCGCGCGGTATCGCGCCGATCGGCTCATCGGCGACGGTCCGGCGATGCGGCTGGCCCGCCGGCAGGTCGAGCTGGCCAGTCAGGCCAGGGCCAGCGTGCTGCTGATCGGTCCGCCCGGCAGCGGCCGCCGGCATCTGGCCTCCGCGATTCACTATGGCGTCAATCCGCCCTCGCCCGAGCTTCTGGCGACGACGCTGGTGCCGCTGGACTGTGCGCTGCTGGGGGCCGATTTGCTCGAAGAGGTGGCCGCGGCCGTCACCCGGGCCCGGCTGTTGGACGATAAGACCGCCCCCGGCACGTTGCTGCTGCATCGGGTGGACGAGATTTCCAGCGACATGCAGGTGGAGTTGGCTGGCCTGTTCGTGCGGCGGCCGCTCAATTGGCGGTTGATGGCCACCGCGGGCGAGCCGTTGGCCGAGTTGGCCCGCCGGGGAAAGTTCCGCGACGACCTGGCCGCGGCGCTCAGCACGATTGTGATCGAGTTGCCCTCGCTGGCCCGGCGGCGCGAGGACCTGCCGCTGTTGGCCCAGTTGTTTCTCGAAGACCTCAACGCCGTGGGCAATCGGCAGATCGGCGGCTTTACCCCCGCGGCCCTCGATCTGTTGGACGGCTACGCCTGGCCGGGAAACCTCGACGAACTGGCCGAGGTGGTGGCCGAGTCGCACCGGCACGTGGCGGGCCGGAAAATCGACGTGGCCGACTTGCCCGAGCGGCTCCGCCTGGTCAGCCAGGCGGCCGCCCACCCGCATCGCACGGAAGAAACCATCGTCTTAAGCGAATACCTCGGCCGCGTGGAGCGTGAACTGATCCGTCGCGCGCTCGCCCGGGCAAAAGGGAACAAATCGCGTGCGGCCCGGCTGCTGGGCTTGACCCGCCCGCGGCTTTACCGGCGCATGGTGCAACTGGGACTGGAGTGAGAATGGACGATACTCGTTTAGCGGCTGCCGGCACGGTGGCCCCGAGTGGAGAGGAACTATGGATCGTTTAGCGGCCGCCGGCACTGCGGCCCCCAGCGCGCCTGCTCGGCTCTTGGTTTGCGAACGTACCGGCCGTTGGGCCGTCGCGCTGCGTCGCGAATTGGCCGAGGCGGGCGTCCGCGTTTGGGAAACGCGCACCCTGGACGACTGTTTGCAAGAATTGGCCGAGAGTCCTGCCTCGTTCGTGATCCTTCACCTTGAAAGTAACGCTGCGGGGCTGCTGGGCTGCCTGGCGCGTCAGCGACGCGAGTTCCCTCGGGCGCGAGTGGCCGTGGTGGCCGACCGGCGCTGGGCCGGCTACGAGGGGCTGCTGCGCGAGGCCGGGGCGACCAGTTTTCTCTGTTCGCCTCGCCGGCTCGGACAACTCGCCCAACTGGCCTGCCGTCATCTGGCCCAAGTGCCGCCGCCCGTGCAAAGCCTGGCCGACCGGATCTGGGCCGGTCTGCCGTGGGGATGAGGGGAGAGGAAAAGCGGGAAGGGGGAAGGCGGAAGGGGGAGAAATGTTGGGGTGGCAGTTGCACTGCCACCCTTGTGTTTGCCGCAACTCCGGGGGCGGCAGTGCAACTGCCGCCCCAACAATGCCCGGGCCGTCGCCCAGGCGGGGCATAAAATGCTATGATGACAGGTTGGCCACAGCAAAACTGACGAGGAATACGCAACCATGCCTAACCAACAGCCCACCGAGGCCGCCGTACGGGCCGCCTTGGCGGAATTCAAGGACCCGGAAACGGGCCGCAGCATTACCCAACTCGATCAGGTCCATGCCCTGCGCCTGGACGACGGGCGGCTATCGGTCACACTCGGTTTGACGACCTGGGCGGCGCCGGTGGGGGAACAAATCCGCACCGAACTGGCCGAGTTGCTCCGCCGACAGTTTCCCGGTCTCGACGTCACGGTGGAAGCGGCCGTTCACGAGCGAAAACCCGAGAAATTGGGCGACATCGGCCTGGCGGCCAAGACCGTCGTGGCCGTGGGAGCGGGGAAGGGGGGCGTCGGCAAAAGCTCGTTGGCCGCCTATCTCGCCTTCGGGCTGAGCCGGGTCGGCAGCCGCGTCGGCCTGATGGATGCCGACGTCTATGGCCCCAGCATTCCGCACCTGTTGGGCAGCCGCGAGCGGCCCTCCGTCGTCGCCGACCGCATCCAGCCCGTCATGGTCGACGGATTGGCGGTCATGTCGATGGGTTTCCTGGTGCCGGAAGGCGAAGCGGTGATCTGGCGCGGGCCGATGCTGCACACGGCGCTCACGCAGTTCCTGCGCGACACGGCCTGGGGCGACCTCGACTATCTGATTATCGACATGCCTCCCGGCACGGGCGACGTGGCGTTATCGCTTTCCCAATTGTTGCCGCTTACCGGGGCGGTGATCGTCTGCACGCCGCAAGACGTTGCCTTGCTCGATGCCGTGAAGGCCATCAACATGTTTCGCAAGGTGAACGTGCCCGTGCTGGGCATGGTCGAGAACATGAGTTTCTTCCTTTGCTCCCATTGCAACACCCGGCACGACATCTTTGGCTCCGGTGGTGCGAAGCGCCGCGCGGCGGAGTTGGGTGTGCCTTTCCTCGGCGAGTTGCCGATCGCCACGGCGCTCCGCGTCGGGGCCGACCAAGGCCGCGTCAGTGCCGCGTTCGACGAGCCCACGGTGCAACCGTACTTGGAGACGATCTGCCGCAACTTCGTCGGCAACCTGGTGGCCGACCATCGCGAGCGGCCCGCGCTGCCGACGTTGCCGGTGTTGGGAGGGTGACGTAGGGCGCGTGAAACGCACCGCCCGCAGCAGTCATTCTGAGCGAAGCGAAGAATCTCCTCCCGATTCCGGCGAGATCCTTCGCTGCGCTCAGGATGACGTCCATGCCGCAACTACTGGCCGCTAAAACACTTAGGGCCGCCGAGAGACTTTCTCCCGGCGGCCCTTTCTCGTCGTAATCGGTGCGAGTTTTGCGCTGAAAACCGAGCAAGCTACGCGCTGTGTGCAATTACTTGCAGCAGCAACAGCTCTTCTTGCTGGTCTTCTTCGCTGCCTTCTTGGCGGGCGCCTTCTTGGCAACCTTCTTGGCAACTTTCTTCTTGGCCACAGTCACTCCTTCGTCAGACTTTCCAAGCGGGCCTCGGGCCGAGCGCTCCGACCATCGGAGACTCGGCATCATGCCCTGCTACGTTTAAGTTTTAGCGTACTTGGAAATCATTTCAAGGTCTCATCGGCAAATTCGCGCGCAACCGGCCAGAAAAACTTCAGCCGCGATGGCAAGCCAACGCGCGCCGCGGTCCGTTATCACGGATTGCGACCGTTGTAGGCCTGCAACGTCATGTAGCTGGAGTACGCGAGATAGCCGAACATCGCCACCACGAACAGGTCGCGATGCCATTGCGTCAGTCCGATCACCGCCATGGCCACGGCGGCCGCGATCGACAGGCAAAGCGACGCGCGAATGCCCTCGCGCGGATGCGACTGCACCAGGACCTCGCGGGCGATCTGTCCGCCGTCCAAGGGATAGATCGGCAAGAGGTTCACCATGCCCCACACCACGGAGACGAAGAAAATGTCGTCGAGAAACTCGGCTAGTCGCAGGTTGGGCAACCAGACCACCGGCCGCAGACCCCAGGGGCTAACGTAAAGAATATGGTCGCCATGGCCCGCCGCGTGAAGCCCGACTAAGAGCGCGCCGGCCAACAGAAAGCCTGCCGCCGGGCCGGCCAACGAGATCATGACCTGGGCCAGCGGCCCCGCTCCCTTCGACGTGGACGTAGAGCGGTAATCGTAGGAGGCTTGGCCGCCGAACGCGTACAAAGTGATCCAGGGGCGAAATCCATATGCCCGCATCATCAGCGCATGTCCTAGCTCGTGGATCAAAATTGACACGAACACGGCCGCCACCCAGATGAGCACAGAGCTGGCCGTCACGCGCTTGCTGCCGATCAGCATGAGGGTAATCAGCCAGAAGAGCGGATGGACCCGAACGGGGATGCCCAACAGGGAGAAACTGAGGTCGTATTGCGTTCGCGGGGGTTCGCCGAGCACGAGTTGGACTCACAGGAAGGGGGAAGGGAGAAGGCGGAAAGACAGCGCCGAAAACTCCTCAGTGTCCGCAAAACAACAACCGGGTGGGACGGATGCGTTGGGTGGCACGTCCCTGAGCGCAGCGAAGGGCGTGATCCCTCCACGATGCCCTTCGTTCCTCAGGGCGTGTCACCCAGATCGCCATGACGGGAACTCCTTCAGGCCCTTTTCGGCTGCGGATCGGGTTTGGGACGGGGCGCTTTGTGCTGGCTGCGGCGTTCGGCTCGCGTCGAGTGGCGGATTTCGGCCTCGGCCACCGGCTTGCCCATCTGTTTCCGCATCTGCGCGATGCGGTCCCGGATGGCCGCCGCCCGCTCGAACTCCAATTCCTCGGCCGCGGCCAGCATCTCGGTCTCCAATTCGGCCAGATACTCCTCGGTGATGTATTGCGTCTCTTCCGACCGGCCCACCACGGCATACGAACTGGCATGGGCGGCCGCGTCGGCCTCGATGCCCATGCGAATGCTCTTGCGGATCGTTTCCGGCGTAATGCCGTGGGTCTCGTTGTACTCCTCCTGCATTTTCCGCCGCCGGCGGGTCTCGTCGATCGCCCGCTGCATCGAAGCGGTCACTTTGTCGGCATACAACAGCACCTTGGCGTTCACATTGCGGGCCGAACGGCCGATGGTCTGCATGAGCGACGTCTCGCTCCGCAAAAAGCCCTCCTTGTCGGCATCGAGAATGGCCACCAGCGAGACCTCGGGCAGGTCGAGCCCTTCGCGGAGCAGGTTGACGCCCACCAGCACGTCGAAATGGCCCTGCCGCAGATCGCGGAGCAGCTCGACCCGTTCGAAGGCGTCCAGGTCGCTATGGAGCCACTTGCAGCGGACGTCCTGCTTGCCGAAATAGGCCGATAGGTCCTCGGCCAGCCGCTTGGTGAGCGTGGTCACCAACACCCGCTCGCCCGCGGCCGCCCGGCTGCGAATCTGTTCCAACAGGTGCGGTATTTGCGTGCGGGCCGGCGCCACTTCGATCTCCGGATCGAGCAAACCGGTGGGGCGAATCACTTGCTCGACGACTTGCCCATCGGTCTTTCCCAGCTCGTAGGGCCCCGGCGTGGCCGACACGAAAACCACCTGGTTGACCCGACCTTCCCATTCTTCGAAGCGCAGGGGCCGATTGTCCAACGCGCTCGGCAACCGGAATCCGTGCTCGACCAGCGTGACCTTGCGGTTGTGGTCGCCGTGGTGCATGCCGCCAATTTGCGGCACGCTGACGTGCGATTCGTCGACAAAGAGCAGGTAATCCTCCGGGAAGAAGCTAAACAGCGTGTCGGGGGGCGAGCCGGCCGGCCGCCCGCTCAGCGGCCGGCTGTAGTTCTCGATGCCCGGACAGTAGCCCACCTCCTGCAGCATCTCGATGTCGAAGCGGGTTCGGGCGCTCAGACGCTGGGCCTCCAACAGCTTTCCCTGGTCCTTGAACTCCTTGAGCCGGTCTTGCAGCTCCTTTTTGATGTCGGCCACCGCCCCGGCGATGCGTTCTTCGGGCAGCACGAAGTGCTTCGAAGGGTAGACGAACATCCGCTCGGGCCGGTCGAGCACCTCACCCGTCAACGGCTGGATGACCGAAAGCTGCTCGACTTCGTCGCCCCAGAATTCGATGCGATAGGCGGTTTCTTCGTAGGTGGGCCAGACCTCGACGCAATCGCCCCGCACGCGGAACTTGCCCGGCTGAAACTCGATGTCGTTCCGCTCGTACTGGATGTCGACCAGCTTGGCGAGCACGCCGTCGCGATCGAGCGTTTGTCCGACCGCCACGCCCACCATCATGGCCCGATAATCCTCCGGCGAGCCCAGGCCGTAGATACAGGAGACGCTGGCCACGATGATCACGTCGCGGCGGCTCACCAGGGCGCTGGTGGCGGCCAGCCGCAGCCGCTCGATCTGCTGGTTGATCGAGGCGTCCTTCTCGATGTAAATGTCGCGCTGGGGGATGTACGCCTCGGGCTGGTAGTAGTCGTAATAGCTGACGAAGTAGTGGACGGCGTTATGCGGAAAAAACTCCTTGAACTCGCCGTACAACTGGGCGGCCAACGTTTTGTTGTGCGACATCACCAGCACCGGCCGCTGGAAGTGCTGGATGACGTTGGCCATGGTGAAGGTCTTGCCGGAGCCGGTCACGCCCATCAAGACCTGCTGTTTTTTCCCGCTTTGCACACCCTCGATCAGGGCTTCGATGGCCTGGGGCTGGTCGCCGGCGGGTTCAAAAGGGGCAACGAGTTCGAACATGGCAGCCTTCGAGCTTCTGCGGCGGATGGCAATCTTGTAATTCTATCCGCGGGCGCTCTGCAATTCCACCGAGAAGTAGGGTGGGGCAAGCGAAGCGATGACCCACCACGGTCCGGCGGCTCAAATTCTCGGTGGGGCATCTCGGGTGGCCCGGATAGCTCGTCTATCCGGGCCGCGCCAGCGGCAAGAGACCCCGGCGAAACCCCTTGTGGCTTCGCCACGCCGATAGCAAGCTATCGGGGTCACCCGCGAAACACAGGCCTAAACCGGCTCGCAATCTGCTTCGAGGACGTACCCGATTGCTCTGATCACATCCCGCAGGTTCGAGGCGTCCAGCACGCCGATGGGGCCGGCCGAGAGGTCCAGTTGGGATTTCTCAATCGAGAGGACGTTCTCGCACTGGGCCACACAATCCGTGGTGAATCCGAACTGGCCAGTGTGGTAAGGCACACAATTGGGGAACCGGCTACGAAGGGCGAAGCGGGACGATGTGCAAAAGACCGCCAGCACGTAGTGACCGCGGTTGAGGTCCTCTCGCGACACCACGATCACCGGATGCCGGCCCGCTTCAGGCAGGTCGGCCATGTAGATTTCGCCGGGGCGCATTACGGCTCCTGTTCAGCGCGGGCCGCGGCATTGCGGGCGGCGACGCGGCGAATACTCTGCTGCAACCGCTCGTCCTCGAGAACGTCGCGGATGCCCTCGTATTGGTCGGCAGGCAGCAGAATATATGCGACGTTGGTGCGCGGATCGGTCACGCGCAGCAGGTGTTCCGGGGACTGATCAATTGCCTGCTGCTGCTCTGGGGAGAGATTGATGCTCATGGCGTCACCTCCGTCCTCAGGTCCTACGAAACATGGACTCCCTACCCGTTCCCCATTTTATTCTATTCGTCCCCGATCAGATCGGCCTCGGTGATCATCTCAAACTTGCGGGCGGCCAGCGTCTCTTGGGCAATCTCGATGTTGTCGACCATCAGCGCCACGGCGGCACGCCCCCGCGGACGAACCAACAGCGGGTAGGCCTGAATAATGTTCACCTCGGCCTGCAAGAGGGCCGTGCAGATGTCCAACAGGGCCTGCGGCCCCTCGGGCAGTTCCACCCCGATCAGATCGCTCTCGATGATGGCCAGCCCGGCCCGTTCCAAGATCTCGCGGCCTTGCTCGGGATGGCTGAGCAGGAAACGCACGAAGGCACATTCGGCCGTATCCGAGATCGACAGGGCGACGATCCGCACCCGGCTCCCCTCGAAACGGCGAATCACCTCCAGCAGCTTCCCTACCCGGTTCTCCAAGAAAACCGTAAACTGCCGGATGGCCGGGTAATTTCGCCCCCGCATCGTCGAGTAGTCGATACCGGCCGTACTCATTGGCAAAAAGGGTCCTAAAAGGCTCCCTAATAATATGTCCCCGAAACCGCTTTGAGAAGACCCCACATGTTACGACAGCACGAAATCGAGTTACGGGTGCGATACAAGGAAAGCGACCCCATGGGGTTCCTGCACCACGCCAACTACTTTACCTACTTTGAACTGGGCCGAACCGAGCTGCTGCGGGCCGACGGCGGCAATTACCGCCAAATGGAGGAGGACGGGTTGCGGGTGATCGTCGTGAAGGCCGAGTGCCGCTTTCGCCGTCCCGCCCGCTACGACGACGTGTTGCGGCTGCGGACCACCATCGTTCGCTCCGCGGGCGCCAAGATCGAACACGAGTACGAGTTGTTCCGCGACGGCGAGTGTCTGGCCGTGGGACACGTGACATTGGCCGTTCTGGACCGCAACGGCAAGGTCCAGCCGGTGCCGGAGTGGATGGCGACCAAGGAGAAAGATGAAAGGGGGAAGGCGGAAAGGGGAAGGCCGAAGGCGGAAGGCGACGCGTAAAAGGGATACTGTACTAAGAAATTGTTTAGCCGGCGGGCTTGCCCGCCGCATTGGATCGCCGAACGATACGGCGGGCAAGCCCGCCGGCTAAACGTTGGAGTGTCCAGTCGCCACGATCCGTTACTGTACCTCACGGCCGTGAAGCTTGACTCGCCCCTGGCGATATGTTCCCATGATAAGGAACGATCACGCCCGTTCTTCCCCCCGCAACCGCCCCGGAGTCTCGCCATGACGATTTGCACGTTGCATCGACCGGCCATGCTATTGAGATGCCTTTTCTTGTTCGCCAGCGCGGTCAGCGCGGCCGTCGCCGGCACGGCGGCCGTGGCCGACCGTCCCTCGCCCAAGATCGAGCAGGTGATCGTGGTCTTCAAGACGCATTTCGACATCGGCTATACCGACTTGGCCCGCAATGTCGTCAACCGCTATCGCACGTCGATGATCGACAAGGCCCTGGACGTGTGCGATGACGCGAAGAACATGCCGGCCGAGCAACGCTTTGTGTGGACCGTACCCGGCTGGCCGATGGCGCAGATTCTCTGGCCGGGGCAAACCGCCGATCGCCGCGAGCGAACCCTGCAGGCGATCCATGATGGGCGGCTGGTCTGGCACGCCCTGCCCGGCTCGCTGCATACCGAATCGCTCGACCTGGAGGACCTGGTCCGCGGCCTGGGCTTCGCTTCGCAGTTGGCCCGGCAAACCGGAACGCCGCTGCCCTTTGACGCCAAAATGACCGACGTCGCTTCGCACACCTGGATTTTGGCCACCATCCTCAAGCGTGCCGGCGTGGAGTTCTTGCACCTCGGCAGCAACTCGGAGAGTGCCTCGCCCGAGCTGCCCCGGCTCTTTTGGTGGCAGGGGCCGGACGGCTCGCGGCTGTTGACGATGTACACGGCCGAGGGCTACGGCACGGGCCTCAAGGCGCCCCCCGGCTGGCCCTCGAAAACCTGGCTGGCCCTGATCCACACCAGCGACAACGAGGGCCCGCCCACCAGCGCGAGCGTGCGGAAGCTGGTCGAACAGGCCAAACGGGAATTGCCGGGCGTCAAGATCCGCTTCGGCCGGCTCTCCGATTTCGCCGACGCGGTGATTAAGGAGAATCCGTCGCTGCCGGTGGTGCGGGCCGACATGCCCGACAACTGGATTCACGGCATCGGCTCGATGCCCGTCGAAACGGCCTTGGCCCGCCGCATCCGGCCGCGGATCGGCACGCTGGAATCGCTCACCACGCTCTTGGGCGGTTGGGGCGTGAAGGCGCCCGGTGTCAAGGCCGCCGTAGCGACGGCCTACGAAGGGAGCATGCTTTTCGGCGAGCACACCTGGGGCTGCTCGGGGGAGATCATCGGTTGGAAATATGGCGAGGCGTGGGAAAAGGACCGGATCGCGCGCAAGGCCGCTTATGATTTTGCCGAAGCGTCGTGGAGCGAAAAAGGCGATCGCATCCGCGTGGCAGAAAAGGCCGTCACGCCGGCGCTCGATGCGGACATGGAAGCGTTGGTCCGGGCAGTGCGGGTGGTCGGACCACGAATCGTGGTGTTCAATCCATTGCCTTGGACGCGCGACGAATTCGTCCAAACCAAGGCGATAGGACTCTGCGGCTGTCCGAACGTGGCCAACAGCCCAGCCGTGGTTAAGGACGTGGCCAGCGGCAAGACGATCCCCGCCGAACTCTTCTTCTTTGGCGGTGGACTGGAGTTTGTGGCCCGCGACGTTCCACCGCTAGGCTATCGGACCTATGTTCTCGTGAATGAGAAGAGCGAGCAGCATGCGTTGCCGCTCGCCAACAACCGGAATGTGTTAGAAAACGAGTATTTCCGCGTCAGGCTCGATCCGAAGCGCGGCGTGGTCGCCTCGCTCGTCGATAAGCAGTCGGGCCGGGAACTGGTCGACACCAGTTCGAAATATGGCTTCGGCCAATATCTCTACGAACGATTTGACGCCGACCAGGGCCACAAGTATCTGGTGGCGTTTTGCAAGAGCTATCCCTGGCCCGGCTGGGCGGAAAAGATCGTCAAACCCAACCTGCCGCCGGCCAAGGAAGTGCCCTACGTGGCGGCATCGCCAACACGGATTAACATCGTGGTCAAGCGCGGACCGATCAGCAGCGAGGCCATGCTCGGGACGAGCGCCGGACCAGGTATTGTCCACGATGTGACCATGGACGTGGCTCTGCACTGCGGCTGCCCCTTCATCGATGTGATGCTTTTGATACCATCCAAGAAGCCGGACCCCTGGCCCGAGGCTGGCTGGCTCTGCTTCCCCTTCAAGGTCGATAAGCCCCGCTTCCAACTGGGCCGACTGGGCTCGATCATCGATCCGGCCAAGGATTGCCGCCGCGGCTCGAACAACGAGGTCTTCTGCTTGGGCAGCGGCATGACCGTGCTCGATCCGGCGGGCACGGGCGTGGGGCTCTGCTCGCGAAGCTCGCCGCTGGTGAGCCTCGGTCATCCGGGCCTGTTCCGCTACACGAAGGATTTCACGCCCCGCGAGCCGACGGTCTTCGTCAACCTCTACAACAACCAGTGGGGCACCAACTTCCAGCAATGGATCGGAAAGGTGCCCGGCTTCACGGTTCGCATTTGGGCGGCCAAAAAGGGATCGAGCGAATCGGACCTGATCACGCCCTCCTGGGAAGCCCGTCAGCCCTGCCTGGCGGCCACATTCGACGGCCCGGCAGGCGATCTGCCGCCGTCGCAGGCCGGCATCGAGCTCTCGCAGAAAGGCGTGCTCGTGACCGCCTTTGGCCCCAATCCCGACGGCGACGGCACGCTGCTCAGGATCTGGGAGCAGGCCGGCAACGTCGGGCCTTGCCGCGTGCGGTTCCCCAAGAGCTTCATCAATGCCATCGCTCAGCCGTGCAATCTCCGCGGCGAGCCGGAAGGAAACCCGTTGCCCATCCGCGACGGTCAATTGACCCTCGCGCTGGCCCCCTTCGCCCCGGCCAGCGTGATTTTGACGGTGCAGTAAGACCGACTGAGTGTCACCAAGAACAAGAGCCGGCGGCTAACAGCCGCCGCAGCGTGGGCCCCCGATATCAGCGATCAACTCGTCTGTTGCTGATCCACGCCTCGGTCCGAGCAGTGCCAATCCATGTCGGGTCATCGACATTGAGCGTCCAATCGGTGTTGCGCGTCCGATAGCGCACCGTCAGGTCGGCGTCCGCGCCCTCGCCGCCGGGCTTGCCGTCGGCACCCAGGCTGATTAGCGTGATGACACCCTGTGGATCGATCGAATAGCGAAGCTTGCGTCCCCAACCGTCGAGCGCGGCTTGAAATGCTTCATCGTCCAAGATAGGCAGCGCCGACAGGCTGGGCGGGGCGGCCCGATGCTTTTGCATGTAGGCCTGGATTCGCTGGGCCGTGGCACGAAGCGCGTAGGATGTCGTCATTTGTGGCGACATCGGCGCGAAGCGAAGGTGTGCCACGGCATACTGAAAGAGGCTGAGCCCTGACGCCGGAACGATCAATGCCAGCAGGACGAGAACCATCCGCGTCTTGCCCCGGCAACACAGGGCGGCCGTCGCCGCCCACAACGGGCCGATGACCAGAAAATTGAGCGTGCGGGCCGTCGCCACCGACTGCCAGTCCTCATAACGGCTCATGAAGGAAAGGAATGAGAGCCCGCAAGCCGCGACCAGGAAGACGAAACCAAGGAGCCGGATCGCAAATTCTTTGAAATCAGTCTTCATGTGGTGACTCCTCGGGCACGACAGCCGCCAATGCCGCAGGTAGCGAACCGACCAACCTCGGGCCGGCAGCGCCCAACGTGACATCGTAGCCGAAATAGCTGGTGGCCAACAGACAGCCCCGCAGGTCGGGGTTGGCTGGCGGAGCGGCCGTTGTGATGCTGCCGCCGAACTTGCAACAACAAGAATGGGGCGGAAGTCGTCCGGGAAGTCGGTCAGCAACCGCACGCCCTCGATCGGCCTGGCGTTGTAGATCGACGCACGGCTAAACTAGCCCGCCGCCGTGGGCCGCTCCATCCGCGAAATGTGCTCCCACGGATCGGCGTTGCGCCCGAGAAGCTGCTTGAGCGGATCGGTGATCGCCGACAAGCGGGCCGCCACCTCGCTGTCCAGCGCCAACTCGCCGGCCGCGGCGTTTTCGGCGGCCTGGGCCGCGTTGCGGGCGCCCACGATCGCGGCCGTTACGCCCGGCTGCGCCAACAGCCAGGCAATCGCCAGCCGGCCCATCGGCTGCCCCACTTCCGCGGCCAGCCGCCGGATCTCGGCCAGCGCGGCAAAGGTCTCCGCTTCAAAGCCCGGCTCGCCGTGCCGGGTCATCGCCCTGCGCGACGAGAAGAGCCGGCTCCGCGCCCGCTTCTCCGGCACGTCGTCGGCCGTGGCGAACTTGCCGCTCAAGAGGGCCTGGTGCAAGGGGCTATAGCACAAGATGCCGATCTGGCGCTCCACGCACCGCGGCTGAATGTCGTACTCGATCGCCCGCCACAACAGGCTATACGGCACCTGGTTGCTCGCCACCGTGGGAAAAGGGGGACTGTCCCCTTTTTTGCCGGCACATGGGGACTGTCCCCTTTTTCCCACCTGACGCTCTAGCTGCGCCAACTCGTCGAGATAGCTCGCCCCGAAGTTCGAGACACCCAGGTAGCAGACCTTTCCCTCGCGGCAGAGGTCCTCCATCGCGCGGCAGGTCGGCTCCAGCGGAATGGCATGGTTGGGCCAATGGATTTGCAACAGATCGATATAGTCGGTCCGCAGGGCGCGGAGGCTCGTCTCGCAGCTTGCCCGGAGCCGGTCGGGCTCGAGGTCCGTCGGCCGCACTTTGGTGGCCACCACCACCTCGCGGCGGCGTCCGGCCAGGGCCTCGCCCAAAATTTCTTCGGCGTCGCCTTCGCCGTAGGCCGGGGCCGTATCGAAGAAGTTGATTCCGGCCGCCAGCGCGGCGTGGACCGTCGCCAGCGAATCGGCCCGCTGCCGATTATCCCAAAAGAAATCCTTGGTGGCGATCGACCACGAGCCCAGGCAGACGACCGACACCGAAAGCTCGCTGCGTCCCAGTTGGCGATACTGCATGTGACCGATCCAGGAGAGACTAGCAAAGAAGTGTTCCGGTTTTGCGATGGTAGAGATCGGGAAGAGGGTTGTCAAAGGGGGAAGGGGGAAGGCGGAGAAAGACATCTTAATCCACGAAACACGCGAAGCTCTCTTGTCGGGACGCGTTGCGGGCGGGCTTGCCACGTTTGTTTTGCCGCGTGCCGACACGGCGGGCAATCCCGCCCGCTAAACAATGTCCTGTTTTAACCCCAGAGATTACTACGCCCGTCTTTAGTGTCCTTCGTGCCCTTTGTGGACAAAACGCGTGTCCTCTCCCCTTCCCCCTTTGTATTGTCGCCCCCCACCACAGTATGGATTTCCGTTAATTTTCCATGCGTTATGGCCAAATTGTCGCAATTTTCGCGTATCTATGGTAAACTCGGCAGATATCCGTCCGTTGGGTGGGAGTCTGGGAGGTGGCCGGGGCGGTGATTCTCGGTAGGGTGCGTGAAACGCACCGCATCCTCCGAAGTGCCTCTCCCGCCGTCCCCCGAAGCCGCTGGCGGCCGGCGTCGATGTGTTGATCCTACTTGCGGCAACCGACCAGTTGGCAGTCACGTGAACGGAGGCAGCGATGAGACGGTCTCTTGCGACGCGTGCCGCGACGGCGGCGCAGTCAAGGTTCTTCCTCTGTACCTTCGCGGCAGTTCTTGCTCTTGCGGCTCCTCTTTCGCCGGTTCGGGCGGCGATAACCGCCACGGGCGATGTCGAGCCGACTGATCCAACCACTTGGTTCAATAACAACGCCACCGGCTACGTCGGCGACACGGCGAGCGGCACTCTCACGGTGAACTCCGGCAGCAGCCTTCCTGCGTGGACTTGCTACGTCGGCTACGGTAACGCCGCGACAGGCGTGGCGACGGTAGACGGGACCGGGTCGAATTGGTCGCCCGTAATGCTCACTGTTGGCGCGTACGGCACCGGGACGCTGAATGTTACTGACGGCGGTGCCGCCAGCAGCCCGACGGCGGTCTACTTGGGCTATTATGCCGGCTCGACCGGCACCGCGACGGTGGACGGAAGCGGCTCGCAGTTGACCAACCTGTATGCTTCAGGCCCCTCCGGGCCACCAAGTCTCTACGCTGGATACGGCGCTACTGGCACGCTGAGCGTCACGAACGGCGGTTACGTCGGCACACAGTTGACCGTCATTGGCTATAAGCCCGGCTCGACCGGCAGCGTGACGGTGGACGGATCCGGTTCGCAGTTGTACGACAGCGGGTACGGCAACAATCCTTCAACCCCTTGGGGCCTTTGCATTGGTGACGCCGGCAACGGGACACTGAAGATCACTGGCAGTGGTGTTGTCAACGCTTTGCCGGGCTGTACGATCGGCTACGCTGCCAACACGACCGGCCTCGTTACCGTGGACGGGGCCGGTTCCAAGCTCAACAACTACGGTTGCCCCGTCTGCGTTGGAAACGCGGGCAATGGGACGCTGAACATCACCAACGGCGGTGTTGTCCTCAGCAGTTCCAGCAATAACGGTGCCCCTTGTATCGTCGCTAATGCTGTCGGGGCGACGGGCGCGGTGACGGTCAGCGGAACCGGCTCGACGTGGACATGCGGCCCGACAGATCTGTTCGTGGGCTACAACGGCAGCGCCAGTATGAACATCGCCGGCGGTGGTGCCGTCAGCAACAACAACTGCTACGTCGGCTACTTCGAAACCGGCTTGACGGCTGCAGTAACGGTAGCCGGTCCCGGCTCGCAGTGGACGAACAGCTCAGAACTCTACGTTGGATATGGTGCAATCCACAGTGAAACTGGTGCAACCGGGGGCTGCAACGGGACACTGAGCATCACCAACGGCGGTGTCGTCAGCAATACCAACGGCTATATTGCCGATTATGTCGGCTCGACGGGCAGCGTGACCGTCGCCGGCATCGGCTCGAAATGGAACAACAGCGGCAACCTTTCGGTCGGCGGTGGTGGTCCTGGGACGCTGACCATCAGTGGCGGCGCCACCGTCAGCGACAGCATCGGCTATGTCTGCTACGGTGCCGCCACGTCTAACGTAACCGTGGATGGCGCCGGCTCGACGTGGACGAACACCAGCGGTCTTTTCGTCGGTGTCTACACCGGCTCCCTGGCAACTCTGAATATCAGGGGTGGCGGGGCCGTAACGGCAACCGGCGTTTACATCAACGCTCCTTCGGTACTGGGAATCGACGTGGGGACGGGCAGCAGCCTTACGGTTGGCGGTGGCACCGGCACGCTCACGAACCTCGGGACGGTCCGTTTTCTCGCCGGGGCGGGCGCGACGGCGGGGCAGCAGTCCTCGCCCGTCGCTGCTGCAACCTGGAGCGGCAGCGGCACTTACCGGGCCCTCGGCGGGACATGGAACAGCACCACCCACCAGTTCACCGTCTCCGCCGTCGAGGAGGGCAACGCCCATCAGCAGCTAACCATCGACCTGGAGAACCAGCAGCGGGTGTCGATCAGCGACAGATCCGGCTGGTCGGTCGGGGCAAGCTTTTTGAGCTCGACCACGTCGAAGCCCTTGAGCCTTACTGCCACCACGATCGGCGGCAGCACTTTTGTTTCCCTACAAAGCGTGCTCAGTCCGCAGCAGTCGATCTTGGGCGGCTGGGAGTTCGCCTTCACCAGCGGCTACACCGCGGGCGATCCGGCCTACCTCTCCTTCGACGTCGGCCCGGGCTACTCGCGCAATGGATTGGAGGTCTGGCACTTCGACGGCAGCAGTTGGACGCCGTTTTCGGCCGACGATCTGACCTATGACGGCACGTATGCCAGTTTCACGGTGACCGGCTTCAGCGGCTATGCAGTCACCACCGTGCCCGAACCGAGCACGCTCGCCCTGCTCGTCTCGGCCGGCCTGGGCCTGCTGGGCTACGCCCGGCGGAGAAGAGTTGCAAGCTTCATCCACGAAGCAGGCAAATGGTAGAACGAGTTGGCCGGTTTGGGGGAACACTAATCCCCGCTCATCGACACTGATGGAAACGATCAGTGAAGATGAGCGAACGTCAGCGTTCCTGGATTGCCTCGGCGGCACAGACAGCGCCGGCCGCTCTGCGTTCCCTGCGTTCTTTGACGGCCATTTTGCTCGCCGTGATCGCTGCTGAGCATTTCTGTCACCATCCCGGTCCGCAATCGCCGTTGCTGCGTCCTTAGGATCGCTCTCTTGACGGGGCGGTTTGGTCGGCTACAACAGTAGAATACCCACGAAACGACCGGCCATATTCCAGCCTCGCAACGACTGTTTCCCGGAGAACCCCGCCATGCCCCGCCCCGAGTCGACGCGACGCAACTTTCTCGCCGGCACCGCCTCGGCCGTGTTGGCCGCCGGCGCCGTTCCCACGGTCGTCGCGAGCGCCGCCGCGGCCGCCGAGCCGGCCGAGGCGGGCAGCCAGCGGCTCTCGCTCTCGCAATTGCACAAGTGGGAAGCGCGCCGCTACGGCATGTTCATCCACTTTGGCGTGAGCACGTTCGTGCCCGACGAGTTCGCCGACGGCAAGGCGCCTGCCACGACCTATGCCCCCGATCGGCTCGACGTCGACCAGTGGGTGTCCGTCGCCCGCGACGCCGGCATGAAGTACATCCTGCTGACGACGAAGCACGTGGCCGGCCATTGCCTGTGGCCCAGCAAGCACACCGATTACACGGTGGCCCGGAGCACGAACAAGACCAACGTGGTCGAGCAGTTTTGCAAGGCGTGCGAGAAGCGGGGCGTGCTGCCGGGGTTCTATTATTGCTCGTGGGACAACCACAACCGTTTCGGCAGCCGGACCCCGTCCGATCCGATTTCGTCCTGGGACGGGATGAACTCGTTCCCCAAGTCGCAGGACAAGCTGCCACCGTTCACCACCTCGCTCTATCAGAGTTTTCAGACGGCGCAGATTACCGAGCTGTTGACGCAATTTGGGCCGATTGCGGAGATGTTCATCGACATTCCCGGCGTGTTGGGGCGCGGCTACCGGCAGTTCCATTATTACGACATGGCCCGCTTGCAGCCCGAGACGGTCGTCATCATGAACAGCGGCATTGGCGATCAATCCAAGTACGACGTCGCCTACGCGTGGCCGTCGGACCTGATTTCGCTGGAGACGAAGCTGCCGCCGCGGGGCGGCCATCAGAAGTGGCGCACGATCGAGGGCAAGCGGTATTATCTGCCCGGCGAGCTGTGCAATTCGATCCGCAAGTACGCGAAGGGCGCACACTGGTTCTGGTTCGATGGCGACACGGAGCGGAACGACGCGGACCTGCTCAAAGAGTTCGAAGGCGCCCGGGCCGGGGGCGTCAATTACGTGCTCAATGTTCCGCCCGACAAGCACGGCGTGATTCCCAAGGAAGAGGTGGCCGCGCTGATGCGTTTGCGGAAGAACGCCGGGATTTGAGCATTCGTGTTGAGGTTCGTGTTGAGGAATGAAGAGGATCAATAGGTCCTATGGGTCCTATAGGCCCTATTGGCATGGCTTGGCGAGGATCAGCGTCCCCGCTTCCGTGAGAAAGGAACCCTTATGGGCATGTTCGAAACCGTGGGCACCGTCTCGGCCGAGGCGCGGCGCCAGGAGAAAACGCTGCGAAAGCTCGAACGCATGAAGAAGGCCCTGCACCACCAGGAGCCCGACCGCGTGCCGATCAGCGATTTCTTCTGGGGCGGCTTCATCCGCCGCTGGCGGACCGAACTGGGGCTGGCCGAGGACGCCAATCCGTATTATCACTACGACCTCGACTGGATCTGCACCGTGCCGAACATGGACCCGTGGATCCGCTCCTTCGAAACGCTGAAGGAGACGCCGGAAGAGGTGGTGGTGAAGACCGGCTACGGGGCGGTGCTGCGCAAAAAGTTCGACTGCCCCATGCCGGAGTTCATCGGCTGGGAAATCGACACGCTGGAGAAGCTGGAAGCGGCCGAGTTCGACGATCCGTGCGACCGGCGGCGGTTTTTCTCGGCGGGCGACAACCAGATTGCCGGCGTGGGCGACGGTTTCGAGCGGAACTCGCCCGCCTGGGTCGAAACCGTGAAGTCGCTGTGGCCCGATTTTCCGGTCTACGGCAGCATGGGCGAGTGTTCCGAGTGCATGACGCGGCTCATCGGGCCGCAAAACCACATGCTCTGGATCGCCTTGGAGCCGGAGCGGATGGGGGCCGCGCTCAACCGCGTCGGCCAGTTCTACGTCGAGTGCACCAAGGCGGCCATCGACGCCGCCGGGCCGTGGCTCGACGGTTTCGTGATCTGGGGCGACGTGGCCTACAAACGCGGCACGTTCATGCATCCCGACTACTGGCGAAAGTATTATAAGCCCTGGGTGGCGGCCATCGTCGAGCACGCCCACGCCAAGGGGCTGGACGTGATTTATCACGGCTGCGGCAACGTGGGCGCCATCTTCCCCGATTACATCGAGACCCGCATCGACGGCTACAATCCGCTGGAAGTGAAGGCCGGCATGGACGTCCTCGACCTGCGGCGGCGCTACGGCCATCAGATGGCCTTTTGCGGCAATAGCGACATCCAGGTGTGGGAGACGGGCGACCGCGCGGCCATTCGCCGCGAGGTGCTCACGAAGCTCAATGCGGCCCGCGGCGGCGGATTGATCTTCCAATCCGATCATTCGGTGTCCAGCTCGGTGGCCGGCGCCACGTACGATTACATCGTCAAGCTGGTCCGCGAGTTCGGCGAGTATCCGCTGCGGCTCGGCGAGTTCGAGGAGTAGGCCTCCATGTCCCCGATCCCTCCCAATCCACTCCTCGGCGTAGTGCTGCACGGCGTTGGCGCCTTTCTGTCGGCCAACTGTTATGCGCCGCAACGGTATATCAAGCGCTGGTCCTGGGAAATCTTCTGGATGACCCAGGCGCTCTGGTGCTGGCTGCTCTGGCCCATCATCATCGCGATAGCGACAATCCCCAACCTGGAACAGGTGCTGCGCGAGTCGCCCAAGGTGCCGATGCTCCTCTGCGCGCTGATGGGCGTGGCCTATGGCGTGGGGGGCACGGCCTTCAATCTTTCCATCCGCTACATCGGCTTTTCGCTTACCTACTCGATCGCCGTCGGCCTGTCGAGCGTGCTGGGAACGCTGGTCACGCCGCTCTGGGAAGGCCGCATCGGCCAGATTCTCGCCCGGCAGGGCGGCGGCTGGGTCCTCTCCGGCGTCGCCGTCGGAACGCTCGGCATCGCCCTGTGCGGCGCCGCCGGCCGGCTGAAGGAGCTCGACCTCCGCCAGCAACAAGCCGGCACCGGCGAGTTCTCGCTCATCAAGGGCCTGCTGTTGTCGCTGCTGGCGGGCGTGCTGTCGGCCGTCTACGGCATCGCCATCAACGACGTGGCCAAACCCATCATCGCCACGGCCGAGCATCTCGGCGCCGGCTATTGGAAGGGCAACATCAGCTATCTGTTCGTCAATCCGGGCGCGTGCCTGACCGCCGTGGCCTACAGCCTGTACTTGGCCCGCAGGAACCGCTCGCTGGGCCAACTGCTGGGCCTCGGCGTGGGCCAGCAGCCAGGCAACCTCGCGCTGAACTACTTTCTGGCCATGCTCACCGGCACGCTGTGGTATGGGCAGTTTTTCTTCTACAATCTGGGCCACGTGCGGATGGGCTCCTACGAGTTCACCAGTTGGGCCATCCACATGATCATGCTCGTGTTGTTCAGCAACATGCTGGCCGTGTTGTTCCACGAATGGAAAGGTTGCCGGCCGCGCACCCAGGGGGCGATCACCCTGGCCCTGGCCGTGTTGCTGGCGGCCGTGCTGCTTTTGACCTATGGCAATTACCTCGGCGATCAACCCTCAGCCTAGTGGTCCGACACACTAAAATTGTGTAGTTTAGCCGGTGTGCTTGCACGCCGTGTCCGATGGACAATTTGCCCGATTTGCGCGGTGTGCAAGCACGCCGGCTAAACACGGACAACTCGACAATTATGCTGTGTCGCAGTACGAGGAGAACAGGACCATGAGAACGTCTACCGATCACGCTTCGATAGTTGCGGCACTTGCGGCGGCTCTCGTCGTCGGGGGCTTGCTCGCCCAAAATGTTGTGCCGGCTCGTGCCGCCGAGGGCGGTCCGGTGCCACCGGGATCGCGACCATATGACCCAACGTGGGATTCGTTGACCCGGCATCCCGTCCCCCAGTGGTACCGCGACGCCAAGTTCGGCATCTATTGCCACTGGGGCATCTATTCCGTGCCGGCCTTCGGCAACGAATGGTATTCGCGGAATATGTATCAGAAGGAAACCCCGGAAAATCAGCATCACCTGAAGACGTACGGGCCGCTGTCGACCTTCGGCTACAAGGATTTCCTTCCCTTGTTCAAGGCCGAGAAGTTCGATCCCGAGGCGTGGGCCGACCTGTTCGAAAAGGCGGGGGCCAGGTTCGCCGGACCGGTGACCGAACACGCCGACGGCTTCGCCATGTGGGATAGCAAGCTCACGCGCTGGAACGCCGCCCAAATGGGCCCCAAGCGCGACGTGGTGGGAGAACTGGCCAGAGCCATCCGCCGGCATGGCATGAAGTTCATCGCCACGTTCCATCACCAATGGCTGTGGGCCTGGTATCCCACCGAGGAAAAGAGCGTCGACGCCTCGAATCCGGCCTATGCCGGGCTCTACGGCCCGCCGGTCCCCGCCACGGCCTTTAACGGAGAGGTCTATCCCCGCCCCAGCCGGCCGTTCTGCGACCGCTGGGAGGCCAAGGTCGAGGAGGTGATCGACAAGTATCATCCCGACCTGATCTATTTCGACGCCCGCGGTTTCACGATTGACGAGCAGCACCGCCGCAACTTCCTCGCCTATTACTACAACCACGCCGCCGCCCGCGATCAGCAAGTGATCATGACCTATAAGGACAAGGATTTCGCCGCCCGCTCGGGAGTGGTGGACCTGGAGCGAGGACGCATGGCCCGCGGCATGTCCGAGCCCTGGCAAACCGACGATTCGATGGACTGGAAGTCGTGGTGCGACATTCGGGACCCCAACTACAAGTCGGCCAAGCGGCTGATCGCGGAGCTGGTCGACATCGTCAGCAAGAACGGCTGCCTCCTGTTGAACGTGCCGCCGAAGGCCAACGGCGAAATCCCCGAGCCCGTGAAGGAACGTTTGCTCGAGATGGGTCGGTGGCTGCGGCTCAACGGCGAGGCCATCTATGGCACGCGGCCGTGGGCCGTCTATGGCGAGGGGCCCACGCAAGTCGTCCCGGGGCATTTCGGCGAGGAGAAGACCAAGGATTTCACCGCCCAAGATATCCGCTTCACCACCAAGGGAAGGAACACGATCTACGCCATTTGTCTCGACTGGCCGGGCGCGAAGCTGGTGATCAAGTCGCTGGGGCCGACGAACTTGTCGCGCGTCGGCGGCCCGAATTGGGACGCCTGGTGGCTCGGCAGCCAGTCTACGATCCGGCTGCTCGGCTGTCCGACCAAGCTCCGCTGGTCGCAAACTATGAACCAGGGCGTAACGGTGTATTTCCCGAAGGAGAAGCCCTGCCAGCACGCCTACGTCTTGAAAATCTCCCCTCGGTAGGTCGATGTCGGGGCTGCGGTCCGCGTTGTGGTGATTGCTTACGGCAATCCTCTCGGCGGCTGGACTTTGAAAGAGTGGAAGCGCGGCCCCGCGGCGGGAGAGACATCTTTGCGTCCTCTCCGTTCTTTTGCGGCTAGGAAGTAGCCCGGCTGCCAGCCCATCCTCCCCAGCCCTCCCTAGTTGCGAGCCTCGGTGCCCAGCTCCGGCTCCTATACCCCTCTACGTATGTAAAAATACTAATAATTTTGGAGTTACACCTCTTTGTGTTTATTGACACCTCGCTATGGAGCATTACAACGAGACGCATTCTTTCGTCGACAGCAGCAATTCCCGTGGCATCGGGAGGATTTCCATGGGGCGAGGCCTCGAAGTCCCGAATTGGGCGGAACGGTCGGGACGTCGCACCGTCGAGGCTCGAGAAAACGTTGCCGGACTCTCTCCCCATCACCACCAACCATTTCCAACGGAGTGACGACAATGAACAGATTTTTTACGGCGCTGGGGAGCTTGGGGGCAAACGCGCACCGTGCGGGCAATGGACGAAAGCGCGGCACGAAACATCCGGTGAGTCGTCGGCTTCACATGCGCGACCTCCGGCTGGAACAGCTCGAAGACCGGACGCTCTTGAGTGTCGGCCCGGCGGTGGCGGTCGATCCCGTGACAAACACGGCCTCCTACGCGCCAATTGCTGTGCAACGAGGGGCCAATACCGGCGTCACGCCCGCAACCACCTATCCCGCCAGCTTCGACCTGCGAAATGTCAGCGGGGTAAACTATGTGACGTCCGTGAAGAACCAAGGCCAGTACGGAACGTGCTGGGCTTTTAGCACCTACGGTTCGTTGGAAAGTTCTATTCTGAAAGCCGGCGGCGCAACGACCGATTTTTCCGAACGCAATCTGGCATATATGCACGGTTTTGACTGGGGTCCGAATGACGGCGGCAACGCGGAGATTAGCGAGGCATACCTCAGCCGCTTCTCAGGGCCGATCAACGAGTCGGACGATCCGTACAGCAACATGGGTACGCCGGACTCGGTTACGGGGCCCGTGCAGGACTACGTCCGCGAGATGCTCCGCCTTAACAGCCCGGCAGAAATCAAGACGACCCTGATGAATTCTGGCGCCGTGGAAACGTTCATCTATTTCGACCCCTACAGCAGTTCTTACTATAACTCGTCGAATTACACCTACTGCTACAACGGGACGAACGCGACCGACCATGGCGTGACGATCGTGGGCTGGGACGACAACAAGGTCACTCCCGGGGGCACCGGGGCGTGGCTGATCAAAAACTCTTGGGGCACCACGACCGCTTCCTGGGGAGGCGTGCCCAACGACAATGGATACTTTTGGCTTTCCTACAATGATACCTACGGCGGCGCAAGCGGCTCAATGTTTGGCGAGTGGTTCGGCAACGCGGTGCCGGCCAACACTTACTCCCAGGATTACGACTGGTCTACCTTCGGCGACGTTACCGAAATTAGCACCCCATATGCCTTTAATGCGTATACGGCTAGCACAAATTCGCTGCTAAAGTCGGTGGGATTCTTTACCGAAGCGGAGGGCGCCAGTTACACGGCGCGCATCTACGGCACGTACTCGGGCGGAACCCTGTCCAACCTGCTGGCCAGCACGACCGGCACCGAAACCTATGCCGGATATCACACGGTCGATCTGACCACTCCGGTTTCGCTGTCGGCCGGTAACAAGTTCTACGTTTACCTGAGTATCGCAAACGGCGGCACCTACCCGATGGCGTTTGACTGCGAAATACCCGGCTATGATTCGGCTTGCACGGCCAGCCCGGGGCAAAGCTACGTTAGTCCAACTGGCACAAGTTGGACGGACACAACTACCATTAACTTGAGCGGAATTGGCGCCGTAACGGGAACAATGAATATCTGCATCAATGCGCTCGTGCAGAGCAGCAGCGCCACGCCGGCAGCGCCGACCCTGGCGGCGGCTAGCGACACGGGGAAGTCTAACAGCGACGGCATCACCAATCTCGACAACAGTACCCCCTCAAAAACGCTCCAGTTCCTTGTCAACGGCACGGTTACCGGCGCGACGGTCACGATCTATGCCAACGGCACGGCCATTGGCAGCGCCGTCGCCTCCGGCACCAGCACCACGGTTACGACCAACGGGACTTACGATCTGACGGACGGCTCTTACTCCATTACGGCACGCCAGACCGAGTCGGGTAAGAGCCAGTCCGGCGATTCCTCCGCTTTGACCATTTGTGTGGACACCGTGTTGCCGACGTTGACGTGGGGCACGCCCACCCCGGCCCCCAACGCCGCCGGATGGAACAATACGAACGTGTCGATACCGTTCACCACGAACGATACGTTGTCCGGCGTGGCCGGCAGTGTACCGACCAGTCCGTTGGTGTTGACGGCGGAGGGGAACAACGTCACGGGCACGGTGACGGTGACGGACGTGGCGGGCAATAGTGCCCAGTTCACCTCGGCATCGTTCAAGATCGACAAGACCGCGCCGGCGGCGCCGCTGGTAAGCGATCCGTTGACGGCGGTGACCGTAAATGCGGCCAGCTATGCCATAGCCGGGACGGCGGAAGCCGGCAGCCTCGTGCAGGTCTACCGGGATAATAACAATGATGGCCTGATCGACGGCGCGGACGCGGTCGTGAACTCGCAGCAACTGACCGGCGGGAACACGTCGTACTCGATCAGCGCATCGCTGATACAAAATGCGCCCAACGACTTCCTGGTGACCGCCACGGACGTGGCGGGCAACGCGTCCACCCCGGCCAATGTCCCGACGATCACCGCCGATACCCCACCGACGGTAACGAACGTCTTGGTCAGCGGCACGGGCTGGACCTCAATATTCCTGACTTACTTGAACTCGCTCTCCAGTCGGAACGTGAACGGCTATTCGATTCCCGTGGGCAGCGGGGCGCAATTGGTGACGTTGCCCTGGGGGAACGTTAACCAGATCGAAGTGGTCTTTAGCAAGAATGTCGTCGTCGACCCGTCGGACCTGTTTTTGTCCGGTGTCAACACCCCGGCGTTTAACGTCAGCGGCGGCACATTCAGCTATAATTCTTCCACCTTCACGGCCACTTGGACCTTGCCGCAGCCGCAGACGATTGGCCCCGACAAGCTGCTCCTCCAGTTGAATGCCGACGGCAGCGATCCGATCCAGGACGGTGCCGGCAGCCGGCTGGACGGCGAATGGACGAATCCGACGAGCACAACCGATACCGGAACCTCTGTTTACCCCTCGGGCGATGGCACCGCCGGAGGCAATTTCTCGTTCCGCTTCAATGTGCTTCCCGGCGACGCTACCCAGAACGCCACCGTGGATTTTTCGGACCTGAACAAGGTGCTGACGAATTACAACCTTAGCGGCATGAATTGGAGTCAGGGCGATGTCACCGGCGACGGTGTTGTGGACTTCGCCGACCTGAACAAGGTGTTGACGAATTACAACTTAGGCTTGCCGCAGGGCGACCCAGTAGCGAGGACGTTCCAGGCCCTTGCGTCACCGACTACGCTGCCCAGCACCCCGCTCACACTGAATGGCCTCATACCGGTTGTCGGTGAAGCGATTACCCGCTCGGTTGGTGCCAGCGTCAACGCGGCCACTCCCCAGAAAGTCACCCAGGTTCCGCTTGTCGTCGGCGCTCTGCCCGGCTTTTCCCTGGGAGAGGCCGAAGGAAAGAGCGTCGATCTCGATACCAGCGCGGCAAACAACGGGCGGTTGGTCGATGCCATGCCAGCCGGGGAAGAAGAGGTTACACCCGCACAGAACAACCGGCCGTTGCCGGCCGTTGATCCGCGAGTCGTGGATCAGACGGACCTGTCAACCGTCGCGGAGCACGAATTGGGGCACGTTGCCGGCCTGAGCGATGCGGATGCCCTGACGGGCGACGGCCTGAGCGGCATGCTCGATGCCGGCGTGCGCCGCAACGTCTCTGCCACAGACGCGGTGCTTGCATTGAGTTGACCGGCGGCATCGCGACGGCGGCAATCCGGGCTATTGATCTTCGCCAACGGATTCGTTGTCGCCCGTTTAGCCGGCGTGCTTGCACGCCGCGAAAATACCGGGAATTTCGGCACTCGATACGACGGTGGAATCGGCGACGCCATCGAATACTCGGCGTTTTTCGATAGCCAGTCCCGCGGCATCCCCCGGAAAGCTCTCCAACGGCTTCGCGGAAAGCCCCCCATCCAATGCTTGATCTCGGGGGGGCCTCTCAGGTAAGATAGCGGTGTTCTGGGCCGCCCGGGCCTCGGCCACGCCGGAATCGGAGATCTCAGCGAACGGAAGAGAAACACGACCAACGCATCGAGCGGAAACCGCACCTCGCCGGAGAGCTTCAACATGTTCGCCCTGTTCCATCACCAGCCTGCGCAACCCGAACCTGGTCATCGAATCCGCCCTCGACACCGTGCAAACCGTAGACCCGCGGAGCGGGGGAAGCGGCTGCGGCTGGAGCCGTTGGAAGTTCGCTGCCTGCTGAGCGTCTCCTTGGGCCCTTCGCTGCTGCCGCTCCATCCCGGCGACGCGTCGGGCGGCCCCTTCCCCAATCAATCCCAGGTCTGGGGCGGGTACTCCGAGGCCGCGCTGCTGGCCAGCGAGCCGAGCGGCTCGCAGTATATTATCGGCGGCGTGCCGGCGTACTTGTGGCACGACGGCTGCGGTCCCACCTCGGCCGGCATGATCGTCGGCTATTGGGACATGCACGGCTTTCCCAACTTGATTCCCGGCGACAGCAGCACGGAGACGGCCGCCGTCGATAACGCGATTGCCAGCAACGAGCATTACAACGATTACTCGGTTCCCATCGATGACGAGAGCACCGGCATCTTGCCCGACAAGTCGTCGCTGGGCGGTGCGCACGCCAACAATTGCATCGCCGATTGGATGCACACTTCGTGGAGCAGCGAAGGCAGCTACTACGGCGACAGTTGGTTTTCGGATGTCCCCGGCGCGATCGTGAGCTATTGCACCGCGGAAGGATATTCGGGTTTCACCGCCAAGAATGAGGTGTGGGGCGACCTGACCTGGGACAATTTTAAGGCCGAGATCGATGCCGGACATCCCGTCGAGCTGCTTGTGGACACGACCGGTTCCGGCACTACCGATCACTTCGTCCCGGCCATCGGCTACGACGACGCCAACCACCTCTACGCCTGTTACGATACGTGGGACACCCAGGTCCATTGGTACTCCTTTGCCGACATGGCGCCGGGCCAACTTTGGGGCATCTACGGGGCGACCATCGTCGATCCGCCCGCCGTGGCGCCGACGGTGACGACGAATCCGGTCAGCGTGACCACGGATGCCGGTCTGGCAACGGCGATCACCTTCACAGCGGCGGCCACGGGAAACCCGGCCCCCACGGTGAAGTGGCAGGTGAATACCGGCTCGGGATTCACCGACATCAGCGACGGAGGGGTCTATAGCGGCGCCACCACGACCACGCTGACCATCACCGGGGCCACGCGGGCCATGAATGGCTATCAGTACCAGGCCGTCTTCACCGACGGCACGGCCCCCGACGCCACGACCACCGCGGCGACCCTTACGGTCAACCCGGCCTTGGGCATCACCCCGGCCACGCTCCCGGCGGGCGTCACCAATACGCCCTATCACCAGACGATTACCGTCAGCGGCGGCACGGCGCCCTATACGATCTTCGCGGTGAGCGGCTTCAGCGACGGTGGCACCGGCTTGACCGGCAGCCAGATCGTCGCCAGCGCCACGGCCGGGACGATCGTGATCGACGGTACGCCCACGGCGGCCGGGTCCGCGACCTTCGCGGTGAACGTCACCGACGGCACGGGGGTGACGCTCAGCCAAGGCTACACGATCACGGTCGGCGTCCCCGGTCAGCCGCCGGTGGTCACGATAAACCCGGCCAGCGCGACGACGGATGCCGGCTTGCCGACGACGGTGAGCTTCACGGCGGCGGCCTCGGGAACGCCGGCCCCCACGGTGAAATGGCAGGTGAACACCGGCACAGGCTTTGTCGATCTCAGCAACGGCGGAGTCTATAGCGGCGCCACCACGACCACGCTGACCATCACCGGGGCCACGCCGGACATGAACGGCGATCAGTACCAGGCCGTCTTCACCGACGGCACGGCCCCCGACGCCACGACTACCGCGGCGACGCTCACCGTGAACGCAGGGCTGGGCATCACCCCCGCGGTGCTCCCGACGGGCGTCGCCCATATCGTTTATCACCAGAAGATCACCATTAGTGGCGGCACAATGCCGTACACGATCTTCTCGGTGAACGGCTTTAGCGACGGCGGCTCCGGCCTGGCCAGCAGCGAGATCACCCCCGATGCCTCGTCTGGAACGATCGTGATCGACGGCACGCCCACCGGTTCTGGGACCGCGATCTTCGGGGTAAACGTCATCGACAGCGTGGGGGCAACGCTCGCCGCAAACTACACCGTGACGGTCGGCGGCCTCAGCCAGGCGCCGGCCGTGACGACCAACCCGGCCAGCGTGGCGACGGATGCCGGCCTGGCGACGACGGTGACCTTTACGGCGGCGGCCTCGGGAACCCCGACTCCCACGGTAAGGTGGCAGGTCGACAGCGGCCAAGGATTCACCGATCTCAGCAACGGTGGAGTCTACAGCGGCGTCACCACGGGCACGCTCAGCATCACGGGGGCCACGCCGGACATGAACGGAGATCAATACCGCGCCGTCTTCACCAACGGCACGGCCCCCGATGCCACGACCACGGCGGCGAGGCTCACCGTCAGCCCGGCATTGGGCCTTACCCCGGCCACGCTGCCCGCCGGCAGCACCAATACGCTTTATCAGCAGACGATCACCGTCAGCGGTGGCACGGCGCCCTATACGACCTTCTCGGTGAGCGGCTTCAGCGCCGGTGGCACCGGACTCACGAGCAGCGCGCTCGCCGCCGATGCCAAGGCCGAGACGATCGTGATCGATGGCACTCCCACGGGGCCTGGGTCTGCTTCCTTCACGGTGAACGTCACCGACAGCGCGGGGGCGACGCTCAGCCAGAGTTACGCGATCGCGGTCAACAACGTCATCCAGCCGCCGGTGGTGACGGCCATCAGTCCGACCTCCGGTTCAACAGACGGCGGGACCACGGTGACGATCACGGGTACGGGCTTCACCGGCGCCACGGCCGTGGACTTCGGCGGCGCGGCGGCCACCTTTACCGTCGATTCCGACACCACGATTTCGGCCCTGAGCCCGCTGGGGACCGGCACGGTAGACGTGACCGTGAAATCGGCCAACGGCACTTCGGCCACCTCCGCGGCCGACCAGTTCACCTACGTAGCGGCCCAGGCGCCGACGGTGACGGCCATTAGCCCCACCTCCGGCCCTCCGGCGGGCGGGACCATCGTGACGCTCACCGGCACAGGCTTCACCAACGCCATCGGTGTTGACTTTGGCAAGACGGCGGCGCTCTTTGATATCATCTCCGACACGGACATGTTAGCCTTGACCCCGGCGGGAACCGGCACGGTGGACGTGACGGTGACGACGGCCAATGGCACGTCGGCCACCTCCGCGGCCGATCAATTCACCTATTTGGCGGCCAACGCGCCGACGGTCACGTCCCTGCTTCCGACCTCCGGTTCCACGGCCGGCGGCACGCTAGTGTCGATTATCGGCACGAATCTCCTCGATGCCACGGCCGTCGCGTTTGGCACCACGGCGGTAACGAACTTCGTCAACGATACGGCCGATCTTATCGAGGTCTACAGCCCGGCGGGGGCGGCCGGCGCAATCGATGTGACGGTAACCACCACCAACGGCACTTCCGCCACCTCGACCGCCGACCAGTTCACCTATGTAGCGGCGCCCCAGGGACCCACCGTGACGGCCGTCAGCCCGACCGCTGGCCCAACGGCCGGCGGCACCGAGGTGACGATCACGGGCACGGGCTTCACCGGCGCCACGGCAGTGCACTTCGGCGGCACCGCGGCGACGGTCTTTACCATCGATTCGGACACGGAAATCATGGCCACCAGCCCTGCCGGATCGGCGGGCATGGTGGACGTGACGGTGATTGCGGCCAACGGCATGTCCGCACTTTCCTCGGCCGATCAGTTCACCTACGTGGCCGCGGCCGCGGCGCCGACAGTAACAGCCATGAATCCGACCTCTGGTTCCACTGCCGGCGGGACCGAGGTGACCATCACGGGTACGGGCTTCACCGCTGCTACGGCAGTGAACTTCGGCAGCACCGCGGCGACGGCCTTTACCGTCGACTCCGACACGCAAATCGTGGCAACCAGCCCAGCCGGCGCGGCGGGCACGGTGGATGTGATGGTGACTACGGCCGAGGGCACGTCCGTCGCCTCCTCGGCCGATCGGTTCACCTATGCGGCTGTCACGGCAACGGCGGCCACCGTGGGCCTGTACGACCCGACGAGCTCCACGTTCCTGCTGCGGAACACGAACGATAGCGGGCCTGCCGACGAGGTTTGTTCGTATGGCGCTGCCAAGAGCGGCATGGTGCCGATCGTCGGCGATTGGACCGGAGACGGTATCCAGTCCATCGGACTATATGATCCCACGACCTCGACGTTTTACCTGAAAGACTCCAATAGCACTGGCTATGCCGACACCGTTTTCGTCTTCGGCCCGGCCAACGCCGGCGATGAGCCGGTGGTGGGCAACTGGGACGGCGTCGGCGGCGATGGCATCGGACTGTACGATCCGAGCACTTCGACGTTCTATCTCCGTAATACCATCGGCCTGCAAGGCCCGAACGATAAAGGTTATGCCGACGTCGTGTTCAGCTATGGCGCGCCCCACTCAAACATGATCCCCCTGGCCGGCGATTGGGACGGCAGCGGCCGCGACGGCATCGGGCTGTACAGCCCGTCCACTTCGACCTTCTACCTCCGGGAGGCGACCCAATTACAAGGCCCCAATGACAAGGGTTTTGCCGATGACACGCTGAACTACGGCGTGGGCGGGAAGGGATTCTTGCCGGTGGTTGGCGATTGGAACGCCGACGGCCGCGACGGCATCGGTCTGTATGACCAGGCGACCGCGACCTTCTTGCTCCGCAACGCCCTGCAACTGCAAGGCCCGAGCGACAAGGGCTACGCCGATCTCGTGTTCATGTATGGCAGCGCCCAGGGCAACCAGTTGCCGCTGGCCGGCGTTTGGACGGCCAGTTCGGTCGTCCCCTTGCAGTCGCCGGACGCAGGCGGCACAGTGACCAGCACGACCGGCACGCTCCTGTCGCCTGCGGCGATTTCTTCGATCTCCACTTTTCCCACGGCCTCGGTGAACGTGCGGGTGGACGCTACGGCCCAGAACGTTTCGGGAACGAACGTCGCCGCGAACGGTTCGGTGAGCGGTTCCGCAACATCGTCGACTAACGTCGTAACAACGGGATCGGTCAACAGCCGAGCCCTCGATCAAATCGACCTCTCGACCGTCGCGGCGTCCGAACTCGGGCACTTCGGCCTGAGCGATCCGGACGCCCTAGCGGGCGACATCATTGGCGGCGTGCTGAATGCAGGCGTCCGCCACAACGTCTCTTGACAGACGCGGTGCTTGCATCGAACTGAGGGTGTGGGTCTGACAGTGCTTTTTGGTGGTCACGCTAAGCAGAACAGTCATCCTGAGCGCAGCGAAGGATCTCGAAGGGTGGCGATACGCTAAATAGGGTTGCGTGATCCTGGGAGCGTTGCACACGCTTGGAGCCGCCTTCCGAAGGGTGGCGGCGGAGTTTCCATCTCCCAGAATCGTGAAAGTTGATTTAGATTCTTCGCTACGCTCAGAATGACGTCTTTCTCGCCGCCTGTGACAATGTAACAACCAGACAGAGCCCCCTCTGGAATTGCATCCCGGGGCATTTTGCTGCGGAATCTCATACGCGGCGGGGCGGGAAAGATTACTCTGCGTTCCCTGCGTTCTTTTGCGGCTAACCGCCCCCGGCGGTGCTTTGCCTGCCAATCCGAGCCCGCGTCCCCGGTACCCCCTCTACAGGTACACAATGCCCACTTTTCAATGGAACCCCTCTATAGGTTCATTGACTCCTCGTTTCGGGATGGTAAAAACGGTGCATCTTTCGTGGACAAGCACAATCCTCTTCCATCTGGGAGCATTATCATGGGGCGGGGTCTCAGAGTTCCGAGTTGGGCGAAACGTTCTCAGCGTCGCGCCGCCAAGCCGCGACAGAATCTCCTCGGAATCTCCCCATATCACCGCCGACTGGTCTGCGAAGCGTTGGAGGACCGGCGGGCAACCGTTCATACCCCGCGGAGAAGTGACGGGGTAAGTTGATGGGCGAGGTGAGAATGGACGGCGGCGGTGAGGAACTCGAACGCGCTGCGGCGTTGTTGGCGGCAGGTCTCGATCACG
>Ga0181520_10001334_pt1 | contig 50446 bp, 44 predicted proteins | sample PEATcosm2014_Bin_29_FD_132451 | JGI IMG/M metagenome (GOLD analysis project Ga0181520, IMG submission 132451) | Peatland microbial communities from MTU Mesocosm Facility, Houghton, MI, USA - PEATcosm2014_Bin02_30_metaG | ecosystem: Environmental > Terrestrial > Soil > Wetlands > Peat | place... | reverse complement strand
GCGAATGCCAGGCTTGCCGCCGCCAGAATGGGACGGTACGCCAGCGGCGCCGTCACCCGCCAGAACACGCGCCAGCCGGGCGCTCCCAAGCTGCGCGCGGCGTTCCCGTAGTCGCGGGGAATCCCGTCGAATGCCGTACGCGCCGCCCTCACCATAGCCGGAAGCGCCGCCACTGCCGCCGCCACCGCCGCCGCGCGCCACGTGAAACCCTCCGCCCGCCCCGCCAGCGCGAAGGCGAAATAAGTCCCCAGTACCAGCGGCGGCAGGACCGCCGGAATCTCCGCCGCCGCTTCCAGCGCGCGTCTGCCGCGGAACTCGCGGGTAATCAGGACCCACGCCAGCCACACCCCGGCCGCCAGCGCACCCGCCGCGCCGACCCCGCCCACGCGCAAGCTCATCCAAACCGGAGACCAATCCGCCGTCATTGCGACCGTCAATTATAGCTGCCGTAAGCGCGGTTTGACGCTAGACTGTGACCAGATGAGCCTCCACTTCTTCATCTCCCGCGCCGGCGAGGACAGAGAGTGGGCCAAATGGATCTCCAACGTCCTCGAAGGCGCCGGCCACACGACCACCGTTCAGGACTTCGACTTCAAGCCCGGCCAGAGCATAATCCACCAGATGAAGCTCGCCGAGGATCGCGCCAACCACTTCATTGCCGTCCTCTCGCCGACGCCCCTAGCCCTCCTCGCCCGTGGCACGCCCCACGACCTCGAAGAAGCCTTCCGCATCGCCACCCGCTCCGGCATGCGCCTCTACCTGGCCGACTACCACCTCGCCAAGGGCAATCTCGCCGAAGCCGAACGACTCATCGACGAAGCCGGCTATCATCGCCGCGATCCGGAACTCGCCGCCCTACGCGCCAAACTGGCCGGCTGACCCCGGTCACCGCGATCCTCACCAAATCGTCCTCTTCTTTGCCATCGCTTACAGGCGCTCGATGTCAGACTCACTCCTCCTCCGTGCAATTCTGAAAGCGAGGGGAGTATCGCATGACAAAATCTCAATCCATTGCCCCACACCTGCCAGTCTCGGCCAAGGTCCCTCCCGCCACCGCCACGAACCGTGCCGCTCGCACGCCGCACCAAACGAACCCAATTCGAAGTGGGGCGGACCTCCTGGTCTGCCTTCTTGCGTCGCCAGGCGCAAATGCGCCGAACGAACCCAATTCACACCCGCTACCGCCACTAACCGCGCCGTTCGAATGCTGCACCAAACGAACCCAATTCCCTCCCGCCGCCGCCGCAATCCGTGCCGTTCGCACACTGCACCAAACGAACCCAATCTGCCCCGAACTATCACAAAATGCGTAGCTTACCCATGCCGAAAGGCCCAGGCCCCCGCCGCCGCCCCCAACGGTCGCCCGCCGCTCCCGCCCGGTTCGCCTCCTCGACCAGCCACCGCCCGGCCACCGTGCGCGGGCCGACATTGCCACGAGCGTTCCTCCACAGTCCACCCCACTCTTTGTGGTATCCTTCGAACAGGTTTCGTCATCAGAGAGGGATGGGCATGCGTTCAGCAGGCCGCGACTGGGCAGTCGCCGTCTCCGTTACCGGCATTCTAGCTGCGTCCGTTTCTTCGCTGGCCGCGCCGCAACAGCGTCCGCCTGCGTCCGCCGCCCCGACCTTTGAAACCGCCGTCAAGCCCCTCCTCCAAAACGTCTGCTCCGACTGCCATAACAGCCAGTCGGCCTCGGGCGGCTTCGATGCCACGGTTTTCCTCGCGCCCGCGTCTCTGGCCAGTCAGCGCGAAGGTTGGGACGCCATCCTGCGCAAGCTCCGCGCCGGGGAGATGCCCCCTCAAGGCGTGCCGCACCCTCAGGCTCAGATCGACGCGCTGGTGAAGTATGTCCAGGGTGAACTCGACAAGGCGGACCGCAACGTCAAACCCGACCCCGGCCGCGTTACCGCCCACCGCCTCAACCGCAACGAATACGCCAACACCATTCGGGACCTCTTAGACGTGGATTTCCGCGCCCAGAAGGATTTCCCCACCGACGATTCCGGCGAGGGCTTCGACAACATCGGCGATATCCTCACCATTTCTCCGGTCCTCATGGAAAAGTACAAGGCCGCCGCCGAGCGCATTGCCTCGCGCGCCATCGCCGCCGATCCCCTGCCCAAACCGGTCGCCGTGGAATATGCCAACAAGGACCGGCGCATCCGGCGCGTGGACGCCAGCACCATCGAAGCCACTCACCGCGTCGATTTCGATGGCGAGTACAACGTCCGCTTCGAGCTGCCCGGCCAGCGCGCCGCCGACGCCAAGCCGGTGATGCTGGACCTGTGGATGGATGGCAAGCTGATCTCCAGCAAAATGGTCGAGACCAAACCCTCCGGCCTGGTCTATTTCGACCCCTACTCCGAAGAGGAAATGCGCGTCCTCCTGCCCGAAGGCGATCACGTCTTCCGCGCCGGTTTCATCAATGACGATTTCGTCAAGGGCCTGGGACCGAAACAAGTCTACGACAAGAAGAGCAACAAGTATCTTGACGGCATCGTGTTCGAGGGTCCGTTCAAGCCCAAGGCCGAACCTCCCAGCCGCGCGCGCGTCCTGATCTGCGACCCGAAATCCGGCCCAGCGTGCGTCGAGAAAATCGTCGCCAACCTGGCGCGCCACGCCTATCGCCGCCCGGTCACTCAGACCGAAATCGCCGAGCTTGTGAAATTCGTCGGCCTCGCCGAGGCGCATGGCCAATCCGTCGAGCAGGGGATTCAATTAGCCCTCCAGGCCATGCTGGTGTCGCCGAATTTCCTGTTCCGCATCGAGCATGACCCGAACCCGACCGACCCCGCCGCGGTCCACAACATCTCCGGCGTGGAGTTGGCCTCGCGGCTCAGCTATTTCCTGTGGAGTTCCATGCCCGATGACGAGCTGTTGAGCTTGGGCGAATCCGGCAAGCTCCGCACCCCCGCCGTGCTGGATGCCCAGGTCAAGCGCATGTTGGACGACCCGCGTTCCTCGGCGCTGGCCGACAACTTCGCCGCCCAGTGGCTCGAAACCCGCAATCTGGACGTGGTCAAGCCAGATCCGCAAAAGTTCCCCGATTGGAACCCCGAGTTGCGCGAGGCGATGCGCAGCGAAACCAACCTGTTCTTCAATTACGTCCTGCGCCAGAACCGGCCGATGGCGGATTTTCTGGACGCCAGGTACACGTTTCTCAACGAACGCCTGGCCAAACTCTACGGCATCGAAGGCGTCACCGGCCCCGAGTTTCGAAAGGTCGATCTCACCACCGATCAGCGCGGCGGAGTGCTCAGCCAGGCCGCCGTCCTCACCGTTTCAAGTTACTCGTTGCGCACCTCGGTTGTGATTCGCGGGAAGTACGTCCTGCAGGAAATCCTGGGGACGCCGCCGTCGCCGCCGCCAGTCACGCCGCCGCCGCTCGATGAGGCGGCCGAGGGCACGTCGGCCTCTTTGCGCCAGCAAATGGAGGTTCACCGCGCCGATCCCACCTGCGCGTCGTGCCACTCCAAGATGGACCCGCTCGGCTTCGGCCTCGAGAATTACGACGCCATCGGCAAGTGGCGGACCATGGACGGCAAGTTCCCGGTCGATGCCACCGGCACGCTGCCCAACGGCAAGACTTTCTCCAGCCCTGGGGAAATGCGCGCCGCGCTGGTCTCGGCCCTTCCGCAGTTCGCCCGGTGCGTTGTCGAGAAGCTCATGATCTACGCTCTTGGACGAGGCATCGCGCCTTCCGACGGCCGCACCATCGACGGCATCGTCGGCAGGCTGGCGGCCCAGGGGTATCCGTTCCAGACGGCGATTTACGAAATCGTCCGCAGTGCGCCCTTCCAGATGCGGCGCGGCGAGCTTGTGGAAACGAAGAACGTGAAGGAGGTAGCCCAGAAATGACGATCACCCGGAAGACGCTTCATCGCAGGTCTTTCCTGCGCGGCATGGGCGCGGCCATCGGGCTTCCGCTGTTGGACGCCATGGTTCCCGCCTTGGCAATCGGCCAGGCGCGGGCCGTCAAGGCCCCTTTACGCATGGCGTTCGCCTATGTGCCCAACGGCATCATCATGAACGAGTGGAACCCGGCTTACGAGGGCAAGCTGGGTGAGTTGCCGCGCGTGCTGAAGCCCATGGAGCCGCACCGCGACGACATCCTCATGCTGGGCAACCTGACCCACAACACCGGGCGCGCGCTGCTCGATGGCGCCGGCGACCATGGCCGCTGCTCGGGGTCGTACCTGACCGGCATCCAGGTCAAGAAAACCACGGTGGATATCAAAGCCGGCGTTTCCTGCGATCAGATTGTCGCGAAGCACCTTGCCGACCAGACGCGCTTCCCTTCGCTGGAAGTGGGCATGGAAGATGCACGCCAGGCGGGCGACTGCGATTCGGGCTACTCATGCGCCTACACCAATAACCTGTCCTGGAAGAGCGAAACCCAGCCGTTGCCGCCTATTCTCGATCCGCGGTCGCTGTTCGAACGCCTGTTTGGCAATGGCGTGATCCTAAGCCCGGAGGCCCGGGCGCGCGAAGCCGACTATCGCCGCAGTATTCTCGATTTCGTCGGCGAGGATACCAAGCGCCTGGAAGCCAGCCTCGGTCCCACCGACCGCCGCAAACTGGACGAGTATCTCACCTCCATCCGCGAGGTGGAGCGGCAGATTGAACGCACCGAGACCGCCAACGCGCAGATCGATCCGCACATGGAAAAGCCCTATGGCATCCCGGCCGATTTCGCGGAGCACTTCAAGCTGATGACCGACATGATCACCATCGCGTTCCAGGCGGACCTGACGCGCGTGGTCACCTTCCTGATCACCCGCGAAGGCACCTCGCGCCCCTATCGCGAGATCGGCATCGCCGATGGCCATCACCCGTGCACGCATCACCAGGGCAAGCCGGAACTGATCGAGAAGGTCACGCAGATCAATACCTATCACACTACTCAGTTGTCCGCCTGGGTGGATAAGTTGAAGTCCACTCCGGAAGGCGGCGCCCGGTTGCTCGATAACATGATGCTGGTCTACGGCGCGGGGCTTTCCGACGGCAACCGCCACCTTCATGAGGACCTTCCGACGCTGATGATCGGCAACGCCGCCGGCGCCATCAAGACCGGACGCCGCGTGGTATACCGCAAGGAAACGCCCATGTGCAATCTACACCTGGCGATGATGGACCGTATGGGCGTCCACATGGAACACTTCGGCGACGCCACCGGCGAATTGAGCTTCGCCGAGCTGACCTAGGCCACCATGCAATTTCCGTCACGAGGACCGCAGCCCATCGGCATCGTATTCGATTCCGATTTGGGCGATGGCGTGGATGGAGCGCTGGCGCTGGCGCTGGTCTACGGCCTGGAAGGCAAGAACGAAGCGCGCCTCATTTCCACCAGCACCACCAAGTCGAGTCTGAAATCGGCGGCGTTCGGCGATGCGCTGGCCAGGTTCTTTGCCGGTCCGCCGCCTGCCGCGGGGTCCTTCGGCGGCGGTTTCCAGCGGCCCGCCCCGCCCATGGGCATGGCCGACAACGGCAAACTGGCCGCCGATACCCCGGTCCTGAACGCCGTGCTGGACAAGAAAACGGACGACGGTAAGCCCGTCTATCCGAACGGGATCGTCAAGCTCAACGACACCGCCGACCCGGTCGCGCTGATCCGTAATGCGATGACCGCGCAAGTCGACCAGAATTGCATCGTGCTGCTGGCCGGCCCGGCCACGAATCTGGTCAAGGTGATGGATCTGGCCGGAACCCTGGAGCTGATCCAGCGCAAGGTAAAGCTGCTGATTGTGGCCGCCGGATCGTACCCGGAGGGGACGGCCGCCGATCCCCGCGTCAAGGCCGACGTGCCCGCCGCCCGGCGGCTGTTCGCCGAGTGGCCCACGCCGATTGTGGCCGTGGGCACGGAGGTGGGCGAGGCTCTGCCGTTTCCCGGCGCCAGCATCGGGAAGGATTTCGCATGGGTCCCGGCGCATCCCATTGTCGACGCCTACCGCGCATTCCGCCCCATGCCCTACGACGCTGCTGCGCCCTCCATGGCGGCGGCGCTCTATGCGGCCCATCCGGATAGCTTCAAGCTTTCGACTGTGGGCGCGATCGCCGTTCTCGATGATGGCCGCACGCGCTTCACGCCGAAGGCCGACGGGCACAGCCGCTACCTGACGGTCGACCCGGACCAGAAGGATAAGGTCATCGCGAGCTACGTCGAACTGGCCAGCGCCAAGCCCGCGCCCCGCCAAGGCGGCAGGGGAAGGCCCAACCAAAACATCCAGAAGCAGGACGTGCCGCCGCCGAAACCGCCGGAACCGAACAACCAGTAGGCGCCTGGAGGTGGGGCAGGCGATTCGCCTGCCTGCCGTTCTGCTACTTCGCGTCCCCGAACGTAACGGTGGATTGCCCTTCGAACTTCTTGTAGTTGCGGAAGTCGATGGTGTTGCGCGCGCAAACGCTCGAAGCCCGCTCGCAGCTCAGGGTTTCGGAATGCACCGGCAGGAGGTATTGCTCCGTGCCGCCCAGACGGACGTACTCGTAATCGGTCGCCGACTCCACGTGGTCGGTCAGGAAGTCGCCCGGGAACCTTCGCGCCTCCATCTCAATCCGCAGTACGCGGCCGGTCGCTGGATCGATCCACACGTTGCCGGTGTAGCCGGGAACGTAGATCTGGGAGCCGAATTTCACCTGCCAGTGGGAATTTTCGTGGGTAACGTCAAAACTGTATTCCTTGGCCATGACGCTGCCGGCTCTGGAATCCTGCTTGAAGTGGAATTGAGCGGCCGTGCCGGGATTGAAGAGATTGATCAGGACGGTCCCAAACTCGCCCGTCGACCACGCGCCGCCGGTATCGTCCATGGACCCCTTAAAAGGCTTGCCGCCGACGGTGATGTTCCGGTAGTCTTCCTTGCCGTTTTCGTAAACCACTTCCGTCGTGACGATGTCTTGGGCCTGCCACCTGGCCGGCGTCGACTCGCTCACGTAGCGCGTCACCAACTCCTGGCAGACGTAGTTTGGCAGCGTCTCTGTGAAATCCAGAGCGGCGTTGGCTGCTTTGCGAATGATCGGATCCGGCTGAACGGCGCCAAACGTCGAATCCAGGTCATCGCGGTCGGGGGATGGCTCACGGGAGGCGTCGGCGGACGTGGGAGGAACCGTGGCATCGGCCACCGTAGTTGGCGTCCTGCGCAACACGGGCCGGTCGGGGTCGCTGGGGGCCGTTTGAGCGGCAGGCGTGGAGGCATCCGCACGGCGTAACACAGGGCGGTCGGGGTCGCTGGGGGCCGTTTGAGCGGCAGGCGTGGAGGCATCCGCACGGCGTAACACAGGGCGGTCGGGGTCGCTCGAATCCGTCTGGGCGGGAACCGGCGCCGCCTGCTCGCGGCTTGGATCGGCCGGGCCGCCTCGCTTTAATACGGGCCGGTTGGGATCGTCGGCAGCAGCCGGCGTGCCGGACGATGGCTTGGCCGCCGTGCTAGGCTTCGCGGCGTCATCCGTCGCCCAGGTATCCGGCACGCCATCCTTATCCGCAGTCTGGGAGCCGGCCGGCGCCGCTCTTTCCCAATAGACGTTTACCGCCGTGAGGTTGCCCGCCATGTCCTCCGGGCCTTCGATCGACACCTGATCGCCGGGCTTGAAATCCGACGGTGACTTCACTTCGTCGCCATTCTTGAAGAACCTGGTCTTGTCGGTGCGCTTAAACTCCATTTGGCGATCATCATCCAGCTTGATCGAAATGGACTTAGCGTCTATTTGCCTGATCCGTCCGCGAAAGTTCGGAAGCGGGGCGTTCTTGTTCGGGGATCCCTGATTTCCTCTGGTCGGGCCAGGGAGCGGCGCAGTCGTGCCGCCGGGGTAGCCGCCAGGATATCCGCCAGGGTAACCGCCCGGATATCCGCCGGGATAGCCGCCGCCTGGATAGCCGCCGCCGGGGTAGCCGCCGCCCGGGTATATTTGCGCCGAAGCCGCGCCCGCCAGCAGAAACAGAGCCAAATATCCTGCGGCGCATCGGGCCCCGCCGGGGACACCTTCCGGGTAGACCATCAGAGGGTGAGATGCCGGGGAAAGGCTCCAGGTTACGTGATATCCTGATCTCGGCTGAGGAATCCTGGTAATCCGGTGGGAGACGCTTCGAGTCCGCGTGTGTTGCTTCTGGTGAGCCCCGACGATAGCCTGGCTGGTCTCTTGCAACGGGGGAACCGCAGCATCCACCGCGCTCGTGAGTTCGGCGAGGCGCTTGCGTATGCCCGCGAAGAGCACTGCGACCTGGTGGTGGCGAGCCATGGCTCCGATCCCTCGCTGGGACTTCGGTTGCTGCGGCGCTTGCGGGCGATTCGGCCCGAAACCAGGGCGATCCTTATAGGGAACGGCGAGCCCGCGCTGCTCATCGCGGCCATACGCCTAAGGGTCTATGGCTATTTCCATGAACCGATTTCTCGAACCGCTCTGGCCGATTTGGTTCAACTGGCTCTCGATTCAACATCCTGGCGGGACGATATCCGCGTGATTTCGGCCGACCCGGCGTGGATCGGGTTTGAGGTGCGCTGCAAGATGGAGGCAGCCGAGCGCACCACGCAATTCGTGCGCGAGATCCTTTCGGGCCTGCCGGGAAGGGTGTGCGAGGACGTCACCGCGGCCTTCCGCGAGCTCCTATTCAACGCCGTCGAGCATGGCGGCAAGCTGGACCCGCGGAAACGGGTACGCGTGTCCCTGGTGCATGGAGGCCACTCGCTGGTCGGGCGGATTCAAGACACGGGCAGCGGCTTCTCCCTGGAACGGCTGCCACACGCCGCCATTTGCAATCCGGACGGTTCGCCCACCTTGCACGTCGAATTTCGCCTGGACCGGGGGCAGCGGCCGGGTGGGTTCGGCATTCTGATTTCGCGAAGCCTAGTTGACGAACTTGCTTATAATGAGAAAGGTAACGAGGCTTTGTTCGTGAAATACTTGAAGTAACGACGGAGCTAATCGAGATCGATATCCCGGACGGGAGGCGCAGTGTCTGGGTTGTCTTTGGCGCGCTTGAAGAGCTCGTCGAACTTCTTTTCAAGCACCTTGCCGTGGGCCTTCTCGGCTTCGAACTGCTTTTGAAAAGTCTCTTCGCGGCGCGCCCCGGCGCCCTTCAGCTTGGCGACTTCCGCCGCCAGGTCTTCAATCGGTCTGGGCTTTTCAGGGACGGTGTGCGCGATCACCGCTTGCGTCTCAGGATCCACTTTCAAGATGGCCTGGCAGCACGGGCACTCGACGTCGAACATGGCTTTGGCCATAGAACTATAGTACCCCCAAATACTGGGACTTGTACTATGCCGCAACCATCCACTCAGTACAGACGGTACGTCGAAGCCGTTTATTTTGGCGGTTTTGCGGCTACACTTATTTTCAGGTAGAGCCGATAGAAGCGTTAGGAACACGCGATGATCATTATTCAAGCCTTCATTTATTTGCAGTTGCTCGATTTCATCACCACGCTGATCGGGTTTAAGGTGGGCGCATCGGAAGCCAGCCCCTTTATCAGGGTTCTGATGCATGCCGGGCCGGTGGTGGGAGTGTTGGCTTCGAAGTTGGTCGCGCTAGCGCTTGCGGGCCTTTGCGTCTACTGGAAGAAATACCGCCTGATTCGCTGGGCCATTTATTGGTATAGCGCACTGGTGGTTTGGAACCTGATTGTGATTTTGCGTGCGCCGGGGCATATCGGCCTGTAAAGCGAGTGGCCGAGGCAGGATTATCAGCGGAAAACGAGCCACGACGAGGTCAGCAGGAATCCCAGCAACAAGGCCCCTTCGGCTAAGTAGCGCAACAGCTCCGGGCGGCGCAGGTTCTCCCCAGTCAGCGCGCTCAGCTTGCTGGAACCAAGTCCGGCAATGCTTTCCAATGAGTACCTCCACATAAGGATCCGGCTTTCAAACTGCGGACGACCACCTTTCCGGAGGCATCCAGGTCCACCGCATAAATAGGCAGGTCGGCAGGCTTAACGCGATAGGAGCCGGTCTGCAAGTCCCAGGAATCGGAGTGTTCCCGGACTACGATGGGGTTGTCGGCGATGGCGCGTACGCGGAACTGCCGGGTGGATGGCTCGTAGTTCGCAAAGCTGTAGCAGCGGCCCACGCAGACCCGGTCGATCATGTGGGTGAGGGCGTTGACTCGCACGTCCGGGAGATCCACCAGGCTCACTACGCGTTGTCCCGGCTGAAGACCGGCCACCACTTCCGTCATGCGGTCCTCGAACCTATTCAACACGATCTCATCCCGGTACAGAAAGGTAAAGAAAACGCAAGCCAACACCAGCATGGCGTAGCGCTCGAAGGCCGGCGGCCGGGCGCTTGCCAACAGCGCGCACAGCGAGACGCCGACTGCCAGGGACATGCGCTGGTTAATGTACACAAGCGTATGCAAAAAGCCGGGTATCAGCACGGACGAAGGCAGGATGAGGATGCCCCCGGCGCTGATGACGAAGAGTTGAAACGGGATGCCGGCGAAAACTTGAGAGGCGCCCTGGCGGCGGATCAGGTGGGCAAGAAGGCCGCCCCAAAGCAAAAGCAAGGCCACTGGCGGCACGATGTACTTGACGTCGAAGACCCCCAACTGGTCGGCGCCGGTTATGCTCACGATCTGAAGGGCGTGCCAGCTTCCACCTAGCAGGCGCATGGCCGCCACGCGCAGGGCGGTCGCCAGAAGCAGCGCTCCCAGGGTGAGAAACGGACGTACCTTTGCGGGCAGGCGGCGCGCGGCCGCAAGGTAGGCGAGCAGGCACAAACACCAAGCTACAGGCAAGGCGTGCGCCAGCCAGGCCAGGGCCAGAATGGCAACGGCGGCGCCCACGCGCCAGGGTTTCGGGTTCCAAACGAGCGCCATCGCCCAAAAGGACAATCCCAGCGCCACGTAGAAATTGAAGAAGCCCATGTGGAACACCCATCCATAGGCCAGCATGGCGAGCGCGGGAAGCAGGTTCCACGGCCGGCGCCCGGAGACGGCGGCGGTGAAGGCGAAAGCGCCCCAGATGAAAACCAGGACGGCGAGAGAGACGGCGATGCGTTGGGCGGCCGCGGGTCCGAAAAGCCGGAACAGGCCGCTCAAGAGCAGGTCGAACAGGACGTTGGTGGTCTGCGCAGTCACGACCAGCCCCGGCGCGTGGCCGCTTTCGACCAATTGCGCCAGCCAGGAGTTGTAAATGTGGCTGCCGAGGTCGCCGGCTTGAATGCGCGGCTGCCAGTAACAGGGCGCCAACAACAGGACGGAAAGCGCGGGGTAAGCCATGCGTCCGCGAAGGAAAGAAGGCAGCGGCATCAGACCCGCTTCTCCAGGCGAATGCGCTGGAACTCCGGAATCAACTGGAAAGGCGTGGCAACGGAGGCAATACTTTCGCCGCATTGCCGGATATTGCGCTCCATGAGCGGGGATTCCTGGCCAGCCGAGAGGAGCAGATACCGGATTTTCAGCGGATCGACCCCCATAATCCGGCAACAGGTGGCATCGACAGCCAGGGGATTGCGGCCCGCTACCAGGACTCCCACCTGCTTGGCCGATCCCTGGATGGGACCGTTCCCTTCCATTCCAACGATGCCGTCCACAATCGCAAACTGCCGGGGGAACAATCCGTGCAAGTCGGCGATGCACTCGTCGATTCCAGCCCAGTGCAGGGGGTTCTTGGGCCAACCGTAAACGCCGCCGGGGACCACGCCGAACAGGTTCTTGGCGGACAGCGTGACGCCTACCCAGTGGTGGGTTTTCATCTTAGGGATGGAAACCAGCAGATCGGCGCCGAGGGCGGTTTTGGGAAGGTACCACTTGCGGAGTCCGGAGACTTGATGGGGGTGGCGCACCTGGCGAACGTCGTCGAGGTTGAGATCCACGAAGACATCCTCGAAGCGCGGCACGATCCCGAAATAGCCGGCTGCGTCAGCCAAGTCGAAGGTGTTGCGGCGGTGGCCGGGACCCTCGGCGATGCGGACGCTGGCGGCGCCCAACGCGAGGAAGCCCTCATAGACGGCGTGCACCAGCAGGGGGTTGGTATTGATGGCGCTTTGCGGCTCAAATTCGACGAGATTGGGCTTGAGCAGCACGCTTCGTCCGCGCACCTGGAGTTGCTGCCGGGCGAGCAAGTCGCGGACGGTCTGGTAGATGCGCCCGTCATATCCCGGCGCGCGCACGATGGATACCAGGGGGGGCTCGATGGCGGAAGGCTTGCCGCAGGCGCCGAGTATAGCGGTTCCGGCGGCGGCGGCCCACTCGCGTCTTGTAAGGAAGGTTCGGTCCCCTGGGCCGGCCTTCGGGCGGTGGACGGGCGAGAGCGCCGGTCCGTTGGCCGTTTCGCTCGCCTCACTCATGCGATTGCGTCTCATGACATCAGCTCCCCAACAGACCTTCGGCGCTCGATGCATTGGTAACCAGCAGGTCGAGAGATGCCTCCATAATGGTGCGGGGTTCGATGCGCGCCGGCGGGCAGTACCCCTTGGGCAAGCGTCCGTGAGCGATGAGGCCCAGGCGGAGCCAGTTCAGAGGATCCGCGCCGCGGCACTCGGCGAGAAACCGGGTAGCGAGGTCGAGGGTTTGTCCGAGCTTTGGAGAGCGGTCGCCGCGCAAGGCTGCGAGCGCCATTCCCGTGGTTTCGGGGTAGGGCGGCAGATCCCTTCCGTACACGGCCACACTCCCATAGTTCCATCCACCGCCTCTGCACACGCGGGCCCACAGGAATCGCGTGGCGGAGTCGACCCTTGCGCCGGTGGCGGCCGAAGGCCTGCGCGAGTGTTCTTTCTTGAGCGCAAGGATGGCCATGGAAGTGGGTCCAACCCATGCGGCGGCGTCCGGGGCCCAGGGCCAGCCCGCGTTTTCGAAATCGCCGACGGAAGTGCTTAGAAGCCACTCGCGCACGCGGTAGGCGAGGGTGGATTCCGTCCCGCTGTTTCCCAACAGCCATTCAATTGAGCGCGCGTGAGCCGGCAACCCCAACCGCTCGGCGGGCACAAGGGCGGCTAGAGCCGTTACCCAGGCGCCGTGGTCGACGCCGGGTTGGGGCGGGAAGCTTCCATCGGAGCGCTGCGCGGCGCGAAGCCAGCGCAGGCCGCTTCCGGCAGCCTCGGTTTCTCCAGCGGACAGCAGGGCCAGGACCGCGTATGCCGTCGGCTCCGTCCAGGAGGAGCCGCGGATGTAAGGCCATCCACCATCGGGGTTCTGTTTCTGCTTGAGCAGGGCAATCGGCATAAAATCGGCGCACTTATCAGGCATTCCGCCTTCGGGAGGCAGCGGGCGCCGCCGGCGCTACCGCGTGAACATTGCCAATGGTCACCGCAGCATCATCCGCCTGCGGCGGCGTTGCAGGAGCATGACCAGCGTCGCGCCCGCGCCCAACCATATAGAAGCCTGATATGCGAGGTCCATTGTTTTTCCTTCCGTTGCTAAGATTCCGCCGGGGGTGGGCGCCAGGTCCCCCGATGCCCGTTCCAAAGAACCCGGCCGACGACCGTGGTGATGAAGCCGCCAGGGGTAGGCGCCAGGTCCGCTGTCGAGAGCAGGCGCGGGCCGGGAATACCCGGCCCTACGAAGCGCCATGCTACCCGGCCGCAGTCCTAGAGGCTTTTGCGCGTACGACGACGTTTCAGGAAGACCAGCAGAACCGCGCCAGCGGCCAGCCAGATACCATATTGAACGAGTACATTCATCTTTGTTTCGCTCCTTTATTTGAATTGGTTCATCATGGGGAACAAGCTCTTAAAGATCTGGAGAATCCCAGGGCCGGCCGCGACAATTAGCATCGACGGCAAAATGAAGAAAAAGATGGGAAAGACCAGCTTCACGCCGACCTTTCCGGCCCGCTCCTCAGCATCCTGGCGCCTTTTGACGCGCAGGAAGTCCGAATGGCTGCGCAGGGATTCACCCATGCTCGTGCCAAAGCGGTCGTTCTGAACGAGGATGGCAACCAACTTCTTGATTTCCGGTTCGCCGGTGCGCTCGGCGAGGTTGTGCAACGCTTCCGCGCGGCGTTTTCCGGCGCGCATTTCGAGCTGCACCAATAACAGCTCTTCGCTCAATTCGGGATGGCTCCATTGGAGCTCGCGTCCGACGTATTGCATGGCCTGATCCAATCCCAGGCCGGCCTCGATGGCGACCACCAGAAGGTCCAAGGCGTCGGGAAGCGAGAGGCGCATGATCTTCTGGCGCCTGGCCACCTTCTTCTCAAGAAAGAACCGGGGCAGGATCCACCCGGCGGCCACGCCAAAGCCCAGGAGCGCCATTTTCATGGGCGCGTCGCCGGGCATATTGGGCTGCAGCGCGAGGCTCAACCCGAGCATAACCACCGTGGCCACCAATCTCAGGCCATAGAAGACCGGCGCGGCCGTCTCGGAGCGGAAGCCGGCGCGAAGCAATTGCGTGCGCAACTGGGCGATTTCCACGCGGGAGGACGGCATCTTGGAGCCGAGCTGGTTGAGCACGGAGAGGACGGTGCTGCCATTGGGATCGCCGCTCTCCGCCACGGTGAGCCGCAGCGCGGCGTCCTCGATCACGGGAGCGCCAAGCTGTCTCAGGAATTTGCCGGGCTTATAAACAACGCGGTACGAGGCCCCGGTAAAAGCCACCAGCAACAGCAGGAAGGCGATAATGGATATCAGCAGAGGATGAGCCATAATCACACCTGGACGTCGATAATCCGGTTGATGAAGAACTTTGCCAGGACCTGCGCCACGAGGGCCGCAGCGATCATCTTTTGGCCGTCGGGGTCGGCGGCCATGCCCTGCAAGTAGCCGGGCGCCACAAACAGCAGGCCGACCATGGTGGCGATGGGCAAAACGGTCAATATGCCCGCGGTCATGCGCCCGTGCGCGCTGGCGGCCCTCACCTGGCCCTTCAGGCGAAAGCGCTCGCGAATAATGTAGGCGAGACGCGTGAGGATCTCACTCAGGTTGCCGCCGGTTTGTTTTTGGAGGAGAACGGAGGTGGTAAAGAAGCGCGCGTCGAGCAGAGGCACGCGCGTGGCGAAATTGTGCAACGCGACGTCGAGCGTGGCGCCGAGGTTCTGTTCGTTGAAAAGTCCGCGGAACTCCTGGCCGAGGGGGTCATCGAGCTCCTGGCCCAGCATTTCCAGGCTGATGGAGAACGCATGTCCGGCGCGCATGGCCCGCGCGAGGAAATCGAGAGCTTCCGGAAACTGCTCCTCCAATGCGGCCAGCCGCTTCTTGCGCTTGTGCCTCACGAAGAGATACGGCAAGGCTCCGCAGACAACCGCAAGCGTCAGGGCGGTGACGGTTCGGTTCAGCAGGAAGGGAAACATGCAGCCCATCACAACTCCGAACGCGGCCATCGCTCCCATGACCGCCAGCAGACGGCTTGAGGTCCACGTCATGCCCGCTTCGGTAAGCAGGACCTGCGCCTGGCGCGAAAACTGCAGGGAGGAGAGCAGCGCCTTGATGCCGGTGGGCCTGTCGGGTTCGGCTTCTTTCAGCAAGTTGGAGAGGGTGGTCCGCACCTCGCCAGAGGCTGTCATCAACATGCCAGTCACCTGGCTTCTTCGTTTGGCCTCGAAGAACTTCATCGCCACGCTGACCGCACACAGCACCAGCGCGAAGACGACCACGAAAGAAACCAGGACACCGGCAGGCATTAGTTGACCTCCTGCACCATTTGAAAGGTCTGCATGGGGAGCGCGATGCCACATGCCCGCAGGCGCTCGTAGAACTTGGGGCGAACGCCGGTGGCGCGGAAGCGGCCCGAGACGCGGCCCGATTCGGTGATTCCGGTCTTCTCAAACAGGAAGATGTCCTGGAGCGAGATTGTACTTTCCTCCATGCCGGTCACCTCGGTAATGTGGGTGATGCGCCGGGCGCCGTCGCTGAAGCGCGAGGTCTGAACGAACAGGTCGACGGCCGAGGCGATCTGCTGGCGGATGGAGCGCACGCCCATATTGGCATTGGCCATTCCGACCATGACTTCCAGGCGGCCCAAGCCGTCGCGGGGCGTATTGGCGTGGATGGTGGTGAGCGAGCCGTCGTGACCGGTGTTCATGGCTTGCAACATGTCCAGGGCCTCTTCGGCGCGGACCTCACCCACGATGATGCGGTCGGGACGCATACGGAGGGCGTTAATGACAAGCTGGCGAATGTGAATGGCGCCCGCGCCTTCCACGTTGGGAGGGCGGGTCTCCATGCGCGCCACGTGGGTCTGCTGGAGCCGCAATTCGGCCGCGTCCTCGATGGTCACGATGCGCTCGTCCTCGGGGATATAGGATGACAGCGCGTTGAGGAGGGTGGTTTTGCCGGAGCCGGTTCCGCCACAGATGAGGATATTGAGGCGCGCTTTGATGCAGCCCTTGAGCAGATCCAACATGCCGGCGGTCATGCTGCCTTTGGCCACCAAGTCCTCGCCCTTCATGGCGGTGCGGCCGAAGCGGCGGATGCAAAGCAGGGGGCCGTCCACGGCGACCGGCGCGATGGCGGCATTGACGCGCGAACCGTCGGGCAGCCGGGCATCGACCAGGGGCGAAGATTCGTCCACGCGGCGGCCCACGCGGGAGACGATCTTCTCGATGATGCGCAGCAGGTGGGCGTCGTCTTTGAACTCGACGGGGGTGCGATACAGCTTACCTCCGCGCTCGACATAGACCAGGTGCGGGGTGGTCACCAGGATGTCGCTGATATCGGGGTCCTGAAGGAGCGGCTCCAGGGGGCCGAGACCGAAGACTTCGTCGAGGATTTCCTCGATCACGCGGTCCTTCTCAAGCAGACTGAGAGGGGTCTTCTCCTCTTCGACGAGCTTGGCGACCGCGACGCGGATTTCTGAGCGCACGCGCTCGCTGGCCATGGAGGAGAGCGCCTCCAAATTGATCCGGTCCAGGAGTTTGCGATGGAGCGTGAATTTCAGCTCCTGGTACTCCGGGGTGTGGCCCTCATTGCTAAAAAGGCGGCTTACCCAGCCCCCTTCCCGGTTCTCACCGGCTCGCGGCGAATTTTCAAGAACGGCAGGCATAGTTGTTTTGACCCGTTACCCGAAAAGCCCAGAGCGCTTCTTGGGAGCTTTCTCTTCCTGGATATTGGCGAGCTTGGAAGCCAGCTTGACGAACTCCTTGCCGAGATTCGTTCCGCGGTCCAACATGCGGCCTTCGGCATAGGCCTCATACAACTCGGCATAGTCATTCGCAACCATGCAGAAGATGGGAATGGCGAGCATCTTTTCGAGATCGCCCGGGGTGATGTCCATGCGCTTGGGCGAACGATTCAGGATGAGGCGAATGCGGTTCTTTCCTAACCCGCTATCGAGCAGGGTCTGGATGATCTGTTTGGTCTGATGCAGGGCGGGCACTTCCAGGGTGGCCACGACGCAGACCTCGTCGATTTCGTCCATGGCGGCCATGCCCAGGCGACTCAAACTACGGCCAAGATCCGCCACGACCCAATCGTAGTGCGGCTTGGCAAAAGCGATGACCTGGCGAAGCTGGTCCTCCTTGGGCAGTTGCTTGGAGGCCAGAATCAAGGGCGACGCCACGATATCCACGCCGTGAATTCCGTTCGAGACCAGCGCCTTCCAGTAGTGGATGTCCAGGCGGTGCAGGTTATTGACGGCGTCGAGAATGGAGTAGACCGAGTTGGTCTTGGTAATGAACCCGACCATGCCGGCGTCCAGATCGAGATCTGCCAGCAGCACCTTGCGGTCATTTCGTCCCAGTTCCGCGGCCACATGGCAGGCCAGGGTGGTAGCGCCGCATCCGCCTTTGGCGGATAAGAAGGCGAAGGCCTTGCCGGCGCCCTTGGCCCCGCCGTCGCGGCGCCGGCTGCGTTCGGCGGCGCGTTTTTCGAGGGCTCTGCGGAGCGAATCGCCGAAGGGCGAATGCACGTACTCGTTGATCCCCGCGCGAAAAGCGGCGAGAATGGCAGTCGATTCGGAGCCGGTGTTGAGGGCCACAATCAGGGGGTCGCCGGTGGCGGCCCGGACAGAGGTTACCAACTCCTCCAGGGGAGTTTTGCAAGCCGAGATATCCAACAGGACGACGTCCGGCCGCATGCGCTCCAGGCGGTCGAAGAAACCGCCCAGCTCGGCGAGATCCTGTTGCTCGACGGTTACGCGGAAGGGCATCTCGGCCAGACAGGCGCGGGTCTGCTCCATCAGGTCCGCGTTACCGATAGCCAGTCCAATGGTTAGCGGGTACATGCCTGCCCTCCAGTTGCGCCGCTCATTTGAGGATCCCTCCAGGGGCCGGGGAAACCGCCGCGGCGGGTGCGCTCTGCATGGGCGCCGGCGCATCGGGCGTGGACATCCCGGGGGCGTTGGGCACGGAATCCGGCTGGCCCTGCTTCAACATCTGCAACAGTTGTTCGACGCGGACGGTATCGGCGGGCGGCGTTACGGGAACCGGGCCGGTGACATCCAGGCCCGGCTGGTGCAGGGGTCCGGTGGAATTGTTGGGCATGAAGGTCTGCGGGAAATTGAGCGCCGGAACGGGCTGGTTGGAGGGGATGGGCCGCACGATTTCGGGCGTGACGATTACGAGCAGCTCGCTATTGCTGCGGGAAATCGTCTTGGATTGGAATAGCTTGCCAAGGATCGGAATGTCGCCGATTCCCGGCACTTTGGAGAAACTATCCGTGGTCTGGTTGTCGAGCAGCCCCGCGATCACAAAGCTTTGGCCGCTTTCGAGCTCGATTTCAGTCTGCACTCTGCGCGTAGACAAGGCCGGGACGGTGGTTCCGGCAACCGTGATGGCATTGGTAAAATCGAGGGCGCTCACTTCCGGGGCCACTTGCAGGCGAATGGTGCCGCGGGGAGTGATCAAGGGGAGGAAATTCAGACGCACGCCGTACTCGCGCCAGGAAATCGTGACGGTGGCGGCGGAACCGGCCGATCCCGGTTGCACGACGGGGAAGGGAAATTGACCGCCTGCGAGGAAGCTGGCCGACTTGCCGTTAATGGCGGGCACGCTGGGCTCGGCCAGCGTTTCGAGCAGGCTCTTGCTGGCGAGCGCCTGAATGGCGGCGGCCAGATTAATGTCGGAACGGAAGAGAAAAATGTTGACCGCGTCGGAAAGCGAGAAGGGCTGTTGCGCGCCGGTGGTGCTAATGGGCGCGGCTGTGCCCAACGCGGTGCTCTGGTTAAAGGCGCCGGAGGCCAACTCCACCGCCAGGGTCCGGCTGGCCGACCGGTCGACATTGCAAAACCGCACCTTCACCATGATCTGCGCCTCTACGGGCGGCACCGCGACGTGGAGCAGGTTGACCACCGGGCCGAGCGTAGCGGCCACGGAAGCGACGCGGGCCGCGTCCACCACGTCTTTTACCGTGCCGCGCACGAAAACGGCGCCGTTCTCGAAGGCGACGGTGACGTCCGCGTCCGGGAGTTCCCGGGCGATCTCCTGCCGGATGGCGTCCACCTTAGCGGGGTTCGCAACCACGGTGAGGTTGTAGAACAGACGGCTGCCGCCGCTTTGCCATACGACGACGGAGGTTTCGCCGGGCATCTTACCGTTGATGAGGACTTCCTTCGGGTTGACAGCGACGGCGTCGGCCAAAGCGCCATCGGCGACCGAGATGCGCTCGATGGAGAGAGGACTATCCACCACGAGCGACTTGCCGACGGTAACGGTCCAGTCTTCAACGCTCGGTTTGGGCGAGGTGACGACGGGCGGTTGAGCGGGCGGGTTTTGGGCTGTCAGGAAGGACGAGCACAGACAAAAAACCGCAGCCGCGATCACGCAGAAGACAGACGATCCGCGAACGGCCGGACCCACAAACGAGGCGGGCGTCCCGCGCCTCAATAAGCAATGCGCGCGTAGCCAACGAAAGCCGGACATTAGCGGTTTCCCCCTTCCGTGAATTGCTTCTCGGTTTTCTGGGTCCCCGAGATGACTTCCATAACGAACGGCTCAGGCTTCGGCGCCGCCGCCGGCTTGGCGACCACACGCGCCACCGGCGCCGGTCTAGCAGCGCGGGCAGGGCCGGCAGGCACGCCGGCCTGACGGAACAGGAAGGCCAGATTGGAGCCGGGAGTCGGGTCCATCTTCCGGTCCATCGGATTCCGCAAAACCAACTGGACGGTTGTATTGTTGGCGGCCAGGCTGAGCTTTTCGGCTTGTTCCGGCGTGACCAGCAGGTTGACCACCTGCGTGACAACGGGCTTGCCTTCGGCATCCTTCTTAAAGTCCTGTCCGGCCGACAGGACCGAGACGTTCTGGAGGAGGGTGCGAGCCTGGGTGCCGAGCGTGGGGTCGGCTTGGGGCGGGTTGCCGTTGATTACCACATCGACGCGCATGCCCGCGACCACGAATCCGGCCACGCCCGCAACTTCATTGACGCGTACGGCGAAAGCGCGCATGCCTGGGGGAATCAGCGCGGCCAAGCCGCCGCCGCTACCCTTGGCGGCGAGGCGCGAATCGCTCACCGGCTCCTTGGAATAGATTGCGGTAATGACGCCGCGGCCCACGACGTCCTCCGGTTTGGTAGTCGCTCCGGCCGGTATCGGGCCGGGCCAATCGGCCAGAGTGACGTCGGCCGGGGCCAGAATGCTGCCCGCTTCGAGATCGTGAGCGGCCAAGACGACCTTGGTCATGGGCTGGCTGGCGGCGGCCGGCGGCTGGTGGTCGATCAATTGCCGGTAGGTGAGTAGGCCCCCACAAGCGGCCACCAGAAACGCGAAGATCAAAACTCCAACAAATCGTTTATGCATGTCCCGTTACCCGTTTGCAGCGTGCGGAAGGCGCCGAACTCCGGGAAGCCGATTCCGGTTGGCCGTCGATTATCGCACCGCGCGGCGGCGGCGAAGGATCCACTATGCCCATGGCGCACGGGATCCGGACGGGCATGACGGCGAACGGCCAAAAACGGCCGTCATGCCCGCTCGCAGAGTTCTAGCTGGCGTTGGCGGCGACCAGCTGGCTGGAAGTCTGGTTCCAGATTCCAGTGATGCTCTTGCCGGCGCCCATAAAGAGGGCCGCCGATGCCAGGGCCACGAAAGCCAGAAGCAGCGTGTACTCGATGAGGTCCTGTCCTTCGTCTTCTTGCCAGAAATTTCGCAAAAACGTCATTTTGATTCGCTCCTTCAATTAAGTTGTGCTGTGGTTGAAAAGCGCGATCGGGCGATCGCGCGCCTCGGTTTTCGTGATCTCTCGATCACGGCATAGCCCGCCGGAATCAGCTCCAGCGGGAACGATCGGGCCCGGTTGCGTGGCGGCGGAGCGGAAGACCAGCGCGACGCCGTCGTCGTAGACGAGGCGCCAGCGCGCGGACTCCTTTAAGGCGCCAGCCAAGGGCGCACCGGGGGATAGTAAGATTGTGTCGATATCGAATTTGTTCAGGGTTTTTTCCCAGTCGTATTTTACGGTTTCGATGTCGATGACGTCGTTTTCAAAGTCATCGCCATAGAAATCGCTACGGCCATCGAGAAATACGCGCGTGCTTGGGTAGAGGCGGTAAATCAGGTAGTCGCCCCACTGGTCGTAGGCGAAAATGCGAGCTGGGGGGCCTGCGCGCAGGGCGTCAACCGCGGCGGCAGGAAAAGATTTCGGATCGAACTCGGCGCGGAATTTGGCGGGCGGATTGGGCGCGAACAGCAGCGCGGCCACGGCCAAGGCGGCCAGTGCGCTGACCGGATGCCAGCGCGAGATGGCTTCGGTTTCGGCCAGGCCGGCGGCGGCGTCAAGGTACCTGCGGGAAGCCGCGCGGAACCAGGCGGCGGTATTCGAGAGGGCCAGGGACTCGATCCAGCGCTCCAAAGCAGCCGCCACGGGGGGCGCGGCCACGATGGCGAATAGAGGAATATTGCGTGCGGACAGGAGCGCGGCGTGGGCCCAGAGCGCAATGAGCACGGGTTCGATGAAACTCCGCCGAGAGAGGTTCCAAGCCGCAGTGGCGGCGCCGGCCAACAGAAGGATCTCGAAGAAAATCGCCAGGGGGTGATGGAAGCTCACCGTCAGAAACTCGGCGATATGGTCGGACTGGAAGGGATCCCGCAGGTACTGGAACACGTGCACGTGCAGGTGGTAGGTGTACGGGTTGACCAGGCTGGCCGCCAGGCAAAAGAAACTGGCCAGGAGGTAACGGCGCGCGGCGCACCACGCTTCGCGGCGCTCCGGGGCGGCGGCGGCGAATGCCATCCTCAACAACTCGCCCACGGCATAGGCGCCGATCATGGCGATGCCTGCGACGAACCCGCCGTGCAAATTGGTCCAGACGACGGTTGCAGCGGGGAGAAGGACCAGGAAAGGCGCGCCAAAAACCTGCCGGCGCCCGTCTCTTTCGCGTTCCAGGACGATATAGAAAAGGACAACGAACAACAACGTGAAGAGGTGCGGACGGGCCAGCCAATGCACGGACGAGGCCGCCGTGGCTATCATGGTCACCGCCAGGGCGATCAGGGGGTTGGCTTTCCTGCGCGCCAACCGGTAGAGCAGCGTATAGGTGGCCGCAATCAAGAGGGCGCAGAAGAGAACCAGGGTCGCGAGGCCGCCATGCGCGACCAGCCATGCCCACACTATGTCCGCCAGCCACTCCCACGCAAACCAAACCTGGCCCGGCCTGGAGAAGGAGAAGAGATCGCTCACGGGGACGCGGTGGTTGGCGAGGATCCACTGGCCGGTGCGGATATGCCAGCCCGAGTCGCCATCGGCGAGCAGCGTCCTGGCGCCGTCCATGCGGCCGAATAGGAAGAGAATCGGCATCAGGAAGGCGAAATCCGCCAGTGACGGCAGTAATTTGATGGCGAATTTAGACTGTTTGGCGTCCATTATGGTTTAAGCCATCCAGGCATTCATCACCGGGTGCAGGGCTTCGAAAGAGCGAATGCGGTCGTGGAACGACCGAAAATCCATAAAGTTTACGCACAACGCAACGCGAGGACAGGCGCCGGGGCCGGAAACGCGCGCCACTGTCCCCTCGCAATGAATGCATCTTGGTTCGAAACCGTGACTGGCAGGCAGTTCGACCTCGACGGTGACGATCTGCCCCAATGAGGGCGGCGCCAGCGGCGCGCTCTCTCCCAGCCAGGCGATGAGGATACCGCCGCGGCTGATATTTTCGGTGTACATCGCGCCCGGATCTCGCAACGCCGGCGCCGATACGTGGCAACGGAGCTGGATCTCGATGCGCGGGCTCTCACGCCGATTCATGTTTTCCATGCGGACAAGAGTAAATTTACCCTTTTGGCCTTTCGGATATCAATGTCGCAAATGGGCTATACGGCGTTGTTTCCTAAGGTTATTAACGAACGTTTGAGGGCAGTTGGATAGCGTTATGTCAGGTAAATACCGCTTATTTTCCGTTATCAAAATCGCGTCCAAAGGGCTGTTATATGCGGAATGCATAACTAAAAGCAGCGAAATATTTATTAGATTATCCCAAAAATGGGGACGATTTTCGTTGACAACCGAGTGGAATCAGTAGAGTATATTAAGAGAAAGCATTCTTTAGATAGCAATACCGGATTTTCGGCGGGGCGATTTTCCGCGCGGGAATTCCTGTTTGCCGGTGCGAGGAAAATATGACGCGGATTCTTCTCTATAGCGACGAACCGGTCCTTTCGAAGGGACTTGAATCGGTGCTCCATCAGGTGGAGGGCTTCGAGATGCTGCCGGTCTGCGGAACGGTGGCCGGGCTGATGGAACAGATGGCGAACGGCGCGCCGGATCTCGTGCTGATGGATTTGACCGCCGAGGTGACGTTCGGCGTACTGAGCGACATGAAGCACGCGCTGACCCGCACGAAGATCGTGCTGTGGGTCAACACGATTTCGACCGAGCTGGCGTTCCAGGCGATGGGCTTGGGCGTGCGGGGCATACTGCGCAAGACGCTGCCCGCCGATCTCCAGGTGAAGTGCCTGCAAAAGGTCCATGCCGGCGAACTGTGGTTCGAGAAGGCGCTCACGGACAGCTTCCTATGCGCTCGCCGCGTGGCGCTCACGCAGCGCGAGGGGCAACTGGTCAGCCTGCTGTCGCAAGGCCTGAAGAACAAGGAGATCGCGACCATGCTCACGATTTCCGAGGGCACCGTGAAGGTCTACCTATCCCGGCTGTTCCAGAAGGTAGGCGTCAAGGACCGCTTCGAGCTGGCACTGTTCGGGCTTAAGAACCTGACGACCGGACAGCTTCCGCTGGGCGAAAAGGGACAGCGGCTCAACCCCAGCGCCATGCCGAGCCTGCGGTCGCTGGTGTTGGAGCGGGCTCCGGAGCGCGTGGAGCCTATGCGTTTCACGCCAACGCGGCCAGCGGTCGTGCGGCAGTTCTAAGAGCCACCGGCTCTCCATTCTCGCCGCTCCGGCCACGCCGGGGCGCGCCCGCCCTCGCATCGTGCTAGTGTGGTCTCTGCGAAATCGCTCGACAGTGGGAGACAACATTATGCGCATTGCATGGGGAATTCTTCTGTTGGCGGCCTGCCCGGTTCTGGCGGGCGCCCAGGACTACAACGGCCGGTGGGACATCACCACGATGACCACGCCGAGGCCGCGCGCCTGGTGGGTGGAATTGACCGGGGTCGGGACGCCACAGGCCGCCGGGAAATTCGTGAGCGCCTACGGCGGCGACATGAACAAGATCGACAAGATCGAGGTGGTGAACGGCGAACTGCATTTCACCATCAACGCTCCCGCCCGCCGGAATGCGGCGACGGACGCGCCGCCGCCGCGCAATTCCGTCTATACGGCTCGCCTGGTGGGAGGAAAACTGGACGGGGCGTTCCAATTGGAAGGGCAGACCGAGCCGCCCACGAAATGGACGGGCGTACGCGCCCCCGTGATCGCCGACAAGGACGATGGTTCCTGGAAGAAAGGGACGCCTATCGCGCTCTTCAACGGAAAGGACGCCGCCGGGTGGAAGCCGCTGAATCCGGATACGCCGATGAAATGGACCGTTCAGGACGGGGTCTTGCGCAACGCGCCGCCCACCACAGACATTTATTCCGAACAGAAATTCTGGAATTTCGAAGCGCACGTGGATTTCCGCATTATTGAGAACTCCAACAGCGGAATCGGGCTGAGGGGCCGCTATGAAATCCAGATTTTGGAAGACTATGGGCGGCCGCCCAACACTCACGGATCGGGGGCCCTTTACAGCCGCGTCGCGCCCTCGGTCAATGCCAGCAAGCCTGCGGGCGAGTGGCAGAGCTACGACATCCGGCTGGTGGGACGAACGTTGACGGTGGTGTTCAACGGCACGAAGGTCCTGGACAAGGTTGAGGTCGAGGGGCTTACCGCGATCGCCGAAAACTCGGACGAAGCCGAGCCTGGCCCGTTCATCTTACAGGGCGATCACAGCTATGTGGAGATCAAGAACTTCGTGGTGACGCCGCTGGTGCACTAGCGTGGCGCCTGGGGGCGCCGGGAGGGGCCACCCATGAAAGCCATTGTCTACACACGGCACGGGCCGCCGGAGGTGCTGCGGTTCCAGGAGGTGGCAACCCCTGCGCCGGCGGACCACGAAGTCCTGATCGAGCTTTGCGCGGCATCCGTAAATCCGCTGGACCGCGGCGTCCTGGGAGGCGTGCCGGCGTTTGCCCGGTTGATCGTCAGCCTGATGTTTCGGGCGCCCATGCCAAAGCCCAAGGTTTTCGGCTTCGATAGCGAAGGCCGCCCTGAAAGAATCCTCGGCTCGGATATTGCGGGGCGGGTGGAAGCGGTTGGCAAGCAGGTGACGGAGTTCCAGCCGGGGGACGAGGTGTTCGGCGGAAACCTGTTCACGGGTGGAGGGTTTGCCGAGTATGTGTGCGCCGATGAGGCTAAATTGGCGCGGAAGCCGGCCAACATATCGTTTGAGGAAGCGGCCGCCACGCCCATCGCGGGAATTACGGCGCTTCAGGGCCTTCGCGATCGGGGACGGATCGAGCGCGGCCACAAGGTTCTGGTTGACGGCGCGTCCGGCGGGGTGGGCACATTCGCCGTCCAGATCGCCAAAGCGTTCGGGGCGGAAGCTACCGCCGTGTGCAGCACGAGGAACCTGGACACGGCGCGATCGATCGGCGCGGACCATGCGATCGACTACACGCGCGAAGATTTTACCAAGAGCGGGCAGCGGTACGACCTGATCCTGGGCGCCAACGCCTATCATTCCCTTTTCGAATACAGGCGCGCGCTGACGCCGGACGGGATCTTTGTGTGGGCGGGAGGCAAAGTAAGCCTTGCAGTCCTGCTGCTGGGACCATTGCTATCGCTGATGGGGCGCAAAAAGATTCGCACCTTTTTGGGGAAGATGAACCGGGAGGATTTGGTTTTCCTGAAAGACCTTCTGGAAGCCGGAAAAGTCGTGCCCGTTATCGACCGGTGCTACCCGTTGCGGGACACGGCGGAAGCTCTCCGTTATCTTGCCGAAGGACACGCGCGGGGGAAAATCGTACTCACCGCTGAGCCGTCGGGTAAATCATCGGGCGTCCCCGCCCCGTCTCACTCCGAATAGTTCTGCACGTAGAGATCGCGCGGGAGACCTTTGCCGCGCGCGCTGCGCTGCAGGCGTACGGCTTCCTCGTGGGTCATGCGCCCGCCGAGTGCGACCATGTAATAGCCACCCTTGTCTTTCGGCGAGAATATGGCGGCGTTGAGGCCGGGATGATACTGGTTAAGCTGTTCCACTTTCCGGGAGGCGGCGTCGCGGGTGCGGTAGGTAAAGGCGATGACCCGCCAGGTCTCCCTGCCGCCGGATGGAGAGGGTTTCGGTTCCACCGGGACCGTGGCCGTCGTGGGAGGCGCAGCCGTCGGCGCCGGGGCTTCAGGAGGGAGCGAGACGGAAGTGGCCGGGGAGGCGGTGGCGACGTCGGAGGCGTGCGGCCGGTTGAGGGCGAGGATGAGCAGGACGACCACGGCGGCGGCCGCGAAAATCCATTTCATCGGGAAGGGATACGCTCCGCGGGGTGCGGAGACGGCTCGATGGAGGGGGACGGAAACCGGAGGCTTGGGAATCGGTGGGGTGGCGACCGGCGATGAAACAACGACCGGCGGTGAAACAACGGCTGGCGCTGAGACAATGGCTGGTTCTTGGGCAGCGGCCGGCGTTGCAACAACAACCTCGGGTTCCGACGTCGCTAAAGGCAGCGGAGCATCGTCCAGCGCAGCGGCGATTTCGGCCAGCGTCCAACGGGACTGCGGGTCCGGGTCCGCGGCGTGAGCGGCCAGCTCCTCGCTCTTCGGGGAAGCGGACATGAGAGTCTGCCGCCAGAGTTCTCCCAGCAAGCGCACGTCCTCGCGGTAGGCGGATGGAACGCCGGCGTCACGGAGGGCGCCGGTCGAGAGCTTGATGCGATCGCCCACGGCGACGATGTGGTCCGGGTCGAGCGCGCCGAGCACCAACCCCTGCGCATGGAGGTAGCGAAGAGCGGTGAGAACTGCATGGAGCACTTCGCGCGCTTCCTGTGGATTGAGCGGCGACCGGCCGATCGCGTTGGCGAGGGTTTCGTCGGGAGCCTCGAAGACGGCGTAGAGGACGCTATCGCCGCCGTGACCGGAGCGCCCGCAATCGAAGAGTTCGATTAAATTCGGGTGACGAAGCTGGCGAGTTCGATGCCAAAGCTCGAGTGGCGCGTCGCCGTCGGCGGCTGCCTCGGGTACCAGCTTCACGACGGCGGGGCGGCCATCCGGAAGAGGTGAAGTCTGGAAGAACGCGGCGGCGTCATTGCCGCCCAACCATTTGTCCAGCGTGTAATTTCCGGCGAGGCAAACGCCTTCCCAGTGTTCTCGCAAATGCGTCATAAGAGAATCCCAAAAGGGCTGATTTGGCGTTTCCGTGGCGCGATCTTTGCATGGTAAGGCACGGTGCGAAAGAATTCGTACGTAAAAGTTACACGAATCACGGCCACGAACTTGCGAAAGTCAGACATAGAGCAACTGGCCCTCCAGGTGCTGCTGGCGCCGCATCAGTTAAATCTCTCGGAAGGAAGGACTACCCAAAGTGTGGAAGAAACCAAACGACGAACCGGCCGCTTTCAGGCCGCAGGCCGATCCGCTGCGAAGCACGGCTCCGACGCCGAGCGCTCCGATAGCGCCGGCGGCCCAGCCTGCGCCGTCGGCAGCCACGAGAGAGTCCAGACAATCGGCGGCGATCGGTCCCTCGATGACCATCAAAGGCGAGATTCGCGCTCGGGAAGAACTGCTGGTGGATGGCGAGGTGGAGGGACAACTGGAATCGCAGAGCCGGCTGACGGTGGGACCGAACGGCAAGGTGCTGGGTAATATCAAAGCGCGCGAAGTAGCGATCTTCGGTAGCGTGCGCGGCAATGTGGAGGTGACGGAGAAAATTGCGATTCGGGAGCAGGGCAGCCTGGTCGGCGACATCAAGGGCGCGGGGATCAGCATCGACGATGGAGCCTATTTCAAAGGAAGCATCGACATCGTGCGGCTGGAGCCAAAGGCGACCTCCAAGGCGGTGGTGAGCGAGCCGCGGATGGAAGCGCAACCCGTCTAAGGCCGGCTCACTGTTACACTCAGGAGGAATGGCTGCCCATAGCGTGCCCGCGGCGATCGACCTGAGCGAACTTGTAGAGCACCGCGGGGTACGGGAGTGCCTGCAGTGGTTCACGCGCGAGAAGCAATGGGTTAACGAAGCCCATTTGCGGCTCTGCCGGGTACCGGCGCCTACCTATCTGGAAGGGGAGCGCGCCCAGTGGTTCCTCGATCAGTTCCAGGCGGCGGGCTGGGACGCCTCGCTCGATCGCGCGGGCAACGCGATCGCCACCGAAGGACAAGGCCCTTACGTCGCGCTGACGGCGCACCTGGACACCGTCATCGCCCCACGTAATAAAGAGGATATCGCCGTCGAGCCGGATGGGCGGCTGACTGGCCCGGGCGTATCCGACAACGGGGCTGGTTTGGCCGCCCTGCTGGCCGTCGCGCGCGCCTGGAAGGCCTGCCCGAACCGTCCCGAGTTGCGCCGCGGTCTGTTGCTGGCCGCCAACACCGGCGAGGAGGGCGAGGGCAATTTGCGCGGCATGATCCGCCTTGCCAAGGATTCGCCGCTCGCAAGGGAAATCAAGGCGTTTGTGGTGGTGGATGGCGCCGACACCAGCCATATCACCAACCGCGCGCTGGGGAGCCGGCGCTTCGAGATCGCTTTTGCCGGGCCGGGCGGGCATAGCTGGAGCGATTACGGCATGGGCAACCCGGTGCACGCGGTCTGCCGCGCGGTGGCGCTGTTTTCAGATGCCAAGCTGGAAGGCGCGCCGAAATCGGCTTTCAACGTGGGCCTCATCGAGGGTGGATCTAGCGTCAACGCCATTGCGCACGCCGCCGTGGCCAAGGTGGATATCCGCTCCGAGAGCAACGAGAAGATGGACGAACTGGTGCGGGCCTTGTCTTCCGCGGTGGAACGCGCCAGGGAGATCGAGAATCAGCGCGCGACCGGCGGCAAGGTAACCGGCAAGCTTAGGGAGATCGGGTCGCGTCCGGCCGCGGCGCTGCCGGAGGACGCCTCCATCCTTGCTTATATCCGCGCGGTGGACGCCCATTTGGGCATCCGCTCGCGCCTGAACTGCTCCTCCACCGACGCCAATGTTCCTCTGTCGCTCGGCATACCGGCCATCGCCATTGGCGGAGGAGGCACTGGGGGAGGGGCCCACACTGCGCAGGAATGGTTCCGGCCGGAAGGGCGCGACCTGGGCCTTAAACGGATTCTGATGGTATTGCTGCTGCTGTTGAGGGAGGTAAACTCCGGGACCGGTAAGTGAAGCGAATCAGAGAAGAAGGCAGACGGACCCACGAAAGCAGTGGGTACCCCGGTCCGCCCCACTGGAACCGTCGTTTGGCGGCGGACGGGGCCCTCGTCTGGAATACAGCGGTCTGGGGAGCGACCTTCGTGGTGGTGAAGGCGGCGCTGGCGGACGTTTCGCCGGTCCTGTTCCTGGCGCTGCGGTTTTCGGTTGCCAGCCTGGCCTTGGCGCCGCTCCTGGCGCGCCAGCGGCGAACTTCCTGGGATTGGCGGACGGCGGGCGCGGGAGCCCTTGCCGGCGCCTGTCTGTTCACCGGATATCTGACGCAAACGCTAGGGTTACGCCTCACCTCGGCGCCAAAATCGGCTTTCATCACGGGATGGTCGCCGGTGATGGTACCTTTGCTGGCGTCGCTCGTCTATCGCATTAGACCGCGCGTTTCCGAGGTGTGCGGGCTGCTGGTGGCGACGGCCGGTCTGCTCATCATGACGCTGAAGGGGGCCGCGGGGGCGGTGAATCCGGGCGATCTGTTGACGTTTCTGTGCGCCATCGCTTTCGCCGCGCATATCGTGGTGCTTGGCCACTTCGCCGAGCGCATGAGTTTTGAGATCCTGTCGGTGATGCAAATCGCGATGGCCGCAGTCCTGTCGCTGGCGCTGTTTTGGTGGGTGGAACCGCCGCACATCCGTTGGCGGCCCGCGACAATCGGCGCCATACTGGTAACTGGGCTGTTCGCCACTGCGTTGGCGTTTACGATTCAGGCGTGGGCCCAGCGGTACACCACCCCGACGCGAACGGGGTTGATTTACATGCTGGAGCCGGTGTTTGCCTGGGTCACTTCGTTTCTGCTGGCGGGTGAGGGAATGTCGCGACGCGCGGCCGCGGGCGCGGTCCTCATCCTGGGTGGAGTTGTCCTGGTGGAGCTGAAACCGTTGAATCCGTGGCGGCATCCATCTTAAGTAAGAAGCTGAAAAATTGAAGAGGCAACATGAGTTTTTCTGAAAAATTACGTACCGAGAAGCTGCTTTCCTTCACCCTGGTGGTGCTCACGCTGTGCGTCGGCATTCTGATCGGCACGCTGATTAGCGTCGATTGGGGCGTGCGAGCGGCGAAAGGCAGTCAGGCGGCGCCCGGCGCGACGCCGCTCGTCATTCCCAACCCGGTCGAACTATCGACGGCGTTTTCACAAATTGCGAAACAGGTAGAGCCATCGGTTGTTCACATTACGGTAAAGTATCTGCCGAAAGCTCCCGCGCAAACGCGGAACCGGCGCCGGGCAGTCCCGGCCCCTGGCGACGAGGGCAACGGCGACAACGGCGACAGCGGCAACGGATTCGAGCAGTTCTTCCAGTTCTTTGGCAACCCGTTCGGCGGCGGGCCGGAGACGCCGGGCGCCCAGGGCGGCGAAGCGCTGGGTTCCGGCGTGGTGGTGGACGGCGCCGGTTACATCTTGACGAATTTCCACGTGGTCGATAAGGCCGACAGCATCAAGGTGAAATTCACCGACGATCCGGCTTCGTACGATGCCAAAGTTATCGGCGTGGACGATCAGACCGATTTGGCGGTGATTCGAGTCGAGGGGAAGGCCAAAGTTGTCGCGGCGAAGATCGGCAATTCCGATGCGGTACAGGTGGGAGACTGGGCGGTAGCCATCGGTTCTCCGTTCGACTTTCAGAACACCGTGACTGCGGGCATCATCAGCGCCACGGGACGGGACATCCCGGACGGCGGCAGCAGCCAGTATCAGCACTTCCTCCAGACCGATGCGGCCATCAACCCCGGCAATAGCGGCGGCCCGCTGTTGAACATTCGCGGCGAGGTGGTCGGCATCAACACGGCCATCGCCTCCACCACGCGGGGGTACCAGGGCATCGGTTTCGCTCTGCCCATCAACACCGCGGCGCAGGTCTACAACCAGATCATCAAGAGCGGCAAGGTGACGCGCGGTTCGATCGGCATTACCTACAGCAGCGACCCCACCGCGACCAAGGCCAACCTTCAGGTGGCCGGCGTTTCCGAGGGCGTGTTCGTCAGCCAGGTGGCCCCCGGCGGACCGGCCGAGAAGGCTGGAATCAAGGAAGAGGACGTCATCGTTTCTATCAACGGCAAACCGGTGCGCGATGGCAACGATCTGGTGAACGTGGTGGTCGGCACGCCGCTTGGCACGACGGTCGACTTGGGGGTGGTTCGCGAGGGCAAGCACCTCGATTACAAAGTGGTGGTCGGGGACATCACGCAGATCTTTGCCGACAGGTTCGGCGGCGGCGGCGCCCAGCCAGGCGTGGTGAAGCCGGAAGCCACATCGGCCAAGTTCGGCATGCAGATCCAGGGGCTGACCGACCAGAAGCGCCAGTCGCTCGGCATCAAGCAGAGCGGCGGCGTGGCGATCGTATCGGTGGAACCCAACTCGTTCGCCGAGGAGATCGGTCTGGTTCCCGACGACGTGGTTTTCTCGATCAATCGCCAGCCGGTCAATTCGGCGGCGGACGTGGAGCGCGTGGAATCCACGCTGAAAGGCGGCCAGCCCGTATCGTTCCGCGTGCTGCGCAAGACCGGACCGAACGGGGAATGGTCTCCCGTGTACCCGGCCGGCGTGCTGCCGAATTCAGCGCAGTAAGGCGCGCGAACGGCGCGCGCCGCGAACGTACCATCCGAGCCGCGAACGTCAGAGAGCGGTTCTTGCCACGGGGCAACCGCTCTCTGACGTTCGCGGCTCGGTAAACTCGGCAATTTTCTCCCTCCCACCCCGCATCCCTATATAATGAGTTTTTCCGTTCGGATAACTCTCAATACCCAAGGAGCATTCATGGCTGTAAAGCGCATAGGCATTCTCACGGGCGGCGGCGACGTGCCGGGATTGAATTCCGTGATCAAGTCGGTGGTTTACCGTGGAAGCGAGATCGGCTGCGAGGTGATCGGCATTCGCCGCGGCTGGGAAGGTTTGACGCATGTCAACCTGGAGGACCCGGCCAGCCGCGCACGCTACATCCTGCCGTTGAACCGCGAGAACACGCGCAGCATCGACCGCACGGGCGGGACTTACCTGCACAGCTCGCGAACCAACCCGTCGAAAATGAAAAAGGTGCCACCCACGCTGGAGGGTCAGGATTTCCCTGCCAAGGAAAGTACCAAAAAGGGCGTCACGTCGACGGTTTACGACGTCACCAAGGCGGTGATGCGAAACATCGAGACGCTGGGGCTGGACTATCTGATCCCCATCGGCGGCGACGACACGCTCAGCTATGCGGCGGAGTTGGACCGGCACGGAATGAAGGTGGTCGCCGTCCCGAAAACCATGGACAACGATGTGCGGAATACCGAGTACTGCATCGGATTTTCGACCGCCATCACGCGCGCCATGGATGCGATCGAGCGCCAGCGCACCACGGTAGGTTCGCATGAACGCATCGGCGTTTTCCGTGTGTTTGGCCGCGATGCCGGATACACCGCCCTCTACACGGCTTACGTCACCTCGATCCGCTGCTGCATCCCCGAGTTCAAGGTGGATCTCCAAAAGCTCATCGGCTTCCTGATCGGCGATAAGAAGAACAATCCCAGCAATTACTCGCTGGTGATTCTTTCCGAAGGCGCGGAGTGGGAAGGCTACCAGGTGAAGGAATATGGAGAAGCCGACGCCTTTGGCCACCGCAAGAAGATGAGCGTGGCCGAAGATCTCAGCAACGAAATCAAGGCAGCCACGGGCGAAGAAACCATCGTCAGCGACCTGACCTACGATCTGCGTTCCGGCAGCCCGGACTTTGTGGACCGCATGGTGGCCACCACGTTCGCGGGCATGGCCATGGACGCCATTGAAGAGGGCAAACACGGCTTGATGACCGCCATCAGCAACGGCTGCTACACGCTGGCTGAGATCCCGGATCCCAAGTTGGGGCCGCGCCGTGTGGATATCAACACCCAGTACAACAAAGACCGGTACCGGCCCACTTACGACCAGAAGATGGGTCTGCCGGTATTCCTGACCAAGGCATAGGGCTTGGACTGGAAGCGATTGTTGAGGTGGGGCGGACCGGGGCGCCCACGCCGTATCTGGGCCCGTCTGCCTTCTTCGACCGAACGCGGATCACGGCCACAAGAAGGCAGCCCAGGAGGTCCGCCCCACTTGCTCACGCCAGAACTGCGTTCGCGCATCCAGGCCTCGTTCGATCAGGCCGCTTGGGACGAGGAACACTTCCCCGCCACCATCGACCCCCGCATTTACCACGTGAAGTTGATCCGCGAGCACTTGGGCAGTCTGGCAGGCAAACGGGTGCTCGATGTGGGATGTGGCAAGGGGCGGTTCGCGCGGGTTTTCCAGGAGCAGGACCCCGAGGCCGAAATCTGGGGCCTCGACCTGTCGGAAACCATGCTCCGGTGCGTGCCCGACGGCATCCACACGCGCGCCGGTTCCATGACCGGGATGCCGTTCGAAAACGGATATTTCGACGCTGCTTACGCCACGGAGTCTCTGGAACACGCCGTGGAAATCGAGCAAGCCGTGAGCGAAATCTGCCGCGTGGTGAAATCCGGCGGGCGCATCGCCATTATCGATAAGAACGCCGCGCAATGGGGCAAGCTGGCGACGCCGGAATGGGAGCGGTGGTTCACTCGCGAAGAACTGGAGCGTCTGCTGGCGCGCCACTGCCGCCAGGTGACCAGCCGGTTCATTTCCTACTGGGAAGACGTGGCGCCGGACGGGCTTTTCTTGGCTTGGCTGGCGGTGAAGTAACCGCTCTTACGTTCGCGGCTCGGTGAGCTACAGCACGTGATAATATCCGTCGCGCTCCAGGACTTCCACCGGAATCCCGAAAAGGCCCTCCAGAGCGGAAGCGGTGAGCGCCCGCTCCTTGGGTCCATCGCCGTGCATGCGGCCGTCGCGGATGGTCACTACGCGCCGCATCTCGGGAATGATGTCCGGCAAATGGTGGGTCACCATGACGATGCCGATGCGCCCGCCGGCGAGTTTGCGGAGGATCTCACGCAGTTCGCGGGCGGCGCGCAGGTCCAGGCTGGTGGAGGGTTCATCGAGGATCAGTGTCTCCGGGTCGTGCACCAGCGCGCGCGCAATCAGGATGCGGCGCGCCTCTCCGGAGGAAACCTCGTTGGTGGCGCGTTCCGCCAGATGCGGGATTTCCAGCAGCTCCATCACCTCGCGGGCCTTCCGCCGCATCTCCGGAGTTACGGCGTGATAGGGCCAGATGCCGACGCTGCCGAAGAACCCGGAGAGCACGATTTCAAACGCGGAATAGTCCCGCGTACACATCTGCATCCAGTCGTTCGAGACGAGGCCGAGCCGGTTGCGCAGCTCGAAGAGGTTCCAGCAGTCGCTTCCGAGAATGCGCAGCGACCACGGCTCGGATTTGACCACGGGGTAGATGTCGCGCGCAATGGCCTTGATGAGGGTGGACTTGCCCGACCCATTGGGCCCCAGAATCGCCACGTTCTCGCCTTGAGCGATGGATAGCGTGATGCCATCGAGCACGTCGCACTCGCCGCGCCGGACCGTGACATTTTGAAACTCGATGACCGGTAAATCAGTGTCCATAAGCCAGGATCTCCACGCCTCCAAGCACGGTCAGGCCGGGCATCTGGACGCCCTGAATCTCCTGGTAGGACGTCCCGGCGATGTTGGTCAATTGCAGAAACGGGCGCACCCGGCCGTGGGAGAAAGCGGCGTAGGCATCGAGCAGCGCATACGGGGCGGCGTTGAACGGGTCCCGCACGCCCAGGCGCACACGGAAGAGAAAGCCCTTGGGCAGGCTTGCCTGCCACGCCGCGATGCCGGTCTGTTTCGGATACTGGAACGTGTACTTCGTATAGCCGAGCGGCACGGTGTCCTGGGTGGCGCGCAGACCGGTGTAGTTGAAGTCGATGGTTTGGGAGTGCGACAGCATCCATCGCACGGACCCTTCGACGCCGCTGAAATTCAAATTATCGATGTTCAGGGCCACCCAGATGGCATTCGGATCGCTTCGGTAATAGTCGATGTCGTCGCGCTCGCGCCGCATGAATACGCCCATGTTCACTCGAAGGCGCGGGGCCGGATTCCATTCGGCGCCGGTTTCATAAGTCCATGCCCGTTCCGGCAGCAGATTCGGATTGCCCTGGTTGGCTGGGTCGTTATAGTAAAGGTCGGTATAGCTCGGAACCCGGAAAGCCCGGCTGGCGGAAGCGCGCAGCTTCCACTTCGACGATAGCCAGTATCCTCCCGCGATGGTGGGGCAGAGCTCGCCGGAGAAGTTGCGGTAGACTTCCTCGCGCGCGGCCACGGAGAGCGAGAAGCGCCGCAGCGTGCGGAAATCGATGGAACCGTAGGCCGCGGCGCGCGCCCGCTGGTGAATGCCCAGGTTATTGCTCACGATCGATTCGCTCAGGCCTTCCACGCCGTAATTCACCGTGATGGTCCGCGCCACGGGCTCACTGCGCCGCAAGGCCGCCTGCCAGCTCTCGTCGGCGTGATGATTGGCGTAATAATCCGGGTCGTTGCGGAGAAGCACGTAAAGATCGCTGTGCCGGCGGAAGGCAAAGCTGGCCGTGGTCTTCTTGCCCAATTCCTGCCGCACCGCTGCCAGCCACGTCTTGGTGTCCTCCCAGGAATTGTAGGGGCCGTAGAACTGGTTCGCGCCGAATGGGTGATCCATGTAGCCCAGGGTGACGTCGCCGGGCCCGAGCCTGGTCGCAAAGTGCGTGGTGGAGGAGAACTGCAAATTGCGGTAGTCGCGATCCGGCATAAAGCCGTCGGAGAAGTCGCGCGCGGCCACGAGCTGCTCGGATATGCCTCCAAGCGAGCCGGCCAGGGAGACGCTCTGCTGATTGGTTCCGAAATTCCCGAACGCCGTGCGCAGACGGATCTCGGCGTCTTCGGGCGGCGCAGTAATAATGTTGATGGCCCCCGCGACGGCGTCCGAGCCGTACATGGTGGAACCCGAGCCGCTCAATACTTCGACGCGCGCGATGGCCGCCAGCGGAATGGGAATATCCATGTCGTGGTGCCCCGATTGCGAATCGTTCAACCGCTCTCCGTTGAGCAGCACCAGCGTCTGGCCGAAGTTGGAGCCGCGGATCGTCAGGTCGCCCTGGATGCCATCGGGCGCGCGTTGTTGCAGGTCGAGTGAGGCGTCGAGCTCCAGCAGATCTCCAATGCTATTGAGAAGCAGCTCCCGCTCGCGCGCCTGAAGCACGGTGACCGTGCGGTCGATTTCCTCGAGCGCGAGTGGTTCGAACGTGCCTGTGACCACCACGGTTTCGTACTGCGGCGGCGGAACCGTCTGCGCGAGGCACACCGGCGCCGCAAGCGGGAGAAGCAAGAGGAAGAATCTTGAGCGCAAGACCTCTCGATTTCCTAACTCCACAGGTTGTCGTTCGGCCGTCCGATATTGTTCCACTGGTCGGTCGGCTCGAACCATCCCTCGCCTGGAACCAGGTGCTGTTTGCACGCCGCTTCGTTCAAGGTGATGCCCAAACCCGGCTTGTCCGGCACCGTGATGTACCCCTTATTGACGATGGGCTTCTCGACGCCGTCCACCAGGTCGCTCCAGATGGGCACGTCCACGGCATGATTCTCCAGGCACAGGAAGTTTTCCGTGGCGGCGGCCACGTGTACGCACGCCATGGCGCCAACCGGCGTATGGGCGCAGTGCATGGCCATGGGAACGCCGTACTCCTGCGCCATGTCTCCGATCTTTTTGGTCTCGAGGATTCCGCCCGTGGTCAGCACGTCCGGGTGGATAATATCCACCGCGTGCGCTTTGCACAGCACCTCGAAAGGCTCTTTGAGGAAGATGTCCTCGCCCGTGAGAATGGGCGTATCGACCTCGCTCGAGATCTCCTTCAATAAGTCGGTCTCCTGCCACGGGATCATGTCTTCCAGCCATGCCAGGTTGTACTTGGTGAGCGCCTTGCCCAGCCGGATGCAACTGTTGACGCCAATGCGGCCGAAGTGGTCGGCGGAGATCGGAATGCTCATGCCGACGCCCTCGCGCACCTGCGCCACGAAGTCGCACATCATCGCGATGCCCTTGTCGGTGATCTCAGTGGCCAGCATGGGATGCTCGGCGAAAAGTCCGCCATACTGTTGCGCAATTCCGGCAGCCTGCGTCACCGTGTCCGGCGTCCGCTGCACCAGGTTGATGCCGAGATCCATCTTCATCCACGTGAAGCCCATGGCCATGCGCTCTTTGAGGCGGCGCGTGAACTCCGCGGGATCGGGCGATTCCGTGGTATCGCAGTAGATGCGGATCCGGTCGCGGAACTTGCCGCCCAGCATCTGATAAATCGGAACGTTGTACGCTTTGCCCGCCAGGTCCCACAGCGCCACTTCCACTCCGGACACGCCGCCGCCCTGCCGCGCATGGCCGCCGAACTGCTTGATTCGGCGAAAGAGCAGATCCACATTGCAGGGATTCTGGCCGAGGATCTTGCTCTTGAGCTCCAGGGCGTAATTCTTGGTCGCGCCGTCGCGCACCTCGCCCAAACCGTAGATCCCCTGGTTGGTGTCGATGCGGATCAAGGGGGACGTCATCGGTACGCCCCTCAGCACCGCAATCCGCATATCGGTAATTTTCAGGTCCGAGGGTTTGGAGTTGGTGTTTACGTTTTGGGGAAGCGCTTCCAGCGTTTCGCCGGTCAGAAAGCCGGCGGACAGCGCCCCCGCGGTTCTCTTCAAGAAGGAACGCCGTCCGTGAGCGGCGTGGAGTAAAGACATGGTAGATCTCCTTTCCGACGAAGTGATTTTAACCCGATTCAGATCCGGCCGAACTTCGCGACCGCTTCCTTCATGGACTTGAACTTCTCGATGAACGGAAGCATCTGGTGCTCGGTCTGGTCCAGGTCCTGCGCTTTCTTGAGGACGTCGGCGGCTTGCGCCTTCGGCACGGCCACCACGCCATCCTCATCGGCGCTGATGATGTCGCCCGCATTCACGCGCACGCCCGCGCAGGTGACGGGGATGTTGACCCCGGCGAAGCGGAAGTGGTTGATGCTGGTGGAAGGCGCGACGCCCCGGCTGTACACCGGGAATTGGATCTTGCCGATCTGCGGCAGGTCTCGTATGGAGCCGTCGATCACCGCTCCGGTCAGCCCGCGAACCTTCATGGCCGTCGCCATCAATCCGCCGATTCCGGCATAGTCCAGGCCGTCTTCGAGAACCATCACGTAGACCGATCCCGGCGGCGCTGCGTCGATGGCATCCAGCATTCCCTGCGACGCGGCAGAGCCTTCCTTGTGCTCTTCTTTCTTGAGGTAGACGGTGACTGCGGGTCCGGCGAATTTGGTTTTAAACAGGGGCCGCATATCGTGGGACATGTAGGCCTTCTGCCCGTAGAGTTGCTCCATGGCATCCGACACGGAAGCCACCTCCACGTTCCGGAACCCTTCAATTAGCGGGTCCGCGGAGGGCTGCGCCATCACCCACCCGGCGAACGCCAGCACGGGGACAATGGCAAAATACAGCTTGGTCTTCATGTTCGTTTCCTTTCCGATGCGAGCGGCTCAGATCTCAATCATAGCCGCCTTGCAGGGGAAGTAAGCAGCCCATTCCCAGCGGACTTAAACGCCCGCCGCCGCCGAAGCGAAGGGATCGCAAGAGGCGGAACTCATGTCGCGCCTCACTTGCAGCGCCGGTCTCAAGGTTCCGATGAAGGGCGCTACTTAGCGCTTAATAACGAACTCGCGCGGCGGCGAAGGGCAAGCAAACCGGCGAGGCCCGCGATGAGCAACGCGAACGAAGCCGGCTCGGGAACGGCTGAGATGACGACCCAGCCTTGGCCGGAGTTCTCGCCTGCGACGAAGGTCATGGGGGCGATGTTGCTGATTTCATCATAGGAAGACCCGCCCGCGCCGCCCGTGCCACTGCCGCTCGCGCCGCCCGCGCCGCCGCTATAGCCTCCGCCACCCCCGCCGCCGTAGCCACCGCCTCCACCACCCCCGCCGTAGCCACCGCCGAAGCCTCCGCCGAAGCCTCCGCCGCCGGCCAAGCCGGGATACCCTTCCCCGGGGTTGCCACCCGCTGTGGCGCCGTCTGAAAAGTAGCCGCCCCCGCCGCCCCCGCCAAAGGGCGTGCCTCCGCCATTGCCGCCCGTTCCGCTCCCACCTATGCCGGCGCTATTGAAGCCGTTGCCGCCAATTCCGCCGCCTCCTCCGCCGCCGGCAATGGCCAGGATCGTGTCGCTCGTGCTGTCCACCACGAAGGTTCCCCCGCCGCCGCCGCCGGCGAAACCGGGGCCGACGCGGCCGGCGGTGTTGGCGCCGCTGTCGCCTACGTCGATCTGAATCACGTCGCCCGCAATGAGGTTGAACTCATCGCCGATTTCGGCCCCGAAGCCGCCGTTACTGAATCCCACGCTCGTTCCGCCCGATGCGCCGTAAGCGACGATCATGTAAATGCCGGTGGAGGGTACCGTGAAGGTCTGGCTGCCTCCGGTGTAGCCGTAGATTGTGCTGGCGAGCGCCGGGGCAGCCGAGACGCACAAGACCCCAAGTAACGCAAACCAAGGTCTCGCATGAGACTCCACTTTGCCAGGGACCTGCGTCGCATGCTCCGGCTGCCGGCAATCCATTTGTAGCCCGCCGGCGTCGATGCCTCGCGATGACCATGAGCGCCATGCCACCGATCGCCAGACCCATAGACGAGGGTTCCGGGGTCGCGCTTTCGGGAACCGTCAAAACCCCGCTTATCCCATAAAGCGACATGTCGGTGGTATAGGGATCGGCTGAATTTGTCATCCAGCCGAATGTAGACACCGAGGATACTCCAAATATGGCGTCCCCGTCCCCGAGCGCGTATCCCGTGTAGGCCCGCCCATCGAGGGACCCTGTCCATACGTTACCGAGCATAACCCCGCCATCCTCGTTGAATTGGATGGGAGCGAGAATATCGTACGGGAATCCGAACAACCCCGATCCCACCTCCGTCCCTGCATCGCTTGCGATCAGATCCCCCCCTAAATCGTAGATTGGTACCCCGCTGTCGATGCCAACGTTGTCGATCGCGTTCACCGCCTCCGTAGAGCCAATGTCGAGCCAGGTGGCGCCCAATGCCTCCAAGGCCGCGACCCCGTTGGCCTCGGTGTTTACGTCGTTGTTGTAGTCGGCGATGTTGGAAGATTCGGCGGTATACGTGTCGGCCGTGACGAACACCAGCCGATATGGGCTGCCGGGGCTAAGACCTGGCGGGACCGTGACGATCGTATTCGCGTTCGAACGGGATGCGATCCCCACAAGGGCCAACACGAGCACACTTGTGTTCTTGAAAACCGATGTTCGCATGGGACTCCACTTTGCCAAGGACCTGCGTCGCATGCCCCAGCTACGGACACCCCTACCAGGAACGTCCGCTTTGGTTCAGATCACCCGGGTTGGCGTTTTTCACAACCTGTGGTTATTTGCATAGTCTCCACTAATGCGTCCCGGAAGTCAATCCATTACTTTCTTCGTCGATATTTTCAACACTTCGACCTCCGAAATCTACCGGCGTCGGCCTTTCCGCCGCATTGCCGCGACACGTGGTACGGTAATTTTGGAGCCTTTGCAGCCGCTTCCCTGGAGAGAAGAGTCTATGCCAACTGAAACCAATCCGCGCAGGGATTTCCTGCGCTTTGCCGGCGCGGGTGTGGCCGGCGCCCTGACCGGCGGGGCAGGCCAGGTCGCGGGGCAGACCTCCGCGATTTCCCCCGGAAGTTTCAACGTCAAGGCTTTCGGCGCAACCGGGGATGGAAAGACCCTCGACACGGCCGCCATCAACAAGACCATCGACGCGGCCGCGGTCGCCGGCGGCGGGACGGTGCACTTCCCCGCCGGCAATTACCTTTCCTATTCCATCCATCTGAAGAGCAACGTGACGCTGCAACTGGAACCGGGCGCCACCATCATCGCCGCCGATTCGCCCGCGCCGGGCGCGCCCGGCTACGATCTGGCCGAAGCGAACCAGTGGAACATGTACCAGGATTTCGGCCACAGCCATTTCCACAACAGCCTGATCTGGGGCGAAGGACTCGATAACATCGGCATCGTGGGAACCGGGCGCATCTGGGGCAGGGGATTGAGCCGTGGCACAGGCGCGCCCAACGCCCTGACACCCGGCGTGGGCAACAAGTCCATCAGCCTGCGGGAATGCCACAACGTGCTGCTGCGCGATTTTTCGATTCTTCATGGCGGCCACTTCGGCATTCTGGCGACGGGCCTCGACAATCTCACCATCGACAACCTGAAGATCGATACCAACCGCGACGGCATGGACATCGATGCCTGCCGCAACGTCCGCGTGTCGAATTGCTACGTGAACTCGCCCTGGGACGATGGCATCTGCCTCAAGTCCGACTACTCGCTGGGCCGCGCAAAGCAGACCGAGTACGTCGCGATCTCCAACTGCTACGTCGCCGGATGCTGGGAAGAAGGGTCCCTGCTCGATGGCTCCTACAAGAAGTTCGCGCCCGACGCCCGCGGCGTTTCCCACACCGGGCGCATCAAGTTCGGCACCGAATCGAACGGCGGTTTCCGCAACATCACCATTTCCAATTGCATCTTCGAAGGCTGCCAGGGACTGGCGCTTGAGACCGTGGACGGCGCCCAGCTCGAAGACATAACCGTCACCAATATTTCGATGCGCGACATCATGAGCGCGCCGATTTTCATGCGCCTTGGCTCCCGCATGCGCGGCCCCGACAACACGCCGGTGGGAACCCTGAAGCGCGTGGTCATCAGCAACCTGGTGTGTTCGAATTGCGTAGCCGGTCTCGGCTCCATCATCACCGGGATTCCGGGCCATGAGATCGAAGACGTAAAGATCAGCGACATCCAGATTCTGCACCAGGGCGGCGGCACGAAGGAAGACGCAGCCTACCAGCCCCCGGAAAACGAGGAGACGTATCCCGAACCCGGCATGTTTCTCGGCGTGGGCCGGCCCAGCGGACGCGCTCCGGACGGCCACTGGGTTTCCGAGGAAGAAGCCGCCGCGGGACGTGCCGCAAGAGGCGGCGCGATGCCCGGAGCCCCCGGCGCGCCTGGCGGCAGGGCTGCGGGCGCAGCCGGAGCAGGCCCAACCGGAGCCGCGCCGGCCGCAGGGGCGGCGGGTCGCGGACCGGGATCTCCCGGCGCCGCCCCGCCCGTACGCCACAACATGCCTTCACACGGATTCTACGTGCGCCATGTCAAAGGCATACAGTTCGATAACATCGAGATCCGCACCGCGAAAGACGACTTGCGTCCCGCCTTCGTCCTGCAGGACGTCGTGGACGCCGACATCTTCCGCGTCAAAGTCCCGCTGGTCGCCGGGACGCCGGTGATCGCGCTCCACAACGTTTCGGATTTCGCCGTCCACATGTGCAGTGGCGTAGCAGATACGCAACTGAAGACCGCCGATAACAAAACCCTGTAGCCGTAAGAGTGGCGCGGCTGGGAGGCGTTAGGCCTGAGCGCCAGTATTACATTCTTCCCAGAAATTGAGTTCTTCTGCTTCCAGCTCATCGGCGCTCTTCGCGGTTAGTTGACGCAACCGCTGTTCGATGGTTTCAACTTGGTCGTGAAACAGTTTCCATTTGTTCTCGATTAGTGTGTTCAGATCAAGGTACATCTCCCCGGACACCCAGGTAAACAAATCGAGGTCAAAGGTCGGGCTGAAGTCGGCAAACCGCCCAAGGGCCGATCTCGTCTGCTGACGCAACACTTGCCGCAGTCGTTCAAATTGAGGAATGCTGAACTCCCTCAAGTAGCGCAGATATGTCCTAAGGCGATGTACCTCAACGGCGGTAGCTGAGATGGTAAAGGGCATTGGCATGACCGCTAGCCTAGCCTCAGCACTGTGCAGCCGTCAAGCGCTGCGCTGCTGATTCTTCGTTCGGGGCGTAAGCGAGCGAACAACACGAACAAACCTTCGCCGGGTCCGCGTGTGGCAGCCACTTACAGACCCACGGAATTTCGGGACAGGAATTTCGGGGACAGGCTACGAAACCCCCAAAATTAACTAGCCACAGGAGTTTGGCCGACGAAACGGGCCTGAAGTGCGCCAGTTTTGCCTACACGCCGGCTCCGGCGGGCAGCGTGCCGGGTGAATTGGAAAACCCAGTTGCGGAGAGCGAGCCAACGGTTCCAAAATGGTTCCATGGACATCACCGTCAAGAACATTCCGGAACCGATCTACCGCGTGATGAAGCGAGAGGCGAAGAGGAAGCGGCGGAGCCTCAATTCCGAGATCATTCTGGCGCTCGAAACGGAAGCCGCCGAGGCGGAGCGGCGGCGGCAACTGACCAATCTGCGTAAGGAACTTGACCGGTTTGCGGCGTCCCTGCCGCCCGTGGACGACAGTGCGCCCCTGATTCGCGCGGACCGGGAGCGATAGCGCATGACCGAGGAATTCGTTCTGGACTGCAGCGTCGCCGCAAAATGGGTGCTGCCTGAGCCGGACCGCGCGCCGGCCCTCGGTTTGTTCGAGCGCTACGCCGCGGGAGAGGTTCTGCTTGTCGCTCCCGATCTACTCCTGGCGGAGTTCGCTAGTCTGGTGGCGAAACACAACCGCCGGAAAGAGATCTCGGCGGAACAGGCTCACGCGGCCTTCCGGTTGATGGCTAAATGTGCGCCCCGGCTATTCGATATGCGCCCGCGGTTGCCCCGCGCGCTCGCTCTGTCTCTGCAATACAAACTGTCCTTGTGGGACTGCGTATACCTCGCTCTTGCGCTGGAACGCGATTGCCCGGTTCTTACCGCCGACCGCCGGCTTTTCCGGGCCGGGAACGTCGCACACCCCTCCGTTCGCCTGGTTCAATGAGGGAGTTCGGCGGGCCGCGTCTCCCCGGCCCGCCCCACTCCCCCCTTACGGCAGCGCCGCTACTACCTTCGGCACTTCCCCGCCGAGCGTATCGTACAGCGGTTGCGCCGGCTTCACCTCCGCGCCTTCCTGCGCCACGGATACCGCCAGCACCTTGATCCGTGCGTTGTTCGGCAGCGTCAATGTCCGCGCCCCCGCCGGTACATCGATGGCGTACGCGAACAGATACGAATACGCGTAGGGCTGGTTCAACCCTTCGGGCGTATGGTGGTGCGAGGCATACCACGCCACGTCCGCGCGCTTGATGAAGCCCGGCCTCAGGCCCACATAGTCGTCGGGATATCGCGGCGACCAGTCCCTATGCCCCTGCGTGGTCTGTTTGGCCGGGTCCGGATCCCACACCGCGTGATTCGCGGAAACCGCCCAGTCCTTGTCTGTATACGGATTGTTCTTCCAGATTCGCGTGTCCCACTGGCCGATAAATCCGCCCCAATCTTCGATATTGAGATCGGCGGACTTGTCGCCCACCTTGAACGTCGCCTTGGCGTCGCCGTCAGAGGCCGCCGCAATCAGGTACACGCGGTCGTAATTACCCGCCGGCAGAGCGATAGTCTGGCCCTTCGCGGTCACGGCGTTCTGCTTGCCGGAACCCGCCGGCGCCAGCTTGAAATCCACGCCGCTGAAGGTCAGGTCCGTGGGCAGCATCTCGGCGGGCAGGGAATTGCCCTTTCCGTCGAAGCCGGCGGTGGATGGACGGTCGTCGTTGCTCGCCGTCTCTACGTCGTAGGTCAGCGTGACGGGCTGCGATCGCACTGCCGGCGTTCTGCCCGGCGCCGCGCCCAACCGCAGCGCGAAAGTGCGCGGCTGATACGCGGTGAATGAGGTCACCAGCGCTCCACTGGTCACCGTGGCGGCTCCCAGCGGCATCTCCTGCCCGTTCACTTCGCGAGCCGAGGCGATGGGACCGGCAAGCGTCGCATGCACGTTCGGCGCTGCCTTGCCATCGAGTTCCACCATGCGCAGAATCACTTCGTCGCTCAACTCGGCCTTCTTGAGCGCCAGCACCCGTATGCGCGGGTTATCGATCTTCAACAGCGAAAATTCCTTGCCCATCGCACCGGCGTGCTTGGTGGTTTCGAAAGCCGTCAGAGGAGCGCTCAAGCGATAAGCCTGCCAGTCGGTCTGGCCGTCGCGCCAGTCACCCTTGTGCCCGGCGATTCCGAAAACGTTCTCATGATGGCCAAAATCCTGGTTGGCCTGGTCGGTGTAGGAACTGTCGGTGCCCGGCGACCGCACCAAGGTCAGGCGGATGGTGTTGTCGGCCGGCTTGTCGGAACCGTTCTTGACATCCGTCAGTATGGTGGCGCCGTAAGCGCCGCTCTTATCCGTCAGGTCGATCCAGTGGTGTGAGGCCACTTCGAACTGGCGATCGAACGCATTCGGCCGCTCGACAGTTCCAATTTCCCAGTTGTAAGTGGCATTGGGGTTGGATGCGCTGAACGGAACGCTGGCCTTCAGGTTGGCGTACATCGTGGACCAGTCGAACACCTCACCGATCTCCACGCGGTTGCCGCCGTCGCCGGCCGAGAGACTCACGGTCTGTGTGAATCGCGAGCCTTCCATCGATCGCGTCGTCTCAAGCGATACGCGCGCCGGTCCATTCTCCGTAATGCGCACCTGGCCTCCGCCCCGCACGTAGGCACGCGGCGCCGCCTGTTCCTGATCGAAATCCATGTTCCAGGCCGGCCACTGCGTCGGATGGTCGTATGAGATTGCCAGGCGAATCGGCGCCGAGAGCAGTTCCTTGCCCACCGACTTGTCATAGATGCTCGAAATGTCGCCCGCGTTATTCAACATCACCTTATAACGCGCGTTTTCGATCGACCGTTCGATGGCTGCCGCGCCCGCCGCGCCCGCGCCGCCCCCGCCGCCAAAGCCGCGCCCGCCGGCTGCCGGGACCGTCGCTTTGAGAATGGATGTGCCCGCCGCGGAGGCCGGTTCCACGCTGTAAACCGCGTACCCCACCGATGGCGTCTTAGCCACGAACACCACTTTCCCGTCTTCCAACTGCGCGGGAACTTCCTGGCCGTCGGGCCCGGTAACCTTCACCGCCGCCGTGCCCACCGGAAGCGAAACCGCCGCCGACACCACGTCTTCGCGAGCGATATTCAGCGAATTGTAGACCACCACCGGAACGCCCGTGGTCTGCGTATTCATGCCGGAGGCCACTGCTTCAGTCGCGCTGGTCAGCACGCCCGCGAACTGATTCATCGCGATCACATCGTCGTTCTGCGCGAACTCGTAGGAGCGCGGCGTCGCCGTGCCCGCGCCGGTATCGTGGAACTGGCCGCCCATCACCAGCGTCCAGGCGTCCGTTAGGCGCTGCTGCGGATACGGCCGCCCGCCCAGCCACTGCGCCGCCACCGAGGCTTTCTCGGCGGCATCGGCCAGGATCTCGTTCCTCCGGTTCCAGCGCTTGTGATAGGCTTCCGAAGTCAGTGACCCGGCCGAATGGTTGATCAATTCGAGGTCGCCCTTCCAGTGCGGCATGCGCGCCTGCATGTCCGGCTTGATGTCCTTGAACATCTGGTCGGCGGCGGCGGAAATCACGTGCACCGGCCCGTCGCCCATCTGGATTTCCGGAGTCGGCGCGGGCGGCGGCGTTGTGGCCGCGCCCCGTCCGCCGCGTCCCGCGTACGCCGGCGGCAGCGACGCCATGCCCTTGGTCACCGTGGCTTCGAGCAGCTTCACCGTCTCCTCATCCGTCGATCCGCCGATGTCGCCTGTGCCGATGTATTTATAGTCCGCGAACACTCCCGTCACTTTGCCATCGAGCGCAATGCGGCTCACCCAATCGTCGCCGCCCCTTCCGCCGGCCGTCGCTACCGGCGCCTTGCTCAGGTCCGTGCGTATGCTGCTTCCGTAGCCGCCGGGATTGAGCGCCGCCAGGATGGTCTTTCCATCCGGCCCTTCCCAAACGCCCACGTTGAAGGGAATGCCTTCGGGCGTCTGTTCCGGCGAATCCGGTCCGCCCACCTTGGGCGCCGGCTGCCATCCCGACGACAGCTTCTGCGTGGAAAAGCCCAACACGCCAGCGTGCGCCAGAATGCTCGGCAGCGAAGCCGGAAACCCGAAGCAATCCGGCAGCATGTATTCCGAGCTGGCCTTGCCGAACTCTTTGCGGTAGTACTCGTTGCCATACAGCACCTGCCGGAGGATGGATTCCGCGCTGGGCAGGTTGACGTCGCCCTCTTCCACCGACGACCCCGCCGGATACCACTGCCCCTTATCCACGTAGCCCTTGATCTTGGCGTAATCCGCCGGGAAATATTCCTTCATCAGGCGATAGCGGTTGGAGCCGGTCCAATTGAAGACGTAGTGCGGGTATTTGTCCATCAAGTAGAAGTTCACCCGCAGGGTCTTCAGCAGATACTCGCTGATGGTCTGGGGAAACTCCCAGCGCCATTGCGTATCCAAGTGCGCGTACGGCACGACGTAGAGCGTTGGTTCTTTGGTAATGTCAGGCGCCTTCATGGTCTGCGCGGAAACGCAAGCTGCCAGCGCCAGGCAGGCTAAAAGAGTCCGAAGCGAACGTAGCATAGCACCGATTACGATATCACGTATCCTTATTGGAAGCCTGCGCCGCGGAGTAAAATAGGACCTTCTTCACGGGAGGTGCACAGTGTCGAATCGACGCGAATTCCTTGGCGGACTAATGGCCGCCGCCGCAACAGCGCCATTCGGACGCATGCGCGCTGCCACGCGCACCGCCCCGGCCCTGCGCTCCGAGTCCTTCCAGCACTACATCGAGTCTTTCAATCGCAACGACGACGAGCGAGCCGCGACCTTCATCGACAACAAATCGTCATGGGAGTGGCTGCGGGAAAACACTCCGCTCTTCGAATGCTCCGACAAGACCCTCGAGGAAATCTACTACTTCCGGTGGTGGACGTACCGCAAGCACATTGAGAAAACGCCCGCCGGCTTCGTCGTCACCGAGTTCCTCCCGAACGTGTCCTGGGCCGGCAAATTCAATACCATCAGTTGCGCGGCGGGCCACCACTTCCACGAGGGCCGCTGGCTTCGCAATCGCGCCTATCTCGACGATTACGCGCGCTTCTGGTTTCGCGGTGGCGGGGAGCCGCGCCGTTACAGCTTCTGGGCCGCGGAATCCATCCTGGCGCGCGCGATGGTGACGCAGGACCAGCAACTCCCCGTCGACCTGCTGCCCGACCTGGTGGAGAACTACCGGCAGTGGGAGCAGACGCACCGCGACCCCAACGGCCTTTTCTGGCAGATCGACGACCGCGACGGGATGGAAGTTTCCATCGGCGGCAGCGGATACCGCGCCACCATCAACAGCTATATGTACGGCGACGCCGTAGCCATTGCCGCAATCGCCGGGCTCGCAGGGAAGCAGGACCTGGTAAAGGAGTTTCAAGCCAAAGCCGCCGAGCTGCGGGATCTGGTCGAGAAGAACCTTTGGGACGAACAGGCCGGCTTCTATAAAGTGCTGCCGCGCGGAGAAGGTAAGAAACTCGCCAGCGTCCGCGAAGAGCACGGCTATGTTCCCTGGTATTTCAATCTTCCGAAACCTGGCCGCGAGATCGCCTGGCAACAACTCACCGATCCCCAGGGTTTCAACGCTCCGTACGGGCCCACCACCGCCGAGCGGCGCGACCCGCGCTTCATGTTCGCGAACCCGCACGAGTGCCTCTGGAACGGTCCTTCGTGGCCCTTCGCCACCACCCAGACACTGGTGGCCATGGCGAACCTTCTCAACGACTATAAGCAGGATTACGTCGGCAAGAAGGATTACCTAGAAACGCTCCGCACCTACGCGCGCACGCAGTATCGCAAGCTGGACGATGGCCGCGTCATCCCGTGGATCGACGAAGACTACGACCCACTCACCGGTGCGCCCATCGCCAGGACCATCCTCTATCGGAACAACGATAAGAACAAAGACCGCGGCCGCGATTACAATCATTCCGCCTTCGACGACTTGATCATCACCGGACTGGCCGGTCTCCGCCCGCGCATGGATCAGGCGCTCGAAGTGAATCCGCTGGTTCCCGATGGTTCGCTCGCTTACTTCGCCCTGACCGGCGTGCCGTACCACGGAGCCATGGTCGATATCCTCTACGACCAGACCGGAAACCGCTACCGGCGGGGCGCCGGGTTGCACGTCTATGCTGATGGCGTGGAGATTGCTTCGTCGCCGCGACTGGAGCGCGTGACGGCGAACCTGCCCCAAACCAGCGGCGGCTGGCGCAAGTACGAAAAGAATCCGATCATCGGCGGCCAGTACGGAACGGTCTTCGATATCGCCGTATTGAAGGAAGGGCCGAAGTACCGCCTGTGGGGATCCTGGCGGCCGAGGCGCTCCATCGCGCTCTTCGAGAGCGCAGACGGGATGCATTGGAGCGAGCCTCAGATTGTCCTGGGGCCGAACCCCGCCGCGCCATGGGAACAGGATATCAACCGTCCCGCCGTGCTCAAACGCGCCGATGGCTATCACATGTGGTACACCGGCCAGGCGCGCGGCCACTCCGCGATTGGATATGCCACCAGCCCGGACGGCAAGGCATGGAAACGGATGAGCGCCGAACCCGTGGTCTCGGCAGACAAGCCGTGGGAGAAGGTGGCCGTGATGTGCCCGGACGTGATTTGGGACGAGCGCACGAAGCTGTTCCGCATGTGGTATTCGGGCGGCGAGCAATATGAGCCGGATGCCATCGGATATGCGACTAGTCCGGACGGACTGCACTGGACCAAGGCCCCGGCGAACCCGATCTTCGGCCCCGGAACGGAGAAGGTCTTCGACCAGGCCAGGGTCACGGGATGTCAGGTTCTGCAGCGCGGCGGCTGGCACTACATGTTCTACATTGGATTCCGCGATATCGATCACGCGCAAATCGGCCTTGCCCGTTCGCGCGACGGCGTGACCGCTTGGCAGCGCCATCCCGCGAATCCGATTGTCCGCCCCGGTCAGGAAGCTTGGGACCACGACGCCTGCTACAAGCCCTATGCAATCTACGACGGCAAGAAATGGCTGCTCTGGTACAACGGCCGCCACGGCAGTTTAGAGCAGATCGGCTTGGCTTTGCACGACGGCGAGGATCTGGGGTTCGGTAAAGAGCTTCTCTATTAAGGT
>Ga0181520_10001333_pt1 | contig 50451 bp, 42 predicted proteins | sample PEATcosm2014_Bin_29_FD_132451 | JGI IMG/M metagenome (GOLD analysis project Ga0181520, IMG submission 132451) | Peatland microbial communities from MTU Mesocosm Facility, Houghton, MI, USA - PEATcosm2014_Bin02_30_metaG | ecosystem: Environmental > Terrestrial > Soil > Wetlands > Peat | place... | reverse complement strand
CTATGCACATTAAGCGCGGCATCGGCAAAGCCGTTGTAGCCGTCGTGGCTGAAATTAAGAAGATGTCCAAACCGGTTAAAGAGCAGGAGATCGAGCAGGTCGCGACCATCTCCGCCAATGATAAGGAAATCGGCAGCCTCATCGCCAAAGCGATGAAGGAAGTCGGCAAAGACGGCGTCATCACCGTCGAAGAAGGCAAATCGGCAAAGACCGAAATCGAAGTCGTGCAGGGCATGAAATTCGATCGCGGTTATGTCTCGCCCTACTTCATTACGGACCCGGAACGCATGGAAACCGTGCTGGAAGACGCGGCGGTCATTGTCACCGATAAGAAAGTCAGCGCCTTGAACGAACTGCTCCCTTTCCTCGAGAAACTTCTCGCGCAGGGGAATCGGCCGTTCCTCATCATCGCAGAAGAAGTCGATGGCGAAGCGATGGCAACGCTTGTAGTCAACAAGCTGCAGGGCCGCCTGAAATGCGTAGCCGTAAAGGCTCCCGGTTTCGGCGATCGCCGCAAGGAAATGCTGCAGGATATCGCTATCCTGACCGGCGCGCAGGTTATTTCGGAAGAGCTGGGTGTAAAGCTTGAAAAGGCAGAGCCTTCCATGGCCGGCAGCGCGAAGCGCATAATCGTTGATAAGGAAAATACCACGATCGTCAACGGCGCGGGCGACAAAAAAACCGTTGAGAAGCGCATTGGTCAAATCAAAAAGCAGATCGAGGACTCGACCTCGGACTACGATAAGGAAAAATTACAGGAACGCCTGGCGAAGCTGTCCGGCGGCGTCGCTCTCATTAAAGCAGGCGCGTCCACCGAGACGGAAATGAAAGCCAAGAAGTACAAGATCGAGGACGCCATGCACGCGACCCGCGCGGGCGTTGAAGAAGGTATTGTCTCCGGAGGTGGCGTCGCGCTTCTGCGCGCGTCCGATGTACTGAAGAACGTGAAAGGCGATGACCAGGATGAGCAGACCGGAATCAACATCGTCCGCAGTGCGCTCGAGCATCCCATCCGCCAGATCGCCGAAAATGCCGGCGCCGATGGAGCAGTTGTCGTGGACAAAGTCCGCGCCAACTCAGACATCAACTTCGGGCTGAATGCCGACACGATGCAATACTGCGACCTCTTGAAGGCTGGTGTTGTGGACCCCGCTAAAGTGGTCCGCACGGCGCTGGAGAACGCCTCATCGATCGCGAGCCTGCTTCTGACAACGGAAGTCCTCATTACGGACATTCCGGAAAAGAAACCTGCGGCTCCGGCAGGAATGCCGAATCCGGCGGAAATGTACTAGGCTTAACGAAAATTGACATAAGAAACCCCCTGCCATTATGCAATGGCAGGGGGTTTTTGTTTTTCAGGGCAAGTAAAAGTTTGTTAAATATTTATCCACAGGTTTTCCACAATTTGGTGTTTTCCCCTTTTTATTGAATTTTAGAGGCAATTTCACTATAATGATGCAACGTGTCAGTAGCGGTTCTCGATCAGTTATCCACCATTAAAGAGCGTGTTTCAAGGGCGGCACAACGTTCTGGACGCTCTCCCAGCGCAATTTCTCTCCTTGTCGTTACCAAGACTGTGCCGGTTGAACGTGTCCGTCCGGTGATTGAAGCGGGTGTTTTGCATATCGGAGAAAATCGCGTGCAGGATGCGCTCGCAAAATATGGCGATGCTGCCGGGCGAAAGGTTCTGCCTGACGCAATTCAGCTTCATTTGATAGGCCATCTGCAGTCCAATAAAGCAAAGAAGGCGGCGAACCTTTTTGATGTTATACAGTCGCTCGACAGCACGGAACTTGCAAATGATTTAAACCGCCATGCTCAGGAACAGAATCGCGTCCTGCCGTGTCTTGTAGAAGTGAAGATTTCTCCGGAGGCTACGAAGTTCGGCATGGAACCGGAAAAGGTGGAAGATTTTATAGCTGGCGCGGGTTGCTGGCCTTTCTTGAAAATCAAGGGGTTTATGGGCATTGCGCCTTATTCCAAAAATGCGGAGGATGCGAGGCCGTTTTTTGCAACGCTGCGGAAACTTTTCGAGAAGACAAAGCTTGAGATCCTGTCCATGGGCATGAGCGGCGACTATGAAGTGGCAATCGAGGAAGGTTCCACCATGGTCCGTCTGGGAACGGCTTTATTCGGGGAGAGAGCCTAGTGAAAAGACTTGCGATTTTAGGCGGCGGCAATATGGGAGAGGCGATTCTATCCGGTCTGCTGAAATCGAAAAAATGGAAACCCTCGCAAATTATCGTCTCCGACGTCCGTGCGGAAAATCTCAGCCGGCTGAAAGAAAAATACGGGATCGAAACTGCGGCGCAGAATGTTGATGCGGTTAAACAGGCCGACATCATTTTGATCGCGGTGAAGCCGCAGCAGATCTCCGCACTTATAAGCGAAATAGGGCTTTCAGTTTCCGCGCGCCAGTTGCTGATCACGATAGCCGCCGGAACTCCCACCGCGTTCATCGAAAGTTTTTGCCCGGCCAAACCGCCGGTGATCCGCGTCATGCCCAATACGCCGGCCCTTGTAGGGGAGGGGGCTGCCGCTGTAGCACGCGGTCGCTGGGCCGGGGCGATGCACGAAGCCGAGGCGATAGGGATTTTTTCGACGATTGGACTGGCTGTGGCTGTTGAAGAAAAAAATATCGACGCTGTTACCGCGGTTTCAGGATCGGGGCCCGCTTACGCTTTTTATCTCGCAGAAGCAATGCAGGAAGCCGGCTGCGCGCTGGGGCTTGATCCGAAAATTTCCGATCAGCTTGTGCGCCAGACGATGAAAGGAGCAGGGCTGCTTCTGTCGCAGTCATCTGACGGCGCCGCCGTTCTGAGACAGAAGGTGACTTCACCCGGAGGCACTACGGAAGCTGCTATTAATGTGCTGGAAGCGGGCGGCGTAAAACAGAAAATTTTGGAGGCAGTAAGAAAAGCAAAAGATCGGGCTGAAGAACTGTCAAAACGCACCAATTCATAATCCATAATCCAGGGGGGAAGGAATGATCATTCGTGTAAGGGTAATACCCAAGGCGTACGAAAATGAAGTTGTGGGACGTATCGGCAGCGTCATCCGGGTAAAAGTTATGTCAAAGGAAGTTACGGAAAAAGCGAACAATGTTCTGATCAATTATCTGGCGGAATTTTTCGAAGTTAATCCTGGGAAGATTCATATCATGCGCGGCGAAAATGCCAAGGAGAAAATGGTCCAGATCGCCGGCCGGCCGGAAGATGAGCTTGAAGAAGTGATGGAAACCATCCCCTAAAATGCCGTCGCTCCGGCAGGATGCAGGCCGGGGTCCATGAATATGAAACTACCTATCACACGAGCATTTATCTGGAAGAAGAATGCCCTGGCACTTCTGGATCAGCGGCATTTGCCGGATCGCCAGATCTGGCTGAACTGCAGGACCTGGCAGAAAACTGCGGAAGGTATACGCAGCATGGTTGTGCGGGGAGCTCCTGCCATAGGCTGCACCGCCGCCTATGGAATCGTTCTGGCATCACGGGCAAAGGTTTTTCGCCGGCTCTCTGATCAAAAGAGCGTTCTCCGGATGGCGCACAAAGGATTGCTTGCTGCTCGCCCGACGGCGGTTAATCTGCGCTGGGCGCTGGACCGCATGCAGGCGATCTGGCAGCCTTTTGAAGGAAGCTGCAGGGAACTGGCCGCGCGCCTGGAAGCTGAAGCTTGGTCTGTGGAATCGGAAGACCGGGAGTCAAACCGCGCCATGGGCCAATACGGCGCTGCTATTCTGCCGGGTTCCGCTACGGTCATTACGTACTGCAATACAGGATCGCTCGCGACCGCGGGTCTGGGCACGGCTTTCGGAGTCATCTGGACTGCGTTTCATCAGGGGAAAATCCGCAAGGCTATCGCTTCTGAAACCCGGCCCTATTTGCAGGGTGCGCGGTTAACCGCCTGGGAACTCAAGTCGGAAAAAATCCCTTATGAACTGATAACAGACAATATGGCGGCTTATGTCATGAAAACTGAGCCGATTCACGCTGTGCTGGTAGGCGCGGACAGGATAGCGGCCAATGGGGATACCGCCAATAAGATCGGGACATACAGCCTGGCCGTTATTGCCAGGCACCATGGCGTTCCGTTTTATGTCGTAGCGCCCCTGTCTACGATCGATTTGAAAACAATTGATGGATCGGAGATCCCGATTGAACAGCGCTCTTCGGAAGAGGTCACCAGTATCCGCGGAAATCTCATTGCGCCTAAGGGAACCGTGGCCCGCCATCCCGCATTCGATGTCACACCCGGAAGCCTGATTACAGCTATAATTACTGAACAGGGTATGGCATATCCACCCTACGAAGATAGCCTCCGTGGATTATTCAAAAACCGTTAATCTTCCTAAGACTGATTTCCCCATGAAAGCCGATCTCCCCAACCGGGAACAGGCGATGCTGGCTCAATGGGAAAAAGAAGCAGTCTACGAGCAGTCCGTCCGCCGCCGTCTTGACCGGAAAGGCAGCAGGCAGTTTATTCTTCACGACGGACCGCCCTATGCCAACGGGCATCTCCATCTGGGTCACGCTTTAAACAAAATCCTGAAGGACATTATCGTCCGCTACAAAACGATGGCGGGGTATTACGCGCCCTACGTACCGGGATGGGACTGTCACGGCCTACCGATTGAGCTCCAGCTCATGAAGGAACTCAAAGTTACAGACAAACATAAAGTGGACCGTACCCAGTTCCGGGAACAGGCGAAAGCCTTCGCGGGGAAATTCGTCGATATCCAGCGCCAGGAGTTTAAGCGCATGGGAATCTTGGGCGACTGGGAAAACCCCTATCTCACAATGGACGAAGGATACAAACGCGTTATCGTCGAGACTTTTGAGAAACTAGAAAAAGAAGGGTACGTTTATCGCGGCAAGAAGCCGGTTTATTGGTGCTATGTGGATGAAACGGCTCTGGCCGAAGCGGAAGTAGAATATGAAAACGACCCCGGCCCTTCAATTTTCGTCGCATTCCCCGGCGCCGGCGGCGTGGAACTCGTCATCTGGACCACGACTCCCTGGACGCTTCCCGCCAATGTGGCTATTGCCTACAACCCGAATGAGCGCTATGTGGTTTTTAATGCCGGGAAGCGCGGTTTTGTTCTGGCAGAGAAACGTGTTGAAGAATTTTCAAAACTCACAGGTTTAACCGGCAACATCACTGGAGACTTCAATATGCAGGGCGCGTCCGCGCGGCATCCCTGGATCGACCGCCAGGTAAAAGTGCTGCCTGCCGATTTTGTCGCCATGGATACCGGCACAGGGCTTGTGCATATCGCCCCGGGACATGGCATGGAAGATTTTGTTCTAGGGCAGCAACAAAAGCCTGCGCTTCCTATTCTCTCTCCTGTAGACGACAGAGGCCGCTTCACGGAAGAAGTCCCGGAATGGAAAGGCGAGCATGTTTTTAAGGCCAATCCCCATATCGTCGAATTCCTGATGGGGAAAAACATCCTGCTTCACCATGAAGAAATCACCCATTCCTATCCGCATTGCTGGCGCTGCCACAAGCCGGTCATTTTCCGCGCTACAGAGCAGTGGTTTCTCAATGTCGACCATAAAGGGCTGCGCAGGCGTCTTCTTGATGAGATCGAGAAGATCGATAAAAACAAAGGCTGGATTCCAGGTTACGGCAAGAACCGCATTGCCGGCATGATAGAAACACGTCCGGACTGGTGTCTTTCACGCCAGCGTTTGTGGGGAACGGAGATCCCGGCATCTGTGCCGCAGAAAGAGCCGGATATTATTGACGTATGGTTTGAATCAGGTGTTTCCTGGGCCGCCGTACTCAAGCGGCGGCCGGAATTAAGTTTCCCGGCAGATATGTATCTCGAAGGAGCAGACCAGCATCGCGGGTGGTTTCAAACCTCGCTCATTCCGTCAGTCGCTCTGGAAGGCCAGGCGCCTTTTAAGACCGTGCTTACACATGGATTCGTAATGGACGGCGAAGGCCGCCCGATGTCGAAATCTCTCGGGAACGTGATTTCTCCTGGAGAAATAACCAAGAAATTTGGCGCGGACATACTGCGCTTATGGGTAGCATCGAGCGATTACGGCGCAGACGTGCGACTGTCGCAGGAAATTCTTAAGGGTCTGTCGGACAACTATCGTAAAGTCAGAAATACGCTGCGTTATATGTTGAATAACCTGAGTGATTTCGATGCGACTCGTCAGGCGGTACCCTATAAGGATCTGCCCGAAATTGACCGCTGGGCGCTGCACCGTCTGCAGGAAGAAATCCGCGATGTGCTGGCCGCCTATGAAACTTACCAGTTCCAGCGTGTGAGTTCACGGCTTGTAGGTTTCTGCGGCGGCGATCTTTCAAGCTTTTACCTCGATGTGATCAAAGACCGTCTCTACTGCGACGCTGCCGGTTCCCTATCGCGGCGCGCTGCGCAAACAGTTCTTTGTGCCGTAGTTGATGCGCTCATACGGCTGCTTGCTCCTATAATGGGATTTACTGCTGACGAGGCCTGGCGGTTCATGGGGCATAAGGAATCCGTCGCTCTGGCGGATTTGCCTGTGGTGGATAATAGTCTGCTGGACTCCGCTTTGGTAGACCGCTGGAAAAAATTGTTGGACTGCAGAGAATCCGTGCTGTTGGAAATCGAAAAAGCCCGGACAGCAGGATTAGTCAAAGCGCCGCGCGATGTGAAGGTATTAATTAATATTCGTCCGGAGGATATGGATTATGTCTCATTGCTCCCCGCCATTTTTGGCGTCAGCCAGGTGGAGGTTAAGCAGGGGCGATCATCTTCCGGTCTGGAAATTGAAATAAAAAAAGCCGATGGCCATAAATGCGCCCGCTGCTGGATTTACAAAAATGATGTTGGAACGAATAACCGCTGGCCGGAGGTATGTGGGCGCTGTGCGGACGTTCTGGAAGACCTGGCCCGGACGGGGAAAATAACGGCATGACTGAAACCAGACAATTTAAGTGCGCGCGCCACTTCTATGGAATGTTAATGCTGGCAGCGGTGATTGTGCTGCTTGACCGGTTCAGCAAGAGCTGGGTAATGACGCATTTTCGTCCAGGCGATTCCCGGGCTTTGACCAGGTTTTTCAGCCTCACTTACATACAGAATACAGGAATGGCTTTTGGCTTGCTGCAGGGCAGGAATCACGCGCTTCTGATGGCGACGTTTATCATTCTCAGTATATTGTTTTACAGCGCGCGCGGGCTCAGCGAACGCGGCGGATGGCCGGGTTTTATCGGTATAGCTCTTGTAATCGGCGGGGCAATCGGCAATATCATTGACCGGATGCGATTTGACCGGGTGATCGATTTTCTAGACTTCCATTTCTGGCCTGTATTCAACCTTGCTGATTCGGCTATCACTGTTGGCGCGGCTTTCATATTTTTGGGCGTCTGGCTGGGGAACCGTAGGAAGGTAGAGAGATAATGCACCCGGTTTTATTTCATTTCGGTTTTCTTACGGTAAGAACCTACGGCGTTCTTATAGCCCTGGCTTTCCTGACCGGCATCGAGGTTGTAAAAAGAGCCGCGCGGCGGCGGGGCATCCCCGATGTTTTTGTAATGGATCTGGCGGTCGTGGTGGTTCTGGCCGGTCTTGTAGGTGCGCGTCTGTTTTATGTATGCCTCAGCTGGCGTTACTATTCCCAGCATTTCCTCGAGATATTTAAGATCTGGGAAGGCGGGCTTGTTTTCTACGGCGGGTTTATCGCTGCGACGGCGGCGGGCATTATTTACGTCCGCAGGAACAAATTCCCGCTCGGTGTTACAGCGGATTGCTTTGCTCCGGGTATCGCCCTGGGCCAGGCGATCGGGCGATTGGGCTGTTTTTTCGCCGGATGCTGCTACGGCAAGCCCACCAGCCTGCCCTGGGCTGTGCGTTTTTCCAATCCAGCGTCTTTGTCTCCCCTTGGGGTGGATCTCCATCCAACACAGCTCTATGAATCTGCCGGGGATTTCGCCGTTGCCTTGATCCTGTGGGTTCTGTTCAACCGCAGGAGGGATTCCAACGGCCAATTCTTCTGGCTTTACGTCCTGCTTTACGGAGTATTACGTTTTCTGGTAGAGACGCTGCGCGGCGATGAACGCGGCGGGACGCTTGGCGGTCTTTATCCTTCGCAATGCATTGCGCTGGCCGCGGTTCTGATTTCACTGGCCGTTCTCGTCGCACGTTCGTCGCACAGCCACCGGCCGAATCATGCCGCATAACCAATTTGTCATCACCCCGGAATATGACGGCAGCCGTCTGGATGTTGTTCTGGCAGATTCTTTTAAAGAGTATTCACGTGTTTTCATGCAAAAGGCGCTGCGTAAGGGACTGGTGACTTTGCATGGTTCTGTCGTGTCTCCCAGTTACCGCGCGCATGCGGGAGAGGTTTTCTCGGTACCGGACTGGAAAGAACTTACGTCCCCTTCCGCCGCCCTGCGCCTGCCGTCGGAAGAGAAGAAATCCGGCTTAGGAGAGGGATTCCGGGAACCGGACATTATTTTCGAAGACGAATCGTTGATGGTCATCGACAAACCTGTCGGAGTGGTTGTGCATGCCGCGCCCAGTCACCACGGCGCCACCTTGATAGACTGGGTCGTGCGGCACTGGGGGAAATCCGTTACGAAAGTTTTTACGGATCCGGAACGTCTTGGCCTGGTTCACCGGCTGGACAAGGAAACATCCGGAGTGCTTCTCATGGCGAAAACCGTGGAATCACAGACCGCGCTCAGCCGGCAGTTCGGAGAGCGCAGCGTGCGGAAAATTTACCGGGCGCTGGTGGAAGGCGTTCCTTCGGCTGCGAAGGGAATTGTTTCGGCCCCGATAGGGCGCTCCCGGAAAAATCCTGCCCGCATGGCGGTGACCGGTTCGGGCCGCCCGTCGGAAACTGACTTCCGGGTCGAGGCTTCCTACGGCAGTGCGGCAGCTGAACTGGAGCTTGAACCAAAGACGGGAAGGACGCACCAGATCCGCGTTCATTGTGCGGCGATCGGGCATCCTATTCTCGGAGACCAGGCATATGGTTCTCACACAGCGCTTATGGAAAAGTACAATATACGTCGACCCATGCTTCATGCCTGTAAGCTAGAGATTAATCATCCCGTCACCAGCAAGCGTATGTGTTTCAATGCGCCTTTGCCTGCAGACTTCAAAGATGCCCGCAAGCGGCTGCGGAATGCCGCCGCCGTATTGGCCATCATGTGTTTAACGGGGTTAAGCGCGCTTCATGCGGATGAACGGTCTTCGGGCACGGATGCGGCTCCGGCGGCTCCTGCAAAACCGCATCATCGCGTGCCGGAGTCTTACGCTACCGCAAAGCAGGTACATCATCTGGAAAAGGAGATATCTTCTCTGGGTTCGGAGATAAACGCGTTTGGTCCCAGGCTTGATGCGCTGCGCCAGCAGGTTGCCGATCTGGAAAAGGGCATGGAAGCAATAGGTAATTTCAGCCAGCGCATAAGTGACGTTGAACATGCGCTTGCCGACATCAACAGCAAGGCTGTTCGCGCCAATGTCGCGGCAGAAGATTCAAAAACACAGCTTATGGATATTTCGCGCCAGGTTAAAACAATGCAGAATTCAGTGGAGCAGTTGCGTGACGAGGTGTCTCGCCTCAAGAGTGAGGCGGGACAGCGCGCGGTGCAGCAGGAAGCGGTTCCCGTCGAAAGCGTAGTCCCTTCGTCCGGCACCAGGTGATGGGAACTAAGCGCGAAGGGCATTTGATCGTCATTTCTGCGCCTTCCGGCGCAGGGAAAAGTACTCTATGCCGGCGGCTTTTGAAACGGCGCCGCAGCCTGGTTCTATCTACTTCCGTTACGACGAGGCTTCCGCGGCCCGGCGAAAAAGACGGCAGGGACTATTTTTTTGTCAGCGAAGCGGCTTTCCGGGCCATGCGCGCGCGCAGGCAGCTGGTAGAATCGGCGGAGGTTCACGGCCATTCTTACGGGACGCCGCGGACGTTTTTGGAAGATAAACTCAAATCAGGATATGATGTACTGTTGGAAATAGACGTTCAGGGAGCTCTGCAGGTGAAGCGCCGTTACCCCGAAGCTGTCCTGATTTTCGTCCGTACGCCTAGATTTGCAGATCTCGAAAGAAGGCTGCGGCACCGCTCTTCCGAATCGGAGCCGGAAATCCGCCGGCGCCTGGCCGACGCGCGGCGCGAGCTTAAATTTTTAAATCAGTATCATTACGAGGTTGTGAATGACCATGTCCCTACTGCGCTCGGGAAATTGGAAGCTATTATTGACGCAGAGTCCGCGCGTGTTGGGAAATCGCATGACGTCATACGACAGACGTCTGGCGGATGACAGCTAGAAGAATTAACTTAAGGAGAAGATTATGACAGACCTGTTTCTGGAACCAAAAGTGCTGGACTTTAACGCCGACAGATACGAATTGATCCTGCTGACCCTGCGCTGGGCGCGGGCTCTGAAGGCGAAAGGTTCGCCCGAACCAATGAATGAGCTGATAGAGAAGGCGCTGCGCGATCTGGTCGAGAAAAAAATAACCAAAGAAGAGATTATGGCTAACAAGGTGGAAGAGCCTCAGCCCGCGGAAGAGGAAGAAGTCGCGGTCGCAGCCCCGTCTCTGGGAGAATCGGAAGAAAAAGAAGAAGAGAGCGAAGAGAAAAAGAAAACTAAAAAGAAAAAGAAGAAGGAAAAATAAGGAGGCGGGGTAAAAATGATTCTTCTGGGCGTAACGGGCAGCATTGCGGCATACAAAGCCGCGGATATCTGCCGGCTTTTCCTGAAGTCCGGTCAGGATGTGCATGTGGCGATGACGCCTTCGGCCGTCCGATTTGTGGGACCGTTGACGTTTGAAGCCCTTACGGGGCATCCCGTACTGACGGACACGCTCGACCCTAAAGGATGGCAGATGGCGCATCTGGCTCTTTCGAGCCAGGCCGGCGCTGTTGTCGTCGCGCCGGCTACGGCTGAATGTATGTCGGAACTGGCGCGCGGCGGCGCAGCGAATATCCTTTCCGCCTCTATGCTTGCCGTTCCTCGTTCGCCGCAGGGAAAATTGAAAATTCCCGTTTTCATTGCGCCGGCGATGCATGAAAACATGTGGCTGCATCCGGCAACGCAGAACAACCTGCGCATCCTGAAAAGCTTCGGCTGCCGGTTTATTGGCCCGGAGAAAGGTCCATTAGGACGCGCTGGAGACGAAGGCGTAGGACGCATGTCCGAACCGTCTGCGATAGTAGAAACTGTACTGAAATCGATTCACTCCTGAATGACTTGAACCAGCGAGCCCGGAGAACCGGGTAGCCGGCGAAAAACCATGAAAAATTCCTCCCGCATTCCCCGAATCTCGCAGTCTCCCCTTCTCCGGCTCAGAGTTTTAATTACCGCCGGTCCAACGCGCGAGTATTGGGATCCGGTCCGCTATTTCACCAACAGCTCAACCGGAGCCATGGGTATTGCCCTTGCTGAAGAGGCGGCCAGGCGCGGAGCCGAAGTCACTTTAATTTTAGGGCCGACCCCATTGCGGAATGAGGAATTCGAAGTCCGGAAGAAGGAACCATTATTCAGGAAAACCAACTTCAAAATTCCGCATTCCGCATTCCGCATTGTTGACGTTGTGTCTGCCTGGGATATGTTTGAGGCCGTGAAAAAAAATCTTGCCGGGACAGATATTTTTGTGGGAAGCGCCGCAGTAGTGGATTATCATCCTGCGATCTGGTCCGCCAAAAAAGTAAAACGGCGGAAACCAGCAATCATGCTTCGTCTGCAGAGCAATCCTGACATTATAGCCATGGTCGGGCATCATCCCAGGTGGCGGCCAAAGCTGGTGATCGGTTTTGCTCTGGAAACAGATCATCTCCTTGAAAACGCGCGCAGGAAGCTGTTCCAGAAACGGTTGGACTGGGTTGTGGCCAATAACGAAACTGCCATGGCCAGCGCGACATCGGAAGCCGTGCTGTTAAGCCGCTGGGGACATTTGATTCCCGTAAGCAAGATGAATAAGAAAGCCCTGGCGAAAAAAATATGGGATCGCATATTATGAGCGGGGAAATCCGGGATTTATTAAAGGACGCGCGCCGCCTGATTGAGCAGGAAATGGCGTGGGATAACATGTTATATGCGACCCCTTTGCCTCCTCCCCCCTTGAGGGGGAGGAATGAGGTGGGGGGTAACGTGACCTCCCATCCTGACCTTCCCCCTCAGGGGGGGAAGGGAAAGTTGTTAGAAGCCCTTTACAATCAATATAAGGATTGCACGCGGTGCGCATTGGGAGGAAGCCGCATCAAATTCGTTTTCGGCGTAGGGAATCCCGAAGCCAGCGTGCTTTTTATCGGCGAAGGACCGGGATATGAAGAAGACCGGCGCGGAGAACCATTCGTCGGCAAGGCGGGCCAACTTCTCGACAAAATTCTTGCATCCATCGGTCTTTCCCGCGAGAAAAACGCTTACATCGCCAACATCGTAAAGTGCCACCCCATGCTCCATCCCGAAACACCGGAGGCCCGGGGAAATGACCGCCCGCCGACGCCCCAGGAAACGGCGGCATGTTCGCCGATACTCTACGCCCAGATTTCGATCATACAGCCAAAAATTATCGTCACGCTGGGATCGCCTTCAACGAAAACCATTCTGCAGACAGGGCAGGGAATTTCAACCATCCGGGGCAAATTATTCCCCTTGCCCAGGCCTCTGCAGAATCTGGAAGGGACGATCCCTGATATCCCGGACGGAATCCAGGTCCTGCCCACGTATCATCCCGCGGCTCTCCTGAGAAATCCCAACCTGAAACAGGACGTCTGGACGGACATGAAGCTGCTGCGGGATATATTGTCACGGACGGGTCCCAAATGACCGTACCTGGTACGCAGCTCGATTTAAATGCATCCTGCGTACCAGGTACGCAGATATGTTCTTAGAAATCGCTTTTCCCATCCCGCTGAATAGGACTTTCACCTACATGGCGCCGGAGCAATCTGCGGTCAATGTGGTCGGCCGCCGTGTGACAGCGCCTTTCGGGAATAAGACTGCCGTGGGATATGTCGTAGGCGTCAACCGGGACGCGCCCTCCTTTCCGACGAAGGCCGTAACTTCATGGATGGACGAAGAACCTTTCATTGATGAAACCCTTCTCGCGCTCGCCCGCTGGGTAAGCGAACGTTATCTCTGTTCTCTGGGCGAAGCTCTGGCCTGCATGGTTCCGGTCAATTTGAAAGCGCCGAAACGGCGATGCCTCACCCCCAGGTCCGTCATTCCCGAGGTCGTAATCGGTCCCAATCCTTTGAAAGGTATTGGAAGGGACCGTCCCGTGTTCTGGGACGGGGATCCATCCAGAAGGGACTTCTTCATAGATGGATCCCCGCTAACAACCCGCGGGGATGACAGTAAAGAAAAGACTGTCTTTGAACTAACTACTGAACAAATCGCGGCAATGGCCCATTTCAATCAGGCCGTCGATTCCAGACAGTTCAATCCGTTTGTGCTGCGGGGCATCACGGATTCCGGTAAAACCGAGCTCTATATGCGGGCGATTGATCGAGCGCTGGCGCAAAAGCGCCAGGCGCTTTACCTTTTGCCGGAAATCGTGATGACTCCGCCTTTTTTCGAACAGCTCAAGCTGCGCTATGGCTCTGAAAAGGTCGCTCTCTGGCACAGCGGCGTAACCATGACGCAGCGTTTTAATATCTGGAAGGGACTGAAGGACGGAACGATTTCGATTCTGCTGGGGGCGCGGTCCGCGGTATTTGCGCCCTTTAAAGATCTTGGCCTGATTGTAGTCGACGAAGAGCATGAGCCCAGTTACAAGCAGGAAGATCGCCCCCGCTATCATGCGCGGGAAGTCGCGCTCGAGAGGGCGCGGTGTTGTGACGCCGTGGTAATTATGGGCAGCGCCACGCCGAGCCTGGAGTCTTACTGTAAAGCAAAGCGGGGGGAATATTCGCTCGTAGAACTGACCTCCCGCGTAGAGAGCCGAGAACTGCCGGAAGTTATCCTGATTGATAGACGGCCTTTGAATGTATCCTCACCCCCATCCCAACCCTCACCCTCAAGGGGGGAAGGTAGAAGGCGCCGGGGAATGCCGTTCTCCATTTTTTCCGAAAACCTTAAACTCGCCATGGAAAACCGCCTGGCGCGCAGGGAACAGATCATGCTTTTCGTTAACCGGCGGGGATTCACTCCGTTCCTGCGCTGTCCTGCCTGCGGCTGGGTGGCGCGCTGCAATCGCTGCAGCCTGACCCTTTCCCTGCACATGGCCGGAGATAAAAAACATCCCCTGGTGAAAACAAAGTCCGGCGTTTTGCCGGTCCCGGCGGATGCCGAATTACGCTGCCATACCTGCTCCAGGTCGGAGCCGGTTCCTATTCAATGTCCTTCCTGCAAAAAGATGAGACTGCATCAGTTTGGCGTCGGCACGCAGCGGGTTGAAGAAGAGATTAAGGCGCTTTTTCCTTTTATAAAAATGGCGCGGCTTGACCGGGACCTGTCCGGTACAAGGCATGCTTATCAAAAGATTTACCAGGCCTTCAAAAATAAGGAACTGGATATGCTTGTGGGTACGCAGATAATCGCCAAGGGTTTCGATTTCCCGGCAGTGACGCTGGTCGGCGTAATCGATGCGGACGTGAACCTCTATCTTCCTGATTTCCGCTCCGCGGAGAGGACCTTCCAGTTAATCGCTCAGGTGGCCGGGCGCGCCGGACGGGGAGAATCCGGCGGGAAAGTGCTGGTGCAGACCCATCACGCTGAGCACCCTGCTTTGCAGTATGCAAAGTCCCATGATTTTGTGCGTTTTTTTGAAGAGGAAATTAAGAACCGCGAAGAACTTAATTACCCGCCGTTCTGCCGTCTGGTGAATATCATTATCAAAGCCTCGACGGAAGCCAAAGCGGAAGCCGCGGCCGAAGCGCTTGCGGAGAAACTCCGGGTCTTTTCCTCCCCCCTGGAGGGGGAGGATGTAGGTGGGGGGGCTGAAAAAGTCGAGATTGCCCCCCATCCTCACCTTCCCCCTCAAGGGGGGAAGGAACTGTCGAAATGTATCGACCTGCTGGGGCCGGTTCCTGCTCCTTACAGCCGCATCCGCAATCAATACCGTTACCAGGTAATCCTCAAAGGGGACGATGCGTCCCTTAAATCCTGCCTCGATTATTTGCGGACGTACAAACCGGCAAAAGCATACATGATTGTTGACGTAGACCCTGTAGATCTTCTCTAGCGAATTGATCAGCGGTGGTGGTGGGGTTTGCGGTGGTGATTGTGGCGATCATGTTTCGGCGGATGCGCAGGCCGTTTATGCGCGCCGTGCTGAATATGGCGTGGCGCTTTCGATGCCTCTGAAATCAATTGAAAGTCGAGCTGGTGTTTGATCACGTTGGCTGCGGCGAGCTGGACTTTAACTTTTTGTCCCATCGCGTACGCCTGCCCTGTGCGCCGCCCGGTAAGGGTCATGCGGTTCTCGTCGTAAACGTAGTAGTCGTTTCCCAGATTGGTCACGTGCACCAGGCCCTCGACAAAAAAATCGTCAAGCTGCACAAAAAATCCGAAATTCGTGGCGCTTGATATCACTCCCGTAAACTCCTCGCCGACGCGCGACTCCATCAGCCGCACTTTTTGAATATCCAGGTATTCCCGTTCCGCATCCACGGCCACGCGCTCGCGCCGGGAGGTGTGCGCGGATATCCCCGGCAGTTCTTTTTTCCAGACCGCTTCACGGTAGCGCCCATGAAGCCGTTCTTTCAAAATGCGATGGACGATTAAATCGGGATAGCGCCTGATGGGAGAGGTGAAATGGGTATAGCAGGCCGAAGCGAGGCCGTAATGTCCCTTGTTGAGCGGCGAGTAAACCGCCTGTTTCAGGCTGCGGAGTATCATGAGATGAACCATCGCCTGCACCGGCGTTCCTTCGCTGGAACGTATCACCCGCTGCAGCGCCCCCGGCCGTGAAGGATCGATATGATGGGGAATGCGCTGTCCCAGAGCTTCAAGTGACTTTGCCAGTTTTTCCAGTTTGGCCGGATCGGGCGGCTCGTGGATCCTATAAAGGAAAGAGTGGTCCTTCATGTGGCGGGCCACGGTCTCGTTCGCCAGCAGCATGAAATCTTCGATGAGGCGGTGGCTTTCCAGACGATCGCGCCGGCGGGTATCTACCGGACGGCCGTCCAGTCCAGTTACCACATCCGGTTCCGGAAAATCGAAATCGAGCGAGCCTCGGCCAAAACGTTTCTCGCGCAGGAGTTTAGCCAGCGCGCCCATCTCGCGCACGTCGGAGGCGATTTCCGGCGTGACATCCGCGGGGGCTTCGCCATGCAGTATCGACTCGACCTCTTCATAGGTAAAGCGTTTGGCGCTGCGGATGGCGCTCTCGGATATGCTTGCGTCCACGACCCGGCCCTCGCGGTCGATGTCCATGACGCAGGAAAGCGTCAGCCGCACGCAGTCCGGACGCAGGCTGCAGAGATTGTCGGAGAGGGGAAAAGGAAGCATGGGAATGACGGTCCCGGTGAGATAGACGCTCGTGCCCCGGCGAAAGGCTTCCTGATCCAGAGCCGCCCCTTCGCGCACATAATGCGCGACGTCCGCAATATGCACTCCGAGCCGCCATCCCTGTGGCAGGCGTTCGAGAGACACCGCGTCATCGAAATCCTTGGCATCGGCGCCGTCGATCGTGAAGACGCGCCGGTCAAAAAAAGTTTTGCGCTCCCGCCAGGCGGTTTCCGGCACGTCCTTCCCCCAGGCGCCGGCTTCAGCGATAGCTTCGGGCGGGAAAGCGTCCGGCAGTTCGTATTTTCGGATAAGGCTTTGCAGGTCCACGCCTGGAGCGTCGCGGGGTCCCAGGACTTCCACAAGCGCGCCGGTGGCGGATTCCCGGTGCGTCGGCCAGGTGCGGATGCGCGCGGTTACCATGTCGCCGATGTGCGGAACCAGACCCTGGAGATCCTGAAGATGAACCGGTGCGGCGCCCTCGCCATCCGGCACAACGACAGGCTGGTTCCCCAGGCGCTGGAAGGTTCCCACGATTGTCCGGCGGGAGTGTACGAGCACTTCCAGAATATCGCCGGAGCGGCGCGGTTCTCCGGGGCGCGAAGTCACCCGCGCGCGTACGCGGTCGCCGTCCATAGCCAGCCGCAGGCCGGGCCCCTGGACCATGACGTCGCCCACCCGGGGATCTTCCGACAAAACAAATCCAAATTTTCCTTTGACCTGCAGGATGCCTTCCGCAAGTATTTGTTTTTCATGGGCGGCGGAATGTACGGGTGAATGTCCGTGCGCGGAGTGATGCGCCGTCGCGCCGGCGCGTGGCTTGCGGAAAAATCGATGTCGAGGATTGGGGCTCATCTCGTTATTGTAGTTGTTAATTGTCCGGACCGACAGTGCGCCTGAGAAAAATATTCAACATCCAGTCGAAGGATAGTAAAAAACGGCTGGCTTGCCGACCGTTGATGCCCAAAATTGGGTTTTGGCGGCGGCTTGCCAGCCGTGAGTCCCCGCGTAAGGGGACAATAATGGTGGAGCTGCCGGGAATTGCACCCGGGTCCAGAATCAGCCGAGCGGCGTCACTACAAGCTTAGCCTACTTTTGTTTCTCATTCCTCCGTCGGTTGTAGGCTACTTTCAGAAGAACCAGCCTTGCTGCTTTTCGTCCTTATCCGCCAAGGCGGGCGTATAAGAACCAGCCTGCATGATGACGCTCTTTGCCCGCCTGCAGGCGGGGCCGGGAAGAGCGTCCCGCCTTAAAAGGCGGGAACCTGCCGTTGTTTAGGCGGCCAGGGGCATATGCATAGGCATCATGCTTGGCATGAAGCTACGCATCGCTGTTACGCGGTTGCCAGTTATGATTTGGCCGAATTTTATCCTGGTTTCGACCAGCCAGGGCCTGCGACATTCCGTTCCTACTAACCCTGTCGAAGCTGTTCAGCCCCATAGGGATCACTACACCTTTATTATATATCGCCTGGCGGAAAGTAAAGAGGGTGGAAAAATTTAATCCAGATCGAAAGGGGATGGCGGGCGTTCCACCTTGCCTTCCTTCCTGGCCTGCTCAACGGACTGCTCGAAATTCTTCTGCGCCGCGGATTTCTTTTTTTCGATTTCCGCCGCGGTCTGTTCGAAAAGCGATTTGCGGCGCGCTTTTTCTTCCTCCAGCTTTTTGAGGGAAGCGGCCAGCGGATCAGGTTTGTAATCGCCCGGAGCCGGAGCTCCTTCTGTGCCTGCCGGCATCCAGATAGTTTCATTCCCGCCTTCCTTTAAGTTAACCCAGCGCGCCAGAACGAAAAGAAAATCAGAGAGGCGATTGAAATAGGCGAGCAAGGCCGGATCCAGGGCTTCCTTTTCGTGCACGCTTAGGATGCGTCGTTCGGCGCGGCGGCAAACGGCCCGGGACCAGTGAAGCAGCGAGGATGCCGGCGTTCCCTGTGGAAGGATAAAGTTTTTCAACGGCTTGAGATCTTTTTCGAGATTATCTATCTGGTTTTCCAAAGCGGCCGTGCGCGCGGCGGAAATCAAAACCCTGGGCGCCTGTCCCGCAGGTGTGGCGAGCATGCTTCCGGCAGCAAGAAGATCATTTTGAATCAGGACCAGCCAGGGTTTGGCATGATCCGCGGAATTCGGAAACTGCGCCAGCGCGACGCCCAGGCAGGCGTTCAATTCATCAACTGCGCCGCAGGCTTCGATCCTTATGGATTGTTTCTTGACCCGCACGTTGCCGAATAGTCCCGTAGTTCCGTCATCGCCTGTTCTGGTGTAGATTTTCATTTTATGCTCCCTCTCCATTGACAAAATCGTTCACAGAAGGAAAAATGAATGCTGTGAGCCGAAAGATTATAGCGACAATCATCCTCGCTTTCGTCGCCCTTGCAGCGCTGATCGGGCTGGAGACTTCCCCCATCTCTTTGAAGCGGGTGCTGTCGCACCCGTTTGAGTCCTTGTGGGGAACTCAGCGCCAGTTTCAAGACCAGCTGCTTGAGGCTTCGGGCAATATCGATCCTCTTCTTGCCGCCGGTCGCCGGCTGCTCAAGCCTCTTGGGCCGGTCCAGCTCAAACGCGTCTATCCTGCGCCCGCCAAAGAAGACAGCCGCTTCAACGCGCCTCGTTGATCAGCGCAAAAAAACGGTCTTCGTATTCGCTGAAGAGGCCGGTCTGCTTCAAAAATTCTCCCAGACGATGAATCGCGCTCCGGTCGGTTTGGGCTTCGCGGAAAAGTTTTTCAATCTCCCGCCTTTGCGACGTCAAAGCCCGCTGCGCCGGATCAAAAAAACCGCGTTCGTTCAGCTCGCGCACGTTTGACGGAAAAGACCGCATGCTGATATCAACTATAAACTTCATGATGGACAGGTTCCACGCGGAATCCGGACCCTGCAGCAGCGCCGTGCGCGGGGAGTTTCCTTTTTCGAGCGCTGCGGCGGCGCGATCCGCGGCCTCCGCAAGGCTCGCGTGCTCCGTAGATGTGCTTTCCAGAGTATTCTTAAAACGATACTGCAGCGCCCGGAAGGCTTCGCCGTAAAGATTGTCCAGAAACTCCCGATAGGCTTCGGCTTCTTCGCCGAAACCCTCGAACTGCCTGCGCCAGAGGTCGGGAGTCAATATCTGAGGACGCTCGATGATCACATGGCCTTCGCGCCGCCGGCACTGTTTCTGATCCGCGACGAGAGGCGAAAGCAGCACATAATTCAGCGTGGTTGAACCGAAGGTCGCAAGCATATGCCGCGGCGGACGCAGAATCTTCACGCCGCGCATCAGTTCGAAAAAAGGATTCGTTTCCATCACTAAATTTTATCTCAATATCGACGAAAATGGGAATGCGAAAAGAAATGGTTTGACAAAAAAAACTATTTGGAGTATTGTTTTGCAAACGTATTGCGGTTTTTTTGAATTTGCCGGGAGATCTTTAACGCCAAGTAGATTCGTTCGAGGGTGGTGAGCTCGTCGTAAACGGCGGGATCGCCAGACTTGAGTAAATTTACCGTGTGCCATCTTTTCGCAAGGTGGTTGTATCCTTCCAGTCGAAACAAACTCCCGCAAAAACTAAATTAAAGACCGCCGAAGCTTAAGGGCTTTGGTAAACATATACATGTAAGAAGCAGAGAACTATGCGCTCTGGAAGCTCTTCTCATATATTAAAGGAAGCAACCATGAAAAGGACTTGTCGATTTGTTGCACCCGTACTTGAAAGCCTCTTGTTGAGCGCGGTTTTCGCCGGTTTTGTTCATGCCGCTGAACTGATCGCCAAAAGTTCTCTGACTGCTCCTGAAGGATTGGCGGCCCAGGCCGGCATTCCTGCGCCGAACATGGTGGATGCATTTTATAACTCGTTTCTGGATCCGACGCAGTGGACGTTGCATACTCAGGCGACAACGGTGTCTCAGGGGAATTTTGCGTTTCACGCTCCTTATGCCGGGCCCAACAGCCTGTCGTCGACCGCCAATGCGCGGACGTCCTTTACGAGCACGGAATTCATCGGGCGCAGGCTTTGGACGGGAGGATCGGTCTATTTCAACCCTGAATACATCGCGGGGCAGGGTCTCAGCCGCACGCTGGGTATAGCTGGTTTCCCAAATGGAGAAGTTTACAGAGTTGATGACCCCTCCTTTAAGCTGGTGCTCTCCCGGCTCTATTTTCAGCAAATCTGGGGACTTTCGCAGGAAACCGAACACATGGAATCAGGCCAAAACCAGCTGGCTGGAGATGTTTCCAAAGAACGTATAACGTTTGCGGCCGGGAAGTTCAGCCTAACCGATTTTTTTGATCATAATTCTTACTCTGCGGATCAACGAAATCAGTTTTTGAACTGGGCACTTTTTACCAATGGCGCCTGGGATTACGCTGCGGACACGCGCGGTTACACGTATGGAATATATGGCGAGTATAACCAGGAGCGATGGGCCATACGTGCAGCCAGTGTCATGGAACCGAAGCAGCCGAATCAGGAGACTATGGAAACGCGGGTGGGACGAGCCCGCGGGGATCAGTTGGAAGGAGAATGGCGCTATGCAATGGGGGATCATCCCGGCACGCTCCGCCTTCTTGGGTATGCGAACCAGTCCCATGCGGGGGAGTACTCCACCGCGTTAAGCCTTTCTCCTGTGAACCCGGACGTGGCTCAGACGCGCGATTATCGGACCAAATATGGTTTCGGTTTGAACATGGAACAGGCGATAACTTCGGATTTAGGATTTTTTTCCCGGGCGGGCTGGAATAATGGCACCACGGAAACCTGGGCTTTTACAACAATCGACCGCACAGCGAGTGCCGGATTCAGCCTGAAAGGAAACCGATGGTCCCGACCTGAAGACACCATAGGACTTGCCGTTGTAGTCAACGGCCTTTCCCCTGAGCACCGGGCTTATCTTGCGGCTGGAGGCCTGGACTTTATTATCGGCGACGGCGCCCTGAACTACGCTCCGGAACAGATCATCGAAACCTATTATGCTTTTCATTTCTGGCGCTACTGGACTATAACCACGGATTTTCAGGGCGTTAAAAATCCTGCCTATAACGCCGACCGCGGGCCGGTTCTGGTTATGGCAGAGCGCGTCCATATTCAGTTTTAGGAACTGGAAAAAGAATCAATATGAACATAATCTCAAAACTGTTTTATGAATATCGTAAATATTTGAAGGCCATCAAAATATTTTTTGTTGTGGCTGGACCGGGAATTATCGTCATGGTCGCAGACAATGACGCCGGCGGCATCACCACCTACACGACTACGGGAGCTCAGTACGGGCTGCATCTGATGTGGTTTTTGATTCTGCTTGGGCCGGTGGCTTATTACGTTCAAGAAATGACCGTGCGTCTGGGTGCGGTCACCAAGCGCGGACATGCTGAAGCCATCTTCGATGCCTTTGGCTCGTTTTGGGGATGGTTCTCGCTGCTTGATCTGGTTATGACTGACTGGCTGACAATGATAACCGAATTCATCGGAATGACGGCCGCAATGAGCATCTTTCATATCCCGCCGTTTATCACTGTTCTGATTTGCTGGTTGATCATGGGCGCCATGATCATGTCAGGGCGCTATTGGACATGGGAAAAAATCGCTCTGGTCTTTTGTCTGATTAACCTGATCTATATCCCTGCAGCTTTCTTTGTGCATCCAACCGCTCACGAGATCCTTTATAACAGCTTTGTCCCGCATTTCCCTCCGGGCGGATTCACCAATGCTTTATTCTTCCTGTTGATGGCGAATATCGGAACAACGATTGCCCCCTGGATGCTTTTTTTCCAGCAGAGCTCTGTCGTAGACAAGGCGCTTCAGGAAAAAGACATCACCTATGGCAAAGTCGATACGATGATCGGGGCTCTGTTGACCGTTGTCGTGGCGGTCTTTCTGATCATCGTGACGGGAAAACTTCTTTACGGCGTGCCGGTTGATGATGCGGCGCAGGCGGCGATCAAACTGATGCCGATCAACCGGTATATCGGCACCTTCATAGCGATCGGCCTGTTTGATGCCGGTCTTCTTGGCGCCATCTGTATTTCGCTGGCCAGTTCGTGGGCCTTCGGAGAAGTCTTTGGCTGGGCGCATTCCCTGAATCATAAAATCAAAGAAGCGCCCTGGTTTTACGCCTACTATTTCTTTGATTTGCTGCTGGCGGGAACCGTTGTTTTGATCCCGCATGCGCCGCTGGTCTTGATAACCTTATTTGTTCAGGTCATCGCTACTACGCTTCTGCCTGCGGCGCTGGTGTTTTTAATCCTGTTGCTCAATGACGAAGATACGATGGGTAAATACAAAAATTCTCTCTGGGAGAATTTCGCAAACATCAGCATTGTGGTATGCATTATCGTTTTGTCTACGATGTACGGGATCAGCGCTTTGTTCCCGAACGTTTTTGGGGGATGAGAATGCACATTCTTAACTATTTTTTTAAGAACATCGGCAACTCGGTGCGTCAAATCAATCAAAAATATTCGAGGCCTCGAATCAAGACAACGCCTTTCGTAAAGATTTGTCTTTTCAGCCTAAGGATCTATCTGTTTACGCTCGTCGGAGTGATGATTTTTAAATTTATAACGGTGCTAAAACATTAGAGAAATACCATGCTAAACTCCAGCCTTTCAGAACCTTTTTATTTAACGGAGATTCTAGGAATCCAGACCCTTGCCGGGAGCGTTAAAATCGGGACGCTTTCCGATTTCCTGATCATTGATAAGGACAAGGTTGCCGAAGTTTCGCATATCTGCATTTCCCGTCCCTTTGGACGGCCAACTGCTTATGTCCCCTGGGATAAGGTCAAGACCTTTGCGCCCGATAAACTAATTATTGAAATCGAAGACGTCAACCGCTATGCCGAAGTTCCTTCTCAGGGCGCTATTCTGCTCAAGGACTACATACTTGATAAGCGGGTCCTCGATGTGGAAGATCGAGAAATCGAAGTTGTGTACGACGTTCGCATGGCTCTGCGGAATAATGTCCTTTATGTTATTGATGTTGACATCAGCAAATACGGGCTTCTCAGAAGAATCGGGCTCAAGTGGCTGGCTAAACTCATTTATAAGCTGGCGGAGAAGATTCGAACGCGCGCCGTGGCCTGGAGTTATGTCGAACCGCTTCCTGAACAAATCAGCAGTTTTAAGGGAGATTTGAAGCTGAAAGTTTTAAAGGAGGAATTTGCCGAAATACCGCCGGTTGACCTGGCGGATATCCTTGAAGAAATGGGGCATGAGCAGCGTCTTGCTGTATTTCATGGGTTGGATACCGCTCATGCTTCGGATACTTTGGAAGAACTTGACCCCAGGTTCCAGAGGGATCTGATCGCTGCTTTGGATAAAACCAAAGCGGCCCAGCTCGTCAATGAAATGACGCCGGGTCAGGCCGCGGATCTGCTATCGGCTTTGCCATGGTCAGAAACCCGGAGCATTTTAGATTTCATAGATAAACAGAAGGTGAAAAAGATCCGGAATATTCTGGAAAAACAGCAGGAAACCATTGTGAACTACGTAGTATCGAATTATATGAGGTTCCCGCCGGGCATGACGGTTTTACAGGCACGGACCCATTTTAAGCAGGAAGCCGAAGGAAAAGAAGCCATACTTTATCTTTTCGTGCTGGGACAGGATGAGAAATTGCTTGGAGTGATTAATCTTCAGGACCTGCTTCTTGCGGATGATGAGGTTCTTCTTAAGGATATTATGATTTACCAGATCGTTAAGTTAAATCCGGAAAATACCCTTAAACAGGCCGCCGAAATGTTTACCCGATACCATCTTCGCGCTATTCCAGTCGCTGACCAAAATGATCGTATGCTGGGAATCCTTCCTTATAGGGATGTCATTAACTTAAGACATATATAATTATGCGAAACGGTTCCCACGCCTTTTTGGAAAACGCCATGCGTAGATTCGTTATGAGATTCGTTTTTTTCGCTTTCCTGGCCTCTTCTGTATCGTTTGCAGAAGGGATTGCTTCGTCATCGTCAACAGCCCTCTCCCTCGAAGAGGCGGTTAACGTGGCCATCGCAGCCAACTCTCAAGTGCTGACCGCCAAAGCGCAGTACCGGGCCGCGCTGCATCAGATCGAGCAGATTTATACCCCGCAGGACCCGCAGCTCAGTTGGACAAGCGCCGCCAGTCCCAACGGGCTCAATGATCCTGCCATCAAGACATGGGGTGTAAGCGAGTCTTTCCAGTTCCCCGGGAAAGCCTGGCTGCAGGGGGATCAGGCCCATCGCACCGCAGAGATCGCAAAACTCACCTATGAGGCGGCAGTCCGCGATGCCAGAGCTCAGGCGGAAACAACGTACTACCAGACTCTCCTGGACCGCGCTTCTGCCGAGCTTGCAGCCGGGAACACGGCCAGCATCGGTCAGGTTCTGGAAGTGGCGCGGGTAGCTTATACTGCGGATCAAGTGACGGAATCGGATTTGATCAGCGCACAGTTTTCTCTTTCTCAAGCCAGTCAGACCGTTTGGGCTGATCAGGTTGCCGAATCCAATGACGAAGCGGCGTTAAATCAAATTATGAATCGCAATCCGCAGTCGTCGCTGAGCCTCACCAGTAGAATGGATATGGAACCGCTCGGGATGCCTTTGAACGCCGTTAAGGAAACGGCCCTGGCAATGCGGCAGGAAATACTGGAAGCTGCGCTAACGGAGAAAAACAACAAGACTGCTTTAAAACTTGCCTGGATGGAACTTCTGCCTGATTTCAATGCAGCCTTTCAACGCAACTGGTACTACACGCCGGAAGTCCAGCCTCACTATGGGTATCCGGAAGATAACACAGGTTCCATCAGTTTCAATGTGCCGGTGTTTTTCTGGTTCAGGCAGAAAGAAGATATCCGATCCGCTTCCCGCCTGCTGGAGGCCGCGCGACAAAACCGGCGCAGTGTCGAGCTTCAAACCGAGACCGGCGTAGTCCAGCTTTACCGATCAACACAGCTTGCCTACCAGACAGCTTTGCTGTACAAAAACTTCCTGGTTCCCCTCGCGGAGAAGGATTTCCGCGTAGCGCTGGTAGCATACCAGTCTAAGAAAGTAGATTTCACAACGCTCGCAGGCACGCTCCAGAACGTCTACAATGCTCGCCTGACTTATTTGACATCCACCAATCAATTTCTGGCGGGGAAGGTGGCGCTGGAGCAGCTCATGGGAGGATCGCTATGAAGGAAATTTTGACATGTGCACCTATAGGACGCAGCCTCTCCCCAGAAGGGAGAGGGAGTTTTAAAACGGCGCATTGTCTCGTCGCTGTGTGTTCTATAGTTCTCCTATCTGCCTGTCATCACAAACCAACCGAGGAAGCACAGTCTTCCCCTCAACTGGTCCAAAAGAATGGCCAGTCCTATCTTGTTTTCAAGCCGGAAGATTACGCCGGTTTCAGCGCCACGCTTGTGAAGGAAGTCGAATTGCCCGGGGTTCTGGAAACCACCGGCCAGGTCACGTTCGATGATCGTCTGGTCAAAACAATTACCTCACGCGTGCAGGGACGGATTGAGAACGTCCGTGTGAGCCTCTGGGATACGGTGACGGCGGGCCAGCCGATTTTGGAACTTTACAGCCCGGACTTTATGGCTGCCCAGGAGGAGTATTTGCAGGCGAAAAGCACGTCCAGCATCCAGGGGCCGCAGTCGTTTGCGGATATGTCAGCCTGGATGGTAACGGCAGCCCGGCGCAAGCTCGAACTGCTGGGTATGCAGGATTCTGATATCACCGCCATTTCGAGCGCGACTACTACGATCTGGATGCGCTCGCCGATGAACGGCACAATTCTGCAGAACCAGGTTATGGTCGGTCAGGCAGTTAATCCGGGGGATATGCTGTACCAGGTCGGAACTCTGGAACGCGTCTGGATCACGGCAGATATCTATGAAGTTGATCTGGCCCGCATTCATGTCGGGCAACGGCTGGAGGCGGTTACCACTGCCTTCCCGGACGAGATCTTCCGGGGAGGAGTCTCGCGCATCAGCCCGTCCATTGATCCCAATGCTCATACAGCCCAGATTAAATGCGAAATATCAAATCCCGGATTACGGCTCAAGCCGCAAATGCTGGCCCGGGTTAAGATTATTACGAATCCGGGATATGCCCTGGTTGTGCCGCAGGAAGCGCTGGTTTTTGACGGGAATGCCTACTATGCCTTTGTGGAAACGGCGCCAAACACAGTTCAGCGGCGCCAAGTCGAAATCAGTTCCTGGAACGAGCAGAACTATGCCCGTATCCGTTCGGGTCTTAAGCCGGGAGAACGCGTCATAACCGAATCTCTGAAGGTCAATGCTCTGTGGCATGGAACAAGAGGGGAAAGCTACTGAAGATATCGGAGGGTATACGTGAAAAAAATCGAAGTGATAGTCAGGCCTGAAAAAGTGAATTCCGTCATTCTTGCTCTTGAAGCGGCAGGCTATCTTGGCATAACCGTATACGAAGTGGCGGGGCATGGGAAGCGCAGGGATGTGGGGGATGAAGTGACCCTTCGTCCAATGGTTAAACTGGAAGTGGCGGTTAAAGATAGCGATACCGACAAAATCGTCAAACTGGTTATGGATACCGCTTACACAGGGACAATAGGTGATGGGAGAATTCTAATTTCGGATCTAAATGAGGTTTTCCGCATTCGGACCAAAGAACGCGGCGACAAAGCGGCAGGGTAAGAGAAGCGTAGTGCCCATGCAATATAGCTCGTGCGATATTGTATGGTCACTACAAACGGTGAGGTAGAAAAATGAAAATAGAAGGCATTTCCAGGGTTATGACAGAAAAAAATATTATTTTCTTCCCAACTGGCGTCTCCAAAGAGCAGGTTTTCAGGAGCTTGATTGATACATTTCAGCTTCCCGATCCCAATGTCGCATTAAAAGCCATATTAGACAGGGAACTCTGGGGTTCTACAGTTATAGTCCCTGGGCTAGCTCTTCCGCATGCGCGGATTCCCGGAATAAAACAAATTGCCGCAGCCATTGGCATCTGCTCCGGACCTGTGCCTCATATCTTTGTCCTGTTTATAGGACCGGTTGATAATATGAAGATGCACCTCGATTTCTTGTCCAGCGTTTCTGCAATCTTTCAAAAGGAAAGCCTGTTGAACGCTATCGCGCAATTGAAAACACCGGAGTTGGTTGTAAGCAAAATAAGAGAGGTAGAGAAAACTGTTTCGTAGTGACCATTAAAGTTGCGTTGTCGGAACTTAGGTGGTCACTACAAGGTGGAATATGGCATTCATTCGTTGGAAGAAAAACAGTGCGGGCAACCTGCAGGCCTATCTGATCCAGTCGTATAGGGATGAAGCTGGAAAGCCTAAGCATAAAATGCTGGCTTACCTGGGCGATGCGGCAAGCCTGACGCCTGAACACGTTGCTGCATTAAATGCAAAGTATCCGGACATCAAAATAGATTGGGAAAAGGTCAAGCCTGTCCAACGCCCCAGAACCGATATATCCAAGTTGAATGACGCTGAACTATTAAAGAAAATCAGGCATTTGCGCTATGAGATGGGGCTTAATCAGAATCAAATGGTTTGGGCCCTTGAGAAATCTGGTATGCCGAAATGTACCAGCGAAAGTTGGAAGGGTGCTTGGGTAAGCGGGCGGAGATGGGGAGTTATTGAAAAAGCCCTTGAAAACGGTGAACCACAGGATTTCTATGAGAATCCGGAAATCGATATTGCTCCCGCATTAAGGAAGGCATTCCTTTCCCAAAGTAGTAGTGACCATTAAAGTTGCGTTGTCGGAACTTAGGTGGTCACTACAGAAAGCTAATTTATGATTAAGTGGTTAATGGATCTGGCGCTGAGAGAGCGCGCGATTGTTCTGGGCGCAGCAGCGCTTCTGGCGTTGGCCGGGCTCTACGCTTTTCACGAACTGGATATCGAAGCTTATCCCGATCCGGTCCAGCCACGCGTAGAAATCATTACCCAGCCAGCAGGGTTAAGCGCTGAGGAAGTAGAGAAGCTGGCTACCATCCCGCTTGAGGTGGGGTTGGCCGGAATCCGCAATCTTCAGTCTATTCGCAGCATTTCCTTGTTCGGCCTTTCCGACATCAAGCTGTACTTTAACTGGGACAGCGATTATTACTGGGATCGGACGGAAACCATCAACCGCCTCGGGCTTGTCACTCTACCGCAGGGTTTCAATGCCGTAATCTCTCCGGAGAATCCAATAGGGGAAATTTATCGCTATACAATCCAGAGCCCCAATCACGACCTGATTCAGGAAAAGGAAATTCAGGACTGGGTTGTTGAGAAACAAATGAAAACAGTTCCGGGCATTGAGGATGTTTCAGGCTTTGGCGGCTTGAGCAAAGAGTACCATGTTGACGTTGATGCGGAAAACCTCAGCCATTACAGGATTTCTCTGGCTGTTTTAAGCAGTTCCATAGCCAACGCCAATACGAATGTTGGCGGCAGTTACCTTGCGGTCGGAGATCAGGCTTTTAATGTGCGCGGGATCGGGTTCATCAAGACGCTGGAAGATATCGGGGACATCACCCTGGCGGTTGCCGGATCAACGCCGATCCGCGTGCGTGATGTGGCGGAAGTTTCGATCGGATTCGCTCCGCGTCTTGGCATTGTCGGCATGAACGAGCAGGATGAAGTGGTTGAAGGAATTGTTTTGATGCGGAAATTTGGAGATACCCTTAAGACGCTGAAGGGTGTTGAAGAAAAAGTTAAAGAGCTCAATGCCTCTGGAATCCTGCCCAGGGGTTTCAAAATTGTTCCGTATTATGATCGCACGGAACTGGTGCATGTAACGCTGCATACCGTATTTGAAAATCTCAGCATCGGCATCATGCTGGTCTTTCTAGTTTTGATCTTCTTCCTTGGGAATCTGCGTTCGGCGATGATCGCAGTTATCAATATCCCTCTGGCGATGTGCGGGGCGTTCATACTGCTTTATCTGACCGGGACACCGGCCAATCTGCTTTCGCTGGGAGCGCTTGATTTCGGCATTATTATTGATTCAACCGTTATCGTAGTCGAAAATATTTACCGGCATCTGACTACCGATCATTGGCCGGGTGAGACGACGGCCCAGTGCATCCGCCGCGCCTCGGAGGAAGTGGGTGGGCCGATGGTCTACTCGACTCTGATTTTCATAATCGCGTTTTTGCCGCTTTTTACGATGAGGGGCGTGGAAGGCGTGATTTTTTCGCCCATGTCGCATACGTATGCTTTTGCTCTCAGTACGGCGATTCTTCTGGCGGTTACATTATCCCCGGTGCTCAGTTCTTTTCTGCTCCCTCCCGGGATGAAAGAAACCCACAATGTGGTGTGGGAAACATTCCATGCCTTTTACCACAACCTGTTTGTAAAAATCCTCCAAAAGCCGCAGTTGACCGTCGGTATAATCATCGGAATCCTGGCCGCCGGGCTGGCGTTGTTCCCCTTTCTAGGCGGTGAATTTCTTCCGAAGCTTGAAGAGGGGAATATTTGGGCCCGCGCTACGCTGCCGCTTACGGCTTCGCTTTCGCGCGCTAATGAGGTGGCCCACAGGGTTCGCCGCGTTGCCCGATCTTTTCCTGAGGTGTCGGCAGTCGTCTCCCAGGTCGGGAGGCCTGACGATGGGACCGATGCCACCGGGTTTTTTAACGTTGAATTTTTTGTCGACCTGAAGCCCAGGTCCCAATGGCGCAGCGGAATTACAAAGCAGAAATTGATTAACCAAATGGACGAGAGATTCAGAAAAGATTTTCCTGAAGCGAACTTTGGCTATTCTCAAAATATCGAAGACAACGTGGAAGAAGCGCTTTCCGGAGTCAAAGGAGTCAATGCGGTAAAAGTTTACGGCCCGGACCTGTCTATAGATGAGCGCATCGCCAATCAGATCAATGCCGTAATCAGCGGTATCCCGGGGATTGTGGATACCGCTGTGTACCGTTCCATGGGGCAGCCTAACCTGTTGATCACGCCGGATCGCAGGGCCTGCGCCCGCTATGGTATTAACGTAGGAGATGCCAACGCTATTGTACAGGCTGCCATAGGAGGCCAGGCTGTGACTCAGGTTCTCGAAGGAGAGCGGACGTTCAATCTCAGGATTCGCTGGCTGCCAAAATATCGTCAGAGTCTCGATGCTGTTCGCCAGATACGGGTGGCCGTGCCTGGCGGCGGCTACGTTCCGCTTGCGCAGATCGCAGACATCCGTACGGCTGAGGGCGCTTCATTTATATATCGCGAAGCGCTTCGCCGTTATGTGCCCATAAGGTTTGGGGTGCGGGGACGAGATATGACCAGCGCTATACAAGATGCTAAAAGGCATGTAGCTCAGGCCATTACGCTGCCAGAAGGAGTAAGCCTGGATTGGGTGGGTGAATACGGCGAGCTTCGGGCCGCAAACCACAGGCTGGCGATCATCGTTCCTGTGGCGCTGATTTTGATCATGGGAATTCTCTTCGCCGCGACGAAATCCGTAGTGAATACTCTTATCCTGATGGCGCAGATCCCGGTTGCCTGCCTGGGTGGTATTCTGGCTCTGGCAATTACCCGTGTTCCTTTCAGCATCTCGGCTGCGGTGGGATTTATTTCAATCTTTGCAATCGCGATCATGGACGGGATACTGCTGAATTTTTATATCCGCCAACTCTGGGAAGAAGGCCACTCTGTGGTTGATTCAATTGTCATGGGCGCAGACCGCCGGTTCCGCGCCGTAATGATGACAGCGCTGGTGTCCATACTTGGGCTCATGCCTGCGGCGTTATCTACGCGAATCGGTTCGCAAACGCAGCGCCCCCTGGCGATTGTGGTTATCGGAGGCGCCGTAGCCATTGCCCTGCTGACCCGGGTTTTTCAACCGACGCTTGTTTACCTGCTTCATCGCCGGCTTGGCCTTACGGATGAACGTCAAACCGGGGAATAGAAAAACAGTCATACCAGATGGGGATCAAAAAATCGCTTGATACTTAGGAAGGGCTATGCTATATTTTACTCGCTTGCACGAAGCCGTGCCGCGAAGTAATCCAATGGCGTTCCGGTCAAAATGGACTGGAGCGCTTTTTTTATGGCGCCAGGAGGCGCCCCGGTTTGAACGAAGGCGTTCGCTGATTTTTGGCGGACGCCTTTTTTTGTCACTAATAAAAAGGAGGGTATATGAGAAGTCCGAGATGGATTAGAAAAGTTGTGGTCAATTCCTTAATAGGTATAAGCACGGCTGGTTTCGGCAGGGCCTATGGCGACACGCCTGCGGCCAAATGGTATGACACGATCGGGATGAGCGGGTATTTGCAGGCTTCTTATGTCGCGAACTTGAATGATCCGAAGTCTCGCGTGAACGCGGACCGTCAGTTCGACACCAATTCGAATAGTTTCATTTTCAACAGCTTCCTGCTGCAGATTGCCAAGCCCGTAGGGGACAGCGATCACTACGGATTCACAGTGAAGCTTAAAGCGGGGAATGACGCCCAGGTGTTGAACACTGTGGCCGGAACGGGAAACGCTTCCTTTGCTTTTCAAGAGGCTTATCTCACCTACGCCGTACCGTCGCTGCCCAAACTGCAGATCAGCGGTGGAAAGTTCGTGACTCTGGAAGGCGTTGAGGTTGTGGATACCATCTATAATCCCAACTTTTCTGAGGGACTGCTTTTCACCGAAGCGGAATGCATCGCTCATACCGGCGCCAGGGCGGTCTATACCTTCAATGACAAGGTCAATGCTACTTTCGGAGTGATCAATGGCTGGGACATTGCCTCGGATAATAATGACGGCAAGACCGTTACCTGGCAGGTAGCCACGACTCCTACCAAACAGACCTCTTGGAGTTTTCAGGGAACTTATGGCAAGGAACTTCCGGACCCGACGCATTCACAGCGGTTGTCATTGGATACGGTTGGCGGGTACAACCCTACGGATAAACTGAGTCTGAATGCCCAATTGAACTGGGGACAGCAGACCAACGATCCTGACACTGCCGGCGGTGCCGGTACGTCACACTGGTCCGGCGCCGGTATTTGGGCTTCCTATGCTGCGACATCCAAATTCACCGAAATCGCGAGGTTTGAAGTGTTAAATGACCAGAATAACGCCTTCCGATTCGGGTCGTCTCCCGCGTTAATCAACGAAGGAAATCTTACCGGTGTTAATCAGACCGTGAAAGAATTCACTTTGACCCATAAGACGCAGCTGACGTCGAATATGTTTACGCGTCTTGAATTCCGTCACGACTGGAGCAATCAGGCTTTCTTCGAGAAAAGCGATGGAAGCGCCGTGCGCAATCAGAACACGATCAGCGCCGATTGGTACGTGACGTTCTAAGCGGGTCTTAAATCGGTCTCACAATCTGCGGGCGGCCAACCCCTTTTGGCCGCCCGCTTTTTAATTTCTCCAAAAAAACATAAACTTATTTTATTAATGGAGGCAGGGAATTGATCGCTTTTGACCAGGATATCTGTTCCGATTTTGAGACGGCGCTCTCCAAGGAATGGCTGGAGACAAACGGCCTTGGAGGATTTGCCTCGTCTTCGATCGTCAACTGCAACACGCGCAGGTACCATGGCGTGCTCGTTGCGGCTATGCATCCGCCTGCGGGGCGCATGGCGCTGGTCAATGCCCTGGAAGAAATCATAACCGTCGACGGCCAGCAGTATGAGCTTTCCTGCCAGCAGTATCCCAAAAGGATATCTCCTCAGGGATTCCGTAATCTCTCCGGTTTCCGCCTGGATCCCTGGCCTGTATGGACTTATCGCGCCGGGCAGCTTGTCATCGAAAAATCGCTGACCTTAATACACGGACAGAATACCGCCATCATTACATACCGCGTCAGGAAGCCTGATTGCAGCGCTGAACTGCGCATCAGACCTTACCTGACCGGAAGGCCTTTTCACGCCCTGCACCGGGAAAACCCTTCTTTGCGGCCGCAGGCGGAAGTGCGCAGCGGCGTGCTCTTGTTGAATCCCTATGAAGGCGTGCCAACCATTTATGTCCATCACAACGCCGAACGATACGAAAGCGGTTTTAACTGGTACAGACAGGTTCAGTACGTCAAGGAAAAAGAGCGCGGGCTGGAATTCAGCGAAGATTTCTGGACTCCGGGAGAACTGCGTTTCCATTTGAATGAGAATAATCCGGCGATCATTGTTTTGACTACGGAAGGAGCGGGTTATTTCGACGCGGATTTTCTTCTGAACGCAGAACGCAGGCGCAGACAGAACCTCTTGAAGGGATGGGAAGCGACCGACGACGTCACCCAGCATCTTGTTGTTGCGGCAGACCAGTTTGTCGTCCAGAGAGGACCGGCTTCCCCTGAAGCCGGGGAGCCGGTTCCCCATCGCATTATCGCCGGATATCCCTGGTTTGAGGAATGGGGAAGGGATACCTTCATTTCCATGCCCGGTCTGCTTCTTTCCACAGGGCGCTTCGAGATCGCGCGTGATCTGTTGAAGGGCTACGCCATGGAAATGAACCAGGGAGTGATTCCCAACCGCTTCCCGGACGAAACGCGGTCTTCGGAATACAACACAATCGATGCCAGCCTCTGGTTTATACTCTCGATTTTTCATTTCCTTCGCTATACCAAGGATTTCGATTTTGTCCAGACAAACCTCTGGCCTCATATGAGGGAGGTTATGGACTGGTATCAGAAGGGTACGCACTACGGCATACATATGGATTTGGACGGGCTTATTTGCGGCGGGGATCCTTCCGTACAGCTCACCTGGATGGACGTCAAAACCGGCGGGCAGACCGTAACCCCGCGCAGCGGAAAGCCGGTTGAGATTCAGGCGCTCTGGTATAACGCGCTGCGCATTATGGCGCAGATCGCCGGCCGGATCGGCGACAGCGATCGGGAACGGCACTGGTCGGATCTGGCGGACCGCGTGTGGCATTCGATCAACCGGCAGTTCTGGTATGAAGAAGGCGGATATCTTTACGACGTGATAAATGGAAGCGAGAAAGATTCAAGCGTGCGCCCCAATCAGATTTTTGCGGTGAGCCTGCCGTTTGAAAGCGTTACCCCGGACAGGGCGGAAAGAATCGTTGATAAAGTGGAAGAGATTTTATTGACGCCGTTCGGTTTGCGCACTCTTGACCCCAGAGACAGTCATTATGTTGGCGCATATCGTGGCGGCGTTGCGGAGCGTGACCGCGCCTATCATCAGGGAACGGTCTGGCCCTGGCTGATAGGACCGTTTCTTTCCGCTTATCAGAAAGTGCACGGCAAGTCCGGGCGCACGCAGGCGCATCTGCGCGCGCATCTGGCTCTGTTGTTGACACATCTCTGGGAGGCGGGCCTTGGCACGATCAGCGAAGTTTTTGACGGAGATATGCCGCATGATCCGCGCGGCTGTATCGCGCAGGCCTGGTCCGTGGCGGAAGTGCTGCGGGTGCTTCGGGAAGAACTATCCGCTCCGGCTGCGGGCGATCCCATAAAAAAACCCAACCCCAACCCCAATCCCATTACCGCCATATAACCGTAATGCGGTTTAATTAAGGTCACTGCCTCGCCCCGGATAAGGGGAGAGGCCGACCCGCAGGGGTGGGTGAGGGAGTAGTGAAAAATTTCGGTCAAGTTTATTCGAGGATTTCGTCTGCGGTCATCAGGCCCAGGGGGGCAAGCCGCGCATCCGCATAATGCAGCTTGTCGACATCAAGTACGTACTGGGTTCTGGAGAGAAGCGTCCCGCGACAGATCATTTCCTGCCTGCCGTTTTCCAGCGCTTCAGTTTTCATGCGGTCGGAGAAATCGTTGATCACGGATAGCGGAATGTTGGTTTTATCGGATGGATAAATGAAACCGTAAAGGACAAGGTGGCTGAACAAGACGCGCCAGTGGTCGCCAAAACGGCGGACCAGGCGGTCCCAGTTCAGGTGGGGCCCGAGGGCATGGATTATATGCACGATGTCGGCATTGTCGAAACGGTCCCGTTCCATGACATAGGACTTGCACCAGATCATTTCTTCGGGAGGAATCAGCCTGACCGGCATGCCGAGAATCCTTCCGTGAACCGCGTTCTTGAACCACTCCGCGTCGACTTCGCAGATCTTGTTATACGACCCGAAAATGATGTCTATAAAATACTGCTGGTAGTGAGCCTTGGCCAGCCAGTGCCTGGCGGTTATTTCCGTGCGGAAGCCATTTGCCGCAAACAGGCGCAGCAGCCGGTTGCAATCCTTCCTTAATATAAAAATGTCGAAATCTTTGGTGTCTCGGACAACGCCGGCGTAATACCGCAGGGCATATGCGCCTCCCACCAGAAATGGGATATTCTCCTCAGTCATGATGCGCATGGCATTCCGGTAAATCTGGCGTTCCGGTTTCGTGAGGGCTAAATCAACCGATGTCATGGCGCAGTCTTCATCGCTCCCATGGTTTGCGTTACTGCGGGAATTTCCTTATCCACCGCTATCTCGAAAATCCGGAAAGGCGGCCTGCCGGGAAAGGCTTTCTTCAAAAGATCAATGGCCACGTTGTAAACGGGAACCTGTCCCTTTGTCCTTCCTTCAGGACGGCCGGAATGTGAATGTCCGTGAAGCGCCATGGTTACGTGATAACGGTTAATCGGATCTTCCAGCCGGCTGGATCCTAAAAAAGGATATACCTCCGGGGGTTCGCCCTCCACGGTCTCTCGAACAGGAGAGTAATGCATTATGACCACTTTTTTGGCGGTGTGAAGTTTCGCCAGACCGGACTCAAGCTTCATCGCTTCCTCCATGGCTTCCCGCACAAAACCTTTCATCACTTCTTCGCCCCAGGGCTGAAGCGCCTTGTTGCCGAATCCGCCGCCGAAGCCTTTCACGCCGACGAATCCGACTCCATAAAATTCCCGGCTGTCGCCATCAAGCATGTTGATCCCGGCGTTCCTGAATATATGGGTCAATTCTTTATTCTTGCCCGATTCGAAATCATGGTTTCCGAGAACTGCCAGTACCGGGACCCGGAAGGCCGGAGCCATTTCCTGAACTACTACCTCTGCTTCCTGAACCAGGCCGTAATCCGTCAAATCGCCGCAGACCGCGATGATATCCGCATCCTGCGCCATCTGCTTGAAAATCGGTGAAAAATGGCCGACCCCGGACTTTGTGCAATGCACATCTCCCAGGGCGGCGATGCGGATGGTTTTTTTCATTATTGATTATCTGACGTGGGAGATCCGGTCTCTGCGGAGGTGTCAGACCCCAAAGTCGACATTGGGGTCTGATCCCGTGTGTTCGGAACCGAGGCCGAGGTTTTGGCGCCTGATCCCGCAGGGTTAATAATCTTTGCCGGCGGGTGTAATTCTTCAGCAATGCTTAAGATTTCATTTTCCGGAGTTTTTGACGCGGTTTCGGTTGTTTTCGATGGAGAGGTCTCATTTGTCCCGTCGCGGGCTGCAGTAGCGAAACTGTCCGTAACCATAGCGCCCGCAGGCCATGCCTCACTGGCAAGCGCTAATTGGAATGGAACCATACATAAGATAGTTTTTGAGAAACGCATCAATTTCTCCTGTTCGTTTTAAATATGTTGTTATATCGTTGTGCGCTGATTGGACACATTCCGGCACATATCGGTTACTTGCTTTTAGAGGAAGGCGGTGGGGGTTACTCAGCCCGCAGCAGCAAAGCCATGAAGCCTATGCCGGCGAGGATCGTAATTATCTGCAGGAAGGATTTGGAAGGCGCGCTCTCCTTCTGGAGTTCGGGTATCAGGTTGGACCCGGCGATATATAAAAAAGAGCCCGCCGTTATCGAAAGGCCTATCGTTGTGAAATCCTGTACAAAGCTTTGGAACACGAAAGCCGCAAGGACGCCGAAAATCGCAACGCAGGCGGACAAGAAGTTGAATAAGAGCGCTCTGCCTGGCTTCCATCCCGAGTCAACCAGAACGCCGAAATCTCCCAGTTCATGGGGAAGCTCATGAAAAATCACCGCAAAAGTAGTGGCGATGCCTATGGGGATGCTGGCCAGGTAGCTGGCTCCTATTAACAGCCCGTCGATAAAGTTATGCAGGCCGTCCGCGATCAGGATAATGCGACCGACCGGCTTAATGGCGTGGACGTGGACATGGCCTTCCTGCCCATGGGGTATAATCCCGTGATCCTGCTTCCAGCGGAGGAACTTTTCCAGAAAAAAGGAGACAAACAAACCTGCCAGTATCCAGTATGATCCCCTGGTCCCGTCTTTCCGGAATATTTCTGGAAGCAGGTGCAGAACGGCATCCCCGATAAGCGCTCCGACCGCCAGGCTGATCAAGAGGTAGGTGATGCGTTGCAGGCGTGGCGGGTCCAGAAATAGAGTGATGACGCCGATCAGCCCAAGCAGGCTGACCAGAATGGAACTCACAATAGCTGCGGGAAACGGAGCCGACATGACATGATCCTACAAAAAAGAGGCAAATACGCGGCAGAGTTGTAGAATTGACCCATCGGGAGGGAGCAATGAACAACAAATTGCCCAAATGGAAATTCATGATGTGCCTCACAACATTTTTATGCGGTGGAGCAGCCTTTGCCGGGAATCCGCCGGTTTCGTTGGTTGATCAGGGAGACGCCGCCTACGCCAAACGCGAAGACCCTGTACAGGCGAAAATCGCCTTGCACTATTACGAACTGGCTCTGACCGCGAATCCCGGAGATGTCCAAGCCGCATGGAAAGCGTCCCGCGCCGCGTACTGGGTGGGGGACGTTGCAGATTCTCGGGCGGATAAATTGCAATTCTTCCAGCGGGGCATAGATCTGGCGCAGGAAGGCATAGCGAAAAATCCCGATTCAGTGGAAAGCCACTACTGGCTGGGATGCAATCAAGGTTCCTACGGGGATGCGCGGGGTGTCCTGAAAAGTTTATTTCTGGTGAACCCCATCAGGCGCGAAATGGCGGAAGTGAACAGGCTGAATGATCGCTATGACGGCGGCGGCGGTTACCGGGTTTTGGGAGTCGTTGATTACAAGGTTCCCGGGTTTGCAGGTGGCGGCAAAAAAAGGGCTCTGGAAGAATTAAACAAGTCCCTGGCAATAGACCCCAAAAACCCTTACACGCACTACTATCTGGCTGAGTTTTTTAAAGAAACGGGCGAAAAAGATAAGGCGCGCGCCGAAATAGCCGCCCTTCAGGCGCTTGAAGTCAACCCTGAGCTCGTGCCGGATCTTCATCTCGAACAGGCACGCGGCAAAAAGCTTATCGAAGATCTTTAGATAAGTTGTTTAATGTAAAAGACAGGGGGTCAGTATGAGGCATTCATATCTCTGGATTCTGGTCTGTTTCATCCATTCTGCGGCGGCGTTTTCTTCAGCAGGCATCCAACCCATGACAATGCCTGTGCCGGGACATCCTGGTGTTCTGAGCAAACCAATACTGTCTTCAATATCCCGTCAAAAGATGCAAAAAATCGATGAAGAACGCCTGACTCAAAAACAGGATCTGCTCAGGCGTGGAGCTCTTGAAGCCATCCTCGGATCAGCCTGAACCAATCGTTTAGAGACATTTATACTTCCTTCCAATTGCCGTAGTTGCGGGCAAACGTGTGCCCAGGTTACGTTGATTATTCCGGTTTATTTTTGATTAATCGGAGAACTTGCGCGAGATGAAGGGCTTTCCTGCCGGTGCCCTGGCGGATCTGTTCGCGGCAGCTGAAGCCATCGGCGATTATAAGCGTATCCTCCGGAGTTTCTCTGACTGCCGGAAGCAGGGCGCGCTCGCCGATTGTACCGGCAACCGCGGAGTGTTCTTTTTCAAATCCGAAAGCTCCGGCCATGCCGCAGCAGCCGGATTCGGGAACGGAAAAATCAACCTGCATCTTCCTCAAAATCGCCTCTTCATCCGCCATTTTCATCAGCGCCTTGTGATGGCAGTGCCCGTGAACAACAGCTTTTCTCTTTAGAATGGGCGGCTTATAGCCTGGGACCATCTCCAGAAACTCGCTCAGAAGGAAAGTCTGACTGCTCAGGCGCAGGGCGTCAGGATCATGCGGGAAAAAATTCAGCAGTTCATCGCGGAATACGGAAGCGCAGCTCGGCTCGAGCACTACCATGGGAATTCCCTGCCGAATCTGCGGACGCAGGTAGTCCATGATATTGATCAGCCATTGTTTCGCCAGCTTCAGCATCCCGTGTTCGTAAAGGGGCCTGCCGCAGCAGAAAAGCCCGCGCGGAACAATGACATTAAATCCGGCCTGCTCGAGTACCTCCACTGCCGCGCGCGCAACTTCGGGGTGGAAATGGTTGTTGAAGGTATCCGCCCAGAGAATGACAGGCTGATAACTCCTCGTACCTTCTCCCTTCTGGGGAGAAGGGTTGGATGAGGGTTTTGAAAAAGGCCCCTCACCCCCATCCCTCTCCCCAGATGGGAGAGGGAGATGGTTGTCGCCACGACCGAAGAACCACTGCTTGAATGTTTGTTCCGCGAAGCGCGGGATTTCCCGCTCCGGAGCTATCCCTATCAGTTGTTTCAGCAACCTTCCGGTGACGGCATTCTGGCCGATGAAATTGGCCAGTCCCGGAACAGCGGAAGCCATGCGCGACCACCAGGCTATAAGCCCAAAGGCATAGGCGCGAATGGGACGCAAGCGGCCTTCGTAATAGTGCGAAAAGAATTCAGATTTATATGAGGCCATATCCACATTTACAGGGCATTCGCCTTTACAGCCTTTGCAGGACAGGCAAAGATCAAGCGCCTCCTTGACGGATTTATCTTTCCACCCGCCCTTAATGACCTCGCCCTGCAGCATCTCAAAGAGCATTCGAGAACGGCCGCGCGTCGAGTATTTCTCTTCCAGGGTAGCCATGTAGCTGGGGCACATGACGCCGCTGTCGGTTTTCCGGCATTTCCCAACGCCTACGCAGCGCAGCGCGGCGCGGAGAAAAGTCCCGCCCACATCATCAAAACTGAAATGGGTCAGAGGAGCCTGCGGATGCCAGTTTTCCAGACGCATGTTTTCCAGAATACCGTAGGCGTCGATAAGTTTTCCCGGATTCATTTTCCTGTCAGGATCCCAGGCGGTTTTAAACTCCCGGAACGCTTCCATAAGCTCAGGCCCGAACATTTTCGGAAGCAGCTCGGCGCGGGCCTGCCCGTCGCCGTGCTCGCCGGAAAAGGAACCCCCGTACTTCAAAACAAGGTCGGAGGCTTCATCCAGAAATTTCCGGAAAGTCGTAAGCCCTTCCCGGGAAGAAAAGTCGAAGGTTATGCGCGTATGAATGCAGCCCTGTCCGAAGTGGCCGTAGAACGCTCCTTCATAGCCGTATTTCTCGTACAGCGCGCGAAGTTCGCGCAAATAGGCTCCCGCCTGATCCGGCCGAACGGCGGAATCCTCCCAGCCTTCAAAGGTGTCAGGCCTGCCTGGAACAAAGGCTGTTGCTGCAAGAGCCCCTTCGCGGATTTTCCATACGGTTGCTGCTTCTTTTTCGTCGGAGAAGAGTTTTGCAGCCGGAGCCTGGGACCGGGTTCCCAAGGCGGAAATCATTTGTCGCGCCTTCGCATCAGATTCCTCCTTAGTTTCTCCGCCGAATTCGACCAGCAGCCAGCCTTTTCCCGGCGGCAGAAGCTGAATGTTTTCCAGCCTGTCATGTTGTTTTCTCAGGAAGGTCACCAGTTGATAGTCAACCGCTTCCAGCCCTAGGGGTTTGAAGGAAAGAATTTCAGGGATATGATCGCCAGCCTGGTAGATGTCCGGGTAGCCGAGGACGACAAGCGTTTGTTTCGCCGGCCACCGTACAAGGCGCAGCGTCGCTTCCAGGATGGTGGCGCAGGTGCCTTCAGATCCAACGAGGGCGCGGGCAATGTTGAAGCCGTTTTCCGGCAGCAGTTCGTCGAGATTGTAGCCGGACACCCGGCGGGGAATTTTCGGGTACCTTTGGCGTACCAGGTCCGCATACCGGTCGCGGATCGATCTGAGCCGGGAATAAATTTCGCCGGCGCGTCCGCCGCGGGAGATTTTTTCAGTCAGTTCGGCTTCCGAAGTTTCTCCGACTTCAATAATCAGGCCGTCATAGGTAAGAATCTCCATGGAAATAACGTTGTCCACGGTTTTACCCGCCATCAGGGCATGGACGCCGCATGAGTTATTCCCGAGCATTCCGCCCAGCGTGCAGTGGCTGTGCGTAGCCGGGTCCGGCCCGAAAGTAAGACCTTTCTTCTCCGCGGCGCGCCGCAGCGTATCAAGCACCACTCCCGGTTGAACGCGGGTCGTCTGCTTTTGCGCATCCAGGTCGAGGATGCGGTTCATGAACTTGGACATGTCGATCACTACGGCAGCGTTGCAGCCCTGCCCGGCCAGGCTCGTGCCCGCGCCGCGGCACAGGACAGAGGCGCCGTATTTCCGGCATAAAGCTACTGTCTGGATAACATCATTTTTGTTTTTGGGAATTACGACTCCAATGGGAACCTGGCGGTAATTGGAAGAATCCGTGGCATAAAGCGCGCGCGATCCGTCGTCAAAACGGACCTCGCCTTTTATCGTCCTTCGCAGTGCGGCGGCAAGTTCTTTGAAGTTACGCATTAACCGTCATCGTAGAATATTTCCTCCTGAATAATCGGACAGTGCCAGGAAGGGAAAGCAGAAAATCCCGCTTACGCCGCGTTTGCTTTCCCGTCGGGTTAAGCCTAAAATATTGTCATGCGTGGTTCAAGCCAGATGCTCCCTCCGGAAACCCGCTTTCACAAAGGAAAATGTCCAAATTGCGGGCTCGTTAAAGACTATTGGTCAAACGAAGGCGAAGGCTATACGCATGAAGGCGAAACCTACTGCTGCAAAGGGTGCTGTGAAAAAACCGGGTGTTTCTGTCTCCGCGAAAGACCTGTTGTCGGACAGAAGGGCATTTGGATTGACCGCAACATCCTTCCGGAGAGGCGTGTAGAAAAACGTCCCTGGCCTCCGGAGTCAGAACGCCGTTCGAAATCCTCTCAAACCCGGGATAATCCCGAATCTAAAAACTGAGACTTCCACAAACCCTATAGGAAAAAGTCTCATCCCCGAATGTCGTAATCGGGGATTTATATGAAACAGCCGGATTCCCGGTTACGGCCGCGGGAATGACACAATGTGTCGGTCACTCTCCTCGGTTGTGGCGTGTCAAATAAAGGGATGAAAGCGCTTCCTGCCGAACGCATCAGCGCGGTAAATATCGCCAATGTACGACCTGCAAACCGTTATAAGCCGATAGAAAACTACGGCGTTATCGGCAACCTGCATACTGTGGCTCTGGTCGGCATCGACGGTTCCATTGACTGGTGCTGCCTGCCTCATTTTGACTCCCCGTCAATTTTTGGCGCTATCCTGGACGCGGATCGCGGCGGCTATTTCAGAATTTACGCGGTGCGCGAATCCACCCATAAGCAGATGTATTTCTCCGACACAAACATCCTTTTGACCCGGTTTTTGAATCCCGACGGCGTGGGTGAAATTATTGATTTCATGCCTATCGCGGCTGATCCCACGGACGATAAAAATGCCCACGAACTTTACCGGATACTCCGGGTTGTCAAAGGGAAAGTCCGGTTCCGCATCGAATGCTACCCGGTCTTTAATTACGGCAGGGAAAAACCACTGGTGAGGAAACATAAATGCGGTTTTGTTTTTCATTCCAGGGATATGGACCTGGCGCTGCACTCGGCGCAGCCGCTGAAAATTAACGGTGGAGGGGTCTGGGGGGAATTCACTCTGAATGAGGGCGATACCCGCTGTTTCGTGCTGCGGTACGTTGAGAAGGGATGCCGGCAGTCGCTCTGCAGCCTCCCGGAGCACTGCAATGACGCATTCGAATCTACGGGAGCTTACTGGCGCAACTGGATCCGCCCTATGAAGTATTCCGGCAGATGGCGCGAAATGGTCACTCGGTCTGCGCTGGTTTTAAAGCTGCTGACTTTTGCTCCTTCCGGAGCGATAGTCGCAGCGCCGACAATGGGCCTGCCGGAAGTGATCAGAGGATCCCGCAACTGGGATTACCGCTACTCCTGGATCCGCGACGCAAGCTTCACGCTTTACGGGCTTCTCCGCCTCGGTTTCAGCGACGAGGCCGCGGCTTTCATGAATTGGCTGCAGGAGCGCATGAAAGAAATAGGCCCTGACGGATCCCTGAAAATACTTTACGGGCTTCACGGCGAGCAGCAGATTGCGGAAAGCGAACTCAACTACCTTGAGGGATACCGCGGATCGAGGCCTGTTCGCGTCGGTAATGAGGCTGGAGGCCAGCTCCAGCTCGATATCTATGGCGAATTAATGGATTCGGTTTATCTCTATAACAAGTTTGGTTCCCCTATAGGCTACGAGCTCTGGGCAAATCTGCGGAAACTGCTCGGCTACGTCTGCCGCCACTGGAAGGACAAAGATCGTGGGATATGGGAATTCCGCGCCGTCCCGACCAAAACTTGCGCCGGGAACGGCGCCGGCGATTTTCATTTCACTTATTCCAAGGTCATGTGCTGGGTGGCCGTAGACCGTGGCCTGCGGCTGGCGCAGAAACGCAGTCTTCCGGCGGACTGGGGCTTGTGGGTTCGCACGAGGGACGAGATTTACGAAGACATCATGCGTAACGGCTGGAATCCCAGGCTGCGGTCTTTTGTCCAGTATTACGGATCGGAAAGGACCGATGCTTCCACTCTGATCATGCCGCTGGTTAAATTTATTTCGCCGACTGATCCCCGCATGATCGGCACGATCGACCGCATAAAAAACACGCTTGTATCCGACAGCCTGGTAAAACGCTACGAATATGACAGCGCTGTAGCAGCCAGGGAAAGCGTGGGGGAAGGTTCGTTTTCCATGTGCACTTTCTGGTATGTGGAAGCTCTGGCACGCGCCGGCAGAGCGGAGGAGGCGCGCTGGGTCTTTGAGAAAATGCTGAGCTACGCCAACCATCTGGGCCTTTTTGCAGAGGAAATCGGTCCGAGCGGCGAGCAACTGGGTAATTTCCCTCAGGCCTTCACTCATCTGGGACTGATCAGCGCCGCCTACAATCTGAACAAGATCCTGGGCTGATACGGAGAATCTAAGCGAAGATATGAGAAATGTGGAAGCGATGAAATCATTTTTGGAAGCTCTAGGACGGACAAGACATGTAACCGCTCCGGCGGGCCGGACGGTCAGGGAAGGAATTAATCCCTTTATAACCATCTCGCGGGAAACCGGCGCCGGAGGCCATACGCTGGCATGCGCTTTGATCGACCTATTCGAGAAGCGCGGCATGACAGGCTGGCGTCTTTTCGATGCGGAGACCTGCCGCGCCCTTCTTGCCGACAAGGGATTATGGACTTCATTCAGGGAACTGGCTTCGGAAGAATTTCATTCCGCCGTCGAAGATGCGCTTCTGCAGATGTTCACCGGCAGGCCGCCGCAGGAAATAGTTTATAACCGGATGTTTGCGGCCATCCGCACGTTTGCCGTTTTTGGAAAGGTCATTGTGCTGGGTCGCGGAGGGGCCTGCATTACGGCAAATCTTCCTAAAGGGACGCACGTAAGGCTGGTTGCGCCTCCGGCATGGCGCATGGAGCGTTTGAAGCGGATCTATGGCTGGGACGAAAAACAGGCGCGGCGCTACTTGATTGAAACGGACGCATCCCGATCCGCGCTCGTACGCCGTTGTTTCAACAGGAACAGCGATGATCCGCTGCTTTACGATCTGACTATTAATGTCGGCAGGATTCCAATTAACGAAACCGCCTCTCTTATCTTGGAAATGGTTCAATACTCCGAAAGCGCCGCGTTCGCTTAAATCGGCAATCACTCCTTCGTTTAAATTGTTACTCTAATAACATGGCCAGATCCAGATTAAAAGTCGCCGGTCTGATTTTCTTCATTGCCCTAAGCGCCGAAGCGCGCGTGCGGCAGAACAGGCCGGGAATCGTATACTGGCACGGCAGCCCGATGGAACACAAAGTGGCTCTTACCTTTGACGACGGCCCGAATGAGCCCTATACCTCCGAAATACTCAAGATCCTGAGCGATTATCATGTGAAGGCGACCTTTTTTCTGGTGGGAGCCAATGTGGACCATTATCCGGACGTCGCCGGAAAAATTGTCCGGGAAGGCCACTCTATCGGTAACCACAGCTATGGCCACCCTGATCTCATCCTGGATTTAAATCCTGCGGTGCGCCGGCAGATCCTGCGCGCCGAAACAGCCATCGAGAGTGCTACCGGGAAATCGCCGACGCTTTTCCGCCCGCCTTATGGGGCGGTTGATCCCCTGACGTTGAAACAGACCGAAGATCTGGGTTATGTGGTCATTCTCTGGTCCGTGGCATCGCGCGATTGGACCATGCCCGGAGTTTCCAGGGTCGTGCGGAACGTCCTGATCCACGTGCAGAACGGATCCATAATTTTAATGCACGATGGAGCCGAAACCCGTCACGGCGCAGATCGCAGCCAGACCGTTGCCGCGCTGCCTGTCATAATCACGGAACTGCGGAAACAGGGCTATGAATTTGTCACAATCCCCGAGCTCCTGCACCTGAACGAATAATTCTGTGATAAAATACTGCACCCGTGGCGATTCCAAAATTTCGTTTAGAAGCGGATGCCTTTGTAATCGAAAATTACAATGACACCCGCACTTTTTCCAGCTTCCTTCCCGGAATAGCGGGGGAACTGGGAAAACCTCTCTGGCTTTTCTACACAAACCGCGGCCAATGCGTTTCAAGTTTCGGCGTGCGCGACAAAAACGGCGCTATGCTCGAATTTTATCCCGCGAACAAGGCCTATAATGTCACCCCGATCATGGGGTTCCGCACATTTTTACGGGCAGGAAGCGGATCACGCGCGAACTTTCAGGAGGCTTTCCGTAGCGGGAACGTCAGCCGTCAGATCATGCGCATACGTCCGCATGAGATCGAACTGGAAGAGCTTTTCCCAGGCGGGCTTTCCGTCAGTTCCGTGGTTTTCAACGCGCCAAATGAAAACCTTCCCTTTCTCATACGCGATATCCGGTTTGCCAACGAAGGTAAACGCCCCATAGACCTGGAAGTGGTGGACGGGTTGCCTCAGATAGCTCCTTTCGGCCTGAACGACTGGCTGCTCAAGCACATGTCCCGGACGATGGAGGCTTTTGCCGAGGTCCGGCACAGCGATAAAAATCTGCCGTTCTATAAATTAAAAGTCGAACCGAGCGATAAACCCGAGGTGCAGTGGATCGAGGGCGGTTTTTTCGCCTTCTCGTCCGCCACCGAGCCTCTGGCGGACGCCCGCCAGCGCAGCAGCGGCGGGCGCTGTCTTAAAATGATCGTCGATCCGGCGATTGTCTTCGGCGAAGACACCAGTTTCACCGTCCCCCGCCTTTTCCAGAGCAGGCGCAATTTCGCCTCCCTGACGCAGCGCACGGAGTCCCTTACGGCTTCGGCCTTTTCCACATTTTCCTGCCGTCTCGCTCCGGGCAAATCCTTCACGATTCATTCGTTTTACGGGCAGTCGAACTCCTGGCAGGAAGCGGCGTCTTTGCGCGAGCGCCTTTTGAAGGATCCGGAATACACCTCTAAGAAGCGCGAAGAAAACCGCAGCATGATCCGGCAGCTGACGGATCTTTTCCCGCTGCATACGGGGGACGGCCGCCTTGATGCTTATACGCGCCAGGCGTTTCTCGATAACATCCTGCGCGGCGGCCGGCCTATCGCCGTCACATCGGAAAAGAACTGCAGTGTGTTCCACTATTTCTCGCGCAAGCACGGCGACATGGAGCGCGACTATAACTTTTTCGAAGTGTCGCCGGGCTATTTTTCCCAGGGGAGCGGAAATTTCCGGGACGTCAACCAGAACCGGCGTTCCGAAGTCATGCTTTTCCCGGATGTGCACACCGCAAATATTGAAACGTTCTTTAACCTTATCCAGCTGGACGGCTTTAATCCGCTGATCATTCAGCACGAGAAATTCTATATGGAGCCCGAAGCTGCGTCCGTCCTGGAGATTTTTGCCGGGGATAAGGAACGCGAATCGTTGAAATCGTTTTTGGTCCGGCCTTTCAGTCCCGGCGCGTTATTCGAGCGGTTACTGCAGATTCATCCGGGCCGGTCCGATGCCTATCAGACTTTTCTATACATTCTTGGAAGGTCGCGGAAAATCCAGGAGGCCGCTCATGGCGAGGGGTTCTGGGTTGATCACTGGACATATAACCTTGATCTGCTGGAAAACTATGCGGCGGTTTATCCCGACGGAATGAAGGATCTTTTCTCCCGCCGCGATTTTACCTGGTTTGACAGCGATCACATTGTGCAGCCGCGTTCCCGGAAATATGTGCGCCGCAAAGACGGTTCTATCAGGCAGCTGCATGCCGTTGTGCCTGATGAAGAAAAAAGAAACCTTATCCGCCAGAGGACGTTTGATCCGCATAAGGTCCGTACGCGGCATGGCCAGGGTGATATCTACGGCACCACGCTGCTGGTGAAGGTTCTGGGAATTATCGGGATTAAAGCGGCTTCGCTTGACCCTTTCGGAATCGGAATTGAAATGGAAGCGGACAGGCCCGGCTGGTGCGACGCTCTTAACGGATTGCCCGCGCTCTTTGGATCCTCCTCAAACGAATCTTTCGAACTCAAGAGGCTGGCCGTGTACGTACAGGATCTGTTACCCGTGCTTTTTGGCGACGGGGGCGAACCGTCCGGCGCGGCAGTAATGCCTGTGGAGCTGGCGGAATTATTGACCGCGGTGACCGGGATACTTTCTGCTCCGAAAGAAGATTTCTTCGAGACGTGGGATGCGCTGGCGTCGCTCAAAGAGCAGTTTAGAGAGCGCACGCGGCTGGGCATTGACGGAGAGGAACGCGGCTTGAACCGCGGAGAGATAGAGACATTTTTGGCGGCGGTGATCCGCACGCTCGAAGCCGGGCTGTCAAAGGCATTTCGCCCTGACGGTTTGTGCGTTACATATTTTATTCATGAAGTGACGCGCTGGGAGGCGATACCTGCGCCGGCCCAGGCCGAGGCAAAGCCTGCGCTCTTTGAACACGTCCGGGCGCTCGAATTCCGCCAGCAGCCGGTGACTCCTTTCCTGGAAGGACCGGTGCACGGCCTGCGCACGATTGGCGATAGGGAAAAAGCCCGCAGGCTTTACCGGGCCGTTAAAAATTCAGGTCTCTACGACCGTTCCTTGAAAATGTTCCGGTTGAACCTTCCGCTGGACGGTGAATCCGACGAGATCGGGCGGGAGAAGATTTTTACTCCGGGATGGCTCGAGAACGAGTCGGTTTTCCTGCACATGGCCTACAAATTCATGCTCGAGACTCTGCGCAGCGGCCTGGCGGAGGAATTTTTCGCGGATCTGCGCGGCGGGCTGGTCGCTTTCCAGGATCCGGCGCGCTATGGGCGTTCCATCCTGGAGAACTCTTCTTTTATCGCCAGCAGCCGCTTCCCGGACATCCAGGAGCATGGCCGCGGTTTCGTCGCGCGGTTGACTGGAGCTACGGCGGAATGGATAAGCATGGTGCTTTACATGGGGCTGGGCGCCAGGCCGTTCCAGTGGAAAAACGGCAAGCTGATTTTTGAGCCGAAACCGGCGATAGCCGGCTGGCTTTTCAATAAAAAGGCGGCGGGCGAATTTGAGAAAAACACCTTCGGCTTTCGCCTGATGGGGCAAACCTGGATCGTCTACCGCAACCCGTCGAGAAGAAACACTTTCGGGGACGAAGCTGTCCAGCCGGTGCGGTTTGATCTGCTGTATGAGGACGGGCGCGTGGCTTCCTACGACGGCGCCTTCCTGCCTGACCCATTTGCCCGCGAACTGCGCGAAGGCAAATTATCCCGCCTGACAATAGACCTCGCCTGAATCTCTTTAGTTGTACGGCGGGGTTTCTCTCAAGAACTCCCTCTCCCCCAAGACGTCTGTGGGGAGAGGGGAGGGGGCGTTATAGTAAATACCACGGAACAGCGGTGACGTTGGGCGACAGGCGCCCGATATCCGAAGCCTGGCTTACGATAAATCCTTTTCGTGAAACGCCCGAAAGTGTTTGCCAGCGTTCAAGAGACTGATAGTGGGCGGAATAAATCGTAGAAGTCAGCTTGATCTCGATCGGAAAAATCTCACCTCCCAGGTCGATTAAAAGGTCAACCTCAATGCCGGAAACGGCTCGCCAGAAGTAGAGGCATCCTTCCGGGCCGCCCAGGGAACTAAGCGTTTTCGCGAAATTCGAAACTACCGCTGTTTCAAACAAAGCGCCCGCCATGGGGCTATGAAGAAGATGATCCGGAGTTTGCAGGCCTACCAGATGTGCCGCCAACCCGGTATCAAAGAAGTATAGCTTCGGCCTTTTGATGACTCGTTTGCCAAAATTGGCGTGATATGGAGGCAGCAAAAAAATCAGCGAGCTTCTTTCGAGCATGGCGATCCATGATCGAACCGCAGGCTGAGATATCCCAAGTTCGCGCGACAAAGAAGCCACATCAAGTTCGGTGGCAGTCCGTCCGGCCAGAAGCTTGAGGAAACGTTGAAAGTCATAAAGGTTTTCTTCGCGGATATTCCCGCGCACATCTCTGTCGAGATAGGTTTGAATATAGCTCGAATACCATAAATCTTGAGGAAAATCAGGTTTTTCCCAAAGTTCAGGGTAGCTTCCGCGCAGCAGCCATTTCCCCAGGTCAAGAGACGCCGGTTTCTTTTCGCCAGACGGCAAGTTGTTCAATGCTTCAAGATAAGACAGTAACGAAGAAGCAGGAGGTTCTTGAGTCCGCAAGGCTTCTGCGATGGAAAAAGGCTGCATTTGGAGAATAGCCGCGCGTCCCGCAAGCGATTCCGCAACATTTTTCATCAGGTTAAAATGCTGGGAGCCCGTTATCACCCATTGTCCAGGCTGCTTGTGTTCATCGATCGCAGCCTTTATATAAGATAAGAGATCCGGTACATGTTGAATTTCATCGATAAGAAGAGGTGGGTGATAGCGTGACAGAAATCCCCTTGGATCGTTGTGAGCCAAATCCCTCTTATCCAGTTCATCCAGGAGAACATACCGATAATCGGGTCCCAGTGCGTGGCGCAGAAACGTGGTTTTTCCCGCCTGCCGTGCGCCCGTTAGAACAACAGCAGGAAACGACTGTACTGCTTTCTTAAAGAGAGGATCGATCCAGCGCGAGAAGTACATGTGACCATTATAAAGCGGGACTTTACAATGGTCAATGGTTAGTTTTCGTCTCGACCTCCCCTAACTTTTTGATGGGTGAGGTCGTGAACAGAATTGTCTGTCGTTCCAAAGTTAAAATTGCAGGATTTTCCAAAATTGCCTCACCGG